>Ga0136611_10001278_pt1 | contig 17481 bp, 18 predicted proteins | sample AntDrymUQ2232306_2_FD_106645 | JGI IMG/M metagenome (GOLD analysis project Ga0136611, IMG submission 106645) | Polar desert sand microbial communities from Dry Valleys, Antarctica - metaG UQ223 (23.06) | ecosystem: Environmental > Terrestrial > Soil > Desert | place: Antarctica: Dry Valley...
GCGGCCGCGGCCGCACTCGCCGCCGGCGGAGGCGCCCTGCGGCTACTCCTCGCGCGGGCTGGCAGCCGCAGAACACAATCGAGGCCCGGGCAGTGAGAAGTAACGAAACGACGCCCCCACGCGGGTCTGCCAAGCGGCTCCGCCACGCGCGGCACTCTGACCACTAACGCCGCCGGCCCCGACACCTACGTCATCCGCAAGTAGATCTGGGTCGTTGAGCCCCCGGAGCGCTTCAACCCGGCTATCGGATTTCGCGCGGCAGAACAGCTCGCACGCGAACGCCAACACCGCGCCGTAATTCTGGGCACTGGCACGTGACGCGCGGGAGCGGGATCTGACGCTAGTGGGGCCGCTGGAGTGGGTGGCGGTCCTTTGTGACGCTGCGGTTGCGGTGGCGCGGACACGTGGGTGGGAGATTGGCGGAGGGGCGCGCGAGCTTGGGCCGGTGCGGGTGAATGTGAGCGGGTGCTACGTGGCGTTGCCGACAACGTAGCGCCCGCCTTTGCAGGACTCACGGTGCGTAAACAGCCGACGCGACTCGCGTACTGGTGGGCCGCCAGGGTGGGCGCCTCGGGATCGGCGCGCCGGGAGAGGCCTTTGAGGGAACGTTGCGGGGCCTGGAGCGGTGGAGCAGGGTGACGCGCGGGACGACGGGAGGGCTGATTGCTGGCGTGGGTACGTAGACGCTGGTCGGTGTCAGGGCGCGGTACTGGGTCTCGCGTGCCCTTCTGACAAAGCGATTGCCGGACGTCCCCATCTCCCAGATCCCTCACCAACTTGTCAATCCCCACGGGCAACCAGGAGGGCGAGTTCCGTGAGAGGATAGCCACGTAAGACGATGTCGGACTTCAGGGTTGGGTCAGAACCGTTTGGGAGATACCTGCCCTGCGGTGACCTCGGCGTGATGCGCTTCCCTCTGATCCCGCCCGCCGCGCAGTGCGTTGGCGACCGCATCGGGATGGGTGATGGGGAGGTAGTGCGCGGCAGCTGGGGTCAGATCGAGGTGCCAACTGGGGTGGCCATCGACTAGGCCACGCACGTTGTTTACCGGCGCCGTGAGGTCCCGCCCGCCGTGGAGGAAGGTAATAGGCACGCTGGCCGCCGTTAGCCGGTCGAACACTGGGTCGAGACGAGTGTGGACGATGACGTTCATCAACGTGCGAGAGTAGGACGTGTAATTGTGAAGCAGCGAGTCACGCGCCACCGCCTCGGGGAGATGGCGCGCGACGTAGGGCGCGACAAAACGAAGCGATGGGCGCAACGCGCACATCACACGGCACAGCGCATGTGCCGCCCAGTGCCCGGTAACAGTGAGGCGCGCGAGGGCGCCGATGGTGGCGATGTGCTCGCGGGCGTCGCCCTCCGACCTGAAGAAGGGCAGGTTGACTAGCGTCAGCTGCACTACCCGTTCAGGGAATTTGGCAGCGAGCTCGGCGGCGAGGATGGCGCCAAGCGAGTGCCCGGCTAGGCTAATGGGCCGATCCGCAAGACCTCGCTGCGCAAGGGTCTCGGTGATCGCATCAAGGTGGCCGGCGACAGAGTAGGTGGATCGGGGCCAGGGTGAACGTCCAAAACCGAGCAGATCAGGGGCAAGAACGCGCGGTGAGCCGCCGGTCGCGCAATGGAGCGAACGGATAACGCCATGCCACGTAGATGAACCGCCGCCGAGGCCGTGCAAAAGCATGAGCGGCGGGTCTCCCGAACCGGCGTCAAGAACGTAGAGCACACTGCTCTCGGTTACAGCGCCAGCAGTTCATCTGTGGTTCAACGGAAGAGCAGTGGCGCACCACTTGCGGGCTCGGCCGGCTGATGCGCATTGCCGTGACGCGCGTTGGCATCAGACCCCGGGCAGACCTCGGGCGAAGTCCAATTGCATGCTCAAGCCACGCGGCGGCCGCGCACCTGTTGGAACAACCAGACCGCAAGCAGAGCCAGCACAATAAGCAGCAAGACAGAGAACACTGCCCCATACGCCATCATGCCGCCCATCATCCAATTCATCATATTGCCCATGCCGTTCATCACGAGTAACGCGCTCCCATTGAGCCAGTCCTTTCCTGGACCGGCCAGCACTATGAAGCAATCCATATGCCATTGAGCGACGTACTAGCGCCGATGGTACGAGTGGCCTTTATACTTTCCATGCTGGGTGCGTGGCCTGCACCGCGAGAGGATAGGAAGGAAATCGAACGATGCGTGGTATCTGTCTGAACTGGAAGGTCGTCGCCGTGCTCGGCGCGGCCGGCCTGGGGCTTTGGGCACTCGCCCCTCAGATGCTGACCCAGTTCGCGCCGGTTCTACTGGTCCTTGCCTGCCCGCTTTCGATGCTCTTCATGATGCGCTCTGGTAGCCAGCAGGGCGGTATAGCCTGCGCCGTGCCAAACGGCAAAAACACCGTACCAGGAGAGACCGTCCACGCCAGTCCCTCACCATTCGCCGGTAGCCGTGAGGCGCAGGTTGCACAACTCAAGGCCGACCTGGCACAAGCGCGCGAGCATCAGGAATCGATTGCCTATCGTCTGGCCGAGCTTGACAGTGCCGAGTCCCCCGCGGCGCGCGCGGTGCGCGAGGCTGAGGTCGTCACCGTTTCCGCTGAACGGCGCTATTCTCCAACGACGACTCAAGCATGACCAGCACACCGATTATGCTTCCGCTCGTCGTTGCGGCGCTTTCCACGTGGCTCGCATTCGATACCACCAGACGCGTTTCTCGGTACGGCGCGGCGGGCATGACTGCCGGCATGGCCGCGATGATGGCCGCTATGGGAACCGGTCTCTCGGTAGGCTATGCCGCCGGTATGCTCTGGGACCTTGGCTGGGCTAACCTGGCCGGCGTGCTCGCCGGCTTTGCGCACGGCCTCTGGATGGGCCGGCGATATGGTCCGATGTCCGCCCTGGACGGCGCGGGCGGCGGGGTGATGGGCGGTCTGATGGGCCCCATGCTCTCCGTCATGTTGATTGCCCTCCCTCTCGGTCTCATCTGGACCGCGGGGCTGATGCTCCTCCTCCAATGGGCCTTCAGCGTGGGCGCGGTGTACCTCGTCGCTGCCGGCGCTGCGCGCGCCCCGCAAGGCGGCCTGATGGGTGCCGTTGGGTGGCTGCTTGGTGCGCACCTCGTATCACCAGAGGCTGTGGAGGAGCCGTGCGAGCCTTCACCAGCGCCTTCACTGGCGCTGCGGCCCGCACGTGCCGCTACGCGATCCTCTAGCCGGCCAAGGCACCCTGCGCCGGTTCAGGGAGCCGTCCGCCGTTCGTTCGCCGGGCCCGTGCTTGCGGTCATTGGCCTGTTTGCTGTGGGCGCCGCCTACGCCGCTCAGCGCGTCACCGAGGGCGCCACCCCGACCGACGGCGGAGATTCGAAGCCGGTGGTCGCGCCTGTCGGTCCGGACGGCGCCCAGCACGTCAGCATTACCCTCAAGGCGCCGTACTACTCCCCTGCCGTGACTGAGGTCAAGCGGGGTGTCCCCGTGCGCGTGACGCTCAACGCAGTCGGTGAGCCTGGCTGAGGCGCCAGCACGATAGTCCGAGGTCTCGGACTCAGTCTGACGGTGGGGACAAACCGGCCCGGCACAGCGTCCTTCACACCCGACAAGCCAGGCGACTATCCCATGACGTGCTCCATGAACATGTACCGCGGCGCCACCATCCGGGTGGTCTAAGCCGCCACACGCAGCGTCACACACGATGAGCGTCAACGACCGTCACCAGCCATAAAGCCATGACCCAAGCTCCAGAGATCACTGTCTTCCGCACCGACCGGCCCGGCATCCGCAAAATGCTGGGTGACCTGGAGGCCGACATCATGGAGGTGGTGTGGTCCCGGCCGCCCGAGCAGGGCACCACCGTCCGCGATGTCTTTGAGGTGCTCTATGACCGGCGGCGCCAGACCAAGGACACCATTGCCTACACCACGGTAATGAACACTATGGTGCGACTTGAGCGCAAGAAGTTGCTGCGGGCCGAGAAGGCTGATCAGGCGTACGTCTATTCCCCGACGCTCAGCCACGACGAATTCGTTTCCCATTTCGTGGGACGCATCCTCGAAGACCTCTTGGTCAGCTTTTCCGGCCCGACGATTGAGCGCTTCGACGCGCTTGCCGATCCAGACGCAGCGGCGCGGGCGCGGGCGCTGCTTGCCGGCATCACGCGCCGCCGCGCCGCCGAGGAATCCAGCGCGGGGTCCGGCGAGGCCCGCTCAGACCTCGCCGGAGCCAGCCCGGCCGGCATTGATCCCCCCGGTGACCGGCGTGCTTACTCGCGAAAGAAAACGCGAAGCTAATGCATGCCCTCCTCGCCGCCACTAGCCTGCTACTCGCGACGTTCGCTGGCGCGATCGGTCTCGTTGCGCTGCGCCGCGTCCGCGGGTGGAGAGCGCGGCGTGATACCCAGCTCCTCATCCTCGTGGCGCCCCTGGCCAGCCTCGCGCTCGGCGGCGCCGGGGTACTCCATTTCGTCGGAGAGCTGTGCTGGCTCGGTGCGCCGCCGTGGGACTACACCCTCGGCGTGCTCCTGCTGTTCAGCATGGGACTTCTCGCGCTGGTTGGTCTTGCGCTGGGCGCCCTTCGCCTCGCGTTGATGGGCCGCTTTCTAGCCCTCGCGAGCCACCCGGTTGGGTCAGACCTCCAGGCGCTGGTCGACACCTTCTCGGCGCGCATCGGGGGCCCGGCCACCCGCGTGCATCTTTGCGTCTATGGCCGGCCGCTGGCCCTAGCCTGCGGCGTACGGCGCCCGGTGCTCTTGCTGTCCACCTGGCTAGTGGATCATCTGGATCGTCGTGAGCTGGAGGCAGTAGTGGCGCACGAGCTGGGCCATATTGCGCGGCGTGACTTTCTTGTTACGTGGCTGGCCGGCATGCTGCGGGATGCGTTCTTCTATCTCCCCACGAGCCGCGCGGCCTTTCGCCAGCTGCGTCACGACAACGAGCTGGCGAGCGATGACCTGGCCGTCGCCGCCACGGGACGACCGCTTGCGCTGGCCAGCGCGCTTGCGAAGGTCTGGCAGCAGGCCCTTGGTCCGGCCGAACCCCTCGTTGGCGGCGCGCCGGCGCTGGTGGGAACCACGACCGGCGCCGGCGGCGTGGGGATGATTGAGCAGCGCATTGAGCGGCTTATGGGGTGTGCGCCAGTGGAGCCGCCCGGGAGTGGCCGCCGCTCTGGCCCCGGCTCGGTTGGCATGGGAGCGTCCGCGCTTGGAGGATTGTTGGTGCTGCAGGCGGCTACCGCCGCTGCGATTCTGGCGCCAATGGCGTGCGATCCAAACGGGCCTCTGGTCGCGCTTGTCGCAAGGGTGCTCTAAGCGGAGCGGAGAGCGCATGCGCGAGTTTGCAGTCCAGTGGTACGTCGCACTCAGTGCGCTGAACGCCGCCGTACAACACGTCCACACTATCGAGGAGGAAATTGACCCATGGACCAGTTGCTCACCGTGCTCCCGTACCTCGTGTGCCCAATCGGCATGGGGCTGATGATGTGGCTGCTGTCGCGCCGTGGAAAGCCCGGCGTGGGCACTGGTGCCGAGCTCAATGCCCCGGCACTGGTGCACAACGATGAAGTGGCCGGCCTCCGGGCGGAGCTGGCGCGAGTCCAGGGACGGCAAGCCGCCATCGCCCGCCAACTTGACATCCTGGAGGAGCAGCCTGCACCTTCCGAGCCCGCCGGTCGCGCCGTGAAATACTCTGCCGCTGGTCAAGATGACGGAGTAGGGACGGGAGCGAGGCGGCCCCGCGCGGACAGCACGTGAGTGCGCCGGGCGGGGTTAGCGGATAAGGAAGATGCCGGCGACGATGAGGTTGGTGCCGAGCAGCCGCTGGAGTGAGAGCGGCTCGTTGAGGAAGAGGGCGGCAAGGAGGACCGCGACGAGCGGGCCAAGCTCGGTCAATGGGAAGACGCGAGAGACAATGTCCGATTTGAGGGCGGTGAAGTACAGCAGCAGGGAGCCACGCGCCATCACCGCGGGGAGAGCAATCGCCCTCATCATGGCTCAGCTTCCTTTATAGAAGGGCCGGCAATGCGGCGCGGCTTTGGTGGTAGGTGGCATTTGAGGGGACGTTGTGGGAGTTGGAGAGCCGGCGCTGTCTGAAGCGCGGGACGGTGGAAGGGCTGATTGCTGGCGTGGGTACGTAGACGTGGCTCTCTCCCGCTACTCGGCCGTCGATTCTTGGGGGGCGAACTGGAATTCGGTCTCCGGCTTTGCTGCAGTGCCCCGACCGAAGTGCGCCACGCCCGAGGCAAGCCCGGAGGGCGACCGATTGTGCTACGGTGCGCCCCATGATGGTTCGATTCGCATGGGCGCTGGTTGTAGCGTCGCTGGTCGCGGGTGCACCATTGCCTTCACTCGCTTAGCATGAACGGCCGGCACTCGCCACCCCAGGCGCCGACAATGAGCCGCTTACGCGTGACTGGGTCGCTCAGCGGTGTCTGCGCGCTCTAGAGATGGTCACGGCCCTGGACGCTCAGTTGATCGACGAGCCCGCCGTGCTACATGACCCGGCATGGCAACAGGCCATCTCCGATGAGTTCTACCGGGTCTTGCTCGGTGCTACGTGGCTTGGTGACGAGCCAGAGGCACGCGACGAGTTCTTCCTCGGGCTCCTGTCATACGCCACAGGTGTCGTGGACCGTGACCCCGTTCTCTTGGACCGTGGTCGCCACGGCGCAGCCTCGCTGCTCCGCTACTTCACCCGCTGGGTAGGCGACCACACAGCGATCCCCAACCCTACCGATACCGCCACCCTGCGCGCGCGACTTAATGCCAGCAGATAGCTATTGCAACGCGTACTTCCAGCTGGCCTAGAACGGCTCCTTATCGAAATCCGTCACCTCTCCCATCACCATCGCCCGGTACGGCTCCACGGACGCCTTGAGCCGCTGGTGGCGTTCGTCAGCGTCGCCGTGTGCAACGACGTATAGTGCCGACGGGACAACGCACGCATGCCGGATCGTATTACCTACTCCAATTGACTTTCTGATCGAGAGAATCGTGGCAGGAGCGAGGACAGCGTCGAATGGGGAACCGCACGTGGGGACGCCCGGTGTCTCGCCCGGTCTCTGGCGAAACCCGGACTTCCTCAAGTTCTGGATCGGGCAGACGGTTTCGTTGCTTGGTGATGAGGTGTCGGTCTTCGCGCTGCCGCTGATTGCGGTTAGCGCACTCGATGCGCGTGCGGGGGAGATGGCCCTCCTGGCGGCGGCAGGCCGGGCGCCAATCGTCGCGTTTGCGCTGCTGGCAGGTGTGGTGGCGGACCGTGTGCGCCGCCGGTCGCTGCTGGTGGGTACCAACCTTGGGCACGCGTTGCTCCTCGGGTCGATCCCGGTGGCGGCGTCTCTGGGACTGCTGTCCATGCCCTACCTCTATGGTGTGACTATCGTTGCTACCACACTCGGGCTGCTCTTTAGCGTGGCCTATGCATCATTCCTGCCCAGCTTGGTGCCGCGCACTGATCTGGTGGAGAGCAACAGCAAGCTCAGCTTCAGCCGTTCAGTGGCGCAGTTCGCAGGGCCGGGCTTAGCCGGTTTGGTCGTCCACTCTTTCAGCGCACCCGGTGCGGTGGCTCTCGATGCGCTGTCCTTCGTCGTCTCCGCCATCTGCATCGGCCTCATCGGGAAACGCGAGAGTCGCTCCTCCGCAGGCGCAGCGCCGCCGGCCGGCGAGCCGCTGCTGAAGGAGCGGCTCAACATCTGGCGCGAGATCGGAGAAGGCTGGCGTGTGATCTGGAGTGACAATCTGCTCCGCACGCCGCTGGCAGCCCTGAGTACCTTCAACCTGTTCATGAATGTGCTGTTGGTGACGTATGTGCTGTACTTGACGCGCGAGTTGGGGTTAGCGCCGGGAGCACTGGGCCTGGTCTTTGCGCTCTATGCGCTCGGCGGTCTGGCGAGCCCGCTGGTCGTGCCGCGCGTGACACGGCGCTTTGGCCTGGGACGGGTGATGATGGCGGGCATCGCCGGCGGCGGCGTCATGAACCTGGGGGTGGTAGCGGCGGCGCAGGTCCACGTACAGGGATTGCCGACGGTTGTGCTCGCCGTGCTTGGGACGGCATCGTTCTTCCGAGGCTTCTCGGGCAGTTTCTATGGGATAAACGCGAGGAGCCTACAGCAGGCGATCACGCCTGATCGGTTGCAAGGGCGCGTCTCTGCGACGAGCCAGTTTGTGATTGGCTGCACCGGCCTGCTGGGCGCCCTCGCCGGCGGCGTGTTGGGCGAAACCGCCGGCGCATTGGGAACACTGACCATCGGGGCGGGTGGCACACTGCTCGCGGTTCCGTGGCTGTTTTTTTCGGAGGTGCGTGGCCTGCGCGAGCCGCCAGCGGCGAGGCCAGACTTGACATTTGCGGATCGCGGGTGACTCGCCTACGCCTGGCCACCAGTACCCGTAGCTGCTCTGGTGACCACTTGAAGCAGGTCAGCTGGTAACGATTACGCTGGATCTGAAGCCGGTAGTGCGAGGGCATCGGCGATGGCCTGCTCCAGTGTCATCGCTTCGCCCTCGGACCAAGCCAGTGCCTGGGCCTCCTCGGAAAGGGCAGCTCGGGCCGGCGCCAGTCTGGCGTCGAGCTTGCGCTGGTCCGCGAGCCATAGCACGTTGCCGTGTCTGGCTCGATGTGCCGCCGCGGCGCCGGCGAGGCGGAGGGCGCAGTCTGGCTGAGCGGTGGCGGCAGCGAGGCTGGCGAACCCTTCCAGCGATAACGGCATTCCGATCTGATCATTGACCTCCCGCCGCACAGTCAGACCCTCTTCCATGCGAATTCGGGCGGTTGCATACTGCCCCTGGGCAAGCGCAAGCAGAGCGAGGCCACTACACGCTTCTGCGGTTGCAATACGATCACCAAGCGCGCTTGCCAATTCCAGGCTTTCGCTGTGCAACGCCCTAGACGCGGCATCGTCCCCTGATTCCCTCGCCACATACCCCGCCGCATTCAGCATCGCGGGGACCGCGTGGCGGTTGCCTGCCTCACGCTGCAAGGCGATGCTTTGCTCGTGGAGTAGTCTCGACGCAGCAAAGTCTCCTTCTTCTCGAGCGATCTCCGCCTCCTCCGAGAGAGCGTAGGCATCGTAGCTTCGGTCACCATAGTCCCGCCACGATTGCCGGGCCTCAGCGATGAATTGGCGCGCGGTGGCGTAGTCGCCCTCCGAACGTGCAAGGACACCGAGACCGTGACAGACGTTGGCAAAGAATTGCTTGTTGCCTATCTCGCGGGCCAGGCTGAGGGCGGCGTCAAACTCCGTGCGCGCGGACGCCGCACGTCCTGCTCTGAGACAGAACCATCCGTATTGGCGGCGCGCGTCCAAGAGGCTGTTCTTGTTGCCGAGCTCGCGCGCCACAGCGAGCGCCTCCGCGTAGCGGGATTGGGCTGCCGTAAGGTCGCCTTCCAGCCTGGAGAGATTTGCCAGGACGGTCAACTCAGAAACGCCCGTCACATGATCGCGTCCGCTGAGACGGTGCATCGCCAGACCCTCTTCAAGCCATCCGCGGGCGGCAACAAAGTCGCCTTGGCGCTCTGCCATCTGACCAAGACCGCCGAGCGTTTGCCATATCAGCGACTTGTCGTGCGTCCCGCGACCGATGGCAAGGCACTCCTCGAACGTGGCCGTCGCCGTGGGGAAGTCGTTCTGCTGCGTCGCCACCTGGGCCAGTTTGACCAATGCTTGGGCCACGCTTCCTGGGTCGTTGGCCGTGCGTGCCATGGTAAGCGCCGCTTCATATCGGGCGCGATCGGCGGCAAGGTCACCCTGGCCGCGGCCGAGGTCCCCCAGCAAAATGAGCCAGGGAACCGCGAGCCACAGCTCTCCACTCTCCCGCGCCCAACGGACTTGCTCCTGGACGAAGCTGGCCGCACGCGGATAGTCGCCTCGCGTACAGATGAGCCAGGCCAGGTTGACACATGCGTTACCAAGGGTAAAGCGATCCCGCACCTGCCGGCCCAAGGCGATGGCCTCTTCGAAGGTCGCCACAGCTCGGTCGCCGTCGCCGCGCTGTCTATGCTGCACACCGAGCGTATTGAGTATGCGTGCGGCACAGCGCGCATCGTCGGATGCACGCGCACGTACAAGCGCTTCCTCAAGCAGCGCCTCGCCGGCAGCGTAGTCGCCGAGTCTGGCCGCCATCCAGCCGGCGACTTCGAGCACCCGCATGAGCCCTACGCTGGATGGTCCGTCACCGCGACGGCCATGCGCGAGAAGCCCGGTCACTTGGTCCGCTGCCTCGCGACGGAACCCACTAAGCGACCGGAAGAACCAGAGCGTCGCGCCCAGCCCGAGCGCCTGGTCGGTGGCGCCGTGCTCGCCTTGATCAAGGAGCCACTGCTGCGCTGCGCACAGGTTCTGATGCTCCGCCTCGAGTTGTGCATCCCACTTGAGGCGCGCCGGGCCAACAGGTACCTCCGCGTCCGCCGCCGCCGCTAGCGCGGCGAAGTATCGGGCATGGCAGCGCTGGGCGTCCTCCACTTCGCCCTGCTGCACTAACAGGCCGCCCGCGAACTCGTGGATCGTTTCCAACATCAGGAAGCGCGGCTCACCGTCACGGTCTTCCTGCTTTAGCAGGCTCTTGCTGACCAGGGACTCCATGACATCAAAGCACCCGAGCACTCCGTCCGCGTCGCACACTGCCTCTGCGGCATCCAGCGTGCAGCCATCCGTGAAGACTGACAGACGGCGGAACAGCGTTTGTTCCTCTGAGGTGAGCAAGTCATAGCTCCAGGCGATGGTCCCCCGCAGCGTCTGCTGGCGCCCCGGCAAGTCCCGTGCGCCGCCGGTGCGCAGCCCCAGGCCGCGCGCCGCCAGGCGCTCCAGAATCTGTTCGGGTGCGAGGAGCCGCACGCGCGCGGCCACCAGCTCAATTGCGAGAGGCAAGCCATCCAGCCGGTGACACAGCTCGGCCACTGCCGGGGCATTCTCATTGGTAATCGCAAAGTCGGGGAGGATGGCGCGCGCCCGGTCAATGAAGAGACGCACCGACTCGTACTGCGAGAGGCCGGCGATGGGCGGCAGCCGTCCTAAGTCCGGCAGCGTGAGGGCCGGCACAGGAAACTCGCGCTCGCCGTACACGCGCAGGGCGGCGCGGCTGGTCACCAGCAGCCTGAGGCCAGGCGCGCCGCGCAGCAACTGGGCCATCCAGGACTCTGCGCCGCTGAGCTGCTCGAAGTTATCGAGCACGAGCAGCAACTGCTTCTCGCGTAGGAAGCGCTGGAGCGTGTCCTCCAGCGCCGTGCCGGTCTCTTCGCGCACCTCCAATGCCTGGGCAATCGCAGAGGGGAGGAGTGTGGCATCGCTGACGCTGGCCAGGGGCACAAAGAAGACACCGTGGCGGAACTCGTCGAGCAGGTCGGCGGCGACTTGCAGCGCCAGGCGCGTCTTGCCCGTGCCGCCCGGGCCGAGCAGCGTCAGCAGGCGGACATCGTCCTGACGCAGGAGCGCCTTCACGGCGTCCAGCTCCCGCTCGCGGCCAAGGAACGGCGTGCTCTGCCGGGGCAGGTTGTTGGGCAACGTGTCCAGCGACCGCAGCGGCGGGAACGCGGCCGGCAGGTCCGCATGCCCCAATTGCCAGATACGTTCGGGGTGGGTCAGATCCTTGAGCCGGTGTTCGCCCAGATCAATCAGATGCACCTCATGCGGGAAGGCATCGCGCAGATGCACGGCGGTGGCTTCCGAGAGCACCACCTGGCCGCCATGCGCCGTACTCGCTAGGCGCGCCGCCCGGTGGATGGCGAGGCCGACGTACTGCGCGCCGTAGAGCTCCACTTCGCCCGTGTGGACGCCCATGCGTACCTTGATGGGTCCAGCGTCTCCCCACGGCTCGGCCTGCAGTGCCAGTTGCCCCCACAAGGCGGCAGCGATGGCGTCGGTCGATCGCGCGAAGGCAGCGAAGACGGCGTCGCCCTCCGTCTGCACTACCTGCCCGCGGTTCGCCTCGACGGCCTCCTGCAAGAGGGCGTGGTGGCGCACCAACGCGCCGGGATAGGCGTGCGGGTGCGCGCGGAGCAGGGCGGTACTGCCCTCGATGTCCGTGAAGAGCAGGCTCACCGTGCCTATGGGCAATGCCATGGGGTGCGGAGCGTTGCCGTTCACTCGCCGCGTGCTCCCCGCCGCCCGGCCCCTTCACTGGGTGGCGCCTCTGCGCGAACCCGGCGGCACCCGCCGCTGGGTGCCAGCCAGTACCGCACGGGGCCAGTATTGCAGATCAATGCCCGACGGTCATGGAGGTGCAGCAGTCCACGTCCGGCGGTGGAAGGTCCACTAGAGCGGTATCGCCGGAATGTGGAACTGGTGTTCTACACTGGAGGGATGTTGCACTACGCTGCAGAAGCATGTGAGGGGCTTTGCTGGGCGCTGGCTACTTCGCCGTTCTGGCCACCGGACGCGAGTATGGGGGCGGACGAGTATCGGGGGTATTTGCGGGCGCTGTACCGCCGACAACCGCAAGCGTTTATGACACTGGCACGTGACGCGCGGGAGCGGGATCTGACGCTAGTTGGGCCGCTGGAGTGGGTGGCGGTCCTTTGTGACGCCGTAGTTTCGGTGGCGCGGACACGTGGGTGGGAGATTGGCGGAGGGGCGCGCGAGCTTGGGCCGGCGCGTGTGAATGTGAGCGGGCGCTACGTGGCTTTGCCGACAACGTAGCGCCAGCCTTTGCAGGACTCACGGTGCGTAAACAGCCGACGCGACTCGCGTAGTGGTGGGCGGCCAGGGTGGGCGTCTCGGGATCTGCGCGCCGGGAGAGGCGGCGTAGATCCGCCGGGGCTTTGGGTGCTGGCTTGCGGCTTCATTCATGGCTCAGCTTCCTCTCTATATGGGCAAGCAACTCAGCGCGGCTTTGCCGGCAGGTGGCTTTTGAGGGGACGTTGTGGGAGTTGGAGAGCCGGCGCCGTCTGAAGCGCGGGACGGTGGAAGGGCTGATTGCTGGCGTGTCGCGCTAGGGAAGCCTTGGTTCGAGATGCGCCGAAGGTCTTTACCGGTCGGGGTTGGCGCGAGGCGGCTTGGTCGAATCAGGCCGCCGCCTACGGCAAACGTGCCGCTGACGCCAGGCAGCGAGGGCGGTGGCCCCGTCGTCATGCAGCAGACGATCCTTCGCCTCGGTGACGACGACCTGCACGCCCTCTATCTCCAGGACAGCCGCGATGCGCGGCGCGGGCTGCACGTCGTTGTCTAACTCTGCGCTATTTGGGGCGTCCGATAGCCGGTTCGCATCTTCCACGAACGGCACAGCACGCATTGTTTTCGCCAACGCTTGTGCCAGAAATCCACCCCGCACTTGGTCGTGCGTTGTCGTCAGGTCAGCTGCGGAGCTGATATGTCTTGGGAGCACTGTCCTCTGAGTACCCTGCCTTCTGTTCCTCGCTACAGCCTTCACTACACCCCCTCCATAAACTAGATACATTTCACGGCGGAGACAGGGCGCAGTAGTAGAATGGCCTAATCCAGGTACCTGGATTGGCGACCTAAGATGTCGGATATGTAAGGAGAACCCGCGATGACGCAGACGGCAACAGCCCCCACCCAGGCCGCGCAAACGGCCGAACCGAGCATCCCCGGATGGCGCCTGAAGGGGCACGTGATCCTGGCGTGCAACTGTGACTTCGGGTGCCCCTGTAACTTCAACGGCCTGCCGACCACCGGCAAGTGCGAGGGCAACTGGAACTGGCACGTCGAGGACGGCCACTTTGGGGAAACGCAGTTGAACGGGCTCACCTTCTCAGCCGCCGTGAACTGGCCTGGCGCGATTCACGAAGGGAACGGCGAGGCAGTGATTCTGATCGATGAGCGGGCCGATGCGGGGCAACGGCAGGCCATCCAAACGCTGCTCAGCGGCGCCGCCGGGGCGCCGTGGGCCATCATTAGCCGCACCCTCAGCAAAGTGCATGGTCCCGAGTACGTTCCCTATGACGTGCGGGTGGATGACTTTCACAGCTCGGTGAAGGCGGGTGACGCCATCCAGCTGGAGATGCAGCCGGTGAAGAATCCGATGACCAAAGTCGAGGTACATCCCAGGGCGGTGCTCCCTGAAGGGTTCGTCTTTAAGGAAGGGATGCTGGGCGCCTCCAAGACGTTTTCAATCAAGGGCGCGGTGAGTTTCGATCACACCGGCAAGTACGCCGCCTGCGCGCCGTTTGAGTATCAGGGTCCGTAGCGCGGGGGCCACGCATGTCCTCCATGGCCACCGCCCCCGCCACATCCACGTCTCTGACTGCGCCGCCCTCGCGGCCGGCCGGTCTCTTCTGGCGCGACCGCGGCGCTCTCGTCGCCGGCGCGATGCTGGTCGTGGTTGCGGGCGCTGCCTGGGTGTTTGTGGTGCACCAGGCGGCCGCCATGGGGCGGATGGGGATGGCCACGCCAGGAGGGACCGGCGCCGTCTCGCTGACCGACCTCTCCCTCTTTCTGGCGGCCTGGGGCATGATGATGGCGGCGATGATGCTGCCGAGCGCTCTTCCCATGATCGCGCTCTACCAGCTGGTCAGTCGCGGGGAGCCGGGCGGCCGCGTGCTTCCCACCATGCTCTTCGCCGCATCCTATCTGCTGATCTGGCTGTTGGTAGGTCTACCGGTATACGTGGCCAGCGCTGTGGTGGGGGCGCTCGCGCCTACGTCGCCGGTGGCGAGCTGGCTGCCGTATGGAGTAGCCGCTGTGCTGGTGGCAGCGGGTGTGTACCAGTTCAGCGCGTTCAAACGTGTCTGTTTGAGGCAGTGTCAGTCGCCGCTTGGTTTCATCATGGCGCGCTGGCACAGCGGCTATCGGGCGACTCTGCGCCTGGGGCTGGCGCACGCGGCGTACTGCGTGGGCTGCTGCTGGGGCCTGATGGCAATCCTGGTCGCCGCGGGCGCGATGAGTCTGCCGTGGGTACTCGGCATCGCCGCGATCGTCTTTGCCGAGAAGCTGCTGCCGCGCGGTGATTGGACGGCACGCGGCGTAGGCGCACTGCTGCTCGTGCTCGGGATCGCGGTCGCAGTGCGTCCTGACCTAGCGGTGGCGCTGCGGGGCCAGCCACTGTCCAACGACATTCACACGTCTATGATGGGCGCATCACCAGCACAACAGTAAGGAAGGCAAACAGCGACAGGGAACCCCAATGCCCAATCAGTCCGGCTTGGTTTCGTGGCGTATCAAGGGCGAGCATTCCGAGTCCTGCAGTTGCGACTTTGTCTGTCCCTGTCCCACCAGTGGCCTTTCGGCTCCGCCGACCAAGGGTGCGTGCACGTTTGCCTTCGTACACCGCATTGACGAGGGCCGCTATGGCGATGTTGATCTCAAGGGTCTCCACTTCGCCATCGTCGGCCGCACGCCTGGGCCGATGATCGAAGGCAACTGGACCGTGGGGCTGGTCACGGACGACCGCGCCAGCGAGGCGCAGCAGCAGGCGATCGTTGGCATCGCCAGCGGCCAGGCCGGCGGGCCCATCGCCGCCCTCGCTGGGCTGATCACCAACTTCGCCGACGTCGAATCCCAGTCCATCCGCTTCGAGCAGGATGGCCTGAAGCGCTCGGCCAAGGTGGGCAGTGCGATTAACCAGGCGATTGAGGGCGTCGCCGGTGCCGATCAGAGCCAGCCGGTGTACCTGGACAAAGTCGGCCACCCGGTGAGTACCCGCCTCGCGCTGGCTAAGGCAACGCGCAGCCATGTGCATGCCTTTGGCGTGGACTGGGACGACGACAGCGGGCGCAACAACGGCCACTTCGCTACATTCACCTGGAGCGTGACGCCGGCGGCGAGGAACGTCAGATTGACTCACTGCGATACCAGGTGGTTGATGAGCTGTTCGGCGCCGGCAAGCGCTTTCTGCACTGAGACCTCGTTCCGGACGGCTTGAGTGAGCAGCGGCGGTAGCTGTTCTTCCATCACTACGTAACGCGGAGCGTAGGGGCGTGCTCCGGACGCTGGCATTTGCCTGTAGTGCGTTCTGAGCTGCGGCGCGAATGGGCTGGCCGGCAATCTCAACTCGATCTCCACGTATTTGGCCAACGCAGCGGGAGCCCAGCGGATATACGGGGCGGCAACACGCCCGGAGGAGCCCCGCACACCATGCGCAGGACACAACGCCGAGTACTCATGGGGCAGGGGAGCGTGGCCGTGGCCGGGCTGGGCATCGCCCTGGCGTTCCCGGTGGCGGCGGCGGCCCAGGCGCAGCCGGTCACACCAGCGGTGCGGGCGGCGCTGGCGCCCACCGGGGGGCTCCGCGTCGCGCTCCAGGAGGCCAATCCCCTGAACGTCGTCCCGGACCCCGCGTCCGGGGGGCGAGTGGGAGTGGCGTTTGACCTCGGCAGCGAGCTGGCACGGCGGCTCGGGGTGCCGTTTGTGCCCGTCTTTTACCAGGCGATCGGGCCCTTGCTCGACGCCGGGAAGGCCGGGGCGTGGGACGTGGCCTTCGTCGGGTTCAGCCCCGCGCGGGCGCAGGAGTGGGACTTCACCGCGCTCCATGTGGAGGTCGAATTCGGCTACCTCGTCCCGGCCGACTCGGCCATCGCGACCGCGGCCGACATGGACCGGCCGGGGATGCGCCTCGCCGTGCAGCAGGGCTCCGGCTCCGAAGTCTTCTTTTCGGGCCTATTGACGCAAGCCGCGCTGGTCCGCACACCCAGCAACCCCGCCTCGGTGGAGGCGGTGCGGATGGGGCAGGCGGACGCCGCGGGCAGCACCAAGCCCGTCCTGTTCGAGCTGGCGTCGCAGCTGCCCGGCTCCCGGGTGGTCGGCGACCGAATCGGCATCGATCCGCACGCCATGGCGCTGCCGCCGGGACGGGGACCCGCCCTCGTGTACGCGCGCCAGTTCATCGAGGACGCCAAGGCCCAAGGGCTGGTCCAGGCCGCGATCAACCGGGCCAGCGTGCGCGGCGTGACTGTCGCGCCACTGCTGCGCGCCGCGGCCGGCCAGGGACCCACGGGCCTGCCCCGCACCGGCGCGGGCGCGCCCACCCTCATCGCGCTCGCGGCCCTCACGGCCGCGGTGCTCGGAACCGGCCTGCGTGGGACCGGCGCTGGAGCCCGCCGGCGAGGCCGGTAGCGGGAGCGCAGCGGCACTGACAAGTTGGGGGCGGGCCTACCGTACGCTCTGGTGGTACCTGTTGTGCCACCCACGCCCGCCCGTGACCCGCTCTACCGGGGCTCCCGTTTTCCGGCGGAGATCATCAACCATGCCGTATGGCTCTACTCCCGGTTCCATCTGAGCCACCGCGACGTGGAGGACCTGCTGGCGGAGCGCGGAATCCAGGTCAGCTATGAGGCCATCCGCTTGTGGTGCCGGAAGTTCGGACCAACCTTCGCCGCGGGGTTGCGCCGGCGGCGAGCGCACGCCGAGGACAAGTGGCATTTGGACGAGGTGCAGCTGAAGATCAACGGGAAGCGGCACTGGCTGTGGCGGGCAGTGGATCAGGCGGGCCTGGTGCTCGACATCCTGGTGCAGGAACGCCGGGACCAGCACGCAGCGGAGCGCTTCCTGCGCCGCGTGCTCGACGCGGAGGAGCAGACGCCGCGGGTAGTCATCACCGCCAAGCTCGCCAGCTA
>Ga0136611_10001279_pt1 | contig 17472 bp, 19 predicted proteins | sample AntDrymUQ2232306_2_FD_106645 | JGI IMG/M metagenome (GOLD analysis project Ga0136611, IMG submission 106645) | Polar desert sand microbial communities from Dry Valleys, Antarctica - metaG UQ223 (23.06) | ecosystem: Environmental > Terrestrial > Soil > Desert | place: Antarctica: Dry Valley...
CCAGGGCTGAGGTGAGCACGCGTTCGTCGACCAGGAGCCGGGCGAGACGCCGCAGGTGGCGCTCCTTCTCGACCGTGTAGATGGCGAAGGCGGCGGTGAGGGCCAGCCCGCTCGTGCTGTACGTGAGCGTGCTGGCCCTCACCGCCGCCTTCGCCATCTACACGGTCGAGAAGGAGCGCCACCTGCGGCGTCTCGCCCGGCTCCTGGTCGACGAACGCGTGCTCACCTCAGCCCTGGCCAACCGGTTGTCGGAGGTGAGCGCGCTCCTCGAGGCCGGGAAGGCCATCAACTCGGTGCTCGAGCTGGACTCGGTGCTCGACATCATCCTGGGCAGCGCCACTCAGCTGCTGCGAAGCAACGCCGGGTCCGTCATGCTGCTCCAGGGAGAGGTGCTCTCCGTCGTCTGCGCCCATGGCAACGACGAGTTCCTGGGCACCGAGACCACTCTCGACGACGGCATCGCCGGCCAGGTCGCCCGCAGCCGGGAGGCCGCGCTGGTGAGCGGCACCACCGCCAACCGGCGGCACCGGATCGACTCAGCTCTCTGCGTCCCGTTGATCCATCGCGACGAGCTGCTGGGCGTGCTGAACGTCAACGGTGGCGACGGCTGTGCCTTCACGGAGTACGACCTGCGCGCCCTGTCGTTGTTCGCAGAACAGGCCGCCGCCGCCATCGCCAACGCCCGCCTCTACGAGGTGGAACGGACCCACGTCGCCGAGCTCGTCGAGCTGGAGATGCGCAAGACGGAGTTCCTCGCTGCCGTCAGCCACGACCTGCGCACGCCGCTCACCTCACTGGTCGCCTGCACCAAGATGATGCAGCGGCGAACCCTCACCGACCAGCAGCGGACCGAGCTGACCGAGATGGCAGATCGCCAGTCGTCCCGCCTGGCGCAGATGATCGAAGACCTCCTGATGGCGGCCCGCCTGGAGGCCGAGAGCCCCCCCGCCCTCGCCGGCATCAGCGCGAGCGACGTGGTCCACGACCTCGCCGCGGAGTACGCCGTCACGGGCCGCACCGTCGACGTGGTGGCGCCGGACGGGGTGCACGTCCTGGCCCGTTCCGACTCCTTCCGTCGCATCGTCACTAACCTGGTGGACAACGCCTTCAAGTACGGCGGGGCACCGGTGCAGGTGGTGCTCGCGCCTGAGTCGGACGGCGAGTCGGTCATGGTCTCGGTGGTCGACCACGGCACCGGCATCGCCAGAGCTGACCAGGATCGAGTGTTCGAGCGGTTCTTCCGCAGCGACGCGCACCGCTCGACGGCCGGGATCGGCCTCGGCATGTCGATCGTGCAGGGCCTGGTGGCCGGCTGCGGTGGCGACGTGTGGGTCGAGGACACGGAAGGCGGCGGTACTGCCGTGCGCATCCGCCTCCGAGCCGCCGAACCGGTCACCTTCTAGCTGCGGGTCTCCCCGCGGAGCACCGGAGAGGCGAGCAGACCTTCTCGGTCCGCGTCGGCCCACGGCAGCGGCTCCATGGCCGCGACCTGGGCCACGAACTCCCCGAGGTACCACCGGCGGAACGCAACCAGCTCGTCCGACATGGGCAGCGTCAGGAGGAAGTCGCCGTCCCGGCAGTAGGCGTCGGCCTCGTCGAGCACGTGCGCGAAGCGGATCAACCCCCGCGGTGCGGCCGGCCGCACGTCGAACGTCCGGTCCTCGTTGGCCGTGCCCGAGTCGGTGCGACGCGGCATGGGCGTGCCCTGCTGCAGCTCGCGCACGATCTCGAGCAGGCGACGAGGGACCTCCCCGCGGGCCTGCTCACTGGAGGCCAGGAGCGTGAACTCGCGGCGGAGGCCTTCGAGGTGTTCGATGACGTCTCGCATCAGCGGCCTAGGGAAGCCGACCATTCGCACGACCACGTGGTCAGCGACACCGTTGGGGACGTCGGACATCCCTTCCAGGCTAACCAACCTTCAGCCCGGTCATCGGGGCAGGTTCAGCTGCTCTCGGGCGCGGTGACGGTGGCGGCTGCGATCATCTCGCGGTCGGTGGTGCGGCGCTCGAACTTGTAGCCGACGCTGCGGACGGTCTGCAGCCACTTCGGGCGATCGGGATCCTCCTCGACCTTCTGGCGCAGCCGGCGGACGTGCTCGGTCACGGTGCCCTCCTGTTGCCACTCGGACGAGGACTTCCACACGTCCCGCAGCAGCTGGTGGCGGGTGAACACGCGTCCCGGTGACGACGCGAGGAAGGCAAGGAGGTCGAACTCCCTCGCCGTCAGCGCCACCAGCGAACCTCGCGCCCAGACCTCCCGAGCGGCGAGGTCAAGCGTCAACCCCGGGTAGCTGACGGTGCGGGCCGGGTTGGCGCGCTGCGAGCGGCGGAGCAAGGCCTGCACGCGGGCTACCAGCTCGCGGGGCGAGAAGGGCTTGGTGACGTAGTCGTCGGCCCCCAGCTGCAGGCTGCGGACGCGGTTGTCCTCGCTGGTCAGCGCGGAGAGGATCAGCACCGGGATGTCGGTGCGATCCCGGATGCGGTCGAGAACCTCGACGCCCCCGATGGCGGGCAGCATCAGGTCGAGCACGACCAGGTCCGGCGGTTCGGTGTCGAGGACGTGGAACGCTTCCATGGCGTCCCGCGCGCCGACCACCGAATAGCCCTCGGACTCGAGGGTCACGGCGATGACGTCGCGAATGTCGGGCTCGTCATCCACAACAAGGATGCGCGCCAACGATGAGCTCATGCTCAGTTGTCGGCACATTGACGCCCCGACGTGAACGCCGCTTTGGGGAATGGCCTGAACGGGCCCCCTCACCTGGTCGGCTCTTCCGTCACTCGCCGTCCAGAGCGGCCAGAACCGCCTCCTCGATCGTTCGCAGCCGGTCGGCATCGGTGATCTTGTGGCCGTCGGCGTCGGCGACGTAGAAGCTGTCGACCACCTCGTGACCGAGGGTGGCGACCCGGGCGAAGCGCACATCGAGCCCCTCGGACGCCAGGGCGCGGGTGATCCGGTGCAGCACCGCGACGCCGTCGGCGGCGCGCACCTCGATGACCGTCGAGCGCTCCGAGGCATCGAGGTGCCAGAGAACCCGGGGCTCAGCCGGGCGCGCGGCGCTGCGTGTGCGGTAGCGGGACGTGTAGGCCCTCGCCCGGTCCGCCAGCTTGGCCTCGAGCGACAGGCGGCCGCTGAGCGCCTCCTCCAGGTCGGTAGCGACCTTGGCCCAGTCCGGCACCTGGCCGAAGGTGGCGGCCACGTCGACCACGTCGACCGCTCGGCCGTCGTCCGCCAGGCCGGCCTGTGCGGCGAGGACGTCGAGCCCGTGCAGGGCCAGCACTCCCGCCACCGCGCTGAGCACACCCGGTCGGTCGCTGCTGACCACCAGCAGCTGGCCGGGCCCGAGCACGTGGAGCCCATCGGCCCTTCCGGCCGAGAGCGCACCGAGCGGCGGCGCCTCCTCACCTGCTGCGCCGTCCCCCTCCCGCCTCCTGGGGTCGAGCCATGCCGCGGTCAGCCGCACCAGCTCGTCGACGAGGCCCGCCTTCCACTCCGACCACGCTGCGCTCCCGGTGGCCAGGCTGTCCGCCTCGGTCAAGGCGGCCAGCAGCTCGAGGGTGCCGACGTCCCCGACCGCCGACGCCACCCGCTCGATCGTCGCGGGGTCGCCGAGATCCCGCCGGGTGGCCACCTCGGGCAACAAGAGGTGGTGGCGGATGAGGGCCTCGAGCACGGCGATGTCGGCCAGGGGCAGCCCGAGCCGTACGCCGATGCGGTCGATGACGGCGACGCCGGCTTCGGTGTGATCCCCGGGGAACCCCTTGCCGATGTCGTGCAGGAGCGCACCCAGCAGCAGGAGATCCGGCCGGGCCACGTAGCGCGTGAGCTCGACGGCCCGGGCCACCGCCTCCAGCAGGTGCCGGTCGACGGTGAAGCGGTGATACGCATTGCGTTGGGGCTTGTGACGCACCGCTCCCCACTCGGGCAACAGGCGCTCGACCAGGCCGTAGTGGTCGAGCGCCCCGATCACCGGTATGGCCGCGTCGCCGGCACCGAGCAGGCCGATGAGCGCCTGCAACAGCGGTGGCGGCCAGGGCTCGGGTGGTGGCGGCATCCGCTGGTCGAGCCGGGCCAGGGTGGAGCGGGCCAGCTGGTGGCCCGAGCGTGCCGCAACGGCGGCCGCGTCCAAGGCCGTCTGAGCGTCCAGATCGCCCGTGATCACCACCTCGCCCCGCCGGAGCACCACGCCTGCCGCGAGCGGCCGATCCCGCACGATGGCCCGGCCGCGCTTGTCGGCCAGCCACCGGTCGATGCGCTGCCAGCCGTCGTCGCCGAGGTAGGCGATGGCCCCGGCCGCAGTGGACACCGCACGCATCAGTGCATCTGCGTCGGCGTAGCCAAGGTCGGTGGCGAGGTCGTCCTGGTCCTGCAACAGCAGCCGATCGACGCCTCGGCCGGCACGGACATGGGCGGCGCGGCGGATCTCGAGCAGCTCGCGGTACGGCCCGGTCACGTCGGCCACCACGTCGTCGAGCCCGGGAGCGCCCCTGGCCGCGGCCTGCAGCGCATGGACGTCGCGAAGGCCGCCCTTGCCTTCCTTGATCTCCGGCTCCAGCAGCGACGCCACATCGCCGAAGCGCTCGTGACGGGCGAGCACCGCATCGCGAAGCTCCGGCAGGCGGCGCCGGGCTCGGCTCTTCCAGTGATCGAGCGAGCGGTCGATGAGCTCGCTCGCCAGCCGGGCGTCACCGGCGATGTAGCGGCCGTCCAAGAGGCCCAGTGCGACCTTCAGGTCCTCACCGGCGACGGCGAGCGCCTCCTTCACGGTGCGCACGCTGTGGTCGAGGGCGAGACCCCGGTCCCAGATCGGGTACCAGATGCGGTTGGCCACCGAGGAGATGTCCGACCGGCCCCGGTGCACCAGCACGATGTCGAGGTCGCTGTGAGGCGCACGGTCATCGCGGCCGAAGGACCCCACGGCGACGAGCGCAGCATCGCGCTCGTCGCCGAGGAGCCCGGCCAGCCAGCTCTCGATCTCGGTCCCGGTCAGATGGCGTCAGGTCCCATCTCGCCGGTGCGGATGCGCATCGTGCGGTCGACGTCAGTGACCCAGATCTTGCCGTCGCCGATCTTGTCCGTACGGGCGGCGGCGACCACCGTGTCGATGATGCGATCGACATCGGCGTCGTCCGCCAGCATCTCGATGCGCATCTTGGGCACGAAGTCGACCGTGTACTCGGCGCCCCGGTACACCTCGGTGTGGCCTCGTTGGCGTCCGAAGCCCTGCACCTCCGACACGGTCATGCCGTTGATGCCGGCGTCCTTCAGGGCCTCTTTCACCTCGTCCAGCTTGAACGGCTTCACGATGGCGGTTACGAGCTTCATCAACCCATCCTTCCTGCGAGTGCGTAGGCGGTCTCGGCATGCTGGCTGACATCCAGCCCTTCGTCTTCCTGCTCGCTGGTGATGCGCAGGCCCATGGTCACGTCGAGCACCTTGGCAATCACGAACGAGGCGACGAAGGAGAAGGCCAGGGTGGCGACGGTGGCGACGAGCTGGTCGATCAACAACCCGGCGCCCCCACCGATCAGCAGTCCCTCACTGGCGACCAGCTCGTTCACCGCGCTGTCGGCGAAGAGGCCGACCATGAGCGAGCCGAGGATGCCCCCGACCAGATGGACGCCGATGACGTCGAGCGAGTCGTCGTAGCCGAACTTGTACTTGAGGCTGACGGCGAGCATGCACAGCCCACCCGTGATGAAGCCGATGAGGATCGGTGACAGACCACCGACGAACCCGGCGCAGGGCGTGATGGCCACCAGGCCGGCGACGGCGCCCGACGCTGCTCCGAGCGTGGTTGCGTGCCCGCTCTTCATCCGCTCGACGAGCAACCAGCCGAGCATCCCGGCGCTGGCGGCGAGGAAGGTGTTCATCAGCGCCTGGGCGGCGATGCCGTTGGCCGCAAGAGCCGATCCGGCGTTGAAGCCGAACCAGCCGAACCACAGGATGCCGGTGCCGAGCAGGGTAAGCGGCAGCGAGTGCGGCGGCATCGGCTCATGGGGCCAGCCCCTGCGCTTGCCCAAGACCAGGATGACGGCCAGGGCCGCGGCCCCGGCGTTGATGTGCACGACCGTGCCGCCGGCGAAGTCGAGCGCACCCATCTTGGCGATCCATCCACCGGCGAAGGCCCAGTGGGCCACGGGCGAGTAGACGAGCACCAGCCACAGCCCGATGAACACGGCGTAGGCGCTGAACTTCATGCGGTCAGCCGTCGCACCGGTGATCAGCGCCGGCGTGATGACGGCGAAGGTCATCTGATATGCGGCGAAGAGGATGGCGGGGATGGTGAGCGTCTCCCAACCGGTGAAGGTCCCCTGGCCGATGCCCTTCAGGCCGAGGAAGTCGAAGTTCCCGAAGAACCCGCCGTTGCCCGTGCCACCGAAGGCGATGGTGAAGCCGATGAGGGCCCAGAGCACGGCGATGAGACCTACGGCGAAGAAGTTCTGAGCCAGCATGCCCAACGCGTGCTTCGACCGGACCATGCCGGCGTAGAAGAACGCCAGACCTGGGGTCATGAAGAGCACAAGTGCCGTGGACATGAGCATCCAGGCGGTGTCGCCGGTATCCATACCGCTCCTTCTGTGAGTCGTGCGCCTGTCTCGCTGACAGGTTGGCGTCACCTTGGCGGGGCGAGGTTTCCCGTCGATGTGCCAAGTGTTTCGAGCCGGTTAACCGTGTTGGGCATGTGCGACCATGGGGGTTGTGGACCCACGTCGCGTGCGCGAGGACTGCAGGCACTATGTGGGGCGGTCGACGGCCGGGGGCGAACGGATCGAGATGTGCCGGCTAGCCGCCAACGAGCAGGACCCGTTCGCGTGCCCCGACGGCTGCCTCTTCTTCGAGCCCCGCCGGGTCTCCGATGCGGGCTGGCAGAGGCTCGACCCGCCGAGCTCCTGACGTCGCTCAGCCGGCCAGCAAGCCGGCGATGTCGCGAAAGAACTTCGATCGCGGCAACACCTCGGCGCAGCCCGCAGCCCGGGCGGTGTCCAGCATCCCGGTGTCCACGTGGCTCCCGTAGGCCACGACCCGTACGCCGGACGCGGTCAGCTCGGCCAGCACCTCCAGAACCCCACGCTGACCCAGGTCGACGACGAGCACGTCGACGCCGGCCAGGCCCACCAGCGCCTCGGGCCGGGCCACGAACCGCACGTCCGGCACGGCCGCCTGGATCTTCGAGCGGTCCATCAGGTCACGGGTGTAGGCGGCGATCACGATGGTCCTCTCGGTTGGTGCCGAGCCTTGTGCGTCCAGGCCTTGGCCGCACCCCACACCAGGCCCAGCTCGGCCAGCTCCGGGTCGACGTCGGCCAGGTTGGCGGGGGTGAGCTCGTACTCGTCGTCGGGAAACCGCTCGACGTCGAAGCCCTGCCGGCGCCGAGGTGGCACGCCGGCCGACCGGAGCACCTCGGTCGGATAGCGGACGGCGCCGCGCAGCAAGGACAGCGGGGTAGTGCGCTGCTCGTCGATGTCCTGCGCCAGCAGGGCCTCGACCTCGGCACCCACCTGGCGTCGGGCCGCCTCGGCCGCCAGCTCGGTCGCCACCATGACGTCGGGGGGCACGGCGTGCGGGAGCCGGCTGCGTACGCATCGTTCGACCCAGGTCGGGAGGGCGGCCACGATGGCGCGCGACAAGGCGTCGGCGTGCTCCTGCAGGGCCTCGTCGACCGGACGCTCAGCTCTCGAGTGGATCGCTGAGCCGGTCGACCTGCATGCCGTTCGCCCGCATCCATTCGAGGGCACGCTCGACGGCCCCCTCGTCGCCGTCGAGCTCGCACACGACCCAGCCGACTGCCTCTTCGATCTTGGCCTGACGGATGTTGGGGACCACGTCGAACTCGCGGACCAGGCGGGCCAGGATCGGCTGGCGGATGAGCTCTTCGGGGAAGGTGAGGCGAACCCGGGCGCTGGTCACTGGACCTCCGCGTTGGTGAGGGCGGCATTGAGGTTGCCGGACCGAAAGCCTTCCAGGTCGAGCGTGACGTAGCGATAGCCGGCGGCCTTCACCGCGGTGACCACGGCCTCCCGCTCGGCCACGGCCCGGAGCAGCTCGGTGTCGTCGAGCTCGACACGAGCCGTGTCGCCGTAGTGGCGCACCCGCAGCTGGCGGAAACCCAGCCGCCGCAGCGCCGACTCGGCCCTCGCCACCTCGGACAGCACGGTGAGGGTGACCGGGGTGCCGTATGGCACTCGTGAGGCCAGGCACGCGGCCGCCGGCTTGTCCCAGGTGCGCAGACCCAGCCGCTTCGACCACGACCGCACGTCGTCCTTGGTGAACCCGGCGTCCACCAACGGGAACCGGGCCCCCCGGGAACCGGCTGCGGCCTGCCCGGGCCGGTGGTCACCGAGGTCGTCGAGGTTCACCCCGAGCACGACCGTCGCCCCGGCTTCCGCAGCCACGGGCGACGCCAGGTCCATCAGCGCCGTCTTGCAGTGGAAGCAGCGATCACCGTCATTGGCGGAGTAGGCCGGGTTGGCCAGCTCGTCGGTGTGCACGACCTGCCACCGCAGGCCCCACTCGGCCGCCAGCTCGCGGCAGGCAACCTCTTCCTCGGGGGCCAGGGAGGGCGAGACGGCCGTGACACACTGCGCGCCGTCTACGCCGAGCGTGTCGGTGGCGACCCACGCCAGGAAGGCGGAGTCCGCCCCTCCGGAGAAGGCCACGACCACCTTCTCGAGCCGGCGCAGCTCGTGGCGAAGCCGGTCGAGAGCCGTGGTGCGGGGCTGGTGTGGGACGGTCACGCGATAAGTCTGCCCGATGCGCGAACCTTGGCCTCACGTGAACTCCCCCCGACGAGCCGTTGAACGCTCGGGTGGGGTGGCTCATGCCAAGGACCCATGCCTTCAGGCTCATTAGAAGGCCGAGAGAAGGAGTTCGACATGCGCAACGGGCAACGGCTCTGGCGGGCATCAGCACTGCTGGTCGCCGCCTCACTGGCCCTCGCCGCCTGCGGCAGTGACGCCGACGAGGAGGGCGTCGGTGCAGCCGGCGAAGGAGGTGCAGCCACCAAGACGGTGAAGATCGGTGTGATCGCCCCGCTCTCCGGAGAGCTCTCCGCCCTCGGCCAGGGCATCAAGAACGGGGTCGACCTGGCCATCAAGCAGGCCAACGACACGAACAAGGTCAAGGGCTGGAAGATCGAGCTGGCCGCAGAGGACGACACGGCCAAGGCCGACGTCGGCGCCCAGGTGGCGACCAAGCTCTCGTCCGACTCCCAGGTCGCGGCCGTGGTCGGGACGCTGAACTCCAGCGTGGCCGAGCAGGTGGCTCCGATCCTCAACCGGGCCAACGTGGTCATGGTGTCGCCAGCCAACACCAACATCGCGCTGACCGGCCGCGACAAGCTGGCGAACCAGCAGCGGGTGTACGACACCTACTTCCGGGTGGCCACCACCGACGACGTCCAGGGGCCCTTCGCCGCCAACTACGCCTCCAACGAGCTGAAGGCCAAGACGGCAGTGATCATCCACGACAAGAAGACCTACGGCCAGGGCCTGTCCGAGGCGTTCAAGGGCCAGTTCGAGAAGAACGGCGGACGCATCCTCGCCACCGAGACCATCAACCCCGGGGACAAGGACTTCACCGCCGTACTCAGCCGCATCAAGCCGCTGAACGCCGAGATGATCTACTACGGCGGCGAGTACCCCGAGGCATCGCTGCTGGCCAGCCAGGCCAAGCAGCAGGGCATCACCGTGCCGATCATGGGCGGTGACGGCATGTACTCCGGTGCCTTCTTCGAGACGGCCAAGGAGGCCGGCACCGGCACACTCGTGACCTCGGTGGGGGCGCCGACCGAGTCCCTGTCGTCAGCGAAGAACTTCGTCGACGCCTACAAGAAGGGTGGCTACGCCCAGCCCTACGAGGCGTACGGCGCCTACGCCTACGACGCCGCGAACGTGATCATCGAAGCGATGAGCAAGTCGCTGGAGGGCAAGACCGAGCTCAACACGGCCACGCGACAGGCGCTGGTGAAGGCCGTGGGAGATGTCAGCATCGACGGCGCCACGGGCAAGGTGAGCTTCGACAAGTTCGGCGACACCAAGACCAAGGTCCTCACCATGTACAAGGCCGAGAGCAAGGGCGGCAAGATGGAGTGGGTGCCGGCCAAGACGGACGAGTTCAAGTAGGCCGAGCACCGGTCGAACTTCGTTTGGGTTGATCTGAGAGAGGGGCAGGGCGCTCGCCCTGCCCCTCTCCTCTCGCTCCGGAGGGCTCGTCTTGCAGCAGTTCCTGCAACAGCTGGTCAACGGGGTGGTGCTCGGCGCCACCTACGGGCTGATCGCCCTCGGCTACACGATGGTCTACGGCATCATCCAGCTGATCAACTTCGCCCACGGCGAGATCTTCATGGTGGGAGCGTTCGCCGGCCTGGCCATGTACAGCTACGTCCTGCCGGAGTCCATGCAGGGCAACCCTTTCATCGTGCTGCCGCTGGTGGTGCTGGCCGCGGTCGTCGTGTCGGTGACGGTGGCCCTCATCGTCGAGCGGTTCGGCTACCGGCCCCTCCGACGTGCACCCCGGCTGGCCCCGCTCATCACCGCCATTGGCGTGTCGATCTTCCTGCAGGAGCTGGTGCGCCTCTTCTACCCGGGCGCGCGCAGCCAGGTGTCGTTCCCGCGCATCATCGAGGGCCCCAACCTCGAGCTCGGTGGTGTCACCATCGCCCGCACGTCGCTGTTCCTCCTGATCGTGGCGCTGGGGCTCATGGTGGCGCTGCAGACCTTCATCCGCACCAGCCGCACGGGCAAGGCCATGCGCGCTACGTCGCAGGACCCGGACACGGCCCGCCTGATGGGCATCAACACCGACCGGATCATCGTGCTGACCTTCGCCCTGGGCGCGGCGCTCGCCGCGGTCGCCGGCGTCATGCAGGGCATGCGGTTCGTGTCCATCGACTTCCGCATCGGCTTCCTGGGGGGAGTCAAAGCCTTCACCGCAGCCGTGCTCGGGGGCATCGGCAACATCACCGGAGCCATGCTCGGCGGGTTCGTGCTCGGCATCGTCGAAGCCATGACCACCCAGTACCTGCTCGGTTCGGCGTACAAGGACGTGGCCGCCTTCGTCGTGTTGATCGCGGTGCTCGTGTTCCGGCCTCAGGGTCTGCTCGGCGAGCGGGTGGCGGTGCGGGCGTGAGGCCGCCCCGGGTGGCCACCGCGGTGGCCGATCGCCTCCAGGCGTCGTTCAGCCAACCGGTGCGTCTTGCGGTAGGCGGCGTCGGAGCGGTGCTCGTCCTCAGCGGCTGCCTGCTTCCCTGGGCGACGTTCTTCTTCGGCTTCCCCGGGAAGGTCACGTTGGCCGGCTTCCCTGGCGGCTCGCGCCTCTATCCCCTGCTGCTCGCGGCCGTCGCCCCGCTCCTGGCCGTCTCGGTCGAGGGACGGCGGCGAGCCGGTCTCGCCGCGGCGTGGGGCATCGTCGGCATCACCGCCTTCAACATCGCCGCCATCGGCTTCGGCCGAAGCCTTCCGCTGGGCCTGCTCGAGGAGCGAGGTGGTGGTGGCCTCGGCGCGGTGGCCATCGGCGCGTGGCTCACGTTGGCCGGCGGTGCCCTCCTCGTCGCCGCGTTCGCGTCCCTTCGCGCCGACGACGAACGGCCGTTCCATCCCCGCCTGCCTGCGCCGCTCGAGCTGCTGGCGATCGCCTTCTCGCTCGGGCTCATCCTGTTCGCAGTGGTGATCGCCCTGGAAGTCGACGAGACGAGCCGATTCATCTCGCTCGTCGCGTTCATCACCGTGGCCAGCATGGCCCTGGCGCGACTCGGGGTGTTCACGTACGTCACCGACCTCTTCGACCGGCACCGCACCGTTACCCTCGCCGCCGCCGCGGTGGCAGCCGTGGTCTTCCCCTTCACCCAGGGGGGCAACGCCTACTGGATCCGGGTGTTCGCCTCGATCGGGGTCTTCGCAGCCGCGGCCATCGGGCTGAACGTCGTCGTCGGCCTCGCCGGCCTCCTCGACCTCGGCTACATCGCCTTCTTCGGCGTGGGCGCCTACGTCGGCGCCCTCTTCGCCGGTGCGGCCCGCACCACCGTGCACGTCAAGCTGCCCTTCCTGGTGGTGGTGGTGATGGGGGCGGTCATCGCCGGCCTCTTCGGCGTGATCATCGGCGCACCGACCCTGCGGTTGCGAGGCGACTACCTGGCCATCGTCACGCTCGGGTTCGGCGAGATCTTCCGCATCCTCGCCTTCAACTTCGACTGGCTCACCCGAGGTCCGAACGGCATCTCCGGCGTGCCCGACCTGGCCATCGGTGGCTACAACTTCGGCGCCACCAACGAGGTGCTCGGCTTCTCGCTACCCGGGTTCGCCAACTACTACTTCGTCGAGCTGATCCTTCTGGCCGTCGTGATCCTTGCCTTCACGCGGCTCAACGACAGCCGCATCGGGCGCGCGTGGATCGCCATTCGCGAGGACGAGACGGCGGCGGCGGCCATGGGCATCAACACCTACCGGCTGAAGATGCTGGCGTTCGGCATCGGTGCCTTCATGGCCGGCGCGGCGGGCACGGTGAACTCCCACGTGACCACCCAGGTGTCGCCCGACTCCTACGGCTTCCTCGAGTCGATCCTGCTGCTGGCGGCGGTGGTGCTGGGAGGCATGGGCACCATCGGCGGTGCGCTGCTCGGCTCGGCGGCGCTGTTCATCGTGCCGGAGAAGCTGCGCTCCTTCCAGGACAAGCGCCTGCTGCTCTTCGGCATCGCGCTCATCGTCATCATCCGCTTCCGGCCCGAGGGCATCGTGGCCAACCGCCGCCGTCAGGCCGAGCTGCACGACGGCGACCCGTCGAGCGGGGACGCCAGCGGCGCGCCTCCCGGCGCGGCTGTCGTCGGCGCGGTGTCCCGGTGAGCGTCTCTGTGTCGACCGACGCCGCCCCGCCCGTCCTGGAAGCTCGCGGCGTCACCAAGGTGTTCGGGGGGCTCACGGCCGTCGACGGCGTCGACCTCGAAGTCGGCGAGCGGGAGATCGTCGGGCTGATCGGCCCCAACGGTGCCGGCAAGACGACGTTCTTCAACTGCCTGACGGGGATGGAGACCCCGACCAGTGGGCGCATCAGCTACCGAGGCCGAGCCCTGAGCGCCAAGCCCCACCGGGTGACCGAGAGCGGCTTGGCCCGCACCTTCCAGAACATCCGGCTGTTCCCGAACATGACGGCCCTCGAGAACGTGCTGGTGGGCCGGCACTGCCGCACGAGCCAGGGCGTGCTGTCTGCGCTCGGCCGCGGCCCCCGGTACAAGCGGGAGGAAGCCGAAGGCCGGGCCCGGGCCCTCGAGCTGCTGGAGTTCGTCGGCATGGCTCGCCATGCCGAGACCTTGGCCCGCAACCTGCCCTACGGCGACCAGCGGCGACTCGAGATCGCCCGGGCGCTGGCCACCGATCCCGGACTCCTCCTGCTCGACGAGCCCACCGCGGGCATGAACCCGCAGGAGACGGCCTCGGCCATGCAGCTGGTGCGGCGCATACGGGAGCAGGGTCTGGCCATCGTGGTCATCGAACACGACATGCGCTTCATCTTCAGCCTCTGTGACCGGGTGGCGGTGCTGGTGCAGGGGCAGAAGCTGGTGGAGGGCACGGCCAGCGAGGTGCAGCAGGACCCGCGGGTGGTCGAGGCCTATCTGGGCAAGCCGGCCGACGATGGCTGAGCCGCTGTCCTCGCCCCCGCCGGGCCGGCCCATGCTGGAGGTTCGCGACCTGCGGGTGGCCTACGGGAAGATCGAGGCGGTGAAGGGCATCTCCTTCACGGTCGAGGCCGGGCAGGTCGTCACCCTCATCGGCGGCAACGGCGCAGGCAAGACGACGACGCTGCGCACCTTGTCCGGGCTCCTGGCGCCGACGTCGGGCGAGGTCATCTTCGAGGGGCAGGCCATCCACTCCCTTCCCGCCCATGAGATCGTGCAGCGAGGGCTGGCCCACTCCCCCGAGGGCCGCCACGTCTTCCCCCGCATGACCGTGCAGGAGAACCTCGACCTCGGCGCCTTCAGCCGCAGGGACGACGCGGCGGACATCGCCGGCGACCTCGACCGGGCCATCGAGCTCTTCCCGGTGCTGCGTGATCGACGGACGCAGGTGGCGGGCACCCTCTCGGGTGGCGAGCAGCAGATGCTGGCCATGGCCCGGGCCCTCATGAGCCGACCACGCCTGCTCATGCTCGACGAGCCGTCGATGGGCTTGTCCCCCATCATGATGCAGCGCATCCTGGCCACGGTGGCCGAGCTCAAGGCACGGGGAACGACCATCCTCCTGGTCGAGCAGAACGCCCAGGCCGCGCTCGGCCTCGCCGACCGAGCCCATGTGATCGAGACCGGTCGCATCGTGCTCTCCGGCACCGGACCCGAGCTGCTGGGCAACGACTCGGTGCGCAAGGCCTACCTGGGCGAGGAATAAACAAAGGTTCTCCTTGCTCTACCTTTCGAGGACGAAGGGAGGCGCCATGGCTGTCGCCGTCATCACAGGTGCATCGAGAGGGTTGGGAAGGGCGTTGGCTCGGGCCTTGGCCCGAGACGGCTGGGACCTGGTGGTCGACGCCCGGGGCGCAGGGGCGCTCGAGGCTGTCGCCGAGGAGACCGGTGCGGTGGCGGTGGTCGGGAACGTCGGCGACGTCGCCCACCGCCAGGCGCTCCTCGACGCAGCCCGCGCCCTGGGCGGCGCCGACGTCCTGGTGAACAACGCCAGCATCCTCGGGCCGAGCCCTCAGCCGCCACTCGCCACCTACCCGGTGGAGGTGCTCGAGGAGGTCTACCGGATCAACGTCGTGGCCCCCCTCGCCTTGGCGCAGCTGTTCCTTCCCGACCTGCGTCAGCGGCGCGGCCGGCTGATCAACGTGACCTCAGATGCCGGCGTCGAGGCCTACGAAGGTTGGGGTGGCTACGGGTCGTCGAAGGCGGCGCTGGAGCACGCCGGCAGGGTCCTGGCTGTCGAGGAGCCCGACGTGCGGGTCTACAGCGTCGATCCGGGCGACATGGCCACAGCCATGCACCAGGAAGCCTTTCCGGACGAGGACATATCCGATCGGCCGCCGCCCGAGGTGTCCGTGCCCGGGTTGGTCGCCCTGCTCACCGGCGACCGTCCGAGCGGTCGATACGTGGCCCGCGAGCTGGCCTGATGGCCGTCGCCTCCCTGGGCCTCGACTACGAGCTGCCTGACGGGCTGGAGGCCCACGCCCCGCCCGAGACACTCGGGATGCGCCGCGACGCGGTGCGTCTCATGGTGTCCACCGGGGTCGACGATCACCTGCACACGACGTTCTTCGAGGTGCCTCACCACCTGCACGCGGGTGATGTGTTGGTCATCAACACGTCCGCCACCGTGGCCGCGGCCTTGCCTGTGCGCGGTCGTGTCAGCGTGGAGCCGCAACTGTTGCACCTGTCCACCCCGCTGCCCGGCGGCCTGTGGCTCACCGAGCTACGGCGGCCGGAGGGCTTCGGCACCCGCATGGTCGACGACCCCTCGGCCGGCTCGGTGACGCTGCCGGGAGGCGCATCCGCCGACCTGCTGGCTCTGTTCGGAGAAGGCCGACGGCTCTGGTTCACCGCGCTGCACCTGCCGGAGCCGCTGCTGCCCTACCTGGCCCGGTACGGACGGCCGATCCGCTACGCGTACGCCGGCGGTGCCTGGCCGTTGTCCGCGTACCAGAACGTCTACGCCTCGGAGCCCGGGAGCGCCGAGCTGGCCAGCGCCGGTCGTCCGTTCACGGCTGACGTCCTCACCCGGCTGGTCGCCAAGGGAGTGCGCATCGCACCGCTCGTGCTGCACACCGGCGTCTCCTCAGCCGAGGCCCATGAGGCACCCGCGCCCGAGCGCTTCGTGGTGCCCCTGAGCACCGCCCGCCTCGTCAACGAGACGAGGACCGAGGGCGGACGGGTGATCGCGGTGGGCACGACGGTGGTGCGGGCCCTCGAGACGGTGACCGACGAGACCGGCATGACCCATCCAGGCGACGGGTGGACCGAGCTCGTTCTGAGCCCGGAGCGGGGCGTTCGCGCCATCGACGGGATGGTCACCGGGTGGCACCCACCACAGGCCTCGCACTTGTTGCTGCTCGAGGCGCTGGCCGGCCGGCCACTGCTCGAGCGCGCCTATGCCGGAGCCGTCAGTGCTGGCTACCGATGGCACGAGTTCGGCGACAGCCACCTGCTGCTCCCGAATGGGCTCGTCAGTCGCGGGCGGCGATGAGGTAGGAGCAGCGATGGGCGCCTGAGACGATGTGCGACGTCCGCTCCACCGTGGCGCCGGCCAGCACCGTCCGCAGGAACTCGATCTCGCTGGAGCACGCCTGCCCGTATCGCTTGGCTACGCCCAGCACTGCGCAGTTGTGCTCGGTGACCCGGTACGTGCCGTCGGGAAGGCGCTCCCACGCGGCCAGGTACCCGTCCTCGTCGAGGATGGCGGTGACCTCCGCGACCTGCCCCTCGAGGGACTTGCCCGCCAGCCGCTCGGTGGCCCGCTCGATCCGACGGTCGCGCCGACGGTCGAAGAGGCGACCCACCATGTCCGGGCTCTCGCTCTCGACGTAGGAGAGCAGCTCGTTGGTGAGTTCGCGGTACATGTTGGGGAACAGCGCCTCGGCCACCTCGGTGAGGAAGTAGAGGTGCTTCGGGCGGCCGGGATGACCCTTGATCTCCCGGTGGCTGACGAACCCGCTGGCCACCAACCCGCCCAGGTGCTGGCGAACGGCGCTGGCCGTGATCTGCAGGTCGGCCCCGAGCTCCTCGGCCCGAGCCTCCCCCCGCTTCTTCAGGCTCTCGAGGATGGCCCGCCTGGTGGCGGGCAGGCTCGCCAAGCTGGCCGTATCAGACACAACCACCGATGGTAGGGGCCTTGGGGCCGAACAGCCGCCGCTCGCACCTCTGCCGGGGGCTCAGCACACCCCGAGCTGAGCCAGCACGTCGGCGGGCTCGGCGATGAGACCGGTGAAGAACGGCCCGAACTCGGCGTAGACCGCCGATGCCTCGTCGAAGCGCATCGTGTAGACCACGTCCTTCAAGTCGTCCGGGCCCACGCCGAACAGCGTGACGCCCCACTCGTAGTCGTCGATCCCCGCCGAACCGGTGATGAGCTGCACGATGCGACCGGCGAACTTGCGGCCCGAGCTGCCGTGCTCGTACATGAGGCGCTCGCGGTCCTCGTAGGGCAGCGTGAACCAGTTCTGGTCGGGCGCACCGCGGCGCTTGGACATGGGATAGAAGCAGATGGCGTTCTTGCCCTCGGGCGGCAGCTCGGGGTACAGGCGAGCCCGAAGCCGCTCCTCGGGCATGCCCTTGGCGTACTCCGACACCTCCGTGAGCGACACGTACGAGTCGGCCAGCTCGAGTCCCGCCGATTGGATGGCGGCCTGGAACGACCGCAGCCTCCACAGGTCCGGGCCCAGCGCCAGGAACCCGAGGTCGGCTTTGTGTCCCAGCACGGCGAAGGTCACGACCTGGTGGCCGTCGGCCTGGGCCGACTTCACTGCGGTCAGCACCGCCTCGGCGTCGACCGACGG
>Ga0136611_10001280_pt1 | contig 17470 bp, 15 predicted proteins | sample AntDrymUQ2232306_2_FD_106645 | JGI IMG/M metagenome (GOLD analysis project Ga0136611, IMG submission 106645) | Polar desert sand microbial communities from Dry Valleys, Antarctica - metaG UQ223 (23.06) | ecosystem: Environmental > Terrestrial > Soil > Desert | place: Antarctica: Dry Valley...
ACCGGTCCCCCTGTCGTCCAGAGCCGCAGCGAAGGACCTCCCCTGACTTAACCACCAGCGCGTATGACGCGGAGAGGTCCTTCGCTGCGGCTCTGGACGACAGGGGAACTACGATCATCAACGCCAACAGTAAACCCGTCAGGTTCTCAGAGGGCGACGACTGAGTCTGCTTCCGCGCGCAAGTCTCTTATCCACGCATCGCAGGCGGAACCCACTCCTCAGCCAGCCGTGCCGCGATAAGATCAGCCACCTCAGCAATCGGCACCCGCACCTGCTCCATGCTGTCCCGCTCGCGGACCGTCACCGACTTGTCGTTCAACGAATCGAAATCGACGGTGACGCAGAACGGTGTCCCGATCTCGTCCTGCCGCCGGTAGCGACGTCCGATACTCTGCGTCTCGTCGTACTCGGTCGAGAAGCGCTTACGCAGCTCGGCGTACAGAGACTCTGAAACCACCGTCAACTCCTGCTTCTTCGAGAGCGGCAGGACGGCTACCTTGTACGGAGCGATCTGTGGATGGAAGCGCAGGACGACGCGCGTTGCCGTTTCGCCCTTGGCATCGACCATCTCCTCCTCCTCATAGGCGTCACACAGCACCGTCAGCATCAGCCGGTCGACACCGAACGTCGGCTCGACGACATGCGGCAGGTAGCGCCGGTTGGCTGCCTGATCGAAGTAGGTCAGATCCTCGCCCGACGCCTCCTGATGGCGGTTCAGGTCGAAGTCGTACCGGTATGCCAATCCCGTCAACTCTTTCCAGCCAATCGGGTACAGGTACTCAAGATCAACCGTTCGCTTCGAGTAGTGCGACAAGGCCTCCGCTGCATGCTCGCTCCGCCGGACACGGTCGGGCCGGACACCCAGCGAGTACACGAAATCTTCCTGCTCGGCCAACCACCCCTCGAAGTGCGACTCCCAGCCCTCCGGCTCGATGAAGTATTCGATCTCCATCTGCTCGAACTCAAGCAGCCGGAAGATAAAGTTTCCCGGCGTGATCTCGTTGCGAAACACCTTGCCCGTCTGTGCGATCCCGAACGGGATCTTGACCCGGCTCGACTGCATCACATTCTTGTACTGGACGAAGATCGCCTGAGCAGTCTCCGGCCGCATATAGATCATCGTCGCCGTCTCATCGACGACGCCAATCTGCGTCCTGAACATCATGTTGAATGCCCGCACCGGCGTCCAGTTCACCTTGCCGCAGTTGGGACACGCGACCGGAGTATCCTGGATCAACGCCGACATCGCTGCCTCTGACAGCCCATCGGCGGGCCGTCCCAGGACATCCTCGATCAACGTGTCGGCCCGGTAGCGGCTGCGGCACTCGCGGCAATCAACCATTGGGTCGTTGAACTCATCAACATGGCCGCTCGCCTCCCAGACGCGCGGACTCATCAGGATGCCGCCGTCCAGCCCAACGATGTCTGACCGCTCACGGACGAAGCGCTGCCACCATGCCTGCTTGATGTTATGGCGCAGTTCAACGCCTAGCGGGCCGAAGTCGAACGTGTTGGCGAGTCCGCCGTACATCTCACTCCCGGCGAAGACGAAGCCTCGGCGCTTGCACAGCGACGCCAGCTCCTCAAGCGTCACTCCCGGACGTTCCGGTTCACTCATCGTCCCATTCCTCCTCGATTGGTTCCATCCATCGCGAAAACGAAAACGAGCGAGACTCACGTCCCGCCCGTTGCCAACGTCTGATGCAGTCTGCGTGGCGGGGCGACTAGCGTTCGCCGCCAACTCCCACCAATTTCGGTTCGATTGCCAGCTCCTGCTCGTCGTCGTCGCAGGGGCCGACGATTGTCAGCCGCTCCGGTTCCCGCATATCGCTCGCGATCTTTTGATAGATCTGCGTCGTTGAGATGCTGACGTGGCCGAGAATGCGTTGTACATCGCCGAGGTCCCTGCCGCGCGTGATCTGATGCGCGGCGAACGAATGTCGCAGCGTATGCGGTGTAATTTCATCGATCCCGGCCGACTGCGCGTATTGCTTCAGAATCAGCCAGAACCCCTGTCGCGTCAGCCGGTGTCCACGATGATTCAGGAACAGCGCCGGCTCATCCGTAACCCGCGCGATCGTCGGGCGACCCGTGTCGAGGTAGTGCCGCAACGCAACCCCAGCCTCCGGGCTAAGCTCAACATCCCGCCGCCGGTTCTGCTTACCAGTACAGCAGACGGTGCCACGCTCGAGATCGACATCCTCGAGGTCGAGGCTGACCAGCTCAGACACGCGCATGCCTGTCGCATACAGCGTCTGCAACATCGCGCAGTCACGCGCGTTCTCGGGTTTCGCCTCGCGGTTCGGCTCGTGCAGCAGCGCCTGGATCTGCTGCTCGGTCATCGCCTTCGGCACGTACTTCTCGACCCTCGGCGACGCCAGCGATTCGGACGGGTCGACGCGCAACTCCTCGCTACGAACCATGAAACCGAAGAATGACTTGATCGCCGCCGTCTTGCGCGCCACCGTCGAGCTGGCGTACTTGCGCTCGCGCATATTCAGGACATACGAGGTCAGATGGGTGTCCTGCAACTCTGCCCACGATCCAACACCCTGCTCATCACTGATGAATCGGACGAACTGGCCGAGATCGTTGCGATACGCCGAGACAGTGTTCGATGAGAAGTCACTTCCCGCTTCCAGAGCGCTCAGGAATCGTTCGATGCTTTCTCGCATGGGCCAGATCCTCTCGGTTCGAGACAAGGCAGGCATCCGGGACAGTGACAATCTCAGCTATCGGCCCCGGAGGGAGAACTACGCCAGCAGCTTGTCCAATGGTGTGTACTCGAGGCCAAACGCCTCGGCGACGGCCGGATACGTCACGTGGCCCTTGTAGACATTGACGCCCTTCGCAAGCGCCACATCCTTCGCGACAGCATTCATGCCCATCGCAGCCAGTTGCAAGCCGTACGGAAGGGTCACGTTCGAAAGCGCGAACGTGCTCGTGCGCGGCACCGCGCCCGGCATATTCGTTACACAATAGTGGACGACCCCATCCACCTCGAAGGTCGGTTTGCTATGGCTGGTTGGCCGCACCGTCTCGATGCAACCTCCCTGATCGATCGCGACATCAACGATGACCGATCCCTTGCGCATCGTCGACACCATCTCGGCTGTGACCAGCTTCGGCGCCTTCGCGCCGGGAATCAGCACGCCACCGATCAGCAGATCGCAGTTGCGTACCGCCTCCGCGATATTGCCACGATTGGACGCCAGTGTCTGGAACCGGCCATGCAGTACCTGGTCGAGGAAGCGCAAACGATCGATCGACAGGTCAAGGATGGTGACATTCGCGCCCATCCCGAGCGCCATCTGCGCCGCGTTCGTTCCCACGACACCGCCGCCGAGAATCACAACATCTCCGGGCGGGACGCCAGCGACACCGCCGAGCAGCAGTCCGCGCCCGCCATGGGTTTTTTCAAGGTAGTGTGCGCCGACCTGAATCGACATCCGGCCCGCAACTTCGCTCATTGGCGTCAGAAGCGGCAGCGTACGGTTCGCTAACTCGACAGTCTCGTATGCGATCGACGCAACCTTGCGCTCGACCAGTGTCCTCGTCAGGGCTTCTTCAGCAGCGAGGTGGAGGTAGGTGTAGAGGATCTGGTCCTCGCGCATCAGACCGTACTCGGATGCGATCGGCTCCTTGACCTTCACGATCATCTCGGCCTGCGCGAAGACCTCAGCGTGGGTATCAATCAGTCTGGCTCCAGCAGCTTCGTAGTCATAATCGGCGAAGCCGCTGCCCACACCTGCCGCACGCTCCACAATCACCGTGTGTCCGCGTGCGACATACTCTGAGACGCCGGATGGAGTTGTGGACACGCGGTTCTCGTTGTCCTTGATCTCCTTCGGGATACCGACGATCATCCTCGACTTGTTCCCTTCACCAACACGTCGCCCGCATGACCGCATGCCAGCACGCGCGGGAAGCGCGACATGCGTTGGCACAGACCGCTTGACGGGCGCCTCTCACCTCGGCTGTCAGACTCCCCGGCAGCCGCGTCATTCTAACATACATAACTCAGCGTTCCGGCCCGTGCGAACCTCCCAATACGCACGCAACGCCCAAACGTAACCGCCAGCATTGACGCCGACTTTTCAGCATAGGTACGATTCACGCAGGTTCGGTTCTGCGTCGGACTCCTCTGTCGCCGTCCCTGTGACCGGCGCCTTCATCATGAGAGTAGTAAACCGTGGGATTTCTCTACGCGCTCTATATCATCCCGATCCTCGGCTTCCTCATCTTCCTGCACGAGCTTGGACACTTTGTCATGGCCCGCCGTGCTGGAGTGCTCGTTGAGGAATTCGGGTTCGGCCTGCCGCCACGCATCTGGGGCATCAAGCGTGGCGACACGATCTACTCGATCAACGCATTGCCGATCGGTGGTTTCGTCCGCGTCAAGGGCGAAGATGGCAAGACGTTCGACGGCGACAGTATGCAGTCGAAAACCGCCGGTCAGCGGGCGCAGTTCCTCGCTGCCGGATCGATCATGAACTTCGTCACCGCCTTCATCATCGTCATCCTGATCGTCGCCTTCCAGGGGCAAACATCCTCCAACGTCTATATCACCGAAGTCGTCCCCAACTCGCCTGCCGCGGCCGCTGGTTGGCAGATGGGTGACCGCATCGTTGCAGCCGGTGGAGAAACCGTCGACAACGCCGATAACCTCGGCCCGCTCACCGAGGATTTCGCTGGGCAGGAGTTGCCGGTTACGGTCGTCCGCGCCGGACAGGAAATCCAAACAACGGTTGTGCCTCGTGCCGATCCACCAGCCGGCGAAGGCCGAACGGGTATCGCGCTCAGCGGCTTTCGGATTGCTGACATCGAAGTCTCCGAAACTCCGGCTGACAGCGCCGCCGCCGCCGCTGGCCTCCAGGACGGCGATGTCATCACCGCCGTTGACGATGTCCAGGTCACCAACTACATGGCCTATGCAGGCTACATCCGCAACCACGCTGGCCAATCCGTCGACATCACGGTCAAGCGTGACGGTGATCCCGTCACCATTCCGCTGACGGTCCCAGCCGACGTACCGGAAAACGATCCGCCGCTCGGCGAGGGACTCGTCCAGAATCTGAAGTTCGAGAACATTCCGGTATCCCAGATCCCCGGTGAGTCGGTCAGCCTCTTCGCCAGCACGATCCAGCAGATGGGCCAGGGTCTTCTCAGCCTCATCCGCGGCGAAACACCCCTCGACGATCTGGCCGGGCCAATCGGGATGGGACAGCTCACCTCCGAAGTGATCTCCGAAAGTTCGCTCCCGCTCTGGGTCACGATCGCGAACCTGATGTTCATCTTGTCCCTCAACCTCGGTCTACTCAACCTGCTGCCGCTTCCGGCGCTCGACGGTGGTCGGCTCTTCTTCGTCGCGATCGAAGTCTTGCGCGGCGGACGCCGCGTCTCTCCCGAAAAAGAGGGCATGGTCCACTTCGTCGGTATGGTGCTCCTGCTGACGCTCATGCTCGGAATCGCGTTCCTGGATGTCGAACGGCTCATTAGCGGGAACTCGCTGCTGGAATAGATGTTGTCGTCCTGTGCTTGACCTGCTGCGTCAACGCTGTACCGTTGAGTGTCAACCGGGCGTTTGCGTCCCAGCATCCTTGAGTTCACTCACCATCAGGAGGTAGTTCGTGTCTCTACTCGCTCCGCGCCGCCTCACCAGACCGGTCTACGTTGGCAATGTCCGCATCGGCGGCGGCGCGCCGATCGTCGTCCAGTCGATGGCGACCGCCGATACCCGCGATCCAAAAGCCACCTTGCGCCAGATCCAGGAACTCGCTGACGCCGGCTGCGAGATCGTCCGCATCGCCGTCCCGGATCGCAAGGCTGCCGCCGCGCTTCCAGACATCGTCCCGCATTCGCCAGTGCCACTGATTGCAGACATCCACTTCGAGCACACCCTGGCGCTCAAAGCGCTCGACGCAGGCATTCACGGCCTGCGCCTCAACCCCGGCAACATTCGCAAGCACGAGGATGTTCGCGAAGTCGTCAAGAAGGCCAAGGAGCGCAACACGCCGATCCGCATCGGCGTCAACTTCGGCTCGGTCGCGCCGATGACCGAAGAGTTCGTCGACGAAATGGCGCAGCAGCACGCCACCCAGGTCGAGCTGGTCGCCGAGCACATGGTCCGCAGCGCGCTCGGTCACATCCAGATCCTCGAAGACCTCGACTATGACAACATCAAGATCTCACTCAAAGCCTTCGAGGTTCCGGTCATGCTCGAAGCCTACAAGCGCATGGCGACCCGCAACGCCTACCCGCTCCACCTCGGCGTCACCGAAGCCGGAACACCGCGTGCCGGCAGCGTCCGCTCGGCCGTCGGCATCGGTACGCTGCTCGCCGTCGGCATCGGCGACACGATCCGCGTCTCGCTGACAACCGACCCGGTCGAAGAAGTCTTCGTCGCCTACGAGATCCTCAAGTCACTCGAACTACGTCAGAAAGGCGCGACGCTGGTCGCCTGCCCAACCTGTGGCCGCGTCGAAGTCGATCTCTTCAGCATCGCCAACCGCGTCGAAGCCTTCCTCGCCGAGATCGACGAACCAATCAAGGTCGCCGTCATGGGCTGCGTCGTCAACGGCCCCGGCGAAGCACGCGACTCGGATGTCGGCGTCGCAGCAGGCCGTGGCAAGGGCCTCATCTTCCGCAAAGGCGAGATCGTCCGAACCGTGAAAGAGGACGAAATCTTCGACGCCCTCAAGGCCGAAGTCAACGCCCTCGTCGCCGAACGCCAGGCCGAACGCGAACTCGCTGCCGTCGTCTAACTCGTCGCAGGACGTGGGAGAAGCAGTCGCCTCGTCCTGCGTGGTCCACAAGCGTATTCCTGACAGGTTGATGGTTGGCGAGGACGACAGGGAGACATACGAACGCCTTCTAATTCGGTGCCACCGATGTCTCATACAACGGCGGCAACTTCGCTACCGGCCCCAGGTTGGCAGGAATCACGAACGAAAACTCCGAACCCTCACCGATCTCACTGACCGCCGACACCGACCCCGCGTGCGCCTGGACGATGTGCTTCACGATCGCCAGCCCAAGTCCTGTTCCCGGCCCACTCCGCGCCTTGTCAGTCTTGAAGAACCGCTCCCAGATCCTCGGCAGATCCTCAGGCGGAATACCCGTTCCCGTGTCGCGAACAAAGAACGTGACTCCCTCAGTGGCACGCCGAGCGCCAACCACAACAGATCCGCCAGCCGGTGTGTGAACGATCGCATTCGTGATCAGATTGATCAATGCCTGATGCAGCCGCCGCTCATCGCCGACAATGGCACCAGCGTCGTCGCTCGGCGTCGAAAGTGTCACATCGTGCCGCTGTGCCAACGGGCGCATCCGGTCGCAGACGTCACGAACCAGCATCCCGGCCTCGATCTCTCGCAGCGCAAGTCGGCCACCCATCGTCTCCAGCCGCGTCAGATCGAGCAGATCGCGCACGAGCGCCGTCATCGAGTCGACCTCGCCGTCAATTTTGCGCAGGAAGCCCCCGGCTTCCTGGTCGTCCTCACGAATATCCAGCAGCGTCTCCGTTAGAATCTTGATCGTCGACAGCGGCGTTCTCAATTCGTGGGACACATTCGACACGAAATCGCGGCGCAAGTTCTGAAGCCGGTTCACTTCGGTGATGTCGCGCAGCATCACCAACGCCTCGGCTGGTCGGGCGCTGATCCGGATCACGACCGCGTTCATCAACCTGCTCTCACCAGCCACCTCGAACGTGTGCTGCTGCTCCTCGCCGATCTCCAGGCATAGGCGCAGCGCACGATTGAGTTCGTGGTCGCGTGTCACACTCATAAACGTTCGCCCGCTCGGGTTTCGCCCCCCAAACAGGGAACTGGCGGCCACATTGGCGTACGTCACCCGCCCGTCCTCCGCGACCCGCATCAACCCGTCATGCATCCGGTCGAGCACCTGCGTCTGCTGCGTCATCAGCAATGAGTCCGCTTGCCGCAGTCGATTCTCGTTCACCGCCTGCTGGGCAACGGTTCGCAGTGCATGGTCGATCTGGTCGTGAGCATCAAGCATCGCCACGGCGTCGATATCGGACGTATCCGTCTTGCGCGCGAGACGCTCCAACCACTCAAGTCGCCGAATCGTCCTGCTCGCCAGCCAACCTGCCAACAGGATGCCGAAGGCTCCTCCCAGGATCGCGCCCCACATCACGGTTTCAAGCAACGCTCCGGTGACGAGTCCACCGAGCGTGACGATCACCGGAAGGAGGTGCTGAGCGTACAGTCCTCGCACTGACCTAGCCCTCGAACCGATAGCCGACACCACGAACCGTCACGATCCGTGTCGGATTCCGTGGATCCATTTCGATCGCCTCGCGCAGCGACTTGACGTGCACGTCAACCGTCCGCTCGTCGCCCTGGAAGTCATTCCCCCACGCCCCGTCAAGAATCTGCTGTCGCGAGAGTGCCAGCGAGTGGTTGCGAACCAGAAACGCCAGTAGATCGAACTCACGTGGGCGCAACGGAAGCTCGGCATCGTCAACCCATGCACGACGCTCACCTGGCGAGACGCGCAGATTGCCTGTCTGGCGTTGCTCACGCCGCCCGTCCGCCTCACCCGTCGCCGCTCTCCGCAGCAACGCACGCACGCGCGCCTGCAACTCCCGCAGGCTGAACGGCTTCGTCAGGTAGTCGTCGGCACCAATCTCCAGCCCCAGAACGCGGTCGACCTCTTCGCCGCGCGCCGTCAGCATCAGGATCGGCACCGTCGAGCGCATCCGCACCCTGCGGCAGACCTCGAAGCCGTCCAGACCCGGCAACATCACATCCAGGATGACCAGATCGGGGCGCGCCTGCTCGATCTCACGGACAGCAGCATGCCCGTCGTGCAATACCGTCACACGATACCCCTGCCGCTCGAGGTTGAAGCGCAACGCATCCGCGAGTGCTGGCTCGTCCTCCACAACGATGATTGACTCTTCCGCCATCGCTCCCCTGCTATAACTCCCTTCCATTGTACCCACGCCACCATCCTGCTTAATGAACCTGCTGTGCTATCGTTCGCTGCCAGGACTGCCGGATAGCTCACCAAACGGAGGCTACATCGAATGCGTCGCGGTGTCGCGGCAATTGGACTCTGCTCGTGGGATCGGTTCATCGTCACCGATGGCTACCCCGGCCCCGGCGAGTATGCGATCGTCCGTCAGCAGATCGAACAGGCCGGCGGAACGACCGGCAATACCTGCCATGCCCTTTCCCAGCTTGGCATCGATGTCATGCTCGCCTCGGTCGTCGGTGATGATCCAGAAGGCACGGCGCTGATCGAGTCGCTGCAAACCGCTGGCTGCGACACGAGCGCGATAGCGATCCGGTCCGGCGAACACTCGGACAGCGGCATCATCGTCGTCTCTGGACCGCCGGGCCAACGCGACCGCACCATCTACTGGATCCAAGGCGTCAAGCCCCTCATCGGCGACTCCCTCCCAGTCGACCGGATGCTGGAGCATCAGTGGGTGCTCGTTGATGTCGACGACCCGCGACTGCGTGCCTTCTTCCTCGACCTGCCCGCCCATCGCAGCCCGCGCACGAAGCTGTTCGGCACGATGACGTATCTAGTCGAGATGCCAGACGGAACCGGTTGGCAACACGCGCTCCGCTTCGACGCAATGACCGGCAACGAGCGCGAACTCCGCGCGCTGCTCGGCGTGCATTCACTCGACGAAGCGATTGCGCGCGTCCAGCACGACCTCGTCGCCAGCGCCTGCCAGGTTGTCTTCCTCAGTCGTGGCCCGAACGGCGCAATTGCAATCCGCGCGACCGGAGTCCACGCCGCCCCAGCCATCACAGTTGACGTCATCGACACGACAGGCGCAGGCGACGCATTCGCCGCAGGTTGCCTCTGGGGATTGCTCGACCGCGCGGGCGACGACGAAATTCTGCGCCGCGCCAACGCCCTCGGCGGCCTCTCCTGCCGCGCACTCGGCGCGCGTGCGTCCCTGCCAACCATCGAACAGATCAACGATCACCTCACGGCCATCAGGACGCCACAATGAGCCGGTACGACCTGTCACGCGCCGACCTCGCGTCGATGGCCTCCGCCGCGCGCCTGGCGATTGTTGGCGTCACCAACGGCGCGCCCTTCACCGCCGTCGAGGACTATCTGGTCGAGCACGTCGAGCGCGGCCACATGGCTGGCATGGACTGGTTCACCGCCGAACGCGCACGCCAGTCCGCCGATCCCGCAACGCTGCACGACAGCGTCCGCTCGATCGTCTCGGTCGCCGTTCCATTCTGGAACGGGTATGCAACGCCACCCGACGACGGCGTTCTGCGAGGCCGGATCGCCCGCTACGCCTGGGGCCGCGACTACCACACGACGCTCAAGAAGCGCATGCGCGAACTGGTCGCCGCCATCGAACAGCACCTCGGTCGCGCGGTCGAATCGCGCGTGCTCGTCGACACGGCTCGAACCGTCGATCGAGCCGTTGCCGCCCGCTCCGGCACCGGCTGGTACGGCAAGAACTCGATGATCATCGTTCCCAGCCACGGCTCATGGGTCATGCTCGGCGAAATCATGCTCGACATCGATATCCAGCTCGACCTCCCGCTGGCGAAGGACTGTGGCCGCTGCCGCATCTGCATCGACCGCTGCCCGACCGGCGCGATCGTCGAGCCGTACCGCATCGACACCCCGCGCTGCATCTCCTACCTCACGATCGAGCATCGCGGCGTCATCCCCCACCACCTGCGCCCGCTGATGGGCAACCTCATCTTCGGCTGCGACATCTGCCAGGACGTCTGCCCCTACACGAACGCCGCCCGAACCGTCGATGATCCTGACTTCGCGCCACGTGCCATCGACAACGTCTTCCCGTCTCTCGAATTTCTAGCGACGATGACCGAGGAGCAGTTCCGCGCGACCTACAGCTGCACACCCGTCACCCGCGCGAAGCGCGCCGGTCTTGCCCGCAACGCCGCCATCGCCCTCGGCAACAGCCAGGATGCGCGTGCCGAGCCGATCCTGATCTCGCTCCTGACCACCCACGACGAGCCGCTCGCACGCGGCCACGCCGCTATCGCGTTACGTCAATTCAATTCTGACGACGCCTTCAAGACCCTTCACACCGCCTGGTCGCAAGAGCGCGATAAATACGTTCGCGAAGAAATCGAGCGAGCACTCGAACCGGATCTGCTCGTCGCAGGGACATCTCCATCGATTGACAGCCTTGCTGATCGATAGTCGTCACAATCTCGTCGCGATGTTGCGCCGCGCTAATTGAAGGGCTACGACGTGCTGCTCCTGGTCGATATCGGCAACACCAACGTCAAGTTTGGCATTGACATCGACGGTCAACTCAGCACCCGCTGGCGTGTCCACACCGACCGCGCCAGCATGCCCGACGAGTGGTGGATCGTCCTCAACACGCTCGCCGTCGCCGATGGCATCCAGTTATCCGCCATCGACGGAGCCGTCGTTAGCAGCAGCGTCCCGTCCGTCACGCCCTGGATCACGACCATGATCCGCGACCGGATCGGGATCGAGCCGCTCGTCATCGGCCCGACAACCGACCTCGGCATCACCGTCGACATCGACAATCCAACCGAAGTCGGCCCCGACCGCCTTGTCGACGCCGCCGCCGCCTACGAACAGTTCGGTGGACCGGTCGTCGTCCTCGACTTCGGAACCGCCACAACCCTCAACGTCGTCAACCACGCTGGCGCCTTCATCGGCGGCGCGATCGCGCCCGACCTGCGCTCGGCCCACGACGCGCTCGTCGGCAAAGCTGCCAAGCTCACCAGCGTTGACCTCGTCTTCCCCGCCTCTGTCATCGGTCGCAACACCGTCGCCGCCATGCAATCTGGCATCATGCTTGGCTACGTCGGCCTCATCAACGGCCTGATCGCCCAGATCGACGACGAGCTTGGCGAAAACCCCACCGTCGTCTCAACCGGCGGCTTCGGCTCCGTCTTCAAAGACCGCTGCCCCCGCATCTCCACCTACACCCCCGACCTCACCATCGACGGCCTCCGCCTGGTCTGGCACCGGCACGTCTCCATGACCGAGGACGGTTGACCTGTAGCGTCACGACGAAGACCGCGCCTCATAGCCTGTCGTCCAGAGCCGCAGCGAAGGACCTCTCCGCCTTGACTCTCCAGGCGGTTAACTCAGGGGAGGTCCTTCGCTGCGGCTCTGGACGACAGGCTATGAGGCGCGGTCTTCGTGAGGCGTTGTTGCCTCACGAATCCCTTCTTACTCGCCCTGTTGAACGACGCAACACTGCGTCGCTATCCCCAATCCGCCGCCAGAAACCCAAAATCCGTCTCACCATTGAACGCTCGCGCCGATGCCTCCAGCAACAACAACGTGTCAACGGCGTCGTCCAGATCCAACGTCTCGACCGGCGAATGTGAATAGCGCCGCGCGATGTTGATCACTCCCGACGGAATCCCATCGCGCACCAGATGCACCGCCGACGCATCCGATGTCCCACCGTAGAAGATCGCTTCCTGAAGCCCGATCCCGGCATCTTCCGCCGTCCGCCGCAGGAAATCGCGCATAGCCGGGTTGATGTGGTGCCCCGACGAACCGCCCGAACTCGCCAGCCCAAGCACCGGCCCACCCCCGATCCGCATCCGCAGATCCTTGTGGAAGTCGACATCCGGTGTCCCTCCCGAAGGAACCGTATCGACAACGATTGCCGCGTCCGGGTTCAGCCGATGCGTCGCGATCCGTGCACCGCGCAGTCCGACCTCTTCCTGGACCGTCACGACGACATGCAGCGTGCAACCAAGTTGCTCGCCACGCAGCCGCTCCGCCAGCAGGACCACAATCGCGCAGGACACCCGGTTGTCAAGCGCCTTACCACTGACGCGCTTCGGGTTCGCCAGTTCCTCCATCGGCTCGTCGTAGGCGATCGCGTCGCCAACGCGGATGCCCAGCGCCTCGACCTCAGCCACCGTGTCGAACCCTATATCAACGTACAACTCACGCATCCCCGGCGCACGGCCACGCTCGTCAGCCGTCTGGACGTGCCCGGCCTTAACACCGACGACCCCGCGCAATCCACGAATCCGCACATGCCGGCCAATCAGCAACGTCTCGATCACACCGCCGACCCGCTCAAAACGGATCATCCCGTTCGGCTCGATCGATTTCACCAACGCGCCGATTTCATCCGAATGCGCAGCGACCATCAGCGATGGCCCACTACCCTCGGCATTCACCCGCGCGAAGACGTTGCCGTACGTATCGACCATCGTCGATTCCGCGTGCGGCGTCAGCAGTTCCTGCAACCGCTGGACGACAGCGTGCTCATGTCCCGAAACGCCGTCCAGCCCCGCGAGCTCGCGCAACAGATCCTTGATCCGCTGCCGCAATCCATCCCGCTCGACCATCGATTCCCCTCGCTCCCGGTTTTCACAGCCTCGCACCGTTGTTGTGCTGATGCGAAAGCTATAATAAGGTGGTGCCTGACGGATCCGGTCGAGATCTTACGCCGGAACACCGATGATTCAATGAGATTCCGACCTGAAACGATGCAGCCATGGCTCGGGCGTCCCATCTGGGCACCGCTCGTTGACATCGGCGCACCCCGTTTCAGATCGGTCTTCGGGAGGTGGCCTGTGAAGACATACCCCGTCGACAAGATTCGCAATATTGGCTTGTTCTCGCACGGTGGCGCCGGAAAGACGTCACTGACCGAGGCGATGCTCTTCACAGGCAAGGCCATCAACCGTCTCGGGCGCGTCGAAGAAGGCAACACCGTCTCCGACTGGGACCCCGACGAAGTCAAGCGCACGATCTCGATCAGCGCCACACCCGCGCCGGTCGAGTGGAGAGACCACAAGATCAACATCATCGACGCCCCCGGCTACGCTGACTTCGTCGGCGAAGTCAAAGCCGCCCTGCGCATCGTCGATTCCGCGCTCATCCTGCTGGACGCCTCGGCTGGTGTCGAGGTCGGCTCCGAGTACGCCTGGCGTTACGCCGCCGAACGCAACCTGCCCACGATTGTCGTCATCAACAAGATGGACCGTGAGAATGCTGACTTCGCCGCCAGCATGGCCTCCGCTCAGGCGGCATTCGGCCAGAAGGTCGTTCCGCTCTGCATCCCAATCGGCCAGGAATCGGGGCTACGCGGGATCATCGATCTCCTCACGATGCGCTCCTTCATGTTCTCCGACAACCGCGACGGCTCCGTCACCGAAGGCGATGTGCCAGCGGACATGCTCGATGAAGTCGAGACCTACCGGCTACAGATCGTCGAGAAGATCGCCGAGAACGACGAAGACCTCATGCTCAGATACCTTGAGGACGACGACATCTCCGCCGATGGGCTGCGTGCTGGCCTGCGCGCTGGTATCGCCAGCGGCGACATCGTCCCGATCCTCGCCTGCGCCGCGTCCACCAACCGCGGTCCCTGCGTCATTCTCGACGCGATCGTCGACCTCGCGCCCTCACCAGCTGCGATCGTCGCCCAGTCACCAGATGGCGGCGACATCACACTCAACGCCGATCCTGACGGGCCAACCGCCGCCTTCGTCTGGAAAACGATCGCTGACCCGTTCGTCGGCAAGCTGACCTACTTCCGCGTCTACTCCGGCACGTTCAAGTCGGACACGCACATCTGGAACGTCACCCGCAACAAAGATGAGCGGGCTGGACAGGTCTACATCCTGCGCGGCAAGGAGCAGATTCCCGTCTCCGAAGTCCGTGCTGGCGACATTGGCGCTGTCGCCAAGCTGATGGAAACCACGACTGGCGATACGTTAGCCGATCCACAGCACAAGGTCCTCATCGACGGGATCGAGTTCCCACAACCACTTTTCACCGCCTCCGTTGCACCCCGCACGAAGTCCGACCTCGACAAGATGGGAACCGCCCTCCAGCGCGTCGCCGACGAAGACCCGACGCTCCACATAGGCCGCGACGCCGCAACCGGCGAGACGATCGTCAGCGGTCTTGGCGAATCGCATGTCCAGATCGCAATGGAGCGGATGGCGCGCAAGTTCGGTGTCAACGTCGATATCGGCCTGCCGACCGTCCCCTACCGCGAGACGATCCAGAAGGCAGTCCAGAAGATCGAGTACAAGCACAAGAAGCAGACCGGCGGCCACGGACAGTACGGCCACGTCTTCATCGATGTCGAGCCAGCCGACGAGGACTTCGAGTTCGTCGAAAAGGTCTTCGGCGGCTCGGTCCCACGCCAGTACATTCCCGCCGTCGAGAAGGGCGTCCGCGAGGCGATGGCAGAGGGCATCCTGGCCGGCTTCCCGGTCGTCAACATCAGAGTGACGCTGACCGACGGCTCGTACCACAACGTCGACTCATCCGAAATGGCCTTCAAGCTGGCCGCCTCGCAGGCCTTCAAGAAGGCCACCCAGTCGGCCAACCCGGTCATCCTCGAGCCAGTCCTCACCGTCGCCGTCACCGTCCCCGATCACTACACCGGCGACATCATGGGCGACCTGACGACCAAGCGCGCTCACGTCAACGGCATGTCGCCTGCCAGTGACGGCTATACGACGATCGAAGCAGCAGTTCCGGCAGCCGAGGTGCAACGCTACGCGACCGACCTGCGTTCACTGACCCAGGGACGCGGCACGTTCACGACCGAGTTCAGCCACTACCAGCAGGTGCCGTCGCATCTCACCGATTCGATCATCGCCGCCCATCGCGCCCGGCAGGAAGCGCATTCCTGATAAACTCAGCATGGGTCTCGCCAGTTGGCGAGACCCACGCAGTCCACGAAGGGAACCGCATGTCCGGGCTGTCCCGACGCCCGAAACCGATCGTACCAGCCGTCCCACCTGCTGATCTAACGCTCGTCTTCGATGGCGGATCACTCGGCAATCCCGGCCAAGGCTATGGCAGCTTCATCTATCGCGGCGTCATCCAGACAGCATCGCCCGTCCGCCTCGAATACCCTGGCCAGACGACCAATAACGAGGCAGAATACCTCTCGATGCTCCACGGCCTGCGGGCAATCCTCCGCGACCTTGAACGCGACACACACGACCCGTCGAACCTCTCGATCAACGTCCTCTCCGACTCGAAGCTGGTCGTCGAACAGGTCAGCGGCCGCTGGAAGGTGCGCCACGCCCCGTTGCGGCCATTCCAGACCGAAGCGCGCGACCTCCTCTCACGCTTCGCTGCCTGGCAGTTGCACTGGCAACCGCGTGTCGAATCTGTCAAGCTGCTCGGCCATTGACCGCCGAACCTGACAGCCTCGCCGTCGCGCCGGGTGAGCGTTTTCCATCCCTCGACCTGCGTACCTGCCGCGACCGCCCGAGCACGATCGAGCCGCGCTCAGCCATCGTCATCTTCTACCGGGGCCAGTGGTGCAATCACTGCCGTGACCAGATCCTCGGGCTGGCCCACGAGATCGACACCTTTCGCGCCCTGAACGTCAGCATCTTCGCGATCAGCGCCGATGACTTCGTTGGCGCAAACGATATGTGCCTCGACAGCGGCGGCGTCATCGACATCTTCTCCGACCCCGCTGCAACCGCCATTCAGCAGTTCGGACTCGCCGATCGAGACGAGATGGTCGACCACATCATCGCTCGTCCGGCTGTCTACGTCATCGACGCCGATGGCATCGTTCGCTATCGTTACATCAGCCGAACCGCGAGCGACCGTCCGACCAGTGCGCTCCTCGCCCTCGCTGCAGAATCGCTGTCACGGCCTGTCCGGAAGGAGTCCACGACCGCATGATTCGTCCGTTCCTGACTCACCGGATATCACTCGCGGTCGCGGCGCTGATATTCTCCTGCTCCAGTCTGCTCTTCCGGCGCGATCGCAAGGGTTCCGCGCGCGCAGACGCATACCGTGATCTCTTCAGCGCTCTCGAAACACTCTACGAGGCCGCCGCCCGTCTCCGGCCCGAGTGGCGCGACCTCTGGCGCGCGCGCCGCACGCACGAACTGCCGCCGAAGTACGAGTTCGCCGACGAGATGACGCTCGACGCCATCCACGACATGCGCTTCGCGACGATGCTCCTCCAACGCTACCGCTGGCGATCGGTTGCCCAGCCACTCTTCGATACCATCGACGATCCCGCCTGGCTGCGCTTCTCGGCGACCGCCAGCGAAGTCTCGCCGTCGCTGCTCGCGCTCTCCGACCGCCACACCGAACGACTGCGTCAGGACGAGATCGACTGGATCAACACCGCCGTCGAACAATTCGACGAAGCCAGCCGCCGCCGTCGCGTCGCCGCAAACGCCGACACACCACGCGCCCAGCAAATCGCCGAAGGCGCCTACCAGCCGCTCTACATCGCCATCCAGCTCTCCGACCGCCTCATCGAACGCCTCCGCTTCGAAGCCTCCCAGCGCTGAACCCTCATCGAGAAACCGCGCTCGGGTACGCGCACCACAGAGATTCCGTAGGGACATGGCTCATTGGTGATCCGCTTCCGAACGCCAAACCACGATTGCGAACCTGCCATTCTCGATGGTATGATCTTCGTCGCGGGCGGTTAGCTCAGTTGGTTAGAGCGCTACGTTGACATCGTAGAGGTCAC
>Ga0136611_10001281_pt1 | contig 17467 bp, 16 predicted proteins | sample AntDrymUQ2232306_2_FD_106645 | JGI IMG/M metagenome (GOLD analysis project Ga0136611, IMG submission 106645) | Polar desert sand microbial communities from Dry Valleys, Antarctica - metaG UQ223 (23.06) | ecosystem: Environmental > Terrestrial > Soil > Desert | place: Antarctica: Dry Valley...
GGTCAGGATCTCGTCGTAGCGCTCGCCTATCGAGCCCTTGACGACGATGCCCGGATCGGTCGGTCCTTCGACGGTCTCGGCGAGCGCCATGTCTTCTGTTCTCCTGCTTACGATGCAGGCAACCTAGACCAGGCGGGGCGCAACGAGAAGCGGCCCGGTCGCACCACCTGACCGGTGGGCGACGCGGGCCGCAGGGTTTCGCCCGGCGCGCTCTCGCGTCCGGGCCGTTCGCCTCAGCAGCGCTGGATCAACACTTCCTGCGGGCCGTAGGCGGTCTGGGCGATCGCCCGCTCCTGGTAGCACCCGCCACCGGGAGCATAGCTGGTGCCGGCGCCGCTGTAGTTGTTGCCATATCCGTAGCCACCGCCGTAACCATAGCCGTCGGAGTAGCCGCCGCCGTAACCGTAGCCGCCGCTGGCGATGCCTAGGCCAAGCCCGAGCGCCGCGCCGGCGAGCACGCCGGTGCCGACACCGTAGCCGCGGCGCCCATAGCCGTAGCCGCCGCCGTAGCCGCGACCGCCGTAGCCACGCCCGACGATCGCCCGGCCGCCGTAACCGCCGCCGAACCCGCCATTGCGAACCACTCGGCCGCCGCCGAAGCCGCCACCGCCGAAGCCCCGGCCGCCGCCGCCGATGGCGACGCCGCCGCCGGCGCCGCGCGTGAGGACGCGACCCTGCGCCTCAGCTTGCTCCGGGACGGCAAAGGCGAGACCCGCGACGAGCGCGGCCGATAGGGTGAGAAGCTTCCTCATGTTCGACACTCCTGCGCAAACGAACTTCGAGACAGCGCATGTAGACGCTCACCTTAGAAATGGTTTCGCGAGGTTCGGGGTCAAGGCTGCCAAGCGGAGAGTCTTCGAGCTTGGTGAATCCGACGCAGCGGGCGGCGTCGATCGACGTGCGATCGCGCTCCCGCTGTCGATCACGCAAGACGTCGGCGCTGGAGATAGCGGGATCATCGTCGCCGCGACGCCGAGCCTGGCCGCGAAACCATGCGCCGTGGCCCGGCGCGATGCCGCCGTCCGGCGGGGACATCGGCGGTCCTCGCCTTGACATTCGCCGCCCGCCCCCGCATCTCAAGGCCACGAGACATCCGTTCCGCGTGGATGAGGCCCGATTCGGTCTCCGGTCTGACGGACTCTCCCCGATCCTTCCACTCGGCGACCCAGGCCACGCGGGGCGTCTCAATCGCACCCGCGGCCATGCGGCTCCTGCGCACAGCGCCGGGCCGTTTCCGCCTGTATGGAAGCCAGTCCTTGACCTTGTTCACCGACCTCAACCTTGCCGCGCCGCTCCTGAAGGCGCTCACGGAAGAGAATTATACGATTCCGACGCCGATCCAGGCCCAGGCCATCCCCGTCGTCCTCGAAGGCCGCGACCTTCTCGGCATCGCCCAGACCGGCACCGGCAAGACGGCCGCCTTCGCCCTCCCGATCCTCGACCGCATCCTCGCCAATCGGCGCCGGCCGAGCCCCAAGTCGGCCCGTGTCCTGGTGCTGAGCCCGACGCGCGAACTGTCGGGCCAGATCCTCGACGCCTTCAACACCTACGGGCGTCACCTTCGCCCCTCCTCCACGCTCGTCATCGGCGGCGTGCCGATGGGCCGGCAGATCAGGGCCATGCAGCCCGGCGTCGAGATCCTTGTCGCGACGCCGGGGCGCCTCCTCGACCTCGTGCGCCAGGGCTGCGCGCGGCTCGACGAGGTCGAGGTGCTCGTCCTCGACGAGGCCGACCAGATGCTCGATCTGGGCTTCATCCACTCCATCCGCGCCCTCGTCGCCAAGCTGCCGCGCGACCGGCAGACCCTGTTCTTCTCCGCGACGATGCCGAAGGCGATCGCCGAGCTTGCCAGCGGCATCTTGCGTGACCCCGTCCAGGTGGCGGTGACGCCGATCGCCAAGACGGCTGACCGCGTCGAGCAGGGCGTCATCTTCGCGAGCAAGTCCGAGAAGGGTCCGCTGCTCGCCAAGATCATCAAGGAGCAGGGCGTCGAGCGGGCGCTCGTCTTCACGCGCACCAAGCGGGGCGCGGACGTCGTCGTGCGCGGCCTCGGGGCAGCCGGCATCGCGGCCGACGCGATCCACGGCAACAAGAGCCAGAACCAGCGCGACCGCACGCTCGCCCTCTTTCGCGAGGGGCGCACCCGCATCCTCGTCGCGACCGACATCGCCGCGCGCGGCATCGACGTCGAGGGCATCAGCCACGTCGTCAACTTCGACCTGCCGAACGTGCCCGAATCCTACGTCCACCGCATCGGCCGCACGGCGCGGGCGGGCGCCGCCGGCATTGCGATTTCCTTCTGCGACGGCGAGGAGCGCGCCTACCTTCGGCAGATCGAGCGCTTGACGCAGAACAAGATTCCCGTGCTCGGCGGCACGCCCGGACGCGAGCCCAGCGGCGGCTCCAGCGACGCCCGTCGCGAGGCCGGACCCGGCCGGGATGGCCCGAGGCCGGCCTCCCGCCCGCGGCCTGCCGGCGGTGGCGGATACGGTGACCGGGGTCGCTCCGGCTCCGGTCGGCCCGGCGGCGGCGAGCGCAGCGGCGCCGGCCGGCAGGGCGGTGAGCGCAGCGCCGCCGGCGACGGCGTCCAGAGCGTCGGATTCCTGCAGCGGCGCGAGCCGTCGCAGCGCGACGACCAGCAGGCTTCGTCGGGCGGCCCTCGCCGTCCGCAGCGCTGATCGCTATGATACCCCTGCAAGGAGGCCCTGGTGGCTAAAGAAGAGCTGCTCGAATTCGAGGGCATCGTGGAAGAGGCGCTGCCGGACGGAAACTTCCGTGTGCGCCTCGACAACGATCATTTGATCCTCGCCTACGCCGCGGGCAAGATGAAGAAGCACCGCATCCGCACCATCGCGGGCGACCGCGTGGTCGTGGAGATGAGCCCCTACGACCTCGAACGCGGACGGATCAACTTCCGACAGAAGACCGAGCGCACCGGGCCCTCCCCGGCCCGGCGCCCGCCCTTCCGGCGGTAAGGTGTTGCCGGCGGTAAGGGGTTGCCGGCGGTGAGAAGCTGACGACGGTGAGCGGCTGCTGGCGGTGTTGGACTGAATGGAGTCAGTGATGAGCATGGAAGACAAGATCCCGACCCTGAGCGACAAGGAACTGTCGAACCTGCTCGCCAACGCGGAGCGGCTTCAGACGAGCGGCTCGGCCAAGCAGCAGGAGCAGGCTGTCCAGCTCCTCCCGCTGATTAGCGCGGAGAGCGATGCGCGCAAGGCGACAAAGGTCGCGGCGCTGGCCGAGGCCAAGGTGAAGCGCGCGGTGGCGACGAAGGCCACGAAAGCGACCAAGGCTGCGAAGGCGGCTGCGGCGGTCTGACGGCGACACGGAACGCCGCCCGCGCTCGACATCGCCGATCCTTCGACCGCCTCAGTCGAGATAGCTGATCCTGCACTGCTGGGGGTTGGCCTCCAGGTCGTCCGTGATCACCCAGTGGACGATCTTCTCGTCGTCGTCGATCTCGAGGTGCATCTCGAACACCTTCGTCTCGGGATAAACCGCGAAGTATCCGTAGCGACGGCCACCCCACACGGGCGTGCTGATGCGATAGATGTTGTACGTCAGGACGCGGCACAGCCTGAGCGTCCCCCGAACGGCTTCGACCGTGACCTTGGCCTTCAGGGACGGGGCGAGAAGCTCGTGGAGCGCCGGAGCGTCCTCCCTGTTGTAGGCGCGCACGAGTTCCTGGGACACGTTGGTGAGCGAGAATGGTCCGACCTTCGCCAGCGCCATCGTTGCGAGGGTCACACCGCCAAGGAGGGCGACCGCGCCCCTGAGCGGGTACGAAAACGGCGAGATCATGCAGCCTCGTGGGCCGATCGGTCCTGACTGGCGGCCTGCCCTCTAGCTGTCCATCTTCAACGCCGCGATGAACGCTTCTTGCGGGATGTCCACCTTCCCGAACTGGCGCATGCGCTTCTTGCCCGCCTTCTGCTTGTCCAGCAGCTTGCGCTTGCGGGTGGCGTCGCCGCCGTAGCACTTTGCCGTCACGTCCTTGCGCAGCGCGCGGATCGTCTCGCGGGCGATGATCTTGCCGCCGATGGCCGCCTGGACCGGGATCACGAACATGTGTGGCGGGATCAGGTCCTTCAGCTTCTCGCACATCGCGCGGCCGCGCATCTCGGCCCGGTCGCGGTGGACCAGCATCGAGAGCGCGTCGACCGGCTCGGCGTTGACGAGGAGGCTCATCTTCACGAGGTCGCCGGGGCGGTAGTCGGTAATCGCGTAGTCGAAGCTGGCATAGCCCTTCGACACCGACTTCAGGCGGTCGTAGAAATCGAACACCACCTCGTTGAGCGGCAGGTCGTAGACCACCATCGCCCGCTTGCCGACGTAGGACAGGTCGATCTGCTGGCCGCGCCGGTCCTGGCACAGCTTCAGGACCGAGCCGAGATACTCGTCGGGCGTCAGGATCGTTGCCTTGATCCAGGGCTCGTCGATCTCCTCAATGCTCATCACATCCGGCATGTCGGCCGGGTTGTGCAGGTCCACCGTCGAGCCGTCGCGCATGCGCAGGTGATAGACGACCGAGGGCGCGGTCGAGATCAGGTCGAGGTTGAACTCGCGCTCCAGCCGCTCCTGGACGATCTCGAGATGCAAGAGGCCGAGGAAGCCGCAGCGGAAGCCGAAGCCGAGGGCCGCCGAGGTCTCCATCTCGTAGCTGAAACTGGCGTCGTTGAGGCGCAGCCGCCCCATCGCTGCGCGCAGCGTCTCGAAATCGGCGGCGTCGACGGGAAAGAGGCCGCAGAACACGACGGGCTGCACCGGCTTGAAGCCGGGCAGCGCGGAGGCGGTCTGCCGGCGCTCCTCGGTGATGGTGTCGCCGACCGCGGTGTCGGCGACCTCCTTGATGCTGGCTGTGAGGAAGCCGACCTCGCCCGGGTTCAACTCCTTCGCCTCGCGCATCTTGGGCGAGAACACGCCGACCCGGTCGACCTCGTAGGTCGCGTTCGTGCCCATCATGCGAACGCGCATGCCCTTCTTGAGCTGCCCGTCGATGACCCGCACCAGCACGACGACGCCGAGGTAGGAATCGTACCAGGAATCGACGAGCAGGGCCTTCAGCGGCGCCGCCCCGTCGCCCTTGGGCGGCGGCAGGCGGGTGACGATGGCCTCGAGCACGTCCTCGATGCCGATGCCCGTCTTGGCCGAGATCAGCACGGCCTGAGAGGCGTCGATTCCGATGACCTCCTCGATCTGCTCCCTGACGCGCTCGGGCTCGGCGGCGGGAAGGTCGATCTTGTTCAGGACCGGGACGATCTCGTGTCCTGCGTCAAGCGCCTGGTACACGTTGGCAAGCGTCTGGGCTTCCACGCCCTGGCTGGCGTCGACCACGAGAAGCGATCCCTCGCATGCGGCAAGCGATCTCGACACTTCGTAGGCGAAGTCGACGTGGCCGGGCGTGTCCATCAGGTTGAGGACGTAGTGCCGCCCGTCCTTCGCGTGGTAGTCCAGCCGCACCGTCTGCGCCTTGATGGTGATGCCGCGCTCGCGCTCGATGTCCATGCTGTCGAGCACCTGCTCGACCATGTCGCGCGCCGCCACCGTGCCCGTCGTCTGAATGAGACGGTCGGCGAGCGTCGACTTGCCATGGTCGATATGGGCGACGATCGAGAAGTTGCGGATCGCGTCGATGGGGTGCGCTGTCATGGCGTTCGAGATAGCAAGGCCGGACAAGTCCGCCAAGCGGACCTGACGCCGCTAAGGGCGCGAGGGGACAGGACGCGAGATGAACGATGGCATTCTGGGCGTCGGCGCGACGACCGGGGGCGAGCGGCCGGACCTGTCGGCGCTGGCGGGCGCGCTCGACGAGGCCGTGGCTCTCGGGCTCGACTTCGTCGAGATCCCGCTGCTCGGACTCGACGTCATCGCCGGCGCGCGGCCCTTGAAGGCACGGGTCGCGGCCATGCGGCAGGCGTGCGAGGCCCGCCCGCTGCGCTACACGATTCACGCCGCCATCGGCCTCAACTTCATGGATGAACCGCACCGATTAGCGAGCCATTACGAGGTGTTGCGGGCAAGCCTCGATGTTGCGGGCGAGCTTGGCGCCGTCCACGTCGTGGTCCACACCGGCATCTGCGCGGCAGGGCAGCCGGTCGCGCTCGACAACCGCTATGCGCGCCAGCGCGAATGGCTGGCCAGGGCCGGCGACGACGCGCGCGAGCGTGGCGTGACTCTCTGCGTCGAGAATGTCTGGACCTTCGACACGGCCCGCTACACTGCCTCACCCTCCCGCCTCGCGGACGAGATTGGCCGCATCGCGCACCCGAACGTCTGCGCGACGCTCGACGTCAGCCACGCCTATCTGAGCTGCGCCTGGGAGGGCGTCGATTTCCTGAGCGAGATCGCGGCGCTCGCGCCCTACGCGAAGCACCTGCATATCCACGATTCCTTCGGCCGCCCGAACGACATGTGGACCTGCACGGTCTCTGAGCAGATCGCCTTCGGCCTCGGCGACCTGCACCTGCCACCGGGCTGGGGCTCGATTCCGTGGGAGGCGGTGATGGAGGCGGCGGTCCTGCCGCAGGGCGCGATCCTCAACCTGGAGCTCCAGCCGCGCCACTGGGGCGAGGTGGCCGGGGCGGTGGCGAGCACGCGGCGTCTGGCCGGGCTCGCGCGCACCACACCCTACCGCGACCGCTCCAGCAGCCGCGACACAACCTTGGCCGTGTAATCCACCATGGGCACGATGCGGGCGTAGTTCAGCCGCGTCGGGCCGATGACGCCGAGCACCCCGACGATGCGCTGCTCGCTGTCCCTGAAGGGCGCGGTGACCATCGAGGAGCCCGAGAGCGAGAACAGGTTGTTCTCCGACCCGATGAAGATCCGCACGCCCTCTCCGCCTTCGGCCCGCGCCAGGAGCTCGATCACCTCCGTCTGCGTCTCGAGGTCGGCGAAGAGCAGGCGGATGCGCTCCAGATCCTGGCCGGAGCTGAGGTCGCCGAGCAGGTTCGCCTGCCCGCGCACGATGAGCTGGCGCGCCTCGGCGTGGCTCACGGAGGTGGCGAGCCCAGCCTCCACGAGCCTGGCCGTGAGCGTGTCGAGCTCGCGCTCCATGGTCTCGCGAGCCGCCTGCATCACGCCGGTCAGTTCGGCGAGCGTGCGGCCCGCGACGCGGGCGTTGAGATAGTTCGAGGCCTGGTTCAGCGCCCCGGCAGGAAGTCCCGGGGGCAGCGCCACGACGCGGTTCTCGACGGAGCCGTCCTCAGACACCAGCACGACGAGGGCTCGCGCCGGGTCGAGGCGCACGAACTCGATATGCTTGAGGCGCGCGCTCACCTTCGTCGTCGCGACGACGCCGGCCCCGCGCGACATGCCCGACAGCAGGGCGGACGCTTCCGCCAGCACGCCGTCGAAAGTCTGGCCCGTCGCGGCCGCGCGCACCTGCGTGTCGATGCGCGCCCGCTCCTCGCCGGTGAGCTGGCCGACCTCGAGCAGCGCGTCGACGAAGAAGCGCAGGCCCGTATGGGTCGGCAGGCGCCCGGCGCTGGTGTGCGGCGCGTAGATGAGGCCGGCCCCTTCCAGGTCCGTCATCACGTTGCGCACGGAGGCTGGGGAAAGCTGCATCGGGATGATGCGCGACAGATTGCGCGAGCCGACGGGCTCGCCGGTCGCGAGATAGGCCTCGACGATGCGTCGGAAAATCTCGCGCGAGCGCTGGTTGAGCTGGACGAGCGCGTTCGCCTCCGATCCGGTGGCGAGTTCCAGGGGTGAGATCATGAGGGGAGCTAAGCGCGCCGGCGCGGCCAGGGCAAGGCGAGGCGGAGCGCCGGCTTGCCGTGAGGGGGCGCTGGTCCTAGAAGCGGCGGCTCCAAGGACCGGAGATGAGTCGCATGCGCCCCTCGCGACGCGCAGCCGACGAGATGCGGCGGGTGAGCCTGGAGCGCGGGGTCGCCCGCCACGCGGAGGGCTCCTGCCTCGTCAAGTTCGGCGAGACACATGTGCTCTGCACGGCCTCCGTCGAGGAACGCCCGCCGCCCTGGCTGCGCGGCCAAGGCCGCGGCTGGGTCACGGCCGAGTACGCGATGCTGCCGCGCGCGACGACCGAGCGCACCCGCCGCGAGTCGACGGCCGGCCGCCCCTCCGGCCGCACGCAGGAGATCCAGCGCCTGATCGGGCGTTCTCTTCGCGCGGTCATCGACCTGCCCGCGCTCGGCGAACGGCAGATCACCGTCGATTGCGACGTGATCCAGGCCGACGGCGGCACCCGCACCGCCGCCGTCACGGGCGGCTGGGTCGCGCTGCACGACGCGGTCGCCTGGATGCGCGGGCGCGACATGCTGCGCGGCGAGCCGATGAAGGACCATGTCGCCGCCATTTCCTGCGGCATCGTCGGGGGCGTGCCCGTGGTCGACCTCGACTATGCCGAGGACTCCTCCGCCGGCACCGACGCCAACTTCGTGGTGACGGGCTCGGGCGGGCTCGTCGAGGTGCAAGGTACCGCCGAGCGCGAGCCTTTCTCTGAGGCCGAGCTTATGGCGCTGCTCGCGCTCGCCCGCACAGGGACGGAGAAGCTCGTGCAGCTCCAGAAGATCGCGGTGATGTAGGACGGCTCGCGCTGTGCCACACCTGGAGGGCCGTCTGGTCATCGCGACCCACAATCCCGGCAAGCTCGCCGAGATGCGTGAACTGCTGTCCCCCTACGGCGTCGAAGCGGTGTCGGCCGCCGCGCTGGAGCTGCCCGAGCCCGACGAGACGGGCACGATGTTTGCGGAGAATGCGGCGCTCAAGGCGCACGCGGCCGCGAAGGCCACGGGCTTCCCGGCCTTTGCCGACGATTCAGGCCTGTGCGCCGAGGCGCTCGACGGCGCGCCCGGCCTCTTCTCCGCCCGCTGGGCCGGACCGGGCAAGGACTTCGCCGCCGCGATGGCCCGCGTCCAGAGCGAGCTTGAGGCACGCGGCGCGACCGAGCCTGCCGCGCGCCGCGCCCACTTCGTCTCGGCGCTCGTCGTCGCTTGGCCGGACGGGCGCCAGGCCCTGTTCGAGGGCCGCGTCCACGGCGCGCTGGTCTGGCCCCCACGGGGCGATCTCGGCTTCGGCTACGACCCGATGTTCCTGCCCGACGGCGAGGCGCGCACCTTCGGCGAGATGACCTCGCAGGAGAAGCATGGCGGTGGCTTGGCGAGCGATGCCCCCGCGCTCTCCCATCGCGCCCGCGCGTTTCAGGCGCTCGCGAAGGAGTTGCTGGCGGTCTAGGCCTCCATGAGGGGACGTCTCGGTCGCGTGGTCCCGGACGCGAGGGCCATCACGCCGCATTTGCCATTCGCCCACGACGCGCGCACATGCCCACCATGCTCGACCATCCCACCCGCGACGCGGGCTTTGGCGTCTACGTCCACTGGCCGTTCTGCGCCTCGAAATGCCCCTACTGCGACTTCAACAGCCATGTGCGCCGCGCGCCCGTCGACGAGGCGCGCTTCGCCCGCGCCCTCGCGCGCGAGATCGCCCACATGGCGGCGCTCGCGCCTGGGCGCACCGTCACCTCGATCTTCCTCGGTGGCGGCACGCCCTCGCTGATGGCCCCGGCCACAGTCGGCCACGTCCTCGACGCGATCGCCGGCGCCTGGAGCGTCGCGCCCGACGCCGAGATCACGATCGAGGCCAACCCCACCAGCGTCGAGGCAGAGAGGTTCCGCGGCTACAGGGCGGCCGGCGTCAACCGGGTCTCGCTCGGCGTGCAGGCGCTCGTTGAGGCCGACCTGCGCGCCCTCGGCCGCATGCACACGGCCGATGAGGCTATGGCGGCCGTCAAGCTCGCGGCGGCGAGCTTCGAGCGGGTCTCGTTCGACCTGATCTACGCCCGCCCCGGCCAGACTCCGGCGGCTTGGCGCGCGGAGCTGAACGAGGCCATCGACCGGGCCGCCGACCATCTCTCGCTCTACCAGCTCGCCATCGAGCCGGGCACGGCGTTCCACGCGCTCCACAAGGCCGGCAAGCTCCTGGCCCCCGACCCCGACACCGCGCGCGACCTGTGGGACGTGACGCAGGACACCTGCGCCACCCGGGGCCTGCACCCCTACGAGGTCTCGAACCACGCCCGCCCCGGCGCGGAATGCCGCCACAACCTCGTTTACTGGCGCTACGGGGAATATGCGGTCGCCGGGCCCGGCGCACACGGCCGCCTCGTCACGGCGGGGGGCCGAATCGCGTTCTCGACCGAGCGCCACCCCGAGACCTGGGCCGCGCGCGTCGAGGCGGATGGTCACGCCATCGTCGAGGAGGAGCGGCTCAGCGCCGGGGCCGAGGGCGACGAGTTCCTGCTCATGGGGCTGAGGCTGCGCGAGGGCATTAGTCCCGAGCGCTACCGCGCCCTCAGCGGCCGGAGCCTCGACCCGCGGCGCGTCGCGAGCTTGCTGGAGGCTGGCTTCGTCGAGCGCCGGTCGAACGGCCATCTCGCGGTCACGAGCGAGGGGTTTCCCTTGCTCGACTCGGTGGTGGCCGACCTGGCCGCGTAACGCCCGACGGGCCTGAAATCTCAGGTCCCCGCCGCACCGCCGCCGAAGCTCTTCGGAGCTGGGCTCGCAACCGCAATACCGCCGCCGCGCACTTCCAGCACGGCGAGGCCGCGCTCGTTGGTGCCGTTCGGGCGGAAGCGGAACACGCCGTCCTCGCCCGAGAAGCCGGAGGCGTTGGTGAACACGCCCTCCGAGAAGCGCTGCGAGCCTTGCGTGCGGACCAGCGCCACGGCGAGCGAGATCGCGTCGTAGGACAAGGTCGCGATGCGCGCCGGCGGAGCGCCGAAACGCTCCTGGTAGCGCGCCGCGAACCGGTCGAAGCCGGCCGACTCGGGCGCAGCGAACAGGCCGCCCTGAAGGCCCTGGATGCGGAACACGGCCGGGTCGTTCCACAACCCGGTGCCGAGCGGGGTGACGCGGGCCGGGTTGTAGCCGGCCTGAAGCAGGGCCGGCATCGTGAGCCCGAGGCCCTCGGCCGTGTCCGGCAGGAAGAGCGCGTCTGCCGCCGGCTTGTCGCCCCCGACAAGGGCCGCGATCTTCGCCACCGCTGCCTGGCGCGCGCCGGCGTCGGCGGGCAGGCGCTCGAGGGCGACGAGGGTGGCGCCCCGGCGGGCGACCGCCTGCTGGAACTGCCCCTCGACGACGCGCCCGTAGCTCGTGTCCGGCACGAGCGCGGCAAAGGCCTTGCGGCCCCGCTGGCCCGCGAAATCGACGACGCGGTCGACCTCGCCCTCCGGCATGAAGCTGAGCAGGTACACGCCGCGCGAGGCGACGCTGGCGTCGGTCGAAAAAGCGATCATCGGCTTGCCGGCCTGACGGGCGAGGCCGCCCGCCTCCTGCACCGACGGCGCGAAGAGCGGTCCCATCACCAGTTCGGCGCCCTCGGCCAGCGCCTCCTGCGCCGCGAGGCGAGCGCCCTCCGGCGTGCCCTTGTCGTCCTTCACGATGAGGCGGACGTTCGGGTCCTTGAACTGGGCGAGCGCGAACTCGGCCGAGTTGCGCAGCGAGGTTCCGGCGGCCGCGCCGTTGCCGGTCAGCGGCAGGATGAGCGCGAGCGGCACGCCCTTGTCGGGCTTGGCCTGCGGGTTCACCGGGGGCGCGACGGCCGCGAGGTTGCCCTGCCCCGCGCCGTTGCACGCAGCGGCGAGCGCGGCGATGCCGGATGCGAGGACCGGAGCCGCACGGCGGCGGCTGAGAAGAGTCGTTTTGTCGTCGAAGGACACGGATTGGCTCCCAGTCCCGCCCATTTCGTAAGCGAGGTTAACCGGCTATCACGTCATGCTTAATGTTTTGAGCAGAACCAAGGCCGTCGGCCGTTTTGTGACAATCCTTCGCGGGTGTTGCGCCTTTGCAACAGGGGCGGCGCGGGTCTTCGGAGCATCGGGTGGCGGACGTCGTGGATCAGGGTGGGGGCACGCAGGACGCCCCGCATGAGAGGCGCGCGGAGACGGGCTTCGCGATCCTCGGACTGCGCGCCGAGGGCGAGCGCCTCCAGCCCGGCCTGCACGTCGTCGCGACCCCGATCGGCAACCTGCGCGATGTGTCGCTTCGGGCACTCGGGACGTTGGCGTCGGCCGACGCCGTGCTGGCCGAGGACACCCGCGTCACCAAGCGACTGCTCGCCCATTACGGCATCTCGACGCCGCTCGTCGCCTACCACGAGCACAACGCCGCCGCGATGCGCCCGCGGCTTCTCGCCCGCCTGAGTGAGGGCGCGACGCTCGCCCTCGTCTCGGACGCCGGCACGCCGCTCGTTTCGGACCCCGGCTTCAAGCTCGTGGAAGCGGCGGTAGCGGCAGGGCACTTTGTCACCGGCGTACCAGGCCCCTCGGCCGTACTCGCCGCCTTGGTTGTCGCCGGCTTACCGACCGACCGTTTCTTTTTCGAGGGATTTCTGCCTTCGAAAGAGGCTGCGCGTCGCGCACGGCTGAAGGCGCTCAGCCTCGTGCCTGGCACACTCGTCCTGTTCGAGTCGCCCCGCCGCGTCGCCGATCTCCTCGGTGACGCCGCCGCGATCCTCGGCGATCGGCGCGCCGCCGTCGCGCGCGAACTGACAAAGATGTTCGAGGAGACGCGGCGCGGGCGCTTGTCCGATCTCGCGGCGCTCTATGCCGGGGAGCCCGACCCACGCGGCGAGATCGTCGTACTCATCGAGGGGGCCGGCGAGGCCGAGGCGCCGGACGCCCAGGACGTCGAGGGCCGACTGCGACTCGCTCTCGCCTCGCACTCGCTGAAGGAGGCGGTAGCGATCGTCGCGGCGCAGACCGGCGAGGCGCGCCGGACCGTCTACGCCAAGGCGCTGGAGCTGACGCGGGAGGACGCGCCGTGACCCTCGCGGCGGATGACCGTCGCCGTCGCGCGGCGCGCACGGGCCGGTTCGCCGAACTCGTCGCGGCGGCGCTCCTCATCGCCAAGGGCTATCGCATCCTCGCGCGAGGCTACGGCGGCAAGGGCGGGGAGATCGACATCATCGCGGCGCGCGGGCGCACCATCGCCTTCGTCGAGGTGAAGGCGCGCGCCAGGATCGAGGCCGCCGAGACGGCGATCGGCCCGCAGAAGCAGCGCCACGTGTCGCGCGCGGCGCGGCGCTGGCTCACCCGCCATCCCGCGGCGGCCGGTCTGACCTACCGCGCGGACGCGGTGTTCGTCGCCCCGTGGCGCGGCCCACGCCACGTCATCGACGCCTTTCCGCTCGACCTTCGCTGACGAGGCACGCCGCCTCCAGCCTCGAAACCCGCCCGCATCGCGTTAGGTGCGGTCAGTGAACCCGCGCGAACAGGCCAGCCATGACCCTCACCGTCGCCGTGCAGATGGACCCGATCGAGGCGATCCGCATCGCGGGCGACACGACCTTCGCCCTGATGCTGGAGGCGCAGGCCCGCGGCCACGCGCTCCTCACCTACACCTCCGACAAGCTCTCGATGCGCGACGGGCGCGTGATCGCGACGGCTCGACCCACGCAGGTGCGGGACGTGGAGGGGGATCACGTCACGCTCGGGGACGCTCAGCGGCTCGACCTCGGTGAGGCCGACGTGGTGCTGATGCGTCAGGACCCACCCTTCGACATGGCCTACATCACCGCGACGCACATCCTGGAGCGCATCCATCCGGGAACGCTCGTCGTCAACGACCCGGCCCATGTGCGCAACGCGCCGGAGAAGGTGTTCGTCACCTTGTACCCCGACCTGATGCCCGAAACGCTCATCACGCGCGACCGAGCCGAGATCGAGGCGTTCCGCGCCGAGTTCGGCTCGGTGGTGATGAAGCCGCTCTACGGCAACGGCGGCGCCGCCGTGTTCAAGGTCTCGGTCGACGACCCCAACTTCGGCTCGCTCTACGACCTGTTCGCCGCGACCTTCCGCGAGCCCTGGGTGGTGCAGCGCTTCCTTCCCGAGGTCGTGGACGGCGACAAGCGCATCATCCTGGTCGACGGCATGTTCGCGGGGGCCGTCAACCGCGTGCCGGCGGCCGGCGACATCCGCTCCAACATGGTGCGCGGCGGAGCGGCCGAGTCGACGCAGCTCACGCCGCGCGAGCGCGAGATCTGCGAGCGGATCGGCCCTGCGCTGCGCGAACGCGGCCTCCTCCTCGTCGGCATCGACGTGATCGCGGGCTTCCTCACCGAGATCAACGTCACCTCCCCCACAGGCATCCGCGCCATCAAGCGCGTCGGCGGGCCGGACCTGGCGGTGGGGGTGTGGGATGCGATCGAGGGGAAGGTCGGACGAGGGTAGCGCGCTCTTCGCCCCTCCACCCCGAAGGAAGAGGGAGAGCGCAGCCCCACGTGCCGGCCTCGAGCGACGCGGCTGCGCCGCCGTGCTAGGTCGTTGGCGGCCTCCCGACATCCCGCCCCATGTCCCTCGCCCTCGACAATCCTGCGCCCGCGTATGCTCCCCGCCTCCCCGAGGCCATCGATGCCGCCGTCCGCGCTCATGGCGGCGCGCAGCGCGCCCGTGCGGCAGCGGTCACCCTCCTGCGCGAGCGTCTCGCCGCCGGCCGCGATGACGCGCGCCTCCTGCTCGACGCGCAAGGCGGCCTCGCCTGCGCCCGCCATCTGTCCAGCGTCATGGACGAGGTCGTCGGCGGCGCCTACGCCTACGCCGCCCGCCACCTCTACCCTGCCGACAACCCCACCAAGGCCGAGCGGATCGCGCTCGCCGCCACCGGCGGCTACGGGCGCGGCGCGCTCGCTCCCGGCTCGGATGTCGATCTCCTCTTCCTGCTCCCCTACAAGCAGACGGCCTGGGGCGAGAGCGTTGTCGAAGCCGTGCTCTACCTGCTGTGGGACCTCGGCCTGAAGGTCGGCCATGCGACGCGCTCCGTCGAGGAATGCGTGCGCGAGGCCAAGGCCGACCTCACCGTGCGAACGGCCCTCCTGGAGCGTCGCTTCCTGCTCGGCGACCTGCTCCTCTTCGAGACTCTCTCCAAGGCTTACGAGAGAAGCGTGGTGGAGGGCTCCGGCGCGTATTTCGCCACCGCCAAGCTCGCCGAGCGCGAGACCCGCGTGCGGCGAGCCGGCGATTCGCGCTACCTCGTCGAGCCGAACGTGAAGGATGGCAAGGGTGGGATGCGCGACCTCCAGACCTTGTTCTGGATCGCCAAATACGTCTACCGCGTCACCGAGCCGGAGGAGCTCGCCAGGGCCGGCCTGTTCGAGCCCGAGGAGATGGCTCTCTTCGCCCGCTGCGAGGAGTTCTTGTGGCGCGTGCGCTGCCACCTGCACCTCATCACCGGACGTGCCGAGGAGCGGCTGTCCTTCGACCTCCAGCCGCAGATGGCCGAGCGCTTCGGCTATGCAGGTCACGGCGGGTTGTCCGGCGTCGAGCGCTTCATGAAGCGCTACTTCCTCACCGCAAAGGATGTCGGCGACCTCACGGCCATCCTGTGCGCGGCGCTGGAGGCGCGCGAGGCGAAGCCCAGGGCCGTGCTCGGCCGCCTGACCGACAGCCTGCGCAGCGGCGTCTATGCGAGCCTCGCGACCCTGCCTCCGCTACGCCGCAACCGCACCGACCGAGGCCTCCACTGGGAGGATTTCAAGCTCCTCGCCGGTCGGTTAGCGGTCGCGAACGATGCCGTGTTCGAGCGCGAACCCCTCAACCTGATTCGCCTCTTCTGGCTCGCCGACCGGCACGGCCTCGCGATCCATCCGATCGCGACTCGCCTCGTCACCCGATCGCTGAAGCGCGTCGACCGGCGCCTGCGCGAGCACCCGGAGGCAAACAGCCTGTTCCTCGACATCCTGACCTCGCGCCGCCACCCCGAGGCTCTGCTGAGGCGCATGAACGAGGCGGGCCTGCTCGGCCGCCTCATCCCCGATTTCGGGCGCGTCGTCGCGATGATGCAGTTCAACATGTACCACCATTACACGGTGGACGAGCATCTGCTGCGCGCCGTGGGGGCGCTCGCCGACATCGAGGCGGGCGGGCTGGAGGCGCAGCATCCGCTCGCCTCCCGCCTGATGCCGCTGCCGAACCGGCGCGCCCTCTACGTGGCGATGCTCCTGCACGACATCGCCAAGGGCCGCACCCAGGACCATTCGCTCGCGGGCGCCGACGTCGCGCGCAAGCTCGGCCCGCGCTTCGGCCTCGACCAGGGGGAGACGGACACCGCGGCCTGGCTCGTCGAGCATCACCTACTGATGTCGACCACGGCCCAGAGCCGCGACCTGTCCGACCCGAAGACCATCGAGGCCTTTGCGGGCGTCGTCCTCACGTTGGAGCGGCTGAAGCTCCTGCTCGTCCTCACCATTAGCGACATCAAGGCGGTCGGTCCCGGGGTCTGGAACGGCTGGAAGGGCGAGCTTCTGCGCACGCTCTACTCCGAAACCGAGGCCGTTCTGTCCGGCAGGCATTCGGCTCCCGAACGGCGCGAGCGGGTGCGCCTCGCGCAAGAGGCGCTTCGGGCCGAACTCGCCGACTGGAGCGCCGAGGCGTTCGAGGCCTACGCGCTGCGCCACTACCCGGCCTACTGGCTGCGCGTCGACGCGGCCCGCAAGGCGCGCCATGCGCGCTTCATCCAGATTGCGGAGGCGCAAGATCAGCGCCTCGCGACCACCGTGGCGACAGACGCCTTCCGCGCCGTGACGGAGGTGACCGTCTTCGCGCCCGACCATCCGCGCCTGCTCTCGATCATCGCCGGGGCCTGCGCCGCCGCCTCGGCCAACATCGCCGACGCGGAAGTCTTCACCACGACGGACGGCTTCGCGCTCGACACCATCGTGCTCAACCGCGCCTTCGAGACGGACGCGGACGAGCTGCGCCGCGCGGGACGCATCACGCAGACTATTGAACGGGCGCTCTCGGGCGAGGTGCATGTGGGGCGCCTCGTCGCCGGGCGACAGAGGACGGCGCGAGCGGCCGACGCGTTCGACGTGCCCCCCGTCGTGGTGCTCGACAACGCGCTCTCGAACCGCTTCACCGTCGTCGAGACGTCCGGGCTCGACAGGCCTGGCCTGCTCTACGATCTCACGCTCGCGCTCTCGCGGCTGAGCCTCAACATCGGCTCCGCCCAGGTCGCGACCTTCGGCGAGAAGGCGGTCGACGTGTTCTACGTCACTGACCTGACGGGCGCGAAGATCACGGCCGCCCCGCGTCAGGCCGCGATCCGGCGGGCGCTCCGGGAGGTGTTCAAGCGCCGCGATTAGGGGCTCGCCGCCTTGATTTCCGGGGGCTCAGGCCTGATATCGCATAGGAATCCAGCCCCCTCCTGCACAAGGCGATGCGATGAGCGACGCAGCAAGGCCCGACGACGCGCCCCGTCCCGATCCAGCCTCGAACGGCGCACAGCCCCTCGATGCGGTCCCGGCCGAGGGCTCGGTGGAGGCCCTGGAGGCCGAGCGTGCCGAGCTGAAGGACAAGCTCCTGCGGGGCTTCGCCGACATGGAGAATCTGCGCCGGCGCACCGAGCGAGAGGTCGCCGACGCCAAAGCCTACGCCGTCACCTCGTTCGCGCGCGACATGCTCAACGTCGCCGACAACCTGCGCCGCGCGCTGGAGAGCGTGCCCAAGGAC
>Ga0136611_10001282_pt1 | contig 17465 bp, 16 predicted proteins | sample AntDrymUQ2232306_2_FD_106645 | JGI IMG/M metagenome (GOLD analysis project Ga0136611, IMG submission 106645) | Polar desert sand microbial communities from Dry Valleys, Antarctica - metaG UQ223 (23.06) | ecosystem: Environmental > Terrestrial > Soil > Desert | place: Antarctica: Dry Valley...
ACGGTAGACAGAGCGTGTCGGCTATTGTCTGGGCCGTCGTCATCGAGTTGAAGTAGATAATCTTGAGAATGAGGTCAGCGACGAAGCTGATCTCCAACCCGGTTTCTTCAATGTTTGAAGGCTCCCGCAGCAGCGGACTCAGCGCCGTGGTTTGTGGCCTCGCAGGCGTCTTGGGCGTCGCGAGCATCGGAAACCTTCCCACTTTGGGTTGATGTTCACTGGTGTGTTCTGTTCGGAATCGCAGCAGTGATACAGGCACATGTTGCACCTCTCGTAGGGTAGTTCAGGCATCGCGGGTATGCACTAGCATGGGAGTCCTGATTCAACGGGGGTGGATACACCGTCGTAAGTACCGGACGGCATGGCACATTGCGGCTACTACGATCGTGCCTGATGCCGTTGGGGTGAATCAATGCCCGAAAACTTGGCTCAGTATCGTCGTTTTAGAGCAGACGACCTTGCGGCATGCTGTCCTGGCCATGCGGATAGTGTGATGATCGGATTACGAACCTGGTTGGGGTGTCAATGCAACAGGATTTGGTCTCCTTCCATCAGCCCGTCAACAACTTCGACTTCTCCGTTTCCGCGATAGCCGAGAGTTATCTCGCGTTCCTCAAGGTCGTCGTTGACCAGCACTTCAACGAATACCCGATCGCCAATCGTCGTCAATGCGCCCTCTGGAACGAGCAGAACCCCGTCGCGGGCGTCCGTCACAATAGTGACATCCGCGTTCATGCCTGGTCGGATATCAAGATCAGTTGGGACCTCAAATTCAACGGACGTCGCGAAGACGGTTGCTCCACCCTGCTGCCGAGCTTGTGGCGCAGTCGAGATGACATTGCCAGTTAGTTCGGTGGCGGGGAACGAATCCAGGCGGAATCGCGCGTCGGCACCGATGGTCACATTCGGCAAGTCAAGTTCGTCAATATCCGCGATCAGACGTAAGTCGTCGCGCGATGAGATGCGGACTACGGATTGGCCCGTTCCAACCGCGTCACCTTCGCGGAGTTGAATCTCGATCACGGTTCCTGCGACGCTGGCGGTGACAATCGACTGCGAAAGATGAGTACGTGCCTGAAGAAGGCTCAAGCGGGCAGTCTGCACACGCTCTGCCGCCTCAAGAACTTCGAGCCGGAGCGTGTTGTCTTCGCCGTCCTCTTCCGCGCGGCTTTCTGCAAACTGTAATCCGTATTCCGCCTCGGCAACCCTCTGCAAGGCAGAGGTGACTTCGGCCTCGAACGGATCTCGCTCCAGTACGGCGACAATGTCCCCGATCACGACAGTGTCGCCTGCCCCAACACCCAGGCTCGCGATAACACCGCCGATATCCGAGCGGGTGGACTCGGCACCGGTCGCTTGAACCGACCCAACCGTTTGTATCGTCACGTCGATCGCTCCGCGCGCAACGGTCGCGAATTCCTGATCAGTCGTGGCTCGCTGAGTTTGCCAGACGATAGCGGCGACAATCGCTAACACAGTCAGGACAGCGGTGACCATCGTGCGTCTACTCATAGCGAAGCACCTGGATTGGCCGAATTCGCGCCGCCACCAACCCAGGGATGGCCGATGCCGCCGCTACCGCCCCGAGTGCGACGACGAACGTGGTGGCGACTGATCGGGCTGATAGCTGGAACGTGAGCTCGAAAAGTTCCTGGCTGGTGATAGAAACGAGCAACCGCGCCAACGGGTATCCAACGATGACTCCAGCGATCAAGCCGATCAATGCGAGGAGCACCCCTTCCGAAACCAGAACCATGATCGTATCGCGACTACCGGCACCGATCGCCCGCAGGACACCGAACTCGCGGCGACGCTCAGCAATATTGATCAGGAGCGTGTTGATAATCCCAGCCATGCCAACGGCACCAACAACCACAACCATGGCATTCAGCATAAGCGTCAACACGTTGATCGCCTGGCGGGAACTCTCCTGGTCCGCATAGCTGGCATACGTGACCGGGCCGAGTGGGCGCAGCTGTTCCTCAATCGACGCCATGGCGAGGTCAACTTGGGCTGAATCAGGAGACGTAAACTTGAGCGCGAATATGTCGGCACGCTGACCAAGTTCGCGTAACCGGCTGACATCCGACACATTCATGAAGACCTTCCCTGTCGCAGCGTTGCCGAGATAAGTACTCGAATCGTTCACAATTCCGACAACGTGAATCGTCTCGCGCTGCCTTCCGACATCGAGTTGTCTCACATCGCCGACGCGTACACCGAGTTCCGCTGCAAGATTGCTCGTCACTACTGCGGTCCGAACATCCGTCATCGTAAACCAGCGCCCTTCGACGAGGCGGTAGTCGTACAGTGTGTCGCGCGCGGGCATCCCCCAGATGTCTGTTCGTGTGGTTCCAATTGAACCGCTGGCGCTCGTCCACGGTTCGGCCTGGACGACCCATGGATTCAGTTCGAGATCAGTCGCCAGCCCTCGATCGACTCCCTGCTGAAACGATACCCACGCGTCCGCTCCATACAACGCATACAGATCGTCCACGGTTTCAGAAACCGAGCGGCTCAGCGACTGTGTCGCGACGAAGGCCGCCACAGCAACCGTCACGACGATCACTGTCGAAATTGTCCGGGCGGGCCGGCGTAGTGCATTACGCGCACCAACGACCATCGCGGAATTCATCCGAGCAAGCGGGTGCGTCAACCATCTCAGGAGTCTGTTCGTCCCATCGCTGCGAACACCTGGCGCGCTGAGAAGTGGCGCGACGCGTTCATTCGCTTTGAACATGACCGGAATTACTGATGCGGTGAGTGTCACCAATGTTCCAACGAGGAGTGCGAGCCCAGCCTCGCGCGGAGCTATCCCAAGCCTTGGCTCCTGAAGACCGGTGAGGTTCGTCAGATACGCGGTGATCTCACGTCCCAGGACAACGCCCGCCGCCCAGCCGACCACCGTGCCAAGTGCTCCCAGGATGCTTGCGTAGAGCAGATACGTAAGCACGATCTGCCAGCGTCGCCCGCCGAGGCTCTTCATCACGCCGATCTGGCTCGTCTCCTCACCGACAACCGCCGCCAATGTATTAGCCACGAGAACCGATGAGAGCGCCGCACCAAGATAGGAGAAAACGCTCAGCAACAGCAGCAGCGTACCAAGTTCGCGCGATCCAACGAAAACTTCCGGATCGCGTACATCGAAGCCGGAAACCGATGCTCCGCGCTTGGCCAGCAATTGACTGATATCTGAGGATGTCTGGCTGGCTCGTTCCTGGTCACGCACGCGCACGAGGATGAAGTTGTCACTCGCCCGTCCGGTGAGTCCCCACACCGTGTCTGTTGGAGCATAGGCGGTGGCACGGTTCAATAGTCCCGCACCCAGCGTCGCTGGCGAGCGCGTCAGGCCGACGACGGTGAGGTAGTTGACATCGTCGTTCGGGCCGTCCTGCAATCCAACCACGGAACCGATATCTACGGGAGCGATTTCTCGCGTGCTGACATCAAAAGCGATCTCTCCGCGTCCAGGAAAGCGTCCTGAGACCAGCTCGACGACATCAAGCCGAAGGTCGTCGAACGACTCAACGCCGACGAGTCTTACGTTCTCCCACCCTACTCCAGAATCGAAGCGCGTAAATGTAACAGAACGAGTTTCCGCCGCTGTGACGTTCGGCTGCCGTTCAATCAGATCACGTGTGGTAGGGCTCAATCCGGTCGCAAACGAGGCGAGGTCGGCTTGCTGACTCTCTGTATAGGTTGTGCGTTGGGCATCAGCAATCAAACGTGCGGATGAAGAAATACTTACAACTCCCGCAACGCCGACGATGATGCCGATGAGTGTAAGCAGATTCCGCAGGGGTCGGCGCGTCAGATCGCGGCGTACTTTCGCCAGGAGGGTGCCCATACTATCCCAGCAACATCGAGCGTGAATGGATGCATGCGCCCTGTTCGATGTGAGCAATATCGTCGACGATCTCCCCATCGCGCATTGAGACGACGCGGCTGGCCTGCGTCGCCACGCCCGGATCATGCGTCACCATGATGATTGTCGTGCCAGCGTTCCACAGGTCACGAAGCAGTTCGACGACGATCTTTCCGTTGTGGCTATCGAGATTTCCTGTTGGCTCATCGGCAAGCAGAAGCTGAGGGTGGTTCGCCAGCGCGCGGGCGATCGCCGCACGTTGCTGTTCGCCACCGGACAGTTCGGAGGGCAGGTTGTTCGCCAGTTCCGCGACGCCCATATGCTCCAGGAGTGCAAGTGCGCGAACGCGTCGGTTGCTTCCGTTACGAGCGAGGTCCATAGGTAGGACGATATTCTCCAGAATCGTGAGCGTGGGCATGAGCTGAAAGAACTGGAAGACGATACCTACCTCACGTCCACGCCATGCTGCCAAACGATCTTCGGATAGTCCGTTCAAACGCTGTCCGGCAACATCGACAGTACCAGAGTCAGGAGCATCGATGCCGCTCAGCAGGTTAAGCAGTGTCGACTTGCCACAGCCCGACGGGCCAACGATCGAGACCCATTCTCCACGGTCAATGGTGAGAGACACTCCGTTGAGGGCAGTGATGTCACGACGACCAACGCGGTACTGCTTGAACACCTGCGCAATGCGAATGATCGGCTCACGAACGGGAGACAGACGTTGGTTGGTGGGTTGCGTGGGGCGTGACAACTAAGGACGCAACCTGTGTCCAGTTCCTCGAGAACGCGCCATCGTGTGGTTCATGAAGCCCCCGCCGCGACTGGAAGCAATTCGGCCCGCGCCATGACCTCACGCAGTCGGGCGCGGCTATCAGCAGTCAGTGGCAGGGCTGGCTGACGGGCGGTCGACGGCGCGGCAACGCCAGCGATGGCCAGAGCCTCCTTTATGACACTATGAAAAGACCCGTGAATGTTGAACAAGTCGAGGCAGTCAAGCACGTCGGGTAGCAACTCCAATGCCCCAGCAATGTCACCGGAATCGAAGGCACTGAAGATGTCAACAAACCGACGTGGAACGATGTTGCTGGTTGCAGGAACACAACCGTCGCCGTCAAGTTGCAGGACGTTCAGCACATGTCCATCGCTGCCTGAGAGCACACTGAATTCGGGGTCGACTGCTTTGATGATTTCCACGCGTTGGCGAATCTGTTCCAGACTGTCAATCGAATCTTTGACGCCGGCGACGTTGCCGTGCTCTTTCACCAAAGCCGCAATTGTCTCGCTGGAGATGTTGAAGTTCGTATAGGCCGGAAAATTGTAGATGATGATCGGGATGTCAACCGCGTTCGCAACCGAGGAAAGGTGGCCGACGAGTTCCCGTTCGGAGAGTGTCCAGAAATATGGCGTAATGACAGCAACCGCGTCTGCACCGATCCCCTGCGCGTGACGGCTCAGTCGGATGGTCTCGCGAGTCGAGCACGTTCCAGAACCGATGATGACTGGCACTCGACCATTGACGTGCTGGACGGTTTCAGCAGCGTGCTGTTCACGCTCCTTCAGGTTCATGTGCATGAACTCGCCAGTCGTGCCCAATGCGAACAGCCCGTGAACGCCACTCCCGATCAGAAAGTCGCAGTGCCGCCGGTTTGCCTCACTGTCAAGCGAGCCGTCGTCCTTGAAGAACGTGACGGTAGGCGGGTATATGCCGCGAAATCTCGTCATCAAAACCCCCTCGCGGATCTACGCCGAACTACACCGTTTGTGGCACTCTCAACGACGAATTGCCAACAGTGTAGCATCTGGATCATTCACGTTTATTCGTGTCGAGCAGCGCATCCTGGTTGGGCAACAGGTCAGGTCTGCGCGCGAGCGTGATTGCTACCGACTGCGCGTTGCGCCAACTGGCGACTGCTGCGTGATTACCGCTCAACAGTACGTCTGGTACATGCCATTCGCGGAACGATGCGGGCCGAGTGTAGTGCGGGTATTCGAGCAAGCCGTTCGAGAATGATTCCTCGTCAAGTGACGCGCCCTCGATGACGCCGGGAATCAGGCGAGCGACGACATCAACGATCACCATTGCTGCCAGTTCTCCGCCGGTCAGCACGTAATCGCCGATCGAAAGCTCTCGTGTCACCAGGTGGTCACGTACACGCTGGTCGATTCCCTCGTAACGTCCGCACAGTAACGCAATCCGTGGCAACAGGCTGATCTCCCGAGCGATCTGCTGAGTGAACCGCTCTCCGGATGGAGACATTAAAATGACGGGCGTGTGCGGAAGGTCATCGCCCAGCCCATCCTCGATGGCTGCGAATGTCGGTGGAGCGGTCATGACCATTCCCGCTCCACCACCATATGGCGTGTCGTCGACCGATCGGTGATTGCCAACGCCATGCTCTCGAATGTCATGGAGGGTGATTTCCAGCAGACCGCGGTCGATCGCCCGGCGGACGATCGACTCTCCGAACGGATCGCCAAACATCTGTGGAAAGATCGTGAAGATATCAACGCGCATCACGGAGCATCCGCGAATCTCGACAGGATTGCGCCGGATACCCCTTGAAGCGTCGTCACGGTCAGATCCGCCTCATTGAATTCATTGTTTCCGGACCCAGGTTCCGGCTGATACCAGACGGTCCGGAATCCGAGTTGTCGTGGAGTCTGCACGTCGTACCGATACGAGTCGCCAACGTGGATGGCTTCTGTTGACTCGACACCGAGCGTTTCGAGCGCGTGGGAGTAGATCTCGGTTCGTGACTTGTAGTAGCCGCAACTGGCTGACGTTATGATGGTTTCGAAGCAGCCAAGAATGCCAAACTTCTCGAGCGACCATTCAAGGAAGGGATGGTAGACCGCGCTCGATACGACTCCCAGTCGAATGCCATGATCCGCAAGTTCCCTGACTGAGTCCACAACGCCAGGCACCGGCATTGATCCAGGAAGTGCGGTGCGCATAACGTGACAGACTCCCTCGTGGACCATTTCAGGTTCGATAACCAGTTCGAGGTCGCCCAGCACTTGCATCGTGCAGTCGTGAGCATCCAGCTCGTCTCCGTGGTGAATAATGTCACGGCGCAGTGCGCGGTAGCGCTCGGACGCATGGTCCAGCACGCCACTCTCGAATGGAGTTCCAGTTTTCTGGCCGTACCAGGTCAGAACCGCCGGAACGAGATCGCGCACTTCAAGTGCGAACCAGTCGTCGCAGCGTGCAATCGTGTTATGGAAGTCAAACGTCACGGCTCGAAGTGTCATGGTGATCTCTCTGTGACCTGCAAACTGCCTATCGGGAATATCATACGGCGTCTCCGCTCACAGGCGGTGCCGGATCACGTTGAAGGGTAGCGCGATTGACTGACCAGTTGATTCGAAGCGTCGTCGTGACTGGTGGAGCCGGATTCATTGGCAGTACTTTCGCGCGCCTGCTCATCGAGCGTGGCTACGAGCGGGTTCGTGTGCTCGACAAACTCACATATGCCGGGAACCCGGCCAACATCGCCGACCTCCATCATATCCCCGGATTCTCGTTTGTGCAGGCAGACATCTGCAATGCGCAGCAGGTGGACGCAGCCATCGCAGGGTTTGATGCGGTCGTCAACTTCGCGGCTGAGACGCACGTGGACCGTTCTCTGCTCGACCCCGGCGACTTCATTCAGACAGATGTCTATGGTGTATTCGTATTGCTGGAGGCTGCACGTGGGGCAGGAATTCGTCGATTTGTGCACGTGAGCACTGATGAGGTATACGGAGAGGTAGAGACTGGATCGTCACTCGAGACCGACGCGCTCGCACCGCGCAATCCCTATTCGGCCAGCAAGGCCGGCGGAGAGATGATGGTGCGTGCCTACGCATCCACCTATGGCGTCCCAGCTGTCATTTCGCGTGGGTCGAATACGTACGGGCCGAATCAGTATCCTGAGAAGCTGATTCCACTCGCTGTGACGAACGTCCTTGAAGGGCAACCAATCCCGATTTACGGCGATGGTCGCCAGCAGCGCGATTGGATTCACGCCCGCGACCACGCGGCTGGAATTGAAGTCATCATGCGTCGAGGATCTATCGGCGAGGTCTATAACGTCGGAGGCGGCAACCAACGTGAGAACATCGCCGTTGCTCGTAGAATCCTCGAAGAACTGGATGGCCCACCAGACCTTCTTCAACACGTCGGCGACCGGCTGGGCCATGACCGTCGCTATTCGGTTGATACGAAGAAGTTACGCGCCCTTGGCTGGCGGCCGGAGATCGAGTTCGACCAGGGTCTGCGCGACACGATTCACTGGTATCGGGAGCATCGTGACTGGTGGGAGCCGTTGAAGTCTGGAGAGTTCGAGTCATACTATCGCGCAAATTACGCTTCGCGCGGTTCGACGAACGGGTAGCAGATACCATGCTTTCGATCGAAGTTGCCATCGCTAAGACCCACAAGTATGCGAGCCGCGACAGTGGTGACACGGCAGAGACTGTCGAGCGCCCGACCGGTGGTCTGTCCGTTGTCATGGTTGATGGGCAAGGATCAGGCGCGGCTGCAAAAACGTTGAGCATGATGGTATCGAGCAAGGCGCTGAGCCTGCTCAAGGAGGGCGTTCGGGATGGTGCGGTCGCACGCGGTACGCATGACTTCCTACATGCTTTTCGACACGGACGAGTCTCCGCCACGCTCGACATCGTGTCGGCGGACCTCGCCAGCTCGACGCTCGTAATCACGCGCAACAGTAGCAACCCGTACCTGGTCCGACGGGCCGGAACGTTCGAGATGGTGTCCGGAACTTCCGGTCCAATTGGTCCTCAACGACATTTGAGACCATCCGTCGATCAGTACCCGCTTACGGAAGCCCTGAGAGTAATTGTGTATACGGACGGGATCACCGGAGCGGGGCGGCGTTGGGATCTGCGCCTGGATACGTTGGCCTTCGCGGAACATATGACAGCGGGCGGGGCGACTTCTCAGCAACTCGCAGATGGACTTCTGGCAGCGGCCATTGACGCTGACCGTGGCCGCCCAGTCGATGACATGACGGTCGTGGCAGTATCAATCGTGTCCAGAAACCCCGATGTCCAGATTCGAACACAGCTGGTCAGTCTCCCGTTCCCACGGCCTCCAGTACGGTTCATCGCTGATGACAATTAGAGTCGCCATTGTCGGAACGTGTGCATCTGGCAAAACGTCAGTATCCAGCGCGCTTTCTGATCGTGGATTTGTTGCGTATTCAGTTTCGCAGGAACACTCAGGCGTACCCGAGCTTTGGCGGCACCTGAAGCCTGACTACGTCATCTATCTTTCCAACACGCTCGGCACCCTTCGTCGCCGCCGCGGTATCGATACCTGGCCAGCATGGATTTATGAAGCGCAGCTCAAGCGGCTGGCATCAGCCCGCGATCACGCGTATGCCATCGTCGAGACCGATTATGTCGATCTCGAAGCGGTCGTCCAGACGATAATCGATCTCCTCGATCAGTCTCTTCCCACAGAAACATCTCGATAGCGGACGCTGCGCCACACGTCCGGATGTTGCCGAAGGTAGCTCTCGATACCAGCGCGCTCGAACGCATCCTCAGCGGCGCGTTGTGCATCGTCGAGAATGCCGTCAACATCAACTCCAGTGGTGGATGCGTGCTGCCGCAGAACGTTGCCGTCGACCATGACGAACTCCACATCGGAGCCGGACGCCGCGTAGACAACGCGTTGCAACAGCATCAGACGTGGGCCGAGCCGCGCAGACCTTAGATTGAGTGCGATGATGTCTGCCTGCTTGCCTGCTTCAAGTGAACCGATGCGATCCGCCATCCCGATCGCCTGTGCCGCGTCAATCGTCATCATCTCCAGTATCTTGCCTGCTGGCAACAGCGTTGTGTCAGCGAAGTGCGCCCGCTGCAGCTGGGCGGCGACCCGTCCCTGCGAGAGTAGATCGAACGAGCGGTCCGGGGATGATCCGTCGGTGGAGATCGCGACCGTGACACCGGCATCCAGCGCTTCGATCAATGGAAACCGTGCCAGCGCGAAGGCGTGTGTCAGCGGCCCGTGGGACGCACTCACGCCCTGCTCCGCCATAATTCGAGCCTCCTCGACACTGATACCGGCGCAGTGAGCCAGAGAGAGATGTAAGCCAAGGATTTCGGGAAACGCGTTGGCCGCTGCCAGTATCTGACCGGCATACGCATGCGCATGGATGCTGGTCCGCTTCGTGAGGGCGAGTTCCAGCACGCCGCGCATCTGGCGCACACTGAAATCGGTCGCCACGCCATTCTCCATCTCAGGCACGAGGCCCGAGGGACCGACGAAGACGGAGATGCGCCCGTCGGCCGAACCGTGGATCTGGTCGATGGTATCGCTCGTCGTTTGGAGTGCACGATCAAGGCTTACTTCGATCGCCGATCCGGTCGCGAGGTCCCGAAAGTGCTTTGGCCAGGGTGGGCCGGGCGGACCCAACGCAACGATGTGTCGCAATCCCAGTTCAGCGTACCCGCCGGATGCGGCGACGGCATAGCGCGGGTTGTCAACCCGCGGAGCTGATCCAGTCATCGAGAGCGATGTCGTGACCCCGAATTCAAGATGTTCGAGCGCGGAGAGAAAACTCTCGGCTCGCCAGAATGCTTCGTCGGTGGACCGAAAATAGATGTCCTCCATGATGTCGTTCCACTCGTCGCCGATTCCGTCCGCGATGCCTTTCGTCAGGCCGTGGCCCGCATGGCCGTGGGTGTCGATCAGACCTGGCAACATCACAGTATGCTCAAGGTCGATTCGTTCAGCCATCGGGTACGCTTGCAAGACTTCGTCGCGTTCACCAACTTTGAGGATGAGGCTTCCCTGCATCACGATTGCACCCGGGTCGAGGATGCGTCGCTCGGCATCAACCGTTATGACCGCACCTCCTGCGAGGATGCGGATATCGTTCTGGCCTGTCATCGTGCTCCCCTCACTAAAGTTGCGTTGGGGTAGGATCAGTCAGACTTCGCGAACGAGCAAGTCTGATTGCTACAATCGGACGTTGAAGCACGCATCGTTGGAGGTACTTTGCCCGAATTGCCCGCAAAAGGAAGCATACGAAGTGCGCTGATTGTGATCATTGCCAGTGGGTACCTGTTATTGACCGCCTGCGCTGGCGTCGGTGGTGGTAGCGGAAATGCGATGCCGACTCAGTCGTCGTCCGTAGCACAGTCCGATTCGACCGTACCCGAAGAGCCAACGAGTGGCCTGGCCGACGTTGAGACCTCAGGTCCGACAGTCGTCTCCGCGTCCCCGGACCTGACTGACGACCATTCCCTGGTTATCGCAGAGCCTCCTGTTGAACCTCGTCCTATTACACAGGGAGAGCAGATCCTGACCATGCCCGGCCCTGGCGCCATCCCGCAGACCCTCGACCCAGCCCTGATCCGCGACGCCAGTGCATCATTCATTGCCCGCCAGGTATTTCGTGGACTCGTGCAGTTGAATGATGCACTGGATGTCACGCCAGCGATCGCGGAGCGTGTTGAAGCCAGTCGCGATGGAATGACATACACGTTCACACTACGCGCGAACGCAGTGTTTCACGATGGCTCGTCGATCGACGCATCAGCGGTGAAGGCATCGTTCGAGCGCGCAACCGATCCTGACTTGGCCGATGGTGACGGATTTTCGCTATCATCAGCGATCTATATGAACGATATCGTCGGAGTCGAGGAGCGATTGGCGGGTAATGCGGGTGATATCTCTGGCATAGAGGTTGTGAATGACACGACCGTTGTCATGCGACTTACACAGCCGAGCGCGAATTTTCTGTACAAGCTGACTGGTACCGCCGCTCAGGTTGTCGATGTTCGGACAACTACCGTTGATGGTTGGTGGATGAACCCTAACGGCAGCGGGCCGTTCGAGCTCAGCGAGATTGAAGACGATGTGCTGACGCTTACCAGCTTCGGCGAATTCTACGCTGGCGAACCACCGCTCGAAGAGGTTCGAATGCTGCTAGGCAGTGCGGCAGCGTCGCCTCTCAACCTGTATGAAGCCGGTGAGGTAGACCTGACGGACGTCCCGTTCTACGCTGTCGATCGGGTACTTTCCGAAAGCGATCCACTGAACGCCGATCTCGTCATGGTCGAGCAGCTCTCAACGTCATTCGTCCTATTGAACCCGAACCTTGAGCCGTTTGACGACATTGAGCTTCGACGGGCTATCGCTCTCGGATTTGACCGCGAGAAGGTTGCCAGGGTGATGCTCGATGGCAAGGTGCGCGTTGCTGATGGCATCCTCCCACCCGGCATGCTTGGCCGAGAATGGCCGGCGACGTATCCTCCCTATGACGTGGACGCAGCGGCAGCGATTATCGAGCGCATTGGCCAGCCCGAGACTGAGCCTGCGTTCTATGATTCAGGCGTCGCGGTCGCCTTGAAGCAGGTGCTTGAACAGAATCTCGGCTTGCAAACAGAAGCCATCAGCCTTGAGTGGCCGGAGTTCTCCAGTCGACTGACGCAACAGTCGATGCCAGCCTTCAACCTGTCGTGGATCGCGGATTTCCCCGATCCGGCGAACTTCATGAATTCGATGTTTTACTCACAGAGTCCAGACAACTACATCGGATACCACAACGCCGAAATGGACCGATTGCTTCAGACCGCCGAGACTGAGCCGGACGAGAACGAACGGGTGAGCTTGTACCTTGCAGCGCAGCAGCTGGCGATTGACGACGCCGTGCTGATTCCGCTGTACCACGATGTGTCGTATACAGTCATCAAGCCATCCGTGAATGGAGTAGTCGTGTCCCCGATTGGCCTCCTGTCGCTCGAACGTGCCTGGATCGAGCGATGAGCCTGTGACTGATTCCATTGCTCGAAGCCGGATCGAGACCATTCCAGAACATATTCGGGTGGTTGAACCCGATGATGTTCGCTCACTTCGTATGTTGTGGGACAGTCGATTTTCACCGCGAGAAATCGAACGCGTCGCTGAACGCGATCCACCTCTCTCGCTCTGGAACACGCGCAGTGGGGAGTATCTGATCGGCGGGCCGTGGCGTCACCGTCGGGAGATATCGACGATTCTCGAACTCGGCGCGACAGCGGGAGCGATTGATCTTGTGCAGGCATATGTGAACCTAAGTGCGCAGGTTGGTATGCGCATGGTCATCGTTTCAGAACAGGCTGAGCGGAGGAAGCGGGAGTTTTACGAGTCGACCAGCTTCGAGCTGACTGAAGAGATCATCATCTATGAATTGGTGCGTGTTCGAGCTGGTGCGCCACGACTCAATGGCCTGACATTTCGATCGTTCGACTCGTCCAACCGCGCGATGTTCGACGAACTGCTGGCGCTGGACCACATGTCGTTTCCCTGGTTGTGGTGGAATGGAGAAGACGAGTTTCACGAGTATCACAGCGCGCCAGGTGTTGAGATTGATATCGCGTATGACAGCACTGGCAGAATGGTCGCATACACTGGCACGACGCGTTTTCGGACGTGGGGACATCTCGATCGTGTAGCGGTCGCGCCAGATCTGCAAGGGCGAGGACTTGGCCGAGCGGCTCTGGATTTCGCGGTCATGAGCCTGGCTCGCTCTGGAGCGCGCCGGGTAGGGCTGAGTACGCAGGCACGCAACATACGCAGCCGTTCACTCTACGAGACATACGGCTTCAGGCGTTCTGCGTCACACGACTATCGATTATACGGGAGACGACTGGACGACATTCGAATCGGCGATGCTCAACCAGATGGAGAAGATTAGCGAATGGGAAGCACCTACGGAAAAGCTTTGCGCGTCACGACCTGGGGAGAATCGCATGGCCCCGCGCTCGGGGCCGTCGTCGATGGATGCCCGGCCGGACTGGAGATCGACGAGGCGCTGATTCAGCACGACCTCGACCGACGCCGTGTCGGACAGTCCAAAGTGACATCGCCACGCAACGAGCGTGACCGCGTTCAGATTCTCTCAGGCGTGTTCGAAGGTTTTACTACGGGTGCACCGATCTCGCTCATCACGTACAACGCCGACGCTGAATCGAGTAAATATGACTCGATTCGGGATCTGTTTCGCCCCGGTCACGCTGATTACACCTATACAATGAAGTACGGCCGCCGCGATCATCGCGGAGGCGGACGGTCGAGCGCCCGTGAGACATGGGGTCGTGTGGCAGCCGGGGCGATTGCTCGCCTGCTGCTGAAGACCGTCGGCACGGACGTGTATGCGTTCACGACGCAAATTGGTGATATCAAGTCTGAAACGTTCGATCGAGCTGAGATTGATTGTAATCTCGTACGTGCCGCAGATCACGACGCGTCAGAACGCATGATAGCTGCGATCGACCACATCAAGGAGATCAAGGACAGCCTCGGAGGAATCGTCGAGGTCCGGGCTGATGGAGTACCAGTCGGGTTGGGAGAGCCAACGGCGGATAAGCTCGACGCGCTCATCGGGCAGGCCATGCTCTCGATTCCGGCGACGAAAGGCGTTGAGATTGGACACGGCTTCGCAGCCGTGAGCATGCGTGGTTCCGAGCACAACGACGCGTTCTATCCTGTTGAGCACGGCGGAGTTCGAACAGGTACGAATCACGCTGGCGGGACATTAGGAGGTCTCTCGAATGGCGAACAGGTTCTGGCGCGTGTCGCGATAAAACCGACCTCGTCTATCGCTCGTAACCAGGACACCGTCGACATCCATGGAAACGCGCAGACGATTCTCGTCGAAGGTCGGCACGACCCATGCGTCGTCCCGCGCGCGGTTCCGGTCGTCGAAGCGATGATGTGTCTCGTGCTTGCTGACCTGCTGTTGCAGAATCGCATGAGCCGTGCGACCTGGGACTCCTGACGTTAGAGCAGCGGCAGGAGGATGTCCCAGAAACCCGGCACCGTCTTCGCCACGCAACCGGGATCAGCTATCTGAATGCCCGGAGTTCGGGTGCCGGCGATCGCGAAGCTCATCGCCATGCGGTGATCATCATACGTCTGAATGACAGCTGGTTTCGGGATGCCCGGCTGAATTGCGATACCGTCGTCAAACTCCTCGACCATGATCCCCAAACGGCGTAGTTCGGTGGCAACCGCACTGATGCGATCAGTCTCTTTATACCGAATGTGCCGGACATTCCGAATGACAACTGGGTTGCGTGCAAACGGGGCGATGGCGGCCAACGTCTGAACTGTATCGGAGATCGAGTTCATATCGATCTCGATGCCGTTGAGCTGGTCTGGTCCGGTCACGCTGATATCGTTTAGCCTGCGGACAACGACACATCCCATCTGTTCCAGCACATCCACGAACCGCGTGTCCCCCTGCAGCGACGAGGCGGGTAGTCGCTCGACAACGATCGTTCCGCCAGTCACGGCGGCCAACGCAAAGAAGTAGCTTGCGGCGGAGGCGTCGGGTTCGATCGCATACTGGCGCGCGGCGTACCGCTGTCCTGGCGTGACCCAGATGCGCTGGTACTCCTCGTGATGCAGCTCAACACCAAAATCGGCCATGGTGCCAGCCGTCATGTCGAGGTACGGCTGGGACACGAGATCGCCCTGAACACGAATGTCGAGTGGCTCATCAGCGTATGGAAGCATCATCGCCAGGGCGCTGAAATACTGGCTCGATAGTTCACCGGCCATCTCAACCGTGCCGCCCGGCAGACCGTTGGAAACGATGACGACAGGCGGGCAGCCGTTGTTGGATTCGGAACGGATATTGATTCCAAGGGACTCTAATCCATCAATCAATGGGGCGAGTGGTCGCTGTCGCATCCGTACGGTGCCGTCCAACCGAATCTGCCCATGAGCGAGCGATCCAAGTGCGGTCAGAAACCGCATCGATGTCCCGGAGTTTCCGAGGAATAAATCCGCCTTATCGACTGGCACAAAGCCGTCTGCGCCATGCACGGTGAGTCGATCTGCATCCCACTCCAGGTCGATCACGATTCCCAGCTGTTGCAACGCTTCAACCATGTAGCGCGTGTCGTCGCTGTTCAGCACGCCCGAAAGCACTGAGATTCCCGCAGCGAGTGCGGCTATTGGCAGCGCGCGGTTCGTGAAGCTTTTTGACCCTGGCAGAGACACGCGCGCGTTGACTGGCCCCTTCGCTGTGGGAACGGGAAACGGGTCAGTGAGGACGGATTCTCGGTTCATGTGAACTTGATGTCCCAGTCATATGGAATATCTGGCGAATCGTGGGGGATGCGATATTCATCCGGGTCGGCGGCGCTGTATGGTTCCGTCGGAAAGTTGACGAGGTAGCACGGCGTCGTGCCGATGTTTTTGAACCCGTGTAGCACCCCGATTGGAATCTTCAGCACAATCCGGTTGAAGTCGCCCATGAAAAACTCATTGACGACACCATGCGTCGGCGAATCTTCACGCATGTCGTACAGTGGAACTTTGATCATTCCGGACACGCAGGTGAAGTAGTCGGTCTGTTTCTGGTGGTAATGCCAGCCTCGGATCACACCAGGGTAAGAGACCGAGACGTAACATTGACCGAAGCCTTCGAAGATTGGGTCGTCACGTCGAATCAGTTCCGTCAGTGACCCACGTTCATCCGCGTGTGTCGTCAATGTCTTGACTTCGACGCCCTCGATGATCGGTTTACTTGACATGAAGACTCCTTTCAAACTCTGTAGAGGCGATTGCGAGTTCGGCGTGCATGTCACCCCAGGTCGCTAGTACGATCATGCGCTCGGCGTCATTCGAATAGGGATCGAGATCGTACGATCCATACACGGAAATCAACCGCCAACCTGCCAGGCTGAGCAGATGTTCGATCTCGAAACGATGAATATAGCGCGTGTCATACGAATCGGCGACTCGCGTGACAGTTCCGGTCGCTTCATCGATCATATCGAAAAAGACCGTCGTATGGATCAACTGTTCGGCGAGGTCGTGTGTCCGACTCACGAGTTTGTCCAGGCGTTGCCCTCCAGGAAGCGTCGTGCTGAATTCTATGTGCAATATTCCATTCAGGGACGCGAGGTATTGAGGTTCAGGGACCATCAGGTCGAGCAGCAGGATGCCGCCAGTGACTGTGACTGCGCGGATCGACTCCAACGCTGCAACCTGGGACGCAACATCGGGCAGATGCAGGAAACTGTTGATTGCGGAGAAGGCCATCCAGTAGGGTGCATTTGGAAGCGCAGCATTGCCTGAGAGCGCTGTCATGTCTGCGTGGATCAAGGCCGTCGTGCCTGCCAATACCTCTCGGGCAATCGCGAGCATGGTCTTCGACGAATCGATGCCAGTGAGTGGCAGGTCCAGATCTTCGAGTGCGGCGAGTACTCGTCCAGTCCCGCATCCAAGCTCAAGGACAGGGCCGTTCGCCTGCTGTGCGAACGTCCGGTAAAAATCCAGATCCGCGACGAAGCTTGAATATTCCAGGTTGTAAAACGCAGCGAAGCGTTCATATGGATCACGGTTGCGCGTATCATCTATCATGCGTTCGATTGTACGACGTAGAGGCACCCCACGGGCGGAGGCGGACCTTAAGCTCGCTACAAACCAACCGTGAGTGGTACGGCGCTTTCCATCAACCAGGTTCGGGAGACAAACCTTCATGAACGCGAAAGCCATCGACAGACCAAAACCGGCAGGGCAACCGGAGGTCGGCGAGAAGCTCGTCACTTCCAATCGTAAGGCGTACCACGATTATCACATCGAGGA
>Ga0136611_10001283_pt1 | contig 17459 bp, 15 predicted proteins | sample AntDrymUQ2232306_2_FD_106645 | JGI IMG/M metagenome (GOLD analysis project Ga0136611, IMG submission 106645) | Polar desert sand microbial communities from Dry Valleys, Antarctica - metaG UQ223 (23.06) | ecosystem: Environmental > Terrestrial > Soil > Desert | place: Antarctica: Dry Valley...
ATGCCCGCCGCTTCATCGCTTTCAATCGTGGCTTCGAGCAATTGCTTGGCGCGGCGCCGCGCCGCGTGCGCCGATTCCACATCCGCCACGATTTGCGCTTGCGTCGGCGCGTCCACAAATGGAACTAAGAAACTTTTGATATTCGACGGATAAAGATGGACTTGCGCCGAGCCGGTGCAAGCGCGCCGCGTTTGCATTCGTCCGATCAATGAATTAAGCGCGAGCGCGACGTAAATCGCGTTTTCGTTTTCCACGCGCAGCATATTGACTTCGTTGCTGGCGAGCGCCGCCGTGTCTTCAAGATATGCGGCGGTGCGTCCGATGTTGGCACCGGTCATGTAAGTCAACACGTCGCCGCGTTGGATGCGCGAATTGACGAAATCGGGGCGATTCCACAAGTCGGCGTCGGCGCGCTCGAAGTTGTCGTAATCGAGGCCGGTTTCCAAAATGTGTTTCGAGTTGACGACGGCGAGCGTGCCACGGTCGCAGAACGTAGCGCACTCGTGAACGAAGCGGCAGCGTTTCGCGTGCTTTTGCAGATGACGCAGCAGCGCCTCATATTTGGGCGCGAAATGGTCAGCGTCCAAGCGTGATCGGAAACTCAATGCCCAGCCGTTCTTTCGGATAACCGTAGTGGTTGAGCAAACGCGCGATCCAGCATTGGCGCACCAGTTCTTCGGGCTTGGCCTGCCTGTCCTTGCCCGTCGCCAAACACTTGACGAAATGCTTGCCGCCTTTCACCAACAGCGCCGCTTCGACGGCGCGCATATCGGCGTCCGAAAAAATCGCCAGATCGCGGTTCTTATCAACTGCCAGCAGCGACGCCAATGTCGGCGCGCCCGCTTGCGCCGCGTCGCGCAATCCTTCAAGCACAACCGCACCGTTATCTTCAGGCGAAACATCTTCAGGATCAACAATCGCAGCAACGCCGCCGGAGAAAGAAGAGCTATTCATGGAGGGAAAACCTTTGGTGAGAACCGATTTAGAATAACACAATTTATGAGAATTAAACGAGCGATTCTTATCAGGCGCAAAACCAAAAAGTACGCCCATATTCAGGCGTACTTTTTTGTTTCTCACTTATGCCAATTTGCGCGGGCGATCCATTTTCAGCAGCGCCAGAAACATTGCAATCGTCAGAATCAGAACCCAAATTCCGCTGTTTTGCGGACTGAGAAACGTCGCCGGCAAAAGCGCGGCGGGAAGCGAAACGGCGAGCGAGCGGCGTCCCAAAACCCTCGCCGTCAAGAACGCGCCCGCCAGTGGCCCGATGAGAATGCCGGCCAGATGCGGCAGATAATTCGCGATTACCGTCGCGGTGCCGAGGCCGAACGCGAACAACACCAGAACGCCCGCCAATCGCGCCGCGTCGGGCACTTCGCGGCGCCAGAAGCCAAGCGCCAGAACGCCGATGCCGAATAACAAAAAGCTGGCCGGAAACGCGCTCAAGGCTTGCAAATACGATTGGTTGGCAATCGTGTCGGGCGGAAACGCCAGGGCGATTTGCTGCGCCGTGACCACACTCGCGAGTTCCCAGCGCAAGGTTTTGGTGGCGCCGTCGGTTGGTTGCAAACTGCCGCGCAAAAAGCGCACGGGGCCGTCGGTGTCGGCTTCCAGGCTGAATTGCTGCACGCGGCGGCGGCGCGAACCCAGATCGTATTGCCACGAGCGCGAGCCGATCACGCGATAGCGCACCACCGCCAGGCGCGATTCGCCCGGCTTCATGCGGCCCAGCCACTGATAAGCGCCTTCTTCGTTCGGCTCCCTTATCGCGTCTTTGCCGACCGCGACGGCGATGTCGCGCACCGTTCCCGCTTCGGGCATCGTGAACTGAAAGCGCGCCGAAATCGGCTCGGTGCCCGTGTTGCGAAACTCGTAATGCGCCTCGAAAACCGAGTCGTAAGCGCGACCCGCAAGTCGCCGAAATTTTACCCACACTTGCGAATTGGTGAACGGAATCGGTTCCTCATCGAGCCGCGTGACCTGGCGCGTGAAAATCGCGTCGCGCCCTTTGCGGCGAACCCTGTCAACCTGGCGCAGCACGTCGTCCGATTCGGGATCGCTTAAATAAGGCGCCAGCACGCTCAAACCTTCGGCTCCGATGCGGCGCAGAAATTCGGGCGGAAGCGTCAGCGTGCGCGTATAAGTGCGCTCCGATAACGAGGCCAGCGCCGGCCCCGATTGCGAAACCGGCGACGCGTCGGGAACAGGATTCGCCGTCGCTTCGGCGGATTCGCGCCAGTTCATGTCCATGCGCGCCAATGGCCGCGTGATGCGAAGCGCCGCGCAACTCGCGACCACCAAAAGCGCAACCGCGAAATAACCCAGCGCGCTTCCGGCCTTGCGACGCCATTCCAATTTTTGCAATCCCTGATTGTCGCGCTGAAAAGCCAGCACCAACGCGCCCGCGAGGAGCAGCGCAGCGGCGCAAATCGAAAGCGGCATCGCCAGCTTTATCACCAGATCGAGAACCGCCGTCAGCGCCCGCGAAACCGCCAGAATGTATTGCGCTATCATAGATAAATCTCCTTCGATTTGAAAAGTACGCCGGAATTCAGGCGTACTTTTGATTTACGCAGTGAACCGGAACATCGTGGATGAATGTAGGAACACGGCCCGCCATGTCTTCTGGCGGCGCGGACACGGCAGGCCGTGTCCCTACAAAATCACTTCGCCTCAGCCCGCATATTTTATTTCCGACCCGCCTTGTATTCTCAATCTTACTGGTTTATAATTAGTAATATCTTAACTTCAATATGGAGATTAAATGGAATTTCGCAAGAAACTGATTTTGTTCGCGTTGGGCGCGTTGTTGATAGGTGCGACGGGCGCGAATGCGCAGCGTGTGACGCGCGGCAAGAAGGTGTTGCTTCGCGCGCCGAGCACGCGCTATGGCGCGAGTTATTATCCGTCGCTCAAGTGGCGCGTGACGCTGGGCATGGCGGCGAACACGGCGCCGGCGATTGCCGATCTCGACCTTGATGGGCAAAGCGATCTGGTGTTTGCGGCGGTCGAAAACAACGCCGGCGTGTTGTATCGATTGACCGACGACGGCAACGTGAAATGGCGCGTCGTGTTGCCGGCGCGCGCGACGGCGGGCGTGACGCTGGGCGACATCGACCGCGACGGAACGCTCGACATTCTGGTCGCGTGCGGCAAAACGCTGCTGTGTTTCGATGCGCGCGCGCGCGAAAAATGGCGCTTTCGCACGACCGAGGCGATCAATTCGTTTCCGACGATTGCCGACCTGGAAAACGACGGCAAGTCGGAAGTGCTGTTCGGTGCCAACGATAATTACCTTCATGTTTTGTCGTTCAAGGGCGTTGAGAAATGGAAGTTCCGCACCAAAAGCTGGATCACGGGCGGCGTCGCGGTCGGCGATTTTAACAACGACAAGAAGCTCGAAGTCGTGTTCGGCTCGCTCGACTTTAATATTTATTGCCTTGACTTTAAGGGCAAGGAACGCTGGCGCTACGAGACCGAAGACTGGGTGCAAAGCGCGCCGTGCATCGCCGATGTGGATCGCGACGGCGGGCTGGATGTTGTCGCCGCCTCAGATGACGGCAACCTTTATTGCCTGTCGCGTCTGGGCACGCTGAAGTGGAAGGCGCGCGTCACCGATCCGCAGCACGCGCGTTCGTATCCTGTCGTGGCCGATTTCGATGGCGAAGGCACGCGCGAAACCCTCGTCGCTTTGCCCAATGGTTCGGTGCAACTCTTCACGGCGGCGGGCGAGCAAATCTGGTCGTCGGGCGTGGATGGCGGCGTGCTCGGCTCGCCCCTTGTGGCCGACATGAACGGCGACGGCGTGCAGGATATTCTGCTCGCGACGCAAAGCGGCAACTTGGTCGGATTGAACATCTGGGGCGCGCAGCAGTGGAGTTTTCGCGTCGGCCAGACGATTGAAAGCACGCCCGTTCTGGCCGACCTGGATCGCGACGGCAAGCTGGAAATCTACGTTGCGAACCTGATGAGTTCGAGCAGGGATTCGGGGTTTTTCTCGCAATACGAATTGTCGTCCAAAGGCGGACGAACCGTGTGGACGGCGCTTAAAGGCGATCCATATCGCACCGGCCTGACGACCAACGCCGTCGCGTAATCGGCGCCGCGCCGCCTGCGCGTGACGGCCTTGCCGCTCGACGATGTGCGCGGCAATCGCGACGGCGCGCTCGATCCCGGCGAAACCGCGATCTGGAAAGTCCAGGTCGCCAATTTCGGCAAGGGCGCGAGCTACGACAGCATGCTCACGGTCGATTTGAGCAGCCGATTGCTGAAGCTCGACCGGGAAAAAATGTATCTCGGATTCGTCGCTCCGGGCGCGACGAAAACCGTCGTCTTTCGCCTGACCGCGCCGCCGCTTGCCAAAATTTTGGAACTGACCAATCCCGACGGCACGTTCCGCGACGTGGCCGAAATCGAACCTTCGGCGAATGATCCGAAATCGGTGAAACCCGTGGCGATTAAGCCGCGCGCCAAGCAGCCGAGCCGCGCGCAGACCGCCAGGTTGCAAGTGATGGAATCGGGCGTGCAGGCGGCGGTCGCGCAGGCGCGTGTGTTCAATGTTCCGCCGCTGCCGCCGGTTTTGCGCGTGGCGCGCGCGCAGATTTTGGATGGCGTTTCCAAATTTACGTTCGGCAACGGCAACGGGAAATTGGATGCCGGCGAAACCGTGATTTTGCGCGTGCTTTTACGCAACGAAAACTACACGACGGCGCAAATCGCGACGGCGACATTGGCTTCGGGCACGCGCGACGTTTTGCCGGCGACGCCCGAAGCCAAGATGAAACAGGTCGTGCCGCTGGGCGGAAGGCAGCTCGATTTCAGTTTGCGCGTGGCGCACCAGCTTGCGGGAAAAACCGCGACGCTCAAACTTTCGACGTATGTCAAAGTCGCCAAACTGGGCGCGGCGCCGCCGCACAGCGAAACCTTGAAATTCCCGATTGGGGCGCGCGGAGTCGACACGGCGCCGCCCGAAATCCGCTTAGCCTCGCCGCAAAACCGCATCGCGACAACGGTTTCTTCGCGCATGATGATTAGTGGCGCGATCCTCGATTCGTCCGGCCTGGCGAGTTTTCGCTTCGACAAATATCCGGTCGATTTGCGCCGCCTGAAACGCGGCGGCCCGAACCAGTGGCGCTTTGCGTTCGCGCGCGATTTGAAAGTGGGCGAAAACGTGTTCCCGATTTCGGCGACCGATGGCGCCGGCAACTCGACGACGCAATGGGTTCGCGTCGTGCGCCGCCCGACGGCTTCGTCCGTAAAACCGATGGCCGTCAAAACGATGCGCGGCAGGCGCAATTGAAAAAGTACGCCGGAATTCGGGCGTACTTTTAGCGGCGAATGAATTCGCAGCCACAACCTTGCTTTGCAAGGAACTGTCGGCCTTTGCCGACAGTGCGTCAACGAAGGTTGACGATTCCCGCAACGCGGGTGGATGCCGAAGGCAGCCGGGCGCTGCGAATTCATTCGCTGTCGTTTAAGAAAACCAAAAACACCATGAAAAAAACATTTCTCGCACTCGCACTTTTGGCGTTTACATCCGGCGCGCGCGCGCAACTGGCGCCGACCGATAAAGCGCCGGTCATCAACGTATCGCCTGAAGGCGCGCAACTGAACATTTCGTTCAACTCCAACGCGACGGCGCTGGTCAGCGACCGCCGCAACGTTGCGCTTCCCGCAGGTCTGAGCCTGATGCGTTTCAACGACGTATCGCCCAAATTGGACGCGAACTCGGTTTTGCCCTTGATTTATGGCGGCAGCTTCGACATTCTGGAGCAGACTTTCCGCCCTGTCGAAGGCGTGACGCAAGAGGTTTTGCTCAAGCGTTTTCTGGGGCAGCAAGTGACGCTGCTTCGCAAAGGCGAGGCGCCGCTCAAAGGCACGCTGCTGGCGGTCGAAGGCGCGGTTTTGCTCGATACGGCGGATGGCGTGGTTGTGAATCCCGAAGGAACGTGGGCCGTGCCGCGCGTGGGCGAAGGCCTGGCGACGGCAGGCGCGGCGGCGCTGCAATGGCTGAGCGATGCGCCGGCGGCGGGCACTTTCGGCGTCGAAGCGCGCTATCTGACAAGCGATTTGAACTACGTCGCGACCTATCGCGCGGCGTTCAATCCGGCGGGCGACCGGCTCAGCTTGCGCGGTTGGGTCAGCATCATCAACCGGACAGGAACGGCGTTTCGCAACGCGAGCCTCAGTTGGGGCGACCGCAAATTTCCGCAGCCCGTGACCTTGCCACGCAACGAAACGCGCCAGTTTTCGTTTTTCGTCGAGGACGATTTGCCTGTCACGCGCGATCTGGTTTTCGATTCAGCGGTCGGTTCGGTTCAGCGTGTCGCGTCGGTCGATTACTCGAAGGCGATAGCTAACGGGCGGTTTTTGCTACCGGGCCGCCTGCAATTGTGGGGCAGAAAAGGCGAGGCGCTGCAACGCCTGAGCGAGCAGGAAATCATCACGTTCAATGGCGCGATCTTGATTTCACTGGGCGAAACCGAAGGTATCAGCGTCGCGCGCAGCGTCACGCGCACGCGCCAACTCAACCCGCAGACCAAGGAAATTACGGTTCAATTCGCGCTCCGCAATTATTCGGAACAGGCCGTGACGGTGCGCATCCTGGATCGCCTGCCCGACAGCGTGATCGAAAACGAAGTCAGGCCCGCCGAAATCACCGAAGCGACGCCCAAGCCCGAAATTACCGGCTCCAAGCTGCAATGGCGCGCCACGATTCCGCCGCGCACCACCAGTACGGAGCCGATGATCATCAAATACGTGATCGAAGTCAAATCGTAAATTAGCCGCCAAACAAAAAAGTACGCCCGAATATGGGCGTACTTTTTTCGTGTTTCCAAATTCGGACTTCTAATCCTGCGGCGCACGCGTGAAAACCCACGGCACCAAATCGTTGGCGCGGCCCAGAACGTCAAGCCGTCGCTCGTCGGGATAATCGTCGAGCGTTTCGCCGCTTTGCATCACGTCACTGCCGACGCACAAAATCCATTGCGCCCGGCGCGATTCGAGTTCGCCGCCAATCCACGCGCCGTGTTCCTGCCAGGCGCGGCCTTGCAACGCCAGGCGCTCGTCGGCGGTGAGGGAAAGATATTCGTCGTAAGAAACCAAAAACGGGCTGGCGCCAACAGCAGGCGCAACGGTCGCCGGCGTCGCCAGGGAAATCGGTTCGGGCGCGGCGGGCGCGGTTTGTGTGACGACAGTTTGCGTCACCGCTTGCGCGACGCTTTGCACAATCGGCGCAGCTTCGACTGTTTGCGGCGACGTGATGCGCGCGGCGGTCACTTGCGCCGGTTGCGCGCCGGCACTCGCGGCTGCGCTCGAAGCCATCGGCTGCGGATTCGGCACAACATCGCTCGCCGCAACCGAAGGCAGCGAAGACGGCAGAACCGAAGGCGAATTCGGCGTCGCTGCGCCATCCGCCGCGCCGGGAATTGAAATCCGATAATCTTCGATGACGGGATTCGCCAGCAAATCGCGGCACGCGAGTTCGAGGTGTGCCTGCATTTCGACGGGCGACAGCGCGTCATCGAACTGAATCGTGATGAACTTGCCGATGCGCACGTCTTGCGCGTGCGCGTGACCCAGTTGGCGCAAGGCTTTTAAAACAGTCGTGCCCTGCGCGTCGAGCAGCGTGGGCTTCAATGAAACGTAAATTTCCGCAATTGCCATAACGCCTATTTTAACTCAAAATTTTTTCAACCGCCAAGACGCCAAGGGCACCAAGAAAAAAGCAAAGTACGCCTGCCTAAAGGCGTACTTTTCCGGTGTTCTCCTCCGCGCCCTTGGCGTCTTGGCGGTTAGTTTTTCATCGCGCGCCAGCCGATGTCGCGGCGAAAATGCGTGCCGTCGAACGCGATTTTCTCAACTGCCGCATAAGCCGTTTCGCGCGCCGCCTGAAAATCTTCGCCCAGCGCAGAAACGCCCAACACGCGCCCGCCGCTCGTCACGATTTGTCCGTCGCGCTCGGAAGTTCCGGCGTGAAATACCAGCGCGCCGGTTTTTTCGGCTTCGTCCAAGCCGGAAATTGCATCGCCCCGGCGCGGCTCGCCAGGATAATTATGCGCCGCCATCACGACGCAAACCGCCGCGTCATTCGTCCATTCGCACGGTACATCGCGCAGTTTGGTTTCGCCAACGCCCGAACACGCGAGCAAAAGCGGCAGCAAATCGCTTGTCATGCGCGGCAAGACGACCTGCGTTTCCGGGTCGCCGAAACGACAATTGTATTCCAGGACTTTCGGGCCGCTTTCGGTCAGCATCAGGCCGGCGTAAAGTACGCCAGAATACGCGATACCTTTGGCTTTCAAGGCCGCGACGGTCGGCTTTAAAATCGTCTCCAGCGTTTCTTGCAAAAGCGCATCGGTGAAAACCGGAACCGGCGAATAGCAGCCCATTCCACCGGTATTCGGGCCCAGGTCGCCATCGAAAACGCGCTTGTGATCTTGCGCCGCGACAAGTGGCACGATATTGTCGCCATCGGTTAATGCCAGCAGAGAAACTTCTTCGCCGACGAGACATTCTTCGACCAGAATATTCGCGTTGGCTTTGGCGATTTGCGACATTTCATCGACGGCGTCAATCGCTTCTTGTGAAGACTGCGCGACGACGACGCCTTTGCCCGCCGCCAAACCGTCGGCTTTGATGACAATCGGCGCATCGGCATCGCGGTCTTGCAAATAGGCGCGCGCGCTTTCGGCATCTGTAAAAGTCTCGAAATCTCCGGTCGGGATTCCGGCGCCCTGCAAAAGTTCTTTGCAAAAAATCTTCGACGCTTCCAATTGCGCGCCCGCCTGCGTCGGCCCGAACGCGGGAATTCCGACCTCGCGCAATTTATCGACAACGCCTTGCGCCAAAGGAATTTCCGGCCCGACGACGACGAAATCGGCTTTAATTGCTTGCGCGATTTGCAGCGCGTCGCCGTCGATGCACGTCGCGATTTGCGCGATGCCGGGATTTCCCGGGCAGCAAACCAATTGCGAAACGAGCGGGCTTTGCACCAATTTCCAGCACAGCGCGTGTTCGCGCCCGCCGCCGCCGATGACTAAAATTTTCATGATCGAAAAACAGGATTTTAAAGATAACGCAGGATGAAGCAGGATAGGAACAAGAAAAAGTACGCCTTTATTCGGGCGTACTTTTTAAATTATCCTGTTTCATCCTGCGTTATCTTTAAAATCCTGTAAATTACTCGTAGCCGTATTGATCGTTTTGCAGATTGGTGAAACGCGCGAATTCGGGCTGGAAACCGAGCTTGATCGTTCCTGTCGGGCCGTTGCGTTGCTTGCCGATTATGATTTCGGCGATGCCTTCGTCTGGATCGGCTTCGGGCGGCAAGTCGCGCTCCTGGCCGCGATTGCCGCCGCGCCCGTGTTGTCCTTCTTTTTTGAACATCTTGTTTTTGTAATAGCTCGGGCGATAAATGAACGCGACAACATCCGCTTCGGCCTCGATCGAACCCGATTCGCGCAAGTCGGAAAGCATCGGCCTTTTATCTTCGCGCTGCTCGACGGCGCGCGAAAGCTGCGAAAGCGCGATGATCGGGCACTTCAATTCGCGCGCCATGCTTTTGAAGCTGCGCGCGATCTCGGAAATTTCGTTGACGCGGTTTTCCGCTCGGCCCGACGAATGCGCGAGCTGCAAATAATCAATCACAATCAGGCCGAGCTTGCCGTGCTCGGCGGCAAGGCGGCGGGCTTTGGCGCGCATTTCAAAAGTCGTGGCCGAAGGCTGGTCATCAATGTGCAAATTGACTTGATACAAATTGTTGACTGCGTTGGTGACGCGATGCCAGTCGCCATCTTGCAAGAATCCGCTTCGCAGCTTGCGCGAATCGATTTGCGCCTCGCTGCAAATCAGGCGCTGCACCAATTGCTCTTTCGACATTTCCAGCGAGAAAACCGCGACCGGCAACCGCTCTTTCAACGCTACGTGATGCGCGATGTTGAGGCAAAGCGCCGTGTTGTGAACGCAAACGTCCTGCGCCAGAAAGTTTGAGCCGTCGGGAACTGTGAGATCGTAAACCTGATGCTCGCCCAGCGATTCGATACTCGTGATTTCGTCCCAATACAAATCGGGGCTGGCGACGCGCAACAAATGAGAATCGCCCAGAATTAAGGCGTACTTTTCCAGGCGATGCGCGGGCAAGCTGCGACTGGCGTGCGCGTTCCAGCCGTCGAATTTTCCTGACGCCTCGGTTTCCCCGGCCAGGCGCGCCAGTTCGATCAAAGACAAGCCGCGTTTTTTGGCGGCTTCGCGCACCAAATCCCAGACTTCGCGCGGCGGATGGCCGCAATTCGAGCCGCGTTTTGGCAGTTCGCGCGAAGTGAAAACTACGCCGCAAAATCGTCCGGCTTTTTCGCCGATCCAGCCGATTTCGCTGTTAAATCGCAGCACCGAAGCCGGATCGGTGATCTCGACGCGCACGGAACGCGCCGTTTTGCGCCACAATTTTGCGACGATTCCAAAACGCACCAGCGCGTGCTGCACGTCGCGCGCGAGATTTTGCGACGCAACCGTAAATTCGATGCGCGGCCAGTCGCCCAGTTTGTAAATCGTGCCGTCGCACGAAAACAAAACGCGCATAAACTCGGCGAGGCGCGCGCGATTCCACGTCCACGCGGCGGCGGGAAACGCTTTTTCTTCGGCGCGCTTGCCCATCAATTCCACATCGCGCAGCCACGCCGTCAGGCGATTGGGCGCCATGCCTTTGCCGCGATTGGGGCGCACGATTTTATAATCGATGCCGCTTTGCGCGTCGCATTTGATTTCCAGTTCAGGGAACTCGCGCGTGATGGACTGGCTGAAATCCGCGACCAAAATCGGGTCGGCGTTCGTCCATTTCGGAACGGTTCCGGTCAGGCCGCCTTCGGCGATGAAGTAGGCCAAAAGCCGCACGCGTTCCATCGACAGCGAATCGTCGTTGCCGAAAAGCGGCGCGCGGCGCGGCACGGCGATCTTGTCGCCAACTTTCAAATCGTGGAGCGGAACCCAGCCGCGCGCCCCCAGAAACGGATGATGCGCGGTGACATCGACCGCGCGACCGAGCCGCGTCGTGACACGCATCACGGGCTTGACGCCGGAATCGATCCAATCGCAAATAGCGGTCGTTTGCACGCGCCCGTCGCGCGCGATGTTTTGCACACGCGCGGTTTTGCGCCGCACGCATTCTTCGATTGTCAGGCGCTCGCCGCTTTGCGCGTCGTCGATTAAAGTCCAGTGCGCCAGGCATTTTCCCATCGAAGGCCGAGCGGCTACGATAATCAAATCGGTCGGTTGCAGGCCCGACATGATCTCGTCGAGATCGGTGAAGCCTGTCGGCGTTCCCGTCGCCTGGCCTTTGCGCTGAAATTGCTGCTCGATCTGGTCATACGCCGTCATCAAAAGCTGCTTGATCGGCATGAAACCTTCGCCGAGCCGCTTGGAGCCGATTTCGAAAATGCGCTTTTCCGACTTGTCGACCAAATCGTTTACGTCTTCAACATCGCCATAACTCCAGCCGGCGATCTGGTCGCCGGCGCTGGCAAGTTGGCGCAGGATGCTTTTTTCGGTCACGACTTTGGCATAGGCTTCGACGTTGGCCGCCGACGGACACGCGTAATGCAGCGCCGTGAGATATTCGCCGCCGCCGATTTCTTCCAGTTGGCCGCGACGCCGCAGTTCTTCCGCGACGGTGACCAAATCGACCGGCTCGCCTTTGTCGAACAGCGTGAGAATCGCGTTGAAGATTTTGCGATGGTTTTCGCGATAAAAATCTTCGGGCGCAAGCTGCCCGATGGCGCGCGCAATGGCGTCGCGCTCCATGATCATCGCGCCCAGCGTGCTTTGCTCGGCCTCGCCGCTTTGCGGCGTGATGCGCTCGCGCGAAATCGAGCGATTGGCGGCATCGCGCTGGGGAAATGGAATGATCGAAGTGTTGTTCATCGCGGCGCCGTCACGGAGATTTTAGCACGTTTCACGCAATTTTGCGGCGAAAAAAGTACGCCTGAATTCGGGCGTACTTTTCTCTTTTTGTAGGGGCGAGCCGGCGGCTCGCCCCTACGTGTTAGACGGCGGCTTCAGCAGGTTCGGCTTGCACGGCAGGTTCAGCTTGCACAGCGGATTCGGCAGGCGCGGCATCACTTGCCAACGGCGCGAAGCCGCCGGGGGGCGCGTCGCCGACTTGAACCACGATTTGCGGCTGCACTTCGCGGTGCAATTTGAGAGGCACGCCGTGAAGCCCGGCCTGGCGAATCGGCTCGTTCAGCCCGATTTGACGGCGGTCGATTTCGAGGCCGAACTGCGCTTTCAATTGCTCGGCGATGTCGGAGGCGCTGATCGAGCCGAACAGTTTGCCGCCGGCGCCCACGCGCGCGGCCATCACCAAAATCTTGCCTTCGAGTTGCGCGACAACGGTTTCGGCTTCGCCTTTCAAGCGCGCCTGGCGGCGGTCGCTGATCGCTTTCAAGTTGTCTAGGTTCGCCATCGCGCTTTTGGTGGCGGGCATCGCCAGGCTGCGCGGCAACAAGTAATTGCGCGCATAGCCGTCCGCGACTTCGACGACCTGATTCAATTCGCCCAATTTTTCAACGTCTTCGGTCAGAATGACTTTCATTTTTGTCCTTGCGAGTTTCGGGTATTGGGTTTCGGGTCTGGATGACTGCGATACCCGACACACTGATACTCGTTCAAATTTCAGGGGCGAAGTCTAACACCGATGCTTGTCGTATGCACGCCGCGAATATCTTCGCGCCCCAAAAGCGCCTCGACTTTGGGCGTGACCTTGAAACCGACATAAGCATTGGCCGAACGGCGATTCGGGTCCCACAAATTGCCTTCGAGCGAAAAGCGGCCTTTGTGGATTTCGGCGCCGATGCCCAGTTTCGAGCGATATAAACCGTAGCGAATCGCCGCATCACGCCCGATGAATTTACCGCTTTGCGCCGTCAAATCCGTGCCGTCGCCGATGTTCGCCAAACCTAAACGGAACGGCGAGCCGAAAAACTCGGCGTTGAAAGTCAGGTCGCCGTAGTTGCGGCCCGTAACATCGCTGCCAACGCGCGGCCTGCCGCCGAAATTGCCGAAATGGCGAACCGTGAAATCAACGCCACTTGGAAAAGTACGCCCGATTTCCGGCGTACTTTTCGCGCCGGCGTCGCCTGTTGTTGCATCGGTCGTTTTAGGTTTTTTGCCGCCCAGCAAAGCGTTGACGCGTTCGGCGGCGGCGCGCGTGGCGCTCAAGGTTCCGGCGAGGTTATCGGCGCTGCTTTTCAAATTCGCTTGCAGTTGCGTATCGCCGACGAGGTTTTTCAAGCCGCCTGAGGCATCGGCCAGATTCGCCATCGTAGTTTTCAAGCTACTTGCGGTATCGGTCAAAACGCCTAATGTGGTTTTCAATTGCTGCTGGTTGGTCGGATCGCTGATCGCGCTTTTGAGAATCGTCGCGGTGTCGCGAAAGCTTTCGGTCGTGACGCGCAGGGCGGCGGCGGTTTCTTTGAGGTTTTGCTGCGTCGCCTGATCGGTCGCCAGAGACTTAAAGCCGGCGGACGCGGCTTCGATATTTTCGGTCGTGCGGCGAAGCGAGCGAAACGCGATCTGCGAATTTTCTTTTAATCCGCCGTCGCGCACGATGAAATTCAGGCTTTGCGTCAGGCCCGAAACGTTGTTCGCGGCGGTCGTCATGTTGCCTAACAAGGCGCGAAGCTGGCCGCGGTTTTCGCTCAACGTGCCGCGCAAATCGCCGACGACGCCGTTCATGCCGCCGACCACGCCGCGCGCATCGCCGGCCAAACTGCCAAAGCCTTGCGTCAAAACATTCATGTTGCGCGCTGCGAACTTGGCTTCGCGCGAAGCGACAGCCGCGTTGAGAAACGTTTCGTTGAGCGCCGCCTGCGCGCGCGGGTCGCCCAGCCCGATTTTAATGCCTTGCGGCCCGAAACCCTGGCCGGCCAGCTTGGTCAGCTTGCTCACGCCGTCCAGCGTTTGCGTCAGCTTGACCTGGTTGTTGTAGGAAAGCACGCCTTTATTTACGCGTTCCAGCGTGACGTTGAATTTTTGCAGCGTGGCGCGAAAATCCTTGCCCAGCGTGGCCGCAATCTGGGTCATGTCGGCGATTGCGGCGACGGCAGTGCCGGGGATCACTTCGCTGTTGTCGCCCGGAATATAAGCCGCCGCCGAAGAATTGTAAGGGCCGCGAATATCGACGTAGTTCTCGCCGATCAGCGAGCTGGTGCGCACCGAATATTGATAATTCTTGAGCAGTTGGAATTGCGGCTTGTTCGGCTTGACGGCCAGCGTGAGCAGCGGCTTTTGCGTTTCGGGGTCGAGCGTGACGTCTTGCACCTGGCCGATTTTCACACCTTGCAAGCGTACATCGTTGCCCGCCGCGATATTGACCGCGCTGTTTAAACGCAGGCGATAAACCTCGGCGCCCAGCCCGACGCCGCGCAAAAACAAGTAGCCGCTGCCGGTCAGCAGCAGTGCGAGAACGACGACGATTCCGACTTTGGCTTCATTAGCAGCTTTCATGGATTTCCTTCATCGGAAAACAGGATATAAGGATGAAGCAGGATGGAACAAGATAATGAAAAGTACGCCCGAATTTCGGCGTACTTTTTCTCGTTCATCCTGCCTTATCCTGCTTTATCCTTATATCCTGTTTTCCGGTTTACCTTACCGTAATCGGGCCGTCGGCTTTTCCGTCGAGAAATTGCCTGACGGCTTCGTCCTGCGAATCCTGAACTTCGGTGGGCGTGCCTTGCGCCGCGAGTTTCGCGTTATGCAGCATTAAAACCCTGTCGGCGATGCGGAAAATGCTGGGCAAATGGTGTGACACGACGACGTTGGTTGTTCCCGCGCTGTCGCGCAAATGAACCACAAGATCATCAATCACGCGCGCCATGACCGGATCAAGGCCGCTCGTCGGTTCATCGTATAACACGATTTTCGGGTTCGTCGCCAGAGCGCGCGCCATCGCCACGCGCTTGCGCATTCCACCCGAAAGCTCCGAGGGCAATTTATCGGCGACTTCGGGCAGGCCGACTTCGCCCAAACGCGCCGCCACGATTTCGCGAATCTCGCTTTTCGGCCTGCGCTGCTGCTCCAGGCCAAAGCCGACGTTTTCGCCCACCGTCATCGAATCGAACAGCGCGCCGTATTGAAACACGAAACCCATTTCGCGCCGCACTTCGTTCAATTCCCTTTCATCAAGCGGCACGATGTCGCGCCCATCGACCAGAATCTCGCCCGCATCGGGTTTCAAAAGCCCGGCGATCAAACGCAGCAATGTGGTCTTGCCGGTTCCCGAAACGCCCATGATGCAAGTGATGCTACGGTCGGGAACGATGAATGAAACATGGTCGAGAATGAGTTTTTGGCTTTTGGATTTCGCGCTTCGCGTTTTGGAATTTCCGTCGCCGCTTGACGAATCGGCGAGTTCCTGGCCGTCGCGCCGCTCGTCGTCGGGCCGCTCGTCGTCGCGCCGCTCGTCGTCGGGTACGCTGGCGGTTTCGCCCGAGTCGTCCGGCACCGAATAAGAAACATCGCGCAGTTCGATCATGAAAGAAAACTGCGAACCCGAAGCGTGAGCGAGGGAGATTTCTCTTAAATTCCCTCGCTCACGCTTTCGGGTTCGCATAAGAAAGTACGCCCCAATTCCGGCGTACTTTTCAAAACTCAAATTCCGGTCTTAAAAGCCGAGCAGCTTATTGGCGTCTTGCAAAAGGACGGACAGGAAAAAATCGGAAACAAAGATGCTGATCATGGCGAACACGACCGCCGAAGTCGTGGCGCGCCCGACGCCCGCCGCGCCGCCTTTTGTGGTCAGGCCTTGCCGGCAGCCGATCAGCGAGATGATGAGCGCGAACGGAATGGTTTTCGCCAGGCCATTGATCGCGTCGCTGACTTCGACCATGCGTTGCAGCGACGACCAATATAAAGTCGCCGAAACGCCGTTGGCGACCGCCGCGACATAGCCGCCCAAAATGCCCGCGCCCGCCGCCAAAACCGTGATTAAAGGCAGCATGATCAAGGTTCCCAGCACGCGCGGCACAACGAGGTATTGCGTCGGGCTTGTCGCCAGCGCGCGCAACGCATCGACTTGTTCGGTCACGACCATCGAACCAAGCTCGGCGGCCATCGAGCTTCCGGCGCGCGCCGCGACGACAACCGCCGTAATCACCGGCGCGATTTCGAGCAGCAAACTTTTGCCGACAAGCCCGCCGACATAACCTTGCTGTCCCAGTTTGACAAGCTGAATCGCGATATAAAGACAAGCGACCGCGCCCGAAAACCCGACTGTAATGAGTGCGACGAAAAGCGAGCCAACGCCGACATCGGCCATCTGGCGGATCGTGTGGCGGTAGCTGACAGCGCCGCGCAAAACGTGAAAAATGCTTTCGCCCAGCAGACCCGCCAGGCCGCCGAAAAACTCGAAGAATTGCAGTGTCCAATTGGAAAGAGGCAGGCGGCGTGTCATCGCAAAGAATTATACGCGAATTGAGCAATCAACCGCAGAGACGCGGAGGCGCAAGGCAGAGAAAAGTACGCCTTTATTCAGGGAGTGTCTAGTGTTCTAGTGTTCTACCCGCATAGTAATTGGCGATGTGTTTTGCTTGACTGTGAGTATGCCAGCAAAAAAATACATCGTGAAGTTGAGTGCGCCAGAGCGCGCAAGTTTGGAAAAAGTCTCGCAGTCCAATCGTCACAGCATACGCGAGAAAACGCGAGCGCGTATTTTGTTAGGGAGCGACATCTCGCCCGGGCGTTCAGCGGGCGGCTGCGGGAGCGACGCGGAATTGGCGAGCCGTTTCAAGGTGAGCGAGCAGACGGTAGCCAACGTGCGACAGCGGGCGCATCAGCGCGGTGCCTTGGAGAGCATTGGGCGTAAGGTGCAGCGCCAGCGCAAAGCGCCAAAGCTCAATGGCCGCCAGGAAGCGCAGTTGGTGGCTGTGACCTGCTCGGCTCCGCCTGAAGGTCGCACGCGCTGGAGTTTAGTCTTGTTGCGCGAGCGTCTCATTGAGATGCAGGTGGTGGAACACATCGGCCTGGAAACGATCCGCACCACGCTCAAAAAACGCGCTCAAGCCGTGGCTGAAAAAGATGTGGTGCATCCCGCCGCAAGAAGATGCACGCTTAGGGGGGTGTCAGAAAGCCTGTGTAAACGAGTTGAGTAAGTTGTTGGGGAACCTCTCTTCAAAGAGGATGGCCAGAGCGTTCAGCGCCTGCCCCCAGTTGGGAATCGGCATCGTCCACTTTTTCTGGATGTTTTGCAAGGCCAGATAAAGCAGTTTAAACGCCGCCTCGTCGCTGGGAAAGCTGGCGCGTGTCTTGATGATCTTGCGCAAACTCATATTCAGCGACAAGACAATCGCCCTGAATTAAACGATTAAGATGTTGATCGAGCGAAGAAGCGGGCGCAAATTTCTCGGCGGCTGCGAAGAGGGAGGTTTTCATAAAACATTGGCCAGTATGACACCGAAGGC
>Ga0136611_10001284_pt1 | contig 17458 bp, 33 predicted proteins | sample AntDrymUQ2232306_2_FD_106645 | JGI IMG/M metagenome (GOLD analysis project Ga0136611, IMG submission 106645) | Polar desert sand microbial communities from Dry Valleys, Antarctica - metaG UQ223 (23.06) | ecosystem: Environmental > Terrestrial > Soil > Desert | place: Antarctica: Dry Valley...
GGGATGTTCGCGGACTCCAACAACACCGCCAACTTCGGCGGGGTCGGCTTCGACGTGTTCGGCAGCGTCAATAGCCACGTCCAGGGTATCGGCGTGGACCGCTTCGTGTCGAACGTCACCACCCAGAAAACCGTCCTGCAGATTCGCGGGGCGTCCACGGGGAACACGATCGACCTGACGCACAAAACCTACAACCAGCCCGCCAGCAACCTGCTCGCCCCGATCTCCGTCTCCGCGCCGGGCGACGTGGACAACAATGTGATCACCATCAACGGCATGGGGTCGATCCAGACGGTCACGTGGACGGCGACGATCACCCCCGACCCCTACGCCTACTCGACCGCGCAGATCACCCTCGCGGGCGCGACCACGATTGCGAATCCGGTCTACGCACACCGCAACCAGCCGCTCACGTTCGTCCTGACCCAGGACGCGACCGGGGGGCGCGCGGTGACGTGGGGCGCGGCGTTCAAGCCCTCCTGGATCGCCAATACGCGCGCCGGGCGGACGGACATCATCGAGTTCGTCTTCGACGGGACGAATTGGGTGCAGGTCGCGGCGATGCCCCCGCTGGTCAAATCGCAGACGACCGCCGCCGAGACGATCAACACGACCACCATCCAGAACTTCCCGGCGAGTCAGATCACGATCCCGGCCAACGCGCTCGTCGTCGGGCAGACCTTGCGGATGATGCCGCGCGGCGTCTGGTCGCACGGCACCACCGCCAACACGCTCACCCTGACCCTGCGCGGCGGGGTAGCGGGCACGACCGCGATCCAGGCGACCCAGGCCCAGGCGATGGGGACGGTCGCGGTCGCGAACGGGCTGTGGGTGCTCGATGTGACCGTCGTGGTCCTCTCCGCGACGACCGCCGAGGTGAAGGGTGTCGCCACGTTCTACAACGTGGCGGGCGGCATCGTCGCCAACCTGGTATTCGCCCCGACCGTCGCCTCGACCCTGCCGACGACGACCGCCGCGAATATCCTCGGCATCGCCGCGACGTGGAGCGCGGTCACGGGCGGCTCCACGATCACCCTGCGGCAGTTCGTCGCGGAGGCGCTGGACCAGTAGGCCGACGATAGCGGAAGGCGCAACGGTGGCGGCGACGTTCGGCGCGGCGACATTTGGGACCGGAACATTCGCCGCGACGGCAACCCCGACCCGCACGGGCGTCGGGGTTGCCAGCCTTGCTCCGAGTGTCGCAAGTGGTACGGGGACCGCTGCGGTCCCTGTGTTCACGGGCGCGGGGGCGTCCCAGGCAACCTCGGCCACAGCGGCGGGGGCGGGGACCGCAGCCCCGCCGATATTCACCGGAGTAGGCGGGGTCCAGACAATCTCGATCACAACGGTGGGGGTGGGAACCGCAGCGGTTCCGGTTTTCGCTGGGCAGGGCGCTGGTACCACGGCGACGACGGGCAGTAGCGGCGTCGGCACCGCCGCCGTGCCGACCTTCACCGGGCAAGGCGCGACTGCCACGACGACAGGCGCGGGGACGGGTGCGGGGACCGCCACGCCCCCCGCGCTCGTTGGTCAGGGTGCGACCCAGTCCGCCGCTGCGGTCGCAAGCGGGGCCGGGACCGTGGGGGCTTCGGCATCCACGGGCGACGGCGCGACGGCGACGGGCAACGCGACCGCGACAGGCGCGGGCACCGTCGCCGTGCCGGTCTTTGTTGGGGAAGGCGCGACCTCGACGCAGGCCATGAGCGGGGATGGTGTTGGCACCGCCACCGTCCCCGTCGTCACCGGCCAAGGTGCTGCGGTGGTCGGGACCGCGACGGCAAGCGGGACTGGCGCGGGGGCACCGACGCAGGGCGCGACGTTTGGCTCGGCGCAGTTCGGCGGTGCGACGTTCGGGGCGGCGGCTATCCCGGCCCTTACCGGCGATGCAGCCGTGACGGCGCAATCCGCCGTCGCCGCCGGGTCCGGCACCGCAGCCGGTGTCTTGCCGCTGACCCTGGAAGCCACGACGGGAGCCAACGGCACCATCGCCGGGAACGTCGGTTTCTACATCATAGGGGCGCAGGCGACCTTGACGGCGGTGCCCGACTCCGGCTATCAGTTGGCGACCTGGGTGGTGGACGGTATCAGCATAGGCAAGACAAGTCCCTTGGCGCTGCCTATGCTCTATAATAGGCGCATAGCGGCGGTATTCGTGCCGTCCTCGGTGACATTCGGATTGCAAGGCTGGAACGGGGTGATCTAATGTCGGTGGCGCGGTGTCCTTTCTGCTACGGCGGGGTGCGCTGCGTCAACTGCGGCGGCACCAATTGGGTATACACATCGCCCGCAATCGTCCCCGGATCGCCGGAGGTGGTTGTCCCAATCGACACCTTCCGCGTGACCGCGACGGGGGATACCCGCATCACCGCGACGGGCGACACCAGGACTACGGGAGGGATATAGATGGCGACGATCACAATCGCAGGGATGGCGACCAAGGCCACGCCGACCACATCCGACCTGCTAGAAATTGCCGACGCGGCGGCGGCGAACGGGGCGAAGAAGGCCACGGCGGGGAGCCTGCCCGTCTCGACCGCGACCCAGGCGGCCCTCAACGGGAAACAGAACCTCGACGCCGATCTGACCACCCTCGCCGCGCTCGTCGCCGCCGAGGGGGATGTGATCCAGCGCAAGGCGGGGGCGTGGGCCAACCGCACCGTCGCGCAACTGATCGCGGACCTGATCGCCAATGGCGCGTTCACCGAGGGAGTCCAGGACGTTGTCGGGGCGCTGATCGTCGGGGCTGGCGGGACGTACAACGACCCTGCGGGGACGATCACGTTGCCGGGTGGCGCTGCGGTCGCGCCGACGTTCGTGACCGGCCCGAGCGTGACCGCGATCACCTCGAAGGGGGCGACCATCTCCTGGTCGATGTCGGAGGTCGCGAGCGGCAATACCAAGTGGGGGACGGCCAGCGGCGTCTACCCCAACGTGATCACCGAGACGGCGCTGCTCCCCAGCCATAGCCAGATCATCGGCACCGGGGCCGCCTCCACCGCGATCTACGCGCGTGTCTACGGGGTGAACGGCGCGGCCACGCCCTACGAGTCGGCGGAGTTCACGTTCACCACGGCGGCCACAGGCGCGGGGACCGTCAGCCCGGTCAAGATTTTCAACAACCTGGTCGACTGGCAGTACGCGGCGGGCGATACCGTCAACTGGCAGAGTGCGACCGACTGGATGATCTTCTCGGTCGGGATCGACAACGCGGGCGGACTCGTCCACCACTTCGACCAGACCAGGCGCAACGCGGCGCGGCAGGCGTGCCAGGCGGCGGGCAAGCGGGCGCTCCTGACTATCGGGGGCGTCGGTCGGGCGGCGGTCGGCTGGATGTCAACCTCGGGCGGGCGCGACACCGCGACCACCAATATCGCCAACGTCATCAACGGGGAGGGCTTCGACGGGTTGACGACCAACTTCGAGGAGTCGATGCCTTCCGCCGATGTCAACGCCTTCGTCACTCAGTTGCGTTCCAAGCTGAACGCAGGGAAGAAGATGTACGCCGAGGTGCGCGTTAACGACCCGACCGCGTGGTATGCCCCGGTCATCGGCAGCATGGACGGTGTGAACCTGATGACCTTTAACCTGCAAAACTTGTCCGGCGATGGCGCGACGGTTAGCTCGTGCCACAACGCGCTCTACCGGATCAATCCGTCGGTCGAGGGCGCGGAGTTCCGGCTCGGGCAGTGGGAGGCGGCGGGGATACCCAAGGCCAAGCTCAGTTTCGGGGCGGCGCACTACTGGCGGCGTATGCACGGCAGGACCGCTCCCGGCCAGGCACTCAGCGGTTCGGAGAGCCTGGATTTCAGCGAGTACGACTACAAGGACTTCCAGAGTGGACGCATCTATCACGGCCCCAGCGGTGCCACCTACATCGCGGAGGCGTCCAGTTTTCTGAGCGCGGATGACCCACAGGCCACGATAGCCAAGCTCAACTATGCCAAGGCGCAGGGCTACGGCGGCATGATCATCTGGTACTATCAGGCGGCCAAGGGGACGCCGATGCACTCCGAGATGGCGAACTGGATCGCCGCGAACGGCGTCTAGGATAGGAGGACAGGATGGTCGCACAGAATACGGTCAACGCCCGCCGTGTCTTTGTGGTGGCGGACACCACCGATCTCACCGCGAAGAAGGTCTACGATGCGGGGGCCGCTGCGGTGCCGAATTCGCGGCGCGTCCACTCCGTCACGCCGTATGACCTGACGTGCCACAAGGTCCGTATCTTCGCGGCGGGGACACCGGGGGCGATTCCGGTCACGGCGGTGAGTGCGGCGGGTGCCATAATAGCCTTAGTGTAGCCTGGCATTATATTAGCTTAGTGTAGGGGTGACACCATGCGTATGCAGACGAGCAACATCGCGGCGAAAGTCTGGGCGGCGGCGCTGGCTGCCCTGTTGACGCCCATCTTGATGGCGCTGCTGGTGAAGCTGGTGCCGGGGATACCCCTGCCGGTGGACGCCAATGACCTGATACAAACCGTGGTCATCGGCGCCATCACCGGCATCGCCACGCTAGTGACGGGGTATGTGAAGAAGCCCGCGAGCGTGGACAGGGTGGTGGTGGACCTCCACCCCTAGCCTTGTGCGGCGGCGCGGCATATCTGGCTGATCCGCATCCTGGACAATCCGTGCTTCTTTCCGAGGGCGGCCAGGGTCGCCCCCTCTTTTCGTTCCCTGGCGATGGCGGTGTTTCTCTCGGTGAGCTTTGCCCTCGCCCCCCGCCTGCTTGCATAGCCCGCAAGCTTCTCCCGGTATTTCTCCCGCTTCTCGTCCGCCACGCCTTGGTCGGGGAGCGGGAAGGGGTAGCGGCGAAGGACACCCCCGAGATCGCCCCATTGCAGATTGAAGGCCCGCTCGATGTCGCGTGGCTTGTGCTTGCGGATGTGGGACAGGACGATCATCAGGTTCCGCCTCGCCACCTCGTCCTCGGCGTGCGCGGGCATCTGCTGCAAGGCGTGGTATATCCCCGCCGCTATCGCCGCTATCTTCTCGGGGTCGATCTCCTTACTCACCGTCCTTGAGTCCTATCTGCTTCCGTAACACCTCCTTGACATAGTTGATACTGTCCTCCTGTGCCTCTTCCTCGCGCATGACGAATGCCAGGATGCGGTCTATCTTCCATTCCATCTCGTCTAGTCCCCTGGCATCCCGGCGTGCTGCCAGGGCCTCACCTATCAGTATCCGCACCTCTTCTCCCCGGTTGGTGCCGCGCTTGTGGGCGAGGGCGGCGATGATCTGCCAGGTGGCGGGTTCCAGGCGCAGGCCGATAGATTGGGATAGCCTCTTGGCTCGTCGCGTCATCCCAGCACCTCCACGTTGACGACAATACACTGGCCGTGCAGGGGGTGTGGCCCCCGACGTTTAGCACACAGATCGTGTACCCGGTTGTCTTTGAGTCCGGTCATGGTTACGATCATGTCCTCGGCGGCCTTGATCCTGTTGCTCAGATCGGAAGCCTTCGTCAGTCCGTAGACGATAAACTCCCACCGCCACCAGGGGTCATCCTCGATGTCCGGCCAGTCGCCATGCAGAGGGAAGGCCGCCGCTGCCCGCCACGCCTTGTATGCCTTCGATGGGAAGCGCCCCCCGCGTCGGTTGTTGACGAACAGGTTATTCGTCGTGGGCGGCATGGGTAGTACGACGGTGAACTTGTTCATCTCTTCGTTGCTCTCGCTTACGCTCATCCTTCATCCTCTGTAACGACTGGCGCTCTTGTTCCGCCTGATACAACCTTCTCAACGTGTTGCGACAGGGGCAACTGTTCCTACGGTTGAAGATGGCGGACGGCGACAGGAGGTTGCAGCGGGGCTTCTCGACCCGCTTTTCCTCATACGGGCATTCCATCGTCTACCCCCACGGCAGGGGATTCCCCGCCTCATCTACTGGCTCTACCGGCTTGGTGGGCGTCATCCTGGGCGGATCGTTGGCGTACATCTTCCCGGCGTCCCCGCCCCACACGATGGGGCTATTCCATCGCGCCCAGGCCAGCCCCAGGTCGGGCGGGCGGTAGTTCGCTCGCGGCTCCATGTCCTTGCTCGCCATAGTTGTTATTCCTCCGTCGTATCTCCCGACGCAGGGGTAGCAGTCCCGCCAGCAACTTGCTCCGCAAGAAGGTCTTCTTCCCCAGGGCGTGCCAGCCCTTCTCCTGCGACCCGAGAAAGCCTAATCTCTTGATGAACGGTGCCTGCTCCGGCAACCCAAGCGTGGTGAACACGGTAACGCACACGCCCCAGTTCATCCAGCCCTCCCATATCAGCCCTTGTAGCTCCTTCTCCAACAGTACCCATTGATCCTCGTCCCTCCCGTCCGGTTCTCCCACGGCGATGAGTCCCTGCATCGCCGCCGCAACGTCGTCGATCTTCGTGCCGATCTCCATCAATTCCCGAAAGAGGCGCTTGCAATTCGGCAGATCGCAAGGAACACCAGTTGGGCTATGTGCCCGCTGGGGCACGTCCGATGGTGCAAGTATAGCATTCTTTCCCGTTGTCATGCGCGCCACGGCCACCTCCCAATCCCGCCTGTCGTTGAGTGCGTCGGCGGTTGCATAGAAGTCGCCCTCTCCCAACCATGCCAGTTGTGCCGTGCGTGTCAGCAGCTCCACCTCGGGCGAGGGGGTGTAGCCTAGCACCTCCACCGGGGTTATCCCCATGCCCTTAGGGATCGGCGGGGGTGCCGGGGGGCTGATGATGGGGATCATGGCCTCCACGTTGGCCTTGGTCAGGTTGTGCCAGTCCCACCCTTGCTGCTTGCCCGCGTCTAGGAGGGCAAGCACCAGCCGCTTGCCCTCCTGCTGGTAGCGCGGGTTGCAGACGCTCTTGCCGGTGGGGACGTGGGTGATGTTCCAGCCCCACTCCTTCTTGCCGGGGTTGAAGTAGTCCAGGAGCAACACGCCCTCGTAGACCTTCATCGGACCAGACTCTCCCCGCCCACCTTGCCGGTGAAGCAGTTGGGGATGTCCAGCCAGTCCACCAGCGGTGTCTTGTGTACCTCCCGCCCCCAACAGGTCAGACAGAGGCATTGCACGGTGATCCCGAATTGGGTGACACGCTTGCCGCACTCGCGACACAGTACCGGCGATGGGTCGAACATGGCGCTCCCTCCCGTTGTTGCGTACATCTAGGCGCTCCTTTCGCGTATATCTTGCCCGTCGATCTCGTTGCCCCAGGTGTCCCATCCCGCACGCTGACGACGGGCGAACATTTCCAGGTAGGGTCCGGGGCTGACCGTCTCCACTATATCCTGGAATGCCTCGGGCTTCTTGGAGTGCTTGTCGCGCTTCCACTCCCACCAGTTGCGATCCACGCGCCCTGTTGCTTTTAGGCTCCCCCGGCGACAGAACAACACATACTCGGCGCAGCAGTTATACGTCGGGAACCCGGCGAACCCGCGAGGCTGCTTGTTCCAGATCAGCAGCGTGGAATACGCGAACCCCCCATCCCTTGGCGATCTCGAAGGCATAGGGGAGATGGGTATTTGTTGTCCACAGGTAGAGATGGGCGTCTTTGGCGGCGAGGCTCCGCACGTCGAGGGCGGCGATCTCGGCGTTAGCCATTGTCGGATAGGGGACGGCGGAACGGTTGAGGCGGTCTGTCTTGAACCCCGGCAGGGTGGTCTTGTAGCGCCAAGGCGGGTCGCAGACGATTGTGTTGTACATCTAGGCCCCCCTGCCGATCATCTGCCGATGGACCGGAACCGTGGCACACCCCCCGGCGCGTTGTAGATCGTCTCCACCCGCTGCTCGTCAACCAGGAAATCTAACACCTTCCTGACCTCCTTGATCTCGCCATGCGTGTGCTTGACAATCTCGGTCATCGTCGGCGGCTTGGTCTTGGTGGCGTACTGGAATACCTGTTGCATCAGCCCCTCGTCCTTCCCGGTAGTGACCAACGGATACAGCGCAAGCGCCCCATAGGCCCAACGGCGAACGAGTAGCACTGCCAGCGCGACATTACCCTCTCGTACATGTATCGTATTGCCGCGTACCTGCGGTATTGCCTCTCCCGCTTCAAGTCCTGTCGCGGTTTTCTTGACACGCGCGAGTAGCCGTCCCTGCGGTGTCTCCACACGATTGAGCGCATCCTCAAACCTCCTTACCTCACCGGTCCCGATCCCCAATTCGTGCATGTATTCCACGTAGGCCGCAGGCTCGTCCCCCATCGCCACATCCCAGGTGGCGTACCGCACATCGGCCAATTCCTGCTTGCGGGTGGACAACAAGGCGACGATCTCCCGCACCGCCGTCTCCGTGGGGCTGAACGCGGGGGACAGGTTCTGTATGTCGGTGAAGGGGATTAAGAACCGACTGGCGTAGCCCGACCGCAGGTCGTCCGCTTCCATCGCCCGGTTGATCCCCGTCTGGGTGGTGGTCGCGATCACGGTCACGTAGGGGTGCGTGACCTCGATCTTGGCCCTGGCGAGGCGGTGGGCGACGGTGGCCCCGTCGTAGAGATTACACAGACTCTCCTTGGCCCCGCTCATGTACTCCTTCCGCAGGTTGGCGAGGAACCCGCCGTACTCGCGGTGGTAGCAGTACAACTGCTTCCCGTCTCCTTCTAGCTCCCGCCACATCCCTTCCGCCGTGCCGCTGGTGTACTCCGTCACCTCCTTGTTGACGCGCTTGAATACCTCGTACAGCGCATCGCTGAGTTTGTTCTTGCCGCTGCTCTGCTCCGCTACGCCGAGGAACCAGAGGGAACAGTTGAGGTTTTCAAACCGCACGTTGGGCAGGAGCGACGAAAAGTTAGCCGCGACCATCCCGGTAGTGAAATCTCGACTGAACGGCTCGGGTAACTCTCCGAGGTAATCGTAGACGCGCTGCCACACCTCAGGCAGATCAAGGACCGGGGGGTCGTGGTGCTTGGCGAGTCCGATGCGGTAGTCATGGTCGTGTATCCTCCTGATGATGGCAGGGCGGGGCGGCTCGGGCGGGACATAGCCGCCCTGTTTAGCGTAGTGAACAACGGTGCCGAGGGTACTCATCTGCCCCATCGTCCTCCGGAACGATTGGTGTTTGTGGGGCTGGGTGCGGGGTGAACTGGATTGCCCATTCGCCCATCGCGCCTCGGATGACCACTCGTCCACCAATTGCAACCCTTCGGAGCCAGGAAATGCCGAGGCTATGCCCATCCAGATAGCGAGATATTCCGAGTAGGGCAGCGTGGGCGATATGTGGGTCAGTATCTTCCGGACCTCTTCCGCTCCTAGAAAGTTCAAGCCAGGTGACGTGGCGTCCCTCACCGGCCTCTTTTCCTCCGGAACCATAGATGGTAGGCATTTCTCGAATTCCTCCAACGTGTAGACGGCGCTGGGGTCGTGCAACGTCTGATGCACGATCTTCGGCTGCCCTAATTCCTGTTTGTTGTTGTAGGTGCCGGGTATCCGCAGGACGCGGGAGGTGTCCTGCACACCATCGAGGCCGCCGAGGCGGAAGTACAGACGTTTCTGCATCGCCTCGAAGCGTACTTGCCATTCCTGCGCGTCCAGCGGTGGCTCTAGCCGCCAGTAGACATGCATCCCGGCCCCGCTACGGTTGATCGTGGTCGGTTTGAGATCGAAGCCGCTGAGGACGCGCATCGCCTCTTCTTCGGAGGAGAAGTGCTTGAAATCGAAATCGGCCCACACGTATAGTAGTCGTGAGACGCCTGACTTTGTACCATCGTTCCCAAGGCGGGGATTGACGCCCGCGTATATCTCCAACCGGGGGTCTACCTTGCTGACGATCCATTGCGTCGCCTCTTCCGGTGCGGTGAAGAACTCCCTGTGTCTCTTGACGCCCCCGCCGCTGCTGAACGCCCTGACCTCGATCTTCTCCCCCGGCAGGAGTTGGTAGAAGTGTTGGTGCAGCCAATCCCTGATCGCGTCCACATCGTATTGCATAGGTACTCCACGGGGTAGCCAAGGGGCGGGGCACAATCGCCCCGCCCCGTCTCTCCTGGCCCTACTCCTCCCAGGGGTCTTTCTCGTTGTCGTCGTCTGCAGATGACGCGGAACCCCTCACGGTCGCAGCCTCCACGGACGGCTCACCTTTTGGGTTTGCGCCCCAGAGATCGTCGGGAACCGCCGCAATATCATCATCCTCGTCGCCAAAGTCGTCGCCAAAGTCGTGGACGACCTTGTCATCCACCGGCTCGAACCCGTCGAGGAAGATGGTCAGGTTTCCCCGCCTGCCGTAGTATTTGTCGCCTTCCTCCACCACGCCCCGGTAGATCAGGCGCAGCATCAGCGGGTGATCCTCCCCGGTGTAATCTTCCTCGGGGTCAAATTCCCCCTTACCGGACACCAGGGCCGGGGATGGCTCCTCGCCCGTCACGGCCAGATGGACATTGTACAGGCCGCCTTTGAATGGACTATTGCCGCCGCCGCGCAGCTTGCCATCGAAGAACGAGAAGCCGATGGTTTTCTTGTATTCCAGGCCGTAGAATCGCGCATCGGTGACGACGCAGATGGCGTCCAGCACGTACCGGCTCTTGCGATCCCCCTCGCCCTCCTGGTACTTCGGCTGCCCCGGCTTGTCCGGGTCGCCCGTCAGGCTCTTGATATAGCCGGGCACCTCAAAGGTGGTGTCCTTGCGGGGCTTCAACTCTCGCACATACTGACGGAACGCCCGCCATTTCAGCTTCTCTTCGGCGGATTCCTCTTTGACGCTACCCTGGGGTACGCTCCACTTCGCCATGATCGACACCTTTCTCTGGTTGATAATTTTCGGCGTTACGTTTAGGCGTTACTCGCCGCATACCGCGCCTCCCGGTAGACCGTGGCGATCCTTTCTACCCAGTCCCTGTCGCTCTGGCCTTCCTGCTTGACGACCCGCACCTTGACATTCACCCCCTTGGAGTTTTGCTCGAAGGTGATACTCTCTGTGGGGGTTGTATCGTAATCCTGTCGGGGCGTCTGGTCAATAGACATGCCCATCGCGTTCCCCCTGTCGCGTATTACTTGTCGTGCTTCTCTGCCTTCCGCTGCAGCCACTTCTCGACCGTGCCATCCTCGTAGGTGTTTGTCACCAACCAGACCCCCGGCAGGTCGCTGTCCGTCCTCGTAATCCGCCCACGATCCCATGTCTCGCCTTCCTTTCTGCCCCCCTCACGTAGTTTGGCATTGATCGCATCCCAGTCCGTGGTTCGGTGGTACTTCCCGTCCTTATTCGCCATCGCGTTCCTCCTAGCGTATAGCCGACGACAAGGCTCCCGAGTCCATCAACATCCGCTCCCTCGTCCTCTTGGGGATACTGTTGGTCAGCACGTTTCGCAGCATCGTCTCGGTCGCCTCGCTCCCCTTTAAGTGGCCCGTCACCTTCCGTAGCCCCGCGCCGTGGCACACCAGCAAGCTCCCTAGCGTCCGATGCTCCCGCAGGCAGATGATACAGACGAATGTTCCGTTACGCCGCGCCATCGCGTTCCTCCTTTTGCCCTTTGATCTCCAAGCGCCAGCGGGCCAATTGCCGCCGCACCTCTTCCAGCCGCATGATCGCGGGACCGTACAGCGGACCTGGGGAGAGTCCCCCGTTTTCCCACCGCGAGATGGTCGGCTGCCCCGGCCTCGGCACGTGCTGCCCGGTCGCCATCTCGGCCATGCCCGCCAGCAACTCCCCGAATTCCTCCTGACTGTACCGCCCCGCCTCCCTGGCGGAGCGCACGCGCTCCCTGGTCAGACCGCGCCAGTCCCCTTGTAGTTCTTTTAGCTCAATCGCCATCGCGTTCCTCCTGCTGCGCTACCCTCCGCGTCAACTCCTTGGTCAATCGTGGCAACGACTCGATCATCAGCGTCACAATCGCATGGTGACAGTCCGCCGCGCTGCTGAACGCCTCCTCGTGCATCCTCTCCGTCGCGCCATCGCGTTCCTCACAGCAAGCGTGCCAGCCCTCCCCTTCTCGCTTGATGGAAAAGGCCAGCCTGAGCTTATCCGTCAGTATGACCCCAATCTCCGCCGCTTGCGTCGTATCCTCGGGCAGTTGCACGTCGCGTAGCCGCATCTCCACCCTAGGCCTGGTCGCCATCGCGTTCCTCCTTCGTCGTTGTCCTATAATTCGTCACGCTGCTGCACGCGCCATCGCGTTCCTCCCTGTAGCACTTCCCGCAAACCACGGTGCTACGGGTCAAGATGTCTCCACCCCTGGCCTTCGTGCATTTCTTGCCGCAACGCTGGCAGGTGATCACATTCCTCTCGGGGTCGGTCTGGAAGTTCTGTTTCAGGTAGGCGGCGTCCTGTCGGGCAGGGTCTTGGGCCAGGATATCCCAGGGTGTGGCGTCCGGGCTGGGGACGTAGCGGTTGTGGTGGTACATGGTGGTTGCTCCTTCTATCCGTTCCAGCGGTCAATGGCTGCGTCCGCGATGATGATGGCGATGGCGACGAGGGCGATCAGCGTCAACCAGTGGGATAGCTCCACGACGATCATACGCTCGGTCATGCCGTCACCCATCTGGGGTATGCCTCTCCGTCCTGGATCATGGTGTCTACAATCTCCCTGTCCTGCTGCACCGCATGGAAGTACCAGGGCACCTGCTCTATCTCCCCTACGCCCTCACAGGCGCTACAGGGATACTCCGTGATGGTCTGCTCGTACCAGCCGCTCAGGTGGTAGTACAGACCGTCTCCGCTGCACTCTGGGCATAGTCCGGCGTGCTGCTCTTCCATGCTATACCCCTCCCTGTTGGGCTATGGCGTGGTCTTGTCCTGGTAGTACGCCGTGGGTCAATTGATACCGGCTACAATCCCGACAGGCGAGTATCCGTGTAGCGTTCTGCGGGCTGAATGGCTCGGTTTTGGTGTAGTCGGGAACGTAGATAGGGCTAACGGCAGCCTTGCGGGTGCTTGGCGCTTGGCAGTGCTGGCATGTGCGTGTCATGTTTGGCTCCCCTTTAGTGCTTGTCTGAACAATACACATCGCGCAGCGTGGCCGGTGGTATGCCGTAGGTGTCGAGGTAGGTATGGTACTCCGCGCTGTACCCTCTCCATGATGCTTGCCAGGCGTTGTGGCAGGGTCCGTCGAATACCGCCAACCCCTTTACCTCATGGTTGTTGTCCGCCTCGGTGACGTAGGCGTTAAAGAGCATGTCTGTCTGCCTACGTAGGCGCAACAGGCGTATGGCGTAGGCGCGTCGTGCTGCCTCCTGCGGGGCGTTGGTGGTCGTCATGGCTTATCCCTCCTTTTCGCGCATACCACGACGTAGGATGGCGACAACGCGGCGGATGTGGCCTTTATCGTAATCATCGGCGGGGAAGTACAGCGCTTGCGAGAGGGCGTAGCTGTCAAGTCCGTGGCGCTCCATGTAAGCAACGACTCGCTCGCCTGTATCACGATGTAAGCGGGCGCTGACGCCAATCTGTGTGTCTGGGTAGATGCTCATCTGTGCGAGTGCGATCTGTTGTGTCGTTGCCATCGTGTTATCCCTCCCTCTTGTTGCTGCGGGCGATCTTGACGGTCGGACGGTGGCGGTACGACGACTGGCGGCACGACTGGCAGACGATCTTGACGCCGAAGATAGTTACGACATGATAGCGGCGATTGGTATAGCTGCAGCAACCGTGACAGACGGCGCGGTCCTTGATTTCCGGCTGCATGGCGTTTATCTCCTATCCCCTGGACTCATCAGACAGGGCACATACCCTGTGACGCGGCGGTGTGCCGCGTTTCGTCCTGGCGGTTACAGGCCAGCGCGCTTCATCGCTACCGTCCAATTCTTCTGCTCGGAGATGATGCCGTTGTACTGCTTGATGAATTGGTTGCGGTGCTTGCTGGTCGTGACGCTGAAATACTCATCGGTGAATACCGGGACGGCGTACTTGTCTGCGCTGAAACCAATCACGGTACCATAGGAGGTGAAGATCATGCGGCCATCGCTCAGGGTGGTAACGTTCTGGTTCTTGCTCATGGGGGGTATCCTGCTTTCTTTATGAGGATTCAATCAATCAAGGGTGGCGGCTAGCTGGCTTGCTGCTCGGCGTTGTAGCTATCGAGAAGGCTAGCGGAGATGGCCTCGAAGTCGATCCGGCGGATCATGTAGTCGACGCGCTTACCGTGGGCATTGGCGTAACCTTTGATGTCGGCGTAACACCCGGTATCTATGTCGCGCGTCTCCCGGATGTAGCGGAGTAGGTGGTTACGCAAGTGGTGGGTAAAGGCGGTCTTGTCGTGGTTGCGAACGATGAAAAACTGCAAGTTGTCGTAGCTCCATTCCTCGTTTTCGATCCATAGCATGACATTCCACGTTGCATAGTTGGTGTGCCCGTTATATGTCGGTAGGGTGATTTCTGTAGTTGTAGCCATGGTGTCTAGCTCCTTCTGTGCTTTCCGCTTCGCCGCTTCCGCTGCCCAACGCGCGTAGAATGGGGCCTTCTCCGCCTCGGTCATGTGCGCCCATTGTTGCTCGGCACTAACGACCATGGTGCTTTGCTCCTTTGGTGTGTGACTACAATCAATCGGGCGGTTACCAGGTTTCTAGTCCGCTGTCGTCGCAGGAGTAGCAGTAGCCTTTACCGTTGTCTCCGCTGCCTTGGCACTCTCCGCAGGGCCGAACCTGATTGCTGATGTCCACAACCTCGATGTATCGCCCCTGTTCCTCCACGTACCATACTCCCGTTTTCTTGCTGCCAATCACGGTCAATTCGCATTCCCTGTATCCCTCGGCGGCGTCGGCTGCGCAGTCGATAGCGTCAGACTTGCGGGTAAAGATCATCGGCTCGTTATCGGCCAAACAGCCGGGGAGTGCATCGTGGAAGGTGTAATACTTGCTCATGGTGTTCTTCCCTTTCGTTACGATTCGATCAAACAGGGTGGTTAGCGGTATCGGGGTAGTGGGGTGATGCTCACCAAGTGGTCGCGCTCGTAGGTGCCGAATGCTTCACCGCCAGTGCTGTTCGTCTTCTTGATTTTCAGGTAAACGGGACGCCAGCCGGTTGACTTGCCGACGTAGAACCGCTCGCGATACTCGTCGCCTGTGCTGGTTATGACCATCGGCACATTGTAGACGACTTCGATACGCTGGCCGCTCTTGTAATACTCTTCCAGTGCCGGGTAAAGGTCGCTGGTGTCAATGACCGTGCTAATCATGGTGTTCTTCCCTTTCGCCTTCCGGCTCATCAGTACCGCTCGATTGCGGTAGAGGGATTGTGCCGAATCTTTCACTTGCTTTACCTACTAGCGGGGAATCTCACTTCCCTCGTCTCGCCGCGCTAACCCTTCTACCCTCTGAACACAGACCCTAGCGCGTCTAGGATACTCAGTGCAATCGCTCGGGGCAGTAATGCTAGTTGCGTCGTGACTCCGTAGGTATTGGGTTACTCGATTCAGTTTTGCTGCTGTCTCTCGGTTCGTCCTGTGTGCCCTCTGGTATGTAAACAGTATGAGGCATCGGGGATACGATGTCAATAGGGTAAACGGAGCAATATTGAAGCAATATTAGGCGGTTGCTGGTAGGCATGGTCGCATGTTACAATTAGGGTGTTGGCGATTGTTTCTATATAGGAGGTCTACTATGGAACGAGAAATGGCAGCGTACATGCGCGAGTATCGAGCGAGGCACACAGAGATAAACAAGGAGCGACTAGCCCAGGATGGTATCCCTTACGTCTGTGCGCGTTGTGGCACGACCCAGGCGACACTAGAAGTTTACCCACCCATCGGGCATGGTCACACTCTCGGACAGGCTATGCGTGGCGCACGGTATAGCCGCGTGCTGGACATCATCAAAAACCGGGTGTTGCTGTGTGTCTCCTGTCGATGGGAAGAGCGGAGTAGCCAGCTGCCGATAAATGACGTGGTAGCAGCTACGCGCCCTGAGCGGCCTTACACACTACGGGAGCGCTCGGGGGGGTACGATGCCAGCTAAGACGGCGGCGGAGCGAAATGCGGAGATACGGAGCGACCATATCGCCAACATGACCGGGCACGGAAACTACTATCACGTGTGCTACGCGTGTTGGTTCGATCTTGGTTCCCCACTCAACCCGCCCGGCCAGGAAGAGGCGTTGGATTTCTGGCCTCCGCATACGGAAACACTCAAAATGATGCTTCGGCGTGCGGGCTGGTGGGTTCCCGACGACATCGGGCGACTGATTGCGAATCCGCGTGCGAGACTACTCTTGTGCGCGGAGCATCGGAAAATGGCGCGGGCGGGTTGGCGTCCGTATACCAGCTATGGGCCGATGTACGGCTCGTATGAGGGTGCGGAGCAATCTCAACCCATCGAATTGGACCAATATCGCGGAGTGGGTTGAAAGTATGGGTTGAGATTTAATGGCTTGCTGCTGCGGTAAACAGGCACACCCAACCCACTCAACCCGTTCAACCCCCTATTTTACGATGTTCCGTGTTTACGGACGGACGCGCCCTCGGGTGTCCGTCCGTTTTGTCTGTCCGTCTCCTCTCGGCATCTCAACCTAATCCGGTCTGTATTTGGCCCTTTACGGTATCACGTGGGAGCGCATGAATATACGGGTTGAACGGGTTGAACGGGTTGACGTGCTTGTAAACCGTTGCTACCACTCACTTAAATCTCAACCCATACGTATCCGTGTGTCTGTCTCCGTTGGGTTGAGATTAAGCGCAGTGGGTTGAGAGTGCTTGACCCCTTGACTTCTTGTATATGTATATGTATAGTATGTATATTAACCATTAAGTTAGGGGAGGGGGAAGGTGTATTAACAGTCCCTCTTTTTCTCCAGATCACCCCCCACGGACAACGTACAGCCCACTTGGCCTATCTGGCCGGTGGGCTTTATACTGCACTGGTGGGCTATTGGTGCATGACTATGAGAGGTCTACGGGTAGGAAGTGGCTATGCGGTCGGAGTTGATGCCGGACGGGTTTGATCCGCTGAGCATAGAGACCAGTCAGATGGAGCAGGCGGTACTGCTGTTGTTGCAGGGTCGCACGATGCGCCAGGTTGCGGCGGAGCTGCAGGTCAACGAGAGTACGATCTATCGCTGGAAGAACCGCCCGGAATGGCGGGAGGTGGTCGCCAGGGCGCAGGCGGAGATCATCGGCGGCGCGCGGATGCGGCTGATCGGGATGGTGCATAAGGCGTTGAACAAGCTGGATGGGTTGGTGGAGGACAGCAGCGGCAAGGGGGCACCGACGGAGGCGAGCATCGCGTGGGGTATCCTGGACCGCGTGGGGGTGGAAGTGCAGCAGCAGCAGGCGGAGGGGATCAGGCGTATCCTGACGCGCGTACCACGGGAACTGGCGGCCCAGCCCCGGCCCGCACCTATCGTGCCGGAGGAGCCGCCACAGGAGCCACAGGAGCGCCCGTCCATACGGATCGTCACCCGGCCCTAGCGCCCGCGCACAGTTATACCCTAGGTCATATCGGCCCAGGGTATCGCTATGTCTATCTGGTTGTATGGTGGGTTGGTGCCGTAAGGTTGGTACTGCAAGCACGACTCGTCTGTATACTGCGAAGGTGATACTACTGCGAAAGTGATAGCCGCCTAGGACCTCCTCTGTCCTACATCCCCC
>Ga0136611_10001285_pt1 | contig 17445 bp, 15 predicted proteins | sample AntDrymUQ2232306_2_FD_106645 | JGI IMG/M metagenome (GOLD analysis project Ga0136611, IMG submission 106645) | Polar desert sand microbial communities from Dry Valleys, Antarctica - metaG UQ223 (23.06) | ecosystem: Environmental > Terrestrial > Soil > Desert | place: Antarctica: Dry Valley...
CATGTGGTGCTTGCGACCCTCACCGACGCCGATCGTGGTCTTCGTGTTCGGGTTCCACACCACCACGTCGGCGTCGCTGCCGGGTGCGATGACGCCCTTGCGCGGATACATCCCGAACATCCGTGCCGGCGTCGTGCAGCAGGTCTCGACCCAGCGCTCGAGCGTCAGCTCACCAGCCACCACACCTTGGTAGAGCAGCTCCATCCGGTGCTCGACGCCGCCGATGCCATTCGGGATCGCGGCAAAGTTGCCGACGCCGAGCTCCTTCTGGTCCTTCATGCAGAACGGGCAGTGGTCGGTCGACACGATCGCGAGCTCGTTCATCCGCAGGCCTTTCCACAGGTCGCCCTGGTGCCCGTGGCCCATCTGTCCGATGAAGTCGGGGTCGTGCTCCTTGGAGCGCAGCGGCGTGCTGCACACCCACTTCGCACCCTCGAACCCCGGCTTCGCGAGCGTCTCCTCGAGCGTCAGCCACAGGTACTGCGGGCACGTCTCCGCGAAGACGTTCCGGCCCGCATGCCGAGCGGCCGCGACCTCGTTGAGCGCATCGCCGGCCGACATGTGGACGATGTAGAGCGGGACGTTCCCGGCGACGTGCGACAGCACGATTGCGCGATGCGTCGCCTCCGCCTCGAGCGGCGACGGTCGCGTGTACGAGTGGTACTTCGGATCGGTCTCGCCGCGCTCGAGCGCTTGCGCCACCAGGACGTCGATCGCGATGCCGTTCTCGGCGTGCATCATGATCATCGCCCCGCAATCGGCGGCGGCCTGCATCGCCCGCAGGATCTGCCCGTCGTCGCTGTAAAAGACGCCGGGGTACGCCATGAACAGCTTGAAGCTGCTGATGCCCTCGTGCTCGACGAGGTAGCGCATCGCCTTCAGCGACTGGTCGTCGACGCCACCGATGATCTGGTGAAACGCGTAGTCGATCGCGCACTGCCCCTCGGCCTTGCGATGCCACTCGGCGAGGCCCTGGTGCACGTCCTCGCCGGCGCGCTGCACTGCCATGTCGACGATGGTCGTGACGCCGCCCCAGGCAGCTGCGCGCGTGCCGGTCTCGAACGTGTCGCTCGCGAAGGTTCCGCCGAACGGAAGCTCCATGTGCGTGTGCACGTCGATGCCCCCGGGGATCACGTACTTGCCGGCCGCGTCGATGACCTCGTCGGCACCCTGCTCGGCGCCGTCGAAGAAGCCGGGTGCGCCGACCGCGGCGATCGTCGCCCCGTCGATCAGCACGTCCTGCGCGATGACGCCGGTCGTCGAGATGACCCGGCCGTTCTTGATCAGAGTCTTCGCCATGGGACCCTCAGAGCTCGACGAGCTCGTCGTAGGCCTCCGGCCGGCGGTCGCGGTAGAACGCCCAGCGGTCGCGGACCTCCTTGATCTTGTTCATGTCGAGGTCGCGCACGATGAGCTCCGGCTTGTACGGGTCACCGACGTCGCCGACGAACTTGCCCTCCGGGTCGACGAAGTAGCTCTGCCCGTAGAAGTCGTTCGACCCGAGCGGTTCGATGCCGACCCGGTTGATCGCGCCGACGTAATACATGTTCGCCACGGCGGCGGCCGGCTGCTCGATGCGCCAGATGTACTCGCTGAGCCCGCGATGCGTCGCCGACGGGTTGAACACGATCTCCGCGCCGTTGAGGCCGAGCGCCCGCCAGCCCTCCGGGAAGTGGCGGTCGTAGCAGATGTACACGCCCACCTTGCCGACTGCGGTCTCGAAGATCGGATATCCGCCGTTGCCGGGCTTGAAGTAGAACTTCTCCCAGAAACCGAGCACCTGCGGGATGTGCTGCTTGCGGTACTTGCCGAGGTACGTGCCGTCGGCGTCGATGACGGCCGCCGTGTTGTAGTAGATCCCTGGCTGCGTCACCTCGTACATCGGCAGCACGATGACCATCCCGGTCTCCTTCGCGATGCTCTGGAAGCGCTGCGTCGTCGGGCCGTCCGGGATCTTCTCCGTGTAGTCGTAGTACTGCGTCTCCTGCACCTGGCAGAAGTACGGGCCGTAGAAGAGCTCCTGGAAGCAGATCACCTGCGCACCCTGGGCGGCCGCTTCGCGGGCAGCCTCCTCGTGCTTGTCGATCATCTCTTCCTTGGTGCCGGCCCAGTCGGTCTGTAGCAGTGCGGCCTTCACGGTGTTGGAGCTCAGGCGCGCGCTGGTCATCTGGGCCCCGGTCGAGTCGTTGTTCGAAGCGTCTACCATGGACGTGATCGTAATGTGGATGACGATGGGGCACCGTCACGGCATCTGGCACTGGCTGTTCGGCAAGCACGAGCCGAGGCCGCCGCGGCCGGACCACGTCGTCGAGCTGGCGTGGCTGCCGCTGTGGAAGGCGCAGCTGCTGCTGCACCACCTCTGGGAGTGCGGGATCCCGACGACCATGAGCGAGGACTCCACCTCCCAGCTGCGCTTCGGCGCCCGCGAGCCGATGGCCCACCTCTATGTGATGGAGGTCCGCCTCGCCGCTGCGCGCTCGGCACTGAAAGAGCTCGAGGACGCCCCCGTCCGCGACATCGACGAGTCCCGTGACGACGTGTGAGCGATTCGCGTCGGAACGCGCGCTGGTACCGGATGTTGCACGGTGACGCATCTCCGTACCAGCGCAGCCGGTCGCGCCGCTGTTAGTAGCCGCCGCCCAGCTTGGTGTGGTCCCAGGTGACGGCGCGTTCGATGCGGAAGATCACGCCGAGGCGCTTGTGCGCCTGCGCCTCGATGAACGGGAGCGCGGCGTCGCTGAGGGCGGCCTCGCCGTTGTAGCGCACGGCCACGGCCTTGCCGATCGCGAGCACCTTCTCGTACTCCTCGACGATCTCGCCCGTGCCGACGAGCTCGATGCCCTTCAGCTCGTTGTACGACTCGCCGCTCTCGATCAGGCCGGTCATCTTCGGGTCGCGGCGCAGGTTCACGACCTTCTGGCTCTTGGCGAACGTCCAGAACGTCAGCTCGCCGTCGACGTGGGCGAACCACATCGCGACCAGGTGCGGGTGCCCGGACGGGCCGATCGTCGCGACGTTGAGGATCTTCTCCGACTCGATGTACGCGTCCTGCTCCGCGGCGGACATCGTGATCTGCGAGCGGCGACCGGCCATGCGGCAAGGTTAGGTCGGTCCAGCCGACCGATCCGAAGCCGGCGTGGTCACATCGGGCTCGGACGGACGAGCTCGTACGCCATCGGCGCCTCGGCAGCGAGGGCATCGGCATCGTCCGCCGGCATCGCACCCGTCGGGCCGACCACCGACGAGAACAGCCCGAGCGGCACGGACTCGGCGGCCGCTTCCCAGGCATCGCGCTCGCCGACGATCCGCTCCGTCATGCACGCCAGTAGGGCCCCCGGCAGCCGCCGACCGTGTCCTGCGACGAGCCACACCGGCACCTCGCTGCAGTACGCCACCGATGCCACGGCACGTGACGGCGGGGTGGCGAGGATCTCGCGGTCGACGAGGGCGCCGGCGGCCATCGCCTCCACCACCACGAGGTCGGCGGCGAGCACCGCCGCGGCGACACCCGACGGCGGGACCAGGTCCGCCTCGATGTCCGACCGGTGCAGGCGACGGACGAACGAGTTGCTGTGGTCGTCGGCGTCCACGACGAGGACGTGGATGTCGCCGCGACGCATCACCGCGTCGCCGACGAGATCCGGCCACCCGACGACGCACACCGTGCTGTCGGGCGGGATGAGGTCCACGAGGTGATCCGGCGTCGGATCGTTCTCGACGTCGCTCGCGAGCGCGACGGCGGCGCGGAACGGGTCCGTCGACGTGAGCAGCGACGCGCAGAACCACCACAGCGGCCCCGACGTCGGATGGCGCTCGACGATCCTGCGGCAGGCGACGACGAGCCCCGCCGGCTCGAGCTGGAGGCCGCGAATCGCGCCCGCCGTCTCGTGCACGAGCATCCGCTGATCGCCACCGGATGCCCTCGCGACGTACCGAAGCCGCTCGATCGGGTGCACGCGCCGAAGTTACCCTCCTAGTGGTCGGCAGCGCCGGGTGAAGCGTCAGGCGAGGCTGCGTCCCGCCACCCATCCCGCACCGGCGGCGGCGAGGCCGCCGATCACCGAGGCACCGACGTACAGCGCGGCGAGTCCGAGGCGGTCGGTCTTCGCGAGGGTGACGGTCTCGTGGGAGAACGTCGAGAACGTCGTGTACGCACCGAGGAAGCCGGTGCCGATCGTCAGCGTCGCCACGTCCGGCCACTGCCTCGCCGTCGCGACGCCGAGCAACAGACCGAGCAGGAACGAACCCGTCACGTTGATCGCGAACGTCGACCACGGGAAGTCACGGGCGGTGAAGGCGCGGCCGATGCCGTACCGGGTGACGGCACCTGCGGCACCGGCGACAGCGATCCACAGCACCCGCACCCGGACACATTGGCCCGCCGGCGACTGCGGCACAACGATCGCGACGCGTCGGCGTTGCTTGGGGCGGCGCGCGGCCGGGTTGCTACCGTCGTCCCCGTGGCCACCGCCCCTCCGCCGGACATCGTGCTCACGCCGCTCCACGGCGACGCGCGTCCGCTCGAGGAGTGGCTGACGACGTTCCACCTGGCGAGCGTCGTCCTCGACCCGTACACGAACGAGAGCGCGTGGATCCTGCCGACGGCTGTGCGGATCATGAGCGAGATGCGCGGCTGCGACGCCCGCGTCAACTTCGTCGTCACCGCCACCGCCTCGGAGACGCGGCTGTTCCTCGGTCCGCTCGCGGACGACTTTCTCGTGTTCGTCGACCCGGAGCGTGCGTTCGTCAAGGAGCTCGCGCTGCAGACGTTGCCCGCGTTCGTGTTCCTCCGATTCGACGGAACGGTGCAGGCTGCAGCCGAAGGATGGGACCCGCCGCAGTGGCGCTCGGTCGCTGATGTCATCGCGACCACGACGGCGTGGATCCGTCCCGCGCTGCCGATCGCCGGCGACCCCGGACCCTTCCGCGGCACCCCCGCGCTCGTCTGACGCACTGCACCACGCCGTGCCCGTCCCGTCCGGCGTCCGCGACCTCCCGGTTCTCGAGACCCTTGCCTCACTCGGTGACGCGCTGAGCGAGCGGCGTGGCGCAGTGCTCGTCGCGCCTCCGGGCGCCGGGAAGACGACGGTCGTGCCGCTGTGGCTCCTCGACCAGCCCTGGCTGGCGGGGCAGCGAATCGTGATGCTCGAGCCACGCCGGCTCGCAACTCGCGCAGCCGCGCAACGCATGGCCTCGCTCCTCGGGGAGGAGGTCGGCAGAACCGTCGGCTACCAGACGCGGGACGAGCGCCGCATCGGCCGCGACACACGGGTCGAGGTCGTCACCGAGGGCGTTCTCACCCGCCGCCTGCAGAACGATCAGTCGCTGTCCGGTGTCGGCATCGTCATCTTCGACGAGGTGCACGAGCGCAACCTGCCGACCGACATCGGCCTCGCGCTCGCGCTCGACGTGCGCGCGCAGATCCGGCCCGACCTGTGGCTGCTGGCGATGTCGGCGACGCCCGACACGCCGAAGCTCGCTGCGCTCCTCGGCGACGACGCCGGCCCCGCCCCAGTCGTCGAGAGCGCCGGGCGGGAGCACCCCGTCGACATCCGCTCGCTGCCGATCCCCGGCGGCGCGTCGAAGTCGTGGAGGATCGAGCAGCCGGTGGCGGACGCGGTGTCGCGCGCTCTGCGCGAGGAGCAGGGCGACGTGCTGGTGTTCCTGCCCGGCATCGCCGAGATCCGGCGGGTCGAGGCGCTGCTGCGCGCCTCGCTGCCGGCGGACGTCGACATCCGGCCGCTCGCCGGCGCACTTGCGCTCGCGGACCAGGACGAGGCGTTGCGCCCCTCGCCACCCGGTCGACGCCGCGTCGTCCTCAGCACCGACATCGCGGAGTCGTCGCTCACGGTCGCCGGCATCCGGATCGTTGTCGACGCCGGCCTCGCGCGGGTGCCGCGATTCGACCCCCGAACGGGGATGACGCGACTCGTGACGGTGGCGACGAGTCGGGCCTCCGCCGATCAGCGCGCCGGGCGCGCCGGCCGTACCGAGCCGGGCGTGTGCTACCGGCTGTGGAGCAAGATGGAGCACAACACCCGGCTCGCCCACCTGCCGGCGGAGATCACGCAGGTCGACCTCGCCGGTCTCGGGCTCGAGCTCGCCGCGTGGGGGTCGACGGCAGAGTCGCTCCAGTTCCTCGATCCTCCTCCGGCGAAGGCGCTGCGGGCGGCGGACGAGTTGCTGACGATGCTGCATGCCGTCGACGGCGGCCGGATCACGCCGCTCGGGCGATCGCTGCTCGCACTCCCGGTGCACCCGCGCCTCGCCCGCATGGTCGCCGGCGCCGACGAGTGCGACCGGCCGCTCGCATGCGTCGTCGCCGCGATCGTCGACGAGCGCGACATCCTCCGCGGCCGACCCGACGAGCTGCCGGCGGATCTCGGCTACCGCGTCCGCATCGTGTGCGGCGACGAGCGCGACGACCGTGCCGACCGCCGCGGCGTCGAGCGTGTACGTGACCGTGCGCTCGACATCGCGAAGCGGGCGCGGGTGTCGCTGCGCTTCAGCGAGGTCGACGCCGGCCGTACGGGCGCTGTCCTCGCGCTCGCGTACCCGGACCGGGTCGGGGTCACGCGCGCACGCGGGTCGAAGAGTCAGGCCGGGCAGTTCCAGCTGCGCACCGGCGGCGGCGCATGGGTCGCGAAGGAGGACGCGATTGCGACGGAGCGCTTCATCGTGGCCGCCGACCTCGACGGGAGCCGCACGAACTCCCGCATTCGCCTCGGCGCCGGCCTCGACGCGGCGGAGCTGGAGCGGAGCCTGGCGGAGGAGGTCGAGCGCCAGGTGACGCTGTCGTGGGACAAGCAGCGGGACGATCTGGTGCAGCGCGAGGAGACGCGCCTCGGCAGCATGTTGCTCGACGAGCGGACGCGATCGCCGGAGCCGGGCGCAGCGACGGTGGCGGCGTTGGTCGAGCGCGTGCGGATCACGCGACTCGGCGGGCTCGACTTGGACTCGGCGGTGGGCCTGCGCGCCCGCCTCGCGTTCCTGCGCTCGCTCCTCGCCGACGAGCCGGAGCAGCTCGGCGAGTGGCCGGACTGGTCCGACGCGGCACTGCTCACGTCGCTCGACGACTGGCTCGCGCCGTACCTGTCGCACGCCACGGGTCGCGCCGATCTCGAGCGGCTGGACGTCTCGCTGCTGCTCACGAGCGCGCTCTCCTGGGATCAGCAGACCCAGCTCGCGGAGCTCGCACCGCCGACGCTGACGACGCCGAAGGGCCGCCCGTCACCGATCGACTACACCCGCGACCCGCCGACAGTCTCGGTGCGGGTGCAGCACGTGTTCGGCATGAAGCGCCACCCGGCTGTGGCCGGCGGCCGTGTCCCGCTGGCGGTCGAGCTGCTCTCCCCCGCCGACCGACCGATCCAGATCACGCGTGACCTCCCCGGCTTCTGGTCCGGCTCATGGTCGCAGGTCCGCAAGGAGATGGTCGGCCGCTACCCCAAGCACTCCTGGCCGATCTGATGGTCGGGACTGGGCTCCGCTGCGCTTCGCCTGCTCCCTCCTGCGGCTCGTCGCTGCGCTTCCCTCGCTGATCTGATGGTCGGGACTGGGCTCCGCTGCGCTTCGCCTGCTCCCTCCTGCGGCTCGTCGCTGCGCTTCCCTCGCCGCGGCGTTCCGGAGTGCATCGACCGGTGACCTGACGTCAGGTCGGCTTGCGGGCGACGACGATCGCGGACAGGCCGAACGGGAGGTTCCGCCGGGCAAGGAGGCGCCGCTCCGCCTTCGCGAGCAGACCGAGCGTGCCGCCGAGGCCGCCCTCGTTGCGGCCGACGTCGCTCTTCGACTTGCCCCGCTCGATGACGCCGAGCAGAGCGGCCGGCGGCACGAGGAAGCTGTAGGCGCCGGTCGCCCGAACCACGTGGAGCCCCGCCGCATCGATCATCGTCCGCAGGTCGCCGACGCCGAACCGTCGCGCCGTGTGCGTGACCTCGTCGTGGCCGCGCCAGAGCCGCTTCCCCCCGGGCTCCATGATGCAGACGACGCCGCCCGGCTTCGTGAGCCGGGCGAACTCCGCGACGATCGCACCCGGGTCGGGGTTCATCCGGTGGCACAGCGCAGTCACGCAGAGGACCGCCGAGAAGGAGGCGTCGGCGAACGGCAGCGCATTGAGGTCGATGCGCGCCGGGAGGTACGCAGGGAAGTCGCTCCGCGCGACCTCGAGCGCCATCGTCTCGTAGTCGGCGAGCACGGTCGGCGCGATCGCGGTCATCCACCCGCCGGTCGCGCCCGTCCCGCCGCCGGCGTCGAGGTAGAGGGCGTCCGGAGACCGGTCGAGCTGGTCGTCGAGCAGCTGCGTCAGGAGGGTGCGGGTGCTCTCGTACCACCAGTGCCGGTTCCCCGCATCGGCCATCCGCCGGTACTCGTCGGCATCCATCGGTCGGCGATCTTGGCACCTAGCATCTTCAGCCGTGGCAGCAGCCGGTGACGGACCGATGTGCGGTGGTGGCGGTGGCGCGTTCGCCGGCAGCACGTGCGTCGTCACCGGCGGGCTCGGGTTCATCGGGTCGAACCTCGTGCACCGGCTCGTCGCCGACGGCGCAGCGGTCCGGGTCGTCGACGCGCTCGTCCCGGATCACGGCGGCGACACCCGCAACGTCGAGGGCCTCGACGTCGATGTCGTGGTGTCCGACATCGGTGCGGACGCAGTGGCGGAGGTGGTCGAGGGCGCCGACGTGGTGTTCAACCTCGCAGGTCAGGTGAGCCACACTGCCTCGATGACGGACCCGGAGAAAGACCTCTTCCTGAACACGGTCACCCACGCACGGTTCCTCGAACACCTGCGGCGGGTCAGCCCGGGTACGCGCGTCGTGCACGCGTCCACGCGACAGGTGTACGGGCGTGCGCTGCGGGTCCCGGTCGACGAGGACCATCCGGCGAACCCGGTGGACGTCAACGGCGCAGCGAAGCTCGCCGGCGAGCACCTCCATCTCGTGTACGCCCGCGCGCACGGGATGCGGATCACGTCACTGCGCTTGACGAACGTGTACGGCCCGCGGCAGCGACTGTCGAGTGACGCCCTCGGGTTCCTCCCGGTGTTCGTCCGCAAGGCCCTCCTCGGAGAGCCGATCTCCCTGTTCGGCGATGGCTCGCAGCGGCGCGACTGCCTCCACGTCGACGACGTCGTCGATGCGATGCTCGCCGCAGTCGACGACGCCGGCGCCGGCCGCGTGTACAACGTCGGCACTGACATCGATCACTCGCTTGCAGAGATCGCGGAGATCGCCGTGCGCGTCGCCGGCAGCGACAGCACGATCACGAAGACCGCGTGGCCGGCCGATCACCAGCGGATCGACATCGGCTCGTTCCGTTCCGACAGCGGGCTGATTGCTCGCGAGCTCGGCTGGAAGGCGTCGGTCGGCCTGGAGGAAGGCTTCTGCGGGACGTTCGCGTTCTACCGTGAGCACCCGTGGTACCTGTCGTCGACCTGAAGCGGCGCGGCGCGCGCTTCGCCGCGACGTATGCCGCACGCGTCGAAGCGGTGGTCGCCGGCGGATCGCTGCTGCTCGGGTCCGAGACCGAGGGTCTCGAAGCGGAGCTCGCCGCGTGGGCGGGAGCACCCCACGCGGTCGCGGTGGCATCCGGCGCATCGGCGCTGCAACTCGCGCTGACGGCGATGGGGATCGGCAAGGGCGACGAGGTCGTCGTGCCTGCGTTCACCGCCGTGCCGACAGCGGCCGCGGTCGTGGCGGTCGGCGCGGTGCCGGTGTTCGCCGACGTCGATCCGTCGACTGCGGCGGTCACGACCGAGTCGGTGGCAGCGGCGCGGACCGCGCAGACGCGTGCGGTGATCGTGGTGCACCTGTACGGGCGTCCGGCGGAACTCCCTGATACCGACCTCCTCGTGCTCGAGGATGCTGCGCAGGCGCACGGCGCCATCGACGATCACTCCCGGTCGGCCGCCGTCGTGTACAGCTTCTACCCGACGAAGAACCTCGGCGGCGTCGGTGATGGCGGCGCAGTGGTCACCGCCGACGCAGAAATAGCGCAACGGGTCCGGCTGCTGCGCGTCCACGGGATGACGCAGCAGTACGTGCACGAGGAGATCTCGCAGAACTTCCGGCTGTCGGAGATCGAAGCTGCGTGGCTCCGGCTGACGCTTCCGGCACTCGCGCAGGACAACGCGCGGCGGCACGAGATCGCTCGCCGCTACCGCGACGCAGCACCGCACCTGCGGTGGCACGACCCGCACCCGCGCCACGTCCACCACCTCTGCGTCGTGCGTTCGGAGGATCGCGACGCGCTTCGCGCACGTCTGGCGGCCGACGGCGTGGGCACTGCGATCCACTACCCGGTCGCGCTCACGCAGCAGCCCGCCTACCGACACCTCACGACGATCGCATGCCCCGAGGCCGAGGCGTGGGCGCGGACGTGCGTCAGCCTCCCCTGCTTCCCCGAGCTCGCCGACGACGAGGTGGAGCGGGTCGCCGACGCGCTCCACCGGACGTTGCCACCGGCATGACGACGTCGCGGCCGACGGTGTCGGCGATGTTCCCCTGCTACAACGACGCCGCGACGATCGGCGGCCTCGTCGACGACGTGCACACAGCACTCGAACCGCTCACCGCCGAGCTGGAGGTGATCGTGGTCAACGACGGCTCGTCGGACGGCTCTCGCGAGGTGCTCGACGCGCTCGCGGTCGAGCGGCCGTGGCTGCGGGTGATCCACCACGAGCGCAACCGCGGGTACGGCGGCGCGCTGATCAGCGGCTTCACCGCTGCGCGCAACGAGTGGATCTTCTACACGGACGGTGATGCGCAGTACGACGCGACGGAAGCGGCAAACCTGGTGCCGCTGGCGACCGATGACGTCGACGTGGTGCAGGGGTGGAAGATCGCGCGTGGCGACCCGCTCGTCCGCAAGGTGATCGGCCGGGTGTACCACCACACGGTGAAGCTGCTGTTCCGGCTCCCGGTCCGAGACACCGACTGCGACTTCCGGATGTTCCGCCGGCGACTGATCGCCGAGCGCCCGCTCGTGTCGTCGAGCGGCGTCATCTGTGTCGAGATGATGCGGACGTTCGACGCGGCCGGCGCACGATTCGTCGAGACGCCGGTGCACCACTATCCGCGCCCGTCCGGTCGCTCGCAGTTCTTCCGCGTCCCGGCGATCGCACGGAGCGCACGGCAGTTGCTCAAGCTGTGGTGGCGGATGGTCGTGAGGAAGGGCCGGTGAGTCTCGCGGGGTGGAGGTCGTCGAGCGTCGCCGATGCGAGGCGGCGGCTGGCGAGCGATCGTGGCGCCGACATCACGTTCACGAGCGCGGTCGCGGTCTCGCTCGTGCTCTTGTACCTGGTCGGGCGGCGGCAGTGGTTCATCCGCGACGACTTTGCGTTCCTCATCACCCGCAACCTGATCCGGACGCAGCACGGCATCGACGCGTGGCTCCTCGCCGCGCAGGACGGCCACTGGATGACGCCGCCGATCCTCGTCTACCGAGTCGTCCAGAACCTGTTCGGGATCGACTCCTACTGGCCGTTCCTCGTGCCGACGATGGCGGTGCACGTGCTGACCGTGCTCCTCGTGCGCGCCGTGTGTCGCCGCTGCGGCGTGACCGCATGGACGACCACAATCATGTGCTCAGCGCTTCTCGTGTTCGGGTCCGGTTGGGAGAACATCGTCTTCGGCATCCAGATCACGTACAACCTGTCGCTCTGCTCATTCCTCGCGGTCCTCCTGCTCGTCGACCACGGCGGCCGGCTCGACCGCCGTGACGTGCTCGCCGCCATCGTCGGGTTGATCGGTCTGATGTCGTCGGGCTTCGGGCCGTTCTTCGCCGTGGGCGCCGCGGTGCTGATGGTGCTGCGGCGCCGGCCGTGGCTCGCGGTCGCCGTCGTCGTCGCCCCGCAGGCGCTCGCGTTCGGGGCGTGGTACCTGAAGTGGTACGAGGATCCGGTCGCAGACACGGTGACGGGACCACGATCGCAGGTGCCGGCGTACGCGGTCCGCAGCGTGATCGCGACGTTCGAGGGGCTCGCCGGGATCGCGGCGCTGTCCGGCGTGGCGATCGTGGCCGCGATCGCGGTCACGTTGTGGCCCGGGACGCTGACCGGTCCGCGCAGGCTGCTCACGACACTGTGGGTCACCGCGATCGTGATGTTCCTCGGCGTCGGCCTCTCGCGCATCAGCTTCGGACTCGACAGCGCAGGCGTCTCCCGCTACCGCTACATGGGGGCGATGCTCCTGGCGCCTGCGGTCGCGGCAGCAGTCGATGCGATCGCACGGTGGTCGCCGAACGGCCGGGCGACGGCCCGCGTCGTCCTCGGCACGTCCGTCGTGCTCAACGCCGGCCTGCTGCACACGCTCGGCGCGGAGTGGAGCAACCGTGCACACGAGGCGAAGGACACCTACGAGCTCATCGCGGGATCGGGCCTCGCTCCGGAAGCGGACCAGACGCTGCACCCGGCGGAGTTCAACCCGGACGTCTCCGTGTACTGGTTGCCCTGGCTCGTCGACGAGGGTGCACTGAGGCCGCGTGTGCCGGCGAACGACGCCGAGCTGAAGCGTGTGCGTGACGCCCTTCGGCTGCCCGCTGTCGGCGAGCCGTAGATTCCTCCGCATGCCCGAGTTCGACTTCACCGAGCTGCTCCCCCTCGGCCAGGACACCACGCCCTACCGCCGCGTCACGACCGACGGCGTCTCGACGTTCGACACGCCCGCGGGGACGTTCCTGCGTGTCGAGCCGGAGGCGCTCACGCTGCTCACGTCGACCGCGATGCGTGACGTCGCGCACCTCCTCCGCCCCGGTCACCTCCGCCAGCTGCGCAACATCCTCGACGACGCCCTTGCGAGCGACAACGATCGCTTCGTCGCGCTCGACCTGTTGAAGAACGCAAACATCGCTGCGGGCGGCGTGTTGCCGATGTGCCAGGACACCGGCACCGCGATCGTGAAGGCGAAGAAGGGGCAGTTCGTCTTCACCGGCGGAGGCGACGAGCGGGCGATCGCCAAAGGGATCTTCGACACGTACCTGTCGTCGAACCTGCGCTACAGCCAGCTCGCGCCGCTCACGATGTACGACGAGATGAACACCGGCAACAACCTGCCGGCGGAGATCAAGATCTCGGCGACCGACGGCGACGCCTACAAGTTCCTGTTCATGGCCAAGGGCGGTGGCAGCGCGAACAAGAGCTACCTGTACCAGGAGACGAAGGCGCTGCTGAACGAGAAGACGCTGCTGCCGTGGCTGTTCGAGAAGATGAAGACGCTCGGCACGTCGGCGTGCCCCCCGTACCACCTGGCTGTCGTCATCGGCGGCACGTCGGGTGAGATGGCGGTCGAGACCGCCAAGCTCGCGAGCGCGCGGTACCTCGACTCGCTACCGACCGAAGGGTCCATGTCCGGGCACGGCTTCCGCGACGTCGAGCTCGAGCAGAAGGTGCTCGCGCTCGCGCAGCAGACCGGGATCGGCGCGCAGTTCGGCGGAAAGTACTTCTGCCACGACGTGCGCGTCATCCGCCTCCCGCGTCACGGCGCGAGCTGCCCCGTCGGCATCGCCGTGAGCTGCAGCGCGGACCGGCAGGCCGTCGGCAAGATCACGCGCGACGGCGTCTTCCTCGAGCAGCTCGAGCAGGACCCGGCGCAGTACCTGCCCGAGATGAGCGACGAGCAGCTCGAGGACGCCGCTGTGGTGCAGATCGACCTGACGCGGCCGATGAGCGAGATCCGCGAGACGCTGAGCCGCTACCCGGTGAAGACGAGGGTGATGCTCACCGGGCCGATGGTCGTGGCTCGCGACATCGCGCACGCCAAGTTGAAGGAGCGGATCGACGCGGGCGAGGGGCTGCCGCAGTACATGAAGGACCACTGCGTGTACTACGCCGGCCCGGCGAAGACGCCCGACGGCATGGCGAGCGGGTCGTTCGGCCCGACCACCGCCGGGCGGATGGACAGCTACGTCGCCGACCTGCAGGCGGCGGGAGGAAGCTTCGTGATGCTCGCCAAGGGCAACCGCAGCCGTCAGGTGACCGATGCGTGCAAGAAGTACGGCGGCTTCTACCTCGGGTCGATCGGCGGCCCGGCGGCACGTCTCGCACAGGACTGCATCACCAAGGTCGAGGTGCTCGAGTACCCCGAGCTCGGCATGGAGGCGGTGTGGCGGATCGAGGTGCAGGACTTCCCTGCGTTCATCGTCGTCGATGACAAGGGCAACGACTTCTTCGACCTCGTCGACCGCCCGTTCGCAGCAACCCCACCGACGCCCGTCGCGATCCGCTGACCCGAAGCTGTCAGCTTTCCACGCGCTGGAGCGCGTGGATGTGTGACACCGTCGTCAGACGAGGGAGCGGAGGACTGCCCGGGTGCGCTCGGCCTCGTCCGGGTTGCCGGGGAACGCGCCGGCGTTGAGGTCGGTGACGCCGACGTCGGCGAGCGCGGTGAGCTGGTCACGGACCTCTGCCTCGGTGCCGACGATGGCGAGATCCTTCGGGCCGTCGACGCCCTCCTTGTCCATCATCGCCTTGTAGCTCGGCAGCGTGTTGTAGACGGCAAACACCTGCTCAGCCCGCTTGCGCGCCGCGTCGACGTCGTCGGTGACGCAGACCGGGAACGCGGCGACGATGCGCGGCTGCGCCCGTCCCGCATCGGCGGCGGCCTGCGCGAGCGTCGGCACGATGTGGTCCTTCAGCGTCTTCGGACCGACGCACCACGTCGACGTCCCGTCGGCGAGGGTGCCGGTGACGCGCAGCATCTGCGCGCCCAGCGCGGCGACGAGCACCGACGGACGCGAGCCGCCGGCGACCGACACACCGCCGTGCACCCGGAACTCCTCACCGACGAAGCCGACGGAGCCCTTCTCGAGCAGCGGCATCAGCACCGACAGGTACTCGCGGAGGTGGCGGACCGGCTTGTCGAACGACAGGCCCCACATCGACTCGACGACGATCTGGTGCGACAGCCCGATGCCGAGCGCGAGCCGGCCGCCGCTCGCCGCCTGCACCGTGAGCGCCTGCTGGGCGAGCATCATCGGGTGCCGCGGGTACGTCGGGACGACTGCGGTGCCGATCTCGATGCCGGGCACCTCGCGCCCGACGATCGCGAGCACCGTCAGCGCGTCGTGCCCGAAGATCTGCGACACCCAGAACGTGTGCAGCCCGTCCTCGGCGACACGTCGCGCCTCCGCGACCACCTGATCCACCGTTCCGTCGTTGACCGCACTTCCCATGACCCCGATGCGCATCGCCGGAGGCTACGCCGCTGCACGACTGCGCTCGTCACGCAAGTTGGCACCTACTGGTGCGAGATGAACACCGGCGAGGGCTGCAGGGCGATGGTGTCGGCGGCCGATCGCACGACCGGGTCCTCGTCGTAGAACTGCTTCCAGCCGAAGCGCATCCCCTCCGGCCCACCACGCGTCACCGCGCCCCATGTCTCGAGCTTCACGTTCTGCGGCCCGAACCCGTCCATCTGCACCACCACCGCGATCTCCGGGCGGATGACGACGTCGCTTCGCTCGGTGAACATGTCGAGCCGGAACTGCTGGAGCAAGAGGAGCTTCTGCGGCAGCGCATACCGTCGCGTCAGGTCGGCGAGCCACTCCGACACGAGGTTCACCTCGTATGCCGACACCTGCCCGATGTCGCGCATGTGCCGCTCGCCCGGCGCGAGGCGCCACTCCGGATCGAGACCGAGGCCGACATGGGGAAGCGCGAGGAACTCCTCGTACCTCTTGGCCTGCGTCAGGAAGTCGGTGTAGCCCGGTTGCAGCTCCAGCACGACATAGATCCCGGCGGGTCCGGCGGCCTCGACCCATGGTCGGATGTGGTCGAGGCTGCTCTCGAGCGAGTAATCGCCGTCGGAACCCGCCTCGGACGACGCAACGGTCGTGATCAGCTCGAAGGTCGGGATCGCGGGCTCGCGACCGTCGTCGTACGGGGCCGCGACGAGGCGGGCGCGGTCGATCGCCGCGGGGACCCCCTGCTCCCCGAGCACGCCGAGATTCGAGTCGCCCGGATGGCCGTAGAGCGCGACGAGTCGGCGACCCGGGAACAGCACCTGACCGCCACCCGGCAGCTCGTGCCCTGCGACGGCGGTGTCGACGAGACCCTGCAGCACGTCATGATCCGAGAACGTCCCCGCCGTCCCGAGCGCGACGACACCCGCCGGTGCGAGGAGCCGCAAGGTGTCGCGACTGTCGGCCGCTGCACGCGGGTCCCCGCCGTCGACCTCGACGACGACGAGCCCGGCCGCGCGTGCGGTCGCAGCCGCCGCGACGACCTCCGGCGCGCCACGCGGAACCAGCACGGGGACGCCCTCGGGAGCAACGTCGCGCGCCGCCTCGGGCACGTCCTGCGCGTCGACGACGACCGCGTCGGACGGCAGCTCGTCAGCGAGCTCCGCCGGCACGTCGCCGAATGTGACGACGGACTGAGCGCCGAGACGGTCGATCTCCTCGCCCACCGCGGCGGCATAGCGCGGGTCCACGAGCAGCAGCGGGACGCCGAGCGCCTCGGCCGTCGCGATTGCGTCGCCGCTGAGCTCGGCCGGCGCCGCTGCGGTGACGACGACGGCGTGCGAGGACTCGAACAGCGCGCGGCTCGCCTCGATTGCGAGCGACGCGTCGTCGCCCGCTTCGACGAGGGACACGCCGGCGGCGACGGATGCCAGCGTCACGCGAGGCGGGCCCGGCGGCGGCGTCGGTCCGTCGCCGGTCGCGCTCGGCGGCGGCGCGGTGTCGTTCGAGGGCGACCCGAGCGAGTCCGGTGTCGTCGGGGCGCCGGTGACCTCGGACGGCGCGGGCACCGCGCCCGACGACGCCGGGCCGGCGCCGTCGTCGTCGCTGTCGGAACAGGCGGAGACGACGGCGATGGACACCACCGCGGCGATGGCTGCGAAGCGGTTGGTGCGCACCGAGGAAGCGTAGGTCGCGCCTCGCCCACCGCGAGGCGCACCAGCCGATCGACGACGCGGTCGAGCTCGAGGACCTGTTCGTCGACCCGCACGCGATGCGCGGCGGCGTCGCTCGCGCGCTGATCGCAGACGTCGTGGCACGTGCTCGTGCCGCAGGAGCACGACAGGTCGGCGTCGACGGGAACGACCACGCGCTCGACTTCTACAGGAGCGTCGGCTTCGGCGCCGGCGACCGCGTCGCGCTCGAGCACGGCACGGCGACGCGGATGACGCTCGAGCTGAACGCGGGTGCTACGCGAGCTCGACGAGGTCGAGCCAGTCGTTGCTGAAGTAGTCGACCTGACCGTCCGGCATCAGCAGCACCTTCGTCGGCTGGAGCTGCTCGACGAACTCGGTGTCGTGGCTCACGAAGATGATGCTGCCCTTCCACGTCGTGAGCGAGTCCGACACCGACTGGCGGCTCGGCGGGTCGAGGTTGTTCGTCGGCTCGTCGAGCAGCAGCAGGTTGTTGCGCCCGACCATCAGCATCGCCAGCGCGAGCTTCGTCTTCTCGCCGCCCGAGAGCGTGCCGCTCTCCTGGTACACCTTCTCG
>Ga0136611_10001286_pt1 | contig 17418 bp, 16 predicted proteins | sample AntDrymUQ2232306_2_FD_106645 | JGI IMG/M metagenome (GOLD analysis project Ga0136611, IMG submission 106645) | Polar desert sand microbial communities from Dry Valleys, Antarctica - metaG UQ223 (23.06) | ecosystem: Environmental > Terrestrial > Soil > Desert | place: Antarctica: Dry Valley...
ATCTCGCTGTTTTTATCGAATATCATATCTAACTGCTGGGCGTCGGCAACAGCCTGGATCGCCTTTGCAACACGATCCTGAATTGGCTTTATAAGTCTTGTCCGGACCTGAAAAAGCTCGCCTTCAAATCCAAACTTAAGCCTTTGGAATTCTTTGGCAGCATTCTCCCGTTCAATAATTTCGCCTTCTCTACGTTTCCGCATATCTTCCGTCAGTAAAACCTGGTCGGCTTGATACGCCTTAAACAAGCGTTCGATATCTACAAACTTCGTATCCACATCCTTTTGCCATTGTGCTGACAAAGCATCCAACTGCTTTTGCGAAGATGTATATTCGGGAATATGCTTCAAAATATAATCACTATCAACATACGCAAACCGTTGAGCAGATGCCGTGATTGATATTAAAAATAACAATAAAGTACCTAGAATTACTCTTTTCATCTTAATTAATTAAATCCACCATTTAACGCTTGTGATATACTAAACGTAAAAGGTTGTCTTCCATTGTCCTCGCCCACACCAGGTATTTTATCGAAAGCAAAACCGTAATCAATTCCAAGCAATCCAAAAATAGGTAAAAAGACTCGCGCACCAAACCCGGCAGTACGCCTCACATTAAATGGTGCAAAATCCCGGAAAGAATTCCAAGTATTACCCCCTTCAGCAAAAGCAAGAACAAATATTGTAGCAGATTGGCTAGCTGTGATTGGGTGTCGTAATTCTAAGACGTATTTATTAAAGATAGGGCTTCCCGAGCCTTGAGCAATTGTGGGATTAGATCCGGCCGGAATAACCGCATTATTTGCATAACCACGCATCGCGATAATTTCAGAGCCCTGCAGATAATCAAATCCCTGCATGCCATCTCCACCCAACTTAAAGCGTTCAAATGCGGATTGTCCAACGGCAGAATTATATATTCCAAGCAATCCGAATTGTGCCTGAGCTTTCAACACAAGCTTACCATAAATCCTTTGAAACCATTGCGATTCGAATTTCCATTTATGATACTCTGTAAACTTATATTTCTCTTTATCAGTAGCAGTTGTGTAATTCTTATTATTTAATAAAGAATATGGCGGAGTTGCCTGCACGGTAAGTTTAAGGTTCGAACCGGATGTCGGAAAGATAGGTGCATCAATTGAACTGCGACTAAATTCTTGTGTCAAATTGAAATTATAGGAAGTTCCGGTTGCGAAAATGAATTGATTATAATTATTCAATTTATATTGCTGCAGATTTATCGAGGTATTGGCCTGAAAGTAATCATCCGGCCATTTCAATCGTTGCCCAAGAGTAAAGGTTAACCCGTTTAAACGGATCTTTTGCTGATCAATTTCGCTATCACGCAAGCCGTTAGACTGTAAAGATGTAAATGCACTGATGCCGAAATAAATCGGCTTTTTACCCCCGAGCCAGGGTTCTGAAAAGGAAAAACTGTATGACTGGTAAAATTTACCATTAGTCTGACCTCTAATACTCAATTTTTGACCGTCTCCTTTTGGAAGTGGTTTCCATGCACTTAGATTAAAGAGATTACGGGCCGAAAAGTTATTAAACGTTAGTCCGAGTGTCCCAACAACACGCCCTCCACCGAAGCCGCCGGATAGTTCTATCTGATCAGAAGGCTTTTCAACAACATTATACTCAATATCTACGGTGCCTTCATTCGGATTAATGTTTATTGGTCTTGGATCGGTTTTAGTATCATCAAAATTCCCTAGTTGGGCAATCTCACGAGTACTCCGAACAATAAGCTCTTTTGAAAACTTTTGACCTGGTTTTGTACGAATCTCTCTCAGTATAACTTTGTCATTTGTGAGATCGTTACCCTTTACCATAATCTTATTGATGGTATATTGAGGTCCTTCGTACATTCTGATCTCCAGATCTATGGTATCACCATAAATTTTTGTTTGAATAGGATCAACATTAAATGTTAAATAACCGTCATTCAGGTAAAGGGAAGAAACATCATCGCCATTAGGACTGCTTGAAAGCTTTCTTGTAAGCTTCTCTTCGCTGAAAACTTCTCCTTTTTTGATAGATAGAAGGGTCTCGAGAAATTCCTTTGGATATTTGGCATTGCCAGCCCAGGTAATGTTTCCAAAATAGTATTTAGGACCCTCGTATAAATTTATATTAATAGTAACGCCATTATCGCTTGAACGGTAAGTAGAATCACTAACAATTTCCGCATCCCTGTAGCCCTTTTCGTGCATTTTGGAAACCAATGTTAACTTATCTTCGTCATACTTGGCTTGCAGAAATTTAGCTGACCCAAAAACCTTGTAAAATGCTCGTTCTTTAGTTTTTTTAAGATACTTTTTTAGTGCTTTATCTTTAAAATCTTTGTTTCCTGTAAATACTATCTCATCGACTTTAACACGTTTGTTTTTGTTTACGGTGATGTCTAATATCAGGTTGTTTGCTTCCGCGGTGTCTTTCTTTTGTACTATGGCAACGTCTGTATAGAGATACCCCTTCTCATTAAAATGTTTTTTAATGATATCAGTTGTGGTTTTAAGTAGGTTTTCGTTTACAACTTTACCAGTTTTATCAGTCAGCTTCGCCTTGATATCTGTTACCTCACCCTTTTTTAAGCCATTAAGGTCGATCCTGGTTAAACGTGAGCGTTCAACCACAACAATCTCAAAAAATATAGAATCGCCCCTGATGTCAGCGACATTTAATTTAACATCATCAAATAAGCCCTGACCCCAAAGATTCTTTACAGCATTTGAAGTAACGTCGCCAGGAACCATGACCCTATCGCCTGTTGTCAGCTTAGAAATCGTAATAAGTACGCTTTTATCTAAAAATTGTGTGCCACTTACAGTCGTACCACCAATGGTAAATTCTTTAGGATTCAAATAACTGATTTCAGCGTTCGTAGGAGTGCTTATGGGAGTCTGCGGCGTACCAGTTCTTCCAAACTGTGCCATAACAGAGGTACCTGAAACGAGTAGAAATAATAGTATTAAAATGCGGTTCATTTCTTGTGTTTAACGGTGCTAAATTAAGCGAATCACTTGTTAAAAAGTGTTAAAGTTATAAATTAGTTCAACTGCTCACTGGTCATTCCAAAGCGTCGCTCACGCTTTTGATAATCAATAACGGCCTCAAAAAGATCTTCTCTTCTGAAATCCGGCCACAGTTTTGAAGTGAAATACAACTCTGAATAAGCGAGCTGCCATAATAAATAGTTGCTAATCCTGTGCTCGCCGCTTGTGCGGATCATTAACTCTGGATCAGGCATAGCTGAAGTATTTAAATAAGATGCAAAAATATCCTCGGTGATGTCTTCAGCTTTCAGCTTTCCGTCCAGCACATTCAGGGCTAGTTGTTTCGCTGCTTCTGTGATTTCCCACCTTGAACTGTAGCTTAATGCTAACGTAAGAGTACAGGCCTTATTTCCCGAAGTCTTTTCAATCGTCGCGTTAAGCTGACGATAGCATTTTTCTGGTAGTGATGCGAGATTCCCAATAGCGTTTAATCGCACACCATTCTTCATCAGTGTTTTTGTCTCCTTACTGATCGTAGAGACAAGTAATTCCATCAAAGCCATTACTTCCAGCTTTGGCCGGTTCCAATTCTCCGTTGAAAACGCATACAATGTGAGATGTTTAATCCCCAATTCAACTGCCCCTTCAACTGTATCTCTTACGGATACAACCCCATTCTGGTGGCCAAACACACGTAACTTCCCTTTCTCTTTTGCCCACCGGCCGTTTCCGTCCATGATGATAGCAATATGCTGAGGAAGACGCCCTTTATCTATTTGGTCAATTAAACTCATTAATAATTAGTTTCATCTAAACAAGCTCAACTATCTCCCTTGAAAAATTAGAGCTGCAAAGGTACAAAAAATTGGATATTTTCTACTAGGCGGGTGAAAACAGATTAGGTTCATTTAAAAGGATTTCACAGATTTTGGAGTTAGTAATATCATTTTACGCAAGATTAAAACGTCGGGCATTTAATAGAAACGAAAGTGTAGGTGAGGCTGATAGCTGTAAACATGTAGGTATCCCGCGGCCTGAAATCTCCGCGTTGTACGCCAGGCAAACCGCTTTGGCTCAATGAACGATCCGAAAACAACAATGTACTGGTATTTACAGGAGGATTGAGAACCGGATCAGGATATCTGCCACTAACATCATCAAGATAATCTGTAAATGCGGTCCGGTAGCCAATTTCTCCAATAATATTCCAGTTACCTTTTAAATTATATTTTACACCAGCGCCATAAGGAACGGATAGTGCATATTTATTGTAGTCAACGGATTCCGTTTGCAGAGGCTGCAACTCAATCTCATTACCACTATCGTCGTCAGTTACCGGGTTAAATGAAACGGCAGCTGCGCCGGTAAATAAATAGGGACTGAATCTTCTGGAACCAAAACCAGGGAGTTCACCGGGCAGAAATTTAAACAGGTTAAATTCAACTTGTAACGATAATTCATTAAGGGCTGACCGAAAATGGAGATTTCTATCTATCTGGTACGCATTTGATGATGTGCCGTCGTACGCACGTATTTTTCCATGCATAAAACCAACTTTAGCAGCCCAATAGCCATTGAAATTACGTTTAATCTGGCCGCCGACCAGGAGATCTGTGAACGTGTATGGTCTAATAGGGCTGATATCTCCCATGTAGCCCGAAACTCCTGCCGAAACGCCTGCCTCCCATGTCTGGGAAAAGGAAACAAAGCTTTGTGAAATGAAACAAATAAACAGAATCAGTCGGCGCATTAAAAGAAGTTACTTAATAATTTCTGGTATCTATTCCCCAAAGCAATTTGTTCCTTAACGTAGATAAATAGTTTTCATTATTAAGCCTGATTAAATTAATCCCGAAATCGGCCTTCTTTACCTTAATCTTAATCGCCGTGTCTATGACTTCAGTACGTGAATCGCATGTTACCAGGTACTTAGAACTTCTCCCCTCGATCTCAAATGACAATACATTGTTGTCAGACAATACGATTGGGCGTACATTCAGATTATGCGGGGATATAGGGGTTACAACCATATTTCCTGACCCCGGAAATATAATTGGTCCACCACAGCTTAATGAATATGCGGTGGAACCTGTTGGAGTGGCAACAATTAGACCATCAGCCCAATATGAATTTAGAAAATCTCCGTTTAAATATGCATGAACGAGCATCATCGCAGAGGTATCGCGCTTATGAATCGTAATATCATTCAAAGCAAAATTCTCACTCCCGAAGAGATTTAGTTCTGATTCAAGTTTTATCTGTTCGCGCTTATCCAGGGTAAACTCTCTATTCACCAGGCTCTGCATCGCTGAGACGATATCATTTTTATTGATGCTTGCTAGAAACCCAAGCCGGCCAAAATTTATTCCTATGACCGGAATATTGGAGTCGCGAATAAGCGTTACGGTGTCCAGTAATGTCCCGTCTCCGCCAAGGCTTATCATTACATCAACTTTTGCGGCAATTAAATCGTGATAATTCCGGAAGATCTGGGATTTTTTGGGATAGAATATTTTGCCGGATATGAAATGATTATACTTATCAAATACAAATGCGTCAATATCGTATTGGGCAAGGCTGTCAAATACTTGTTGAACGTGAGGTAAAACAGTATTATTGAACTGCCGGCCGTAAATTGCAATCTTCATTCTGATTTTTAAATATCAAGGTAATTCATAAGCTGGTTGTACCTGTCGGATGTCCCATCATCTGATTTTGAGTCGTTAAATGTGGCCTTGACATTGTAATCATACCTTAAAAAAGAAGCGAGAATGGACGAAATATCTGTTCTGTTGAGCTTCAATGTAACTTCCAGACGCGTTGACTCAGGAAATGAGGCAATGTATGAGCTGAGAATTTGTGCGTTATCAGATTCTACGATCTGTGCAATATGCGATAAGGAATTATTGCGATTATTTATTTCTAAAATAATTATACTTCCTGGTTCTTTAACGGAAGTTATCGTAGCGACGTGCTCCATCATGGTGTTGATGGAAATCAGCCCCTTATAGTTCTTGTTTAGATCTAGTACCGGAACGATGCTTAGTTTTTGTTCGTAAAACAAGCGAATAACGTCATAAACGTGTTGTTCCTGGAAAACAAAAGGATTATGTAATGACAAGCTCAGGCTCCCTATTGGTGAGTTTAGATCAGATACTTCAATGAGATCCTCATCAGAGATTAATCCCAGAAATTGCTGGTCGTTAACTATCGGTAAGTGATTCACTCTAAACTCAGCCATTCGTTCCATAACCTTCTGAATGGTGTCAGAAGTCCTTACCGGGGGTATGGCATCAGATATGAGTTCAAGTGCATACATAGGCTATTCTTTTTGTTTATCGAGGAACTTTCTCAGGTATATATTAAATTCCGCTGGTTGTTCCATCATCGGAGCATGCCCGCATTTATCGATCCAATTCAATTCGGAATCAGGCAGTAATTCCTGAAATTCAATTGCCACTTCCGGTGGTGTTATTTTGTCGTCTCTTCCCCATATTAAACATACGGGAACTTTAATGTGGTGGATGTCTTTCGACATATTATGACGTATAGCCGACTTAGCCATAGCCAGGATCTTGATTACTTTAACCCGGTCATTAACTATCTGGTATACTTCATCAACGAGTTCCTTTGTCGCCGTGGCTGGATCATAAAATGTAAATTCAACTTTCTCCTTTATAAAATCATAACTTTCACGCCTCGGAAACGAACCGCCAAAGGCATTTTCATACAATCCGGAACTGCCTGTAAGTACTAACGCTTTAACGTCATCAGGATGGTTCAAAGTATATATAAGCCCTACGTGTCCCCCTAATGAATTTCCCAGGACCGTAATGTTCTTAAGCTTTTTATATTTTACAAATTTATCAACGAACTTGGCGAGCGTTTTGACTCCGGTTGTTAGTATAGGGAAATCATACAAAGGTAACAAGGGAATAATTACTCTGTAGTCCTTTTTAAATTCGTTCACCACTTCAGTCCAATTACTGAGCGCGCCCATTAATCCATGAAGCAGTACCAGTGTTTCGCCTTCTCCCTCGTCAATGTATTTAAACCCTTTGTCTTCTTTTATTGCGAACTCCATAGAATCGTTAAGTGCGTAAATTGTGTTACCCGCTAAGATATAAGTCTCATAATAAAAACAGTATAAAAACTGATTTATATACTTATAAATATAGGTTTTTGTAGCTAAATCCTAAAAATGTGTACCCTTATTACTTGAGAAGCTCCTTAACAAGCTCTGAGATTGTCCTGCCATCAGCTTTACCGGCCAATTCCTTGTTTACCAGGCTCATAACTTTGCCCATATCTTTTACACTCACAGCACCAGATTGCTGAATAGCATCCTGTACGAACGAGGAAACTTCATCTCTGGTCATTTGCTTTGGCAGATAGGCTTCAATTACCAGCATTTCCTCCTGTTCTATTTGGTAGAGGTCATCCCGTTTTTGTGTCTGATAAATCTCTGCCGATTCTTTACGTTGCTTGACCAACTTCTGCAACACCTTCACTTCAGCTTCTACAGATAATATTTCCGAAGCTCCTTTTTCTGTTTTTGCAACAAGCAATGCGGCCTTAATTGCCCTTAATCCACGTAAGCGAGCCGCATTCTTGCTTAACATGGCAGCTTTGATCTCCTGATCGATGTTTTCCTGAAGCGACATTTGGTTTTTTGATTTAATTGATTTCGGCAAAGATAGGGAAATGATGTTAGTTGTAGTTGCTGGTTGCTGGTTGTTGTTAGCTATTAGAATTTTGATGGCTTGGAAAGCAGGTCCTGTGGCTCTTTAGTTCTGACAGTCGCGTGCTCTGGAGTAGTTTTGCACCGCGATTCAAGATAATTTAACATTTATCTACGCAAAAGCTACTCCTGCCGCCCACGTTTAGACAACTCAGGTTTGTTGCAAAGATGTTAGGCTTGTGAAACTCTAAATAATTTATTAGTACTAATCAGATGATCAGGTTTCAATAAAATTTGAATAAACTTCAGCTCCCAAACATCAACCTGTTGCTCCTCACCCCTCAATTGTCGGAACTCCAAAGCTGATAGCTTTCCGACTTTTAGCCTTCCAGTTATCCGCCCAGTTCAGACCTCAGACCTCCTACATCAGATTTCTCTCAACAAATGCGTTGTATTTGCCTGAGCTGTTGGCATGACAATCATATCATTAATATTAACGTGCGCCGGGCGCGAAATTGCAAACCAGATCGCATCAGCGATATCCTGAGCAAGAAGAGGTTGAAAGCCATCATATACCTTTTTTGCACGTTCGAAATCTCCTTTGAAACGTACCTCCGAAAACTCTGTCTCGACGGCGCCGGGGTGGATACCAGTTACTTTGATCTTATGGGGCAAAAGATCGATCCGCATCGCCTGATTTAACGAATCCACGGCATATTTGGTAGCGCAATACACATTACCATTAAGATAAGTTTCCTTGCCGGCGATAGAGCCAATATTAACAATATGTGCCGGGCCATGCCCAATCATCCAATTTGACACTACTCTGGTAACGTACAGAAGCCCTTTAACATTGGTATCGATCATTGCGTCCCAGTCGTCCGTATCTCCGGAATTGATAGGGTCAAGCCCTCGTGAAAGCCCTGCATTATTTATAAGAACATCAACTTTTTTCCATTTTTCAGGCAAGTCGTTCAACTTTTGAACTGTCGTATTTTCCCTGACATCTGCTTCAAATGTTTGAACTTCAATTCCAAATTCTGTTCTGAGCTTTTCAGCCAGCGACTGCAATCGCTTTGCCCGGCGGGCCAAAAGAATCAGGTTATAATTTTGCTGGGCAAAAAGTCGAGCGCATGCTTCACCGATTCCGGCTGTCGCCCCAGTAATAAAAGCTATTTTAGACATATGTGTAAATGAAAAACGAAAATAAGGAAATAGTGGGAAGAAGGGAAATAGCGAATGGATAATTGAGGATGGTATTTCCCTGCTTATCTATTCAAAAAATAAACTAAATTGAAAATTCCTCAGAAACATCTTGTCAATGGGCGCAATGTAAGGATTCTCCAGTCGGTCCTTATCCAAAAGCACACTTTTTGTGGTCTGAGAGAATTTTATTTCCGGAGAGAGCTTGAACCACTCAAAATAGATGTCCAGCCCTAAACCCGCCTCATACCATAAAGAATTTGGTACACTTTTTAGATATTTCTCCGATGCAATCAGCGCGCTATCATCTTTTTTCTTTTTAGATACGATATCCATGGAATATTTTGCGCCGGCTATAATATATGCCCGATAATTGTTCAATCTATTTGACTTTAATTTAATTCCTATTGGAAGATCCACATAAGTGGCCTGAACTTTCTTTTGAACAGTATAAGTGGGATCCTCAAATTCATAGTCTGCTAAAATATCTGAAAAGACAAGGCCCGGAGTAAACCTGACATTTGCATTTTCTGCCAATTTATAATCAGACACAAAACCTAGAGCAAAACCCTTTGACACTGGTGAACTAAGGCTCTTCAGCGGACTGGGAATCACAGGGGTTCCATCGCTGGAATCAAGAAGAAGGTCTCTCCACCCGGCTGTTTTCAGGATTTTATATTCAGCCGCAACATATTGAAATTTAAAGCCGAAATGAAGCGTTTCATTATCAACTCCCCCTCCCCAGTTTTGTTGTGCATATGAATGTAAATTAAATATGAAAGCAAGAAGATAGATCAGGCAGAAACGACTTTTCATTTTGTACCGGTATAAATGGAACAAATTCCAAACGCTAATGGGCGCCATTTGGTATTTTGGAAGCCAACTTTCTTCATCAATTCCGTGAACTGCTGTCCATCCGGGAAGGCTGCGACCGATTCCGGAAGATAACGATATGCACTCGCATCTTTGGAAAAAAGCTTCCCTATGGAAGGGGTTACATACTTGAAATAAAAACTATAGACTTGTTTCACCGGGAAAACCCGTGGTTTTGAGAATTCAAGGATTACCACTTTTCCAGAAGGTTTTAACACCCGAAGCATATCTGATAAACCTTTTTCAAGATTTTCGAAATTTCGCACACCGTATGCAACCGTCACTGCATCAAACTCGCTGTTGTCGAATAAAAGCTTTTCGGAGTCACCGAGACTAACCTCGAAAATATGCTGAAGGCCTCTCTTTTCGATCTTCTGTTTAGCTATATCCAGCATTCCCTCAGAAATATCGACACCGATAATTTTTTCAGGCTTTAAGATCTTTATTGATTCGAACGCGAAATCTCCTGTTCCCGTCGCAACATCAAGAATACGTTTCGGTTTATCTGAAAGAAGTTCGCGTATAGCCATCTTTCGCCATATGACATCAATGCCTAGCGATAAGAAGTGGTTAAGGAAATCGTATGTACCAGAGATGTTGTTAAACATTGTGGCGACCTGTTCTTTTTTCGAAGCATCAGAATCGCGGTAAGGGGTAACGGGTTTGGACATATGGAGGCAAAGATACTAACTGAGTGATAAGTTGTAAGTGATAAGTTGTAAGTTTTCCAAGTTCACATACTTATAAATTAAGACCTGCAACTTCTCACGGCGTTTCAGGACTTATAACCTTTAACTTATAACTTATAACTTTATCTTTGCAGTGATGATCATAAAAAGCGCAGAATTTCAATGCAGCAATACAAGAACCGATAAATTACCGCCTGCGGTACTGCCAGAATATGCATTTATTGGTCGCTCGAATGTAGGAAAATCGTCACTAATCAACATGCTGGTGCAAAAAAAGGGGCTTGCCAAGACATCACAAACCCCAGGCAAAACCCAGCTAATTAATCACTTTTTGATCAATGAAAACTGGCAACTGGTCGATCTGCCGGGTTATGGCTATGCAAAAACGTCAAGAAGCAACCGCGCCGTCTGGCAGAAGTTCATCAGTTTTTACCTCCGCAACAGAGAAAATCTCCAGTGTGTTTTTGTGCTGATTGACAGCCGACTCGAACCTCAGAAAATAGATGTCGAGTTTTGCTCATGGCTTGGAGAAAACGGCCTTCCTTTTCAGCTTATCTTTACTAAAGCAGATAAGCAGTCTCGGGTAAAAACAGATCAGGCTGTCGCAAAATTCCGGAAAGAATTGCTCGGGATTTTTGAGGAGGTTCCACAGCATTATATCACCTCGGCAGAAACGCAGGATGGGCGCGATGAAATACTGAAGTTTATTAATGAGCTAAATAGGACGTTTACCAGATAGTATGAAGAAGTATTTTTCTCTTGTGCTATTTGCGCACACCATATTTGCGATGCCTTTTGCCTTTATCGGCTTCTTTTTAGCGGTCACCACTACCAGTCACCAATTCAATTGGATCAAGCTCCTATTAATGGTGTTATGCATGGTGTTTGCCCGAAATGCAGCCATGGCTTTCAACCGGTACCTTGACCGGAAAATTGATGCAGCAAATCCCAGAACCGTAGTTAGGGATATTCCATCGGGAAGAATTTCATCCAGTGAAGCGCTTGCATTCACCATAATAAACAGTCTGCTGCTCGTAGCTACAACCCTGCTTATTAATCGGCTTTGTTTCTATCTCTCGCCGGTTGCCCTGGCGGTAATACTTGGATACAGCTATACTAAACGTTTTACGCCCTTATGTCACCTGATACTTGGTCTCGGCCTGGCGCTCGCACCAATTGGCGCTTACCTGGTGGTAACTGGAGAGTTCGCCATGCTGCCTATCTATTTTTCATTAGCGGTTCTTTGCTGGGTTAGTGGTTTTGACATTATTTATGCTCTTCAGGATGAGGAGTTCGACCGCGAAAACAATTTAAATTCAATACCTGCCCGGCTGGGGAAAGAAAATGCATTGACAGTTTCTTCGATCCTTCATTTTTTTGCAGTTATTTTCGTCAGTATTCCTTACTTCCTAATCGGTTTAAGCTGGTTCTATCTCGCCGGAATTCTATTTTTCATGTTGCTGCTGGTTTATCAGCATCAATTGGTTAAACCTGACGACCTGTCGAAAGTCAACAGGGCTTTCTTCACTACGAATGGAATAGCCTCGGTAGTATTTGCTGTATTTTTTCTATTAGACGTTTACTTGAGAAATCAATTATAATATTATGGACACGCTTAAAATCATTAAAAAGAAAAGAACATATATCCCACAGGACTTAAAAATCATCTGGGAAGATCTTGAACCAATTTTCACGGAATTACTTGCAAGAACAATACATTCGGTAGTTAACCTTGAACAGTGGCTCAAAGATCGTAGTGAGATCGAAGCCGCCCTTGAAGAAAATTTTGCCTGGAGATATATCCGAATGACTTGTGACACTAGTGACGAAAAACTACTCGCTGCTTTCCAGTTCTTTGCTACGGAGATCGAGCCTAAGATTGCACCGCTGAATAATGAATTGAATAAGAAATTTATTGAAAGTGAGTTTTCCGAAAGTCTTGAAAAGGATAAATATTTCGTGTATACAAGGGGTGTTAAAAAGGCACTCGAGCTGTTCCGGGAAGAAAATATTCCATTACAGACACAAATTCAGGTAGAGCAACAAAAGTACCAAGCTATAACTGGCGCGATGTCTGTGAATTTGCGCGGCAAAGAATATACTCTCGAACAAGCAGCCGTATTTTTAAAGGATTTAGACAGAGAAATCAGACAAGAGGCGTGGGAAGCTATTACCGCGAGAAGACTGCAGGATAAGGAACAGCTTGATGAACTGTTTAATGGATTGTTGAAATTAAGACACCAGGTAGCATTGAATGCCGGTTTTGAAAATTTCAGAGATTATATGTTTCAGGCTCTCGGCCGTTTTGACTATTCTCCTCATGAGTGTTACAAATTCCATGAAGCAATTGAAAAAGAAATCGTACCCATACTCAACAATCAGGCTGAGTTCAGGCAGGAGGCGCTCGGGCTTAAGAAACTTAAACCCTGGGATATGGAGGTTGATACTTCCAATCAGCCAGCATTAAAACCGTTCAATTCCGGCGAGGAATTAATTGAAAAATCTATCAAATGCTTCCAGGGACTGAATCCATATATTGGAGAAAGATTGCAGATCATGAAAGCAAATGGTTTTTTTGATGTGGAAAGTCGTAAAGGAAAGGCGCCGGGTGGTTATAATTATCCCCTGGCCGAAAGCGGTGCGCCATTTATCTTTATGAACTCGGCCGGCACATTCCGTGATCTTACCACAATGGTACATGAAGGCGGACATGCAGTGCATACATTTATTTCTGCCGACCTGGACCTTAATGATTTTAAACACCTCCCTTCGGAAGTAGCAGAACTTGCCTCAATGAGTATGGAACTGATTTCTATGGATAAATGGGATGTATTTTTCGATAACCCGGAAGACCTGAAACGTGCCAAGAAAGATCAGTTAAAGGATGTACTCAAAACCTTGCCTTGGGTAGCAGTTGTAGATCAATTTCAACATTGGATATATACAAATCCGGAACATACAAGCCAGGAAAGAAGTGACGCATGGACGAAGATTTTCGAACGTTTTGGAAATAATTTTGCTGATTGGTCTGAACATCCTGAAGCACTTTCAAACCTTTGGCAAAAACAACTGCACATTTTTGAGGTGCCTTTTTACTATGTGGAGTATGGAATCGCACAATTGGGTGCGATAGCGGTCTGGAAGAATTATAAGAACGACCCGGAAAAAGGTCTTAATAATTACCTGGAAGCATTAAAACTAGGTTATACCAAGACAATTAAGGAGATTTACGAAACAGCTGGTGTCGAGTTTAATTTTAGCGCATCGTACGTAAAGGAGTTGGCTGAGTTTGTGGAAGATGAATTAAAAGAATTGGAATAGAAGAGGCTTGTCTTACCAGATGATTGTTTCCGCTTACTTTGCAAAAGGAAGGAAATCGTTTTATTTACTATATCGGTATGTCCCGCCAGCTGATATCAAACAACTGACAACTCTTCATAAAGTTTGCACGTTTATTGCAGGTCTGCTCACATGAAAAATTTAATTAAAATTATTGTTCTATTAATTGTCTCTAATACTGCTTACTCACAAGATTGGGAAACTGTTAAAATCGACAGCACCGTGTCGGTTAATCTTCCAAAAGGATTCACTAAATCGGAGAATGATGAAAAATACAGTCTGGTTGCTGTAAGTCCCTGGGGAACAATCCTTATTTTTAAGACTCCGGATGACCCAAAGGCTACACCTGATATTGAAAAAAGTAAACAACTGAAAAAATACTATGATAATTATATTAAAAATGTACGGACGGTCTCAACTGGCTCAATAATAAAAGACGAAAAGGATGGATTGATCGGAGAGTTAAAGGTCAAAGACTTTACCTTACAGATTGACACAGGAAGCGGTGTATTGTATCGGAACTTCAGGCTCTTGCATGCCAGCAATGCTACATATATTTTTGAATTTCTTTATCAGGACCTTCACAGTCAATTTGCAGTTCCTGAAAAAGAGAAGTTTTTCAATTCGATAAAAATTAACGAAGAACTTGACAATACGGACCAATATACCAGCGATGCTATCAATGATAACAATGTCGCAAGCAAGAAATATCTATATTGGGCATTGCCGGGGTTCTTTTTTATTGGCCTGATAATATTCCTGTATCGAAAGAGGAAAGCCAGTAAAAGAGTTTAATTATTGGTTCTAAATTCTTAATGTGGCGCTTTGCTATCTTTAATCATTAATCATTTGTTTTCCTCTTTTTCAAAAGGCTTCCCTCTAGCTTCGGAGAATGGTACCATTCTGTATTTTCCAGCATCCAAATCAATTGAAATGTGAGAACTACTCCCAATACAGCTCCGGCAAAAACATCCTGAAAAAAATGTTGTGAAAGGTATACCCTTGAGAAAGCAGTTAGGACGGCAACTGGAATAATCACCCAATGAAGTTTGCGGTGCGGTAAAATAAATGCCAAAACGACGGCCAGCGTGAAGGCATTGGTACTATGTCCCGAGGGAAAACTATGGAATTCATACAGCGGATATCCTTCAATCGTTCTGATAGGATTTAACCCTTCGAAAAACTTCCTGGGTCTGGGCGAATCAAATATTCTTTTGAGTATTTGGACGGTTAACGAAGAATACGCATAGGCAAGCAAAGTGAGTATAGCATAACGGTATTTAATAAATAACATCAATATACAAACCCCAACAGTGGTCAATTCATCCCCTATAAGGGTGCTTATTTTAAAAAACTCATCAAAAAATGCGTTGTGACGAATGTTTGTCCACAGAAAAAGCTCGGCTTTGGAATTAGTTAACAGAATGTAAAGGCATATTACAACCATCACAAGAAACGGAATAATAAAGGCAAGGTGCCTTTTAATAAGGTTGCCGAGGCTTGATCGCATATTTGATGTATGGTGCTTCAAAACTAATTAATTTCGATTTAAAAGCATAACCCTGACTTGCTTAACACCGATTGTGTGTTCCTGTTTCAGTATTTCATAGATCTTTTGCTAATCACATCTGCACTCATTCTTAATACTACACAGTAAAAAAATCCTGATTTCATTGGTGATATCACCAAAATCAATGCGAATAAATTTTTATGTTTGATAAAATCAGCCAAAATAAATATGCCCAGCAACCTCTTCCGCAAAAAATCTATCGAACTTATCATGAAAGACCGCCGGGCTGGATTCTCAGATTCGGAATCCGATGATTCAGGTTTAAGACGGATTTTAACGGTAAAAGACCTCACCCTTATGGGGATAGCCGCAGTAATCGGTGCAGGTATTTTCTCTACGATAGGCAATGCGGCTTTTAATGGCGGTCCGGGTGTTAGTATTTTATTTGTTATTACGGCAGTGACCTGCGGATTCTCGGCGCTCTGTTATGCAGAATTTGCCTCCCGGATCCCTGTAGCTGGTAGTGCATATACCTATGCCTATGCCTCGTTCGGTGAGCTTGTTGCCTGGATAATTGGTTGGGATCTGCTTATGGAATATGCCATTGGTAATATAGCGGTTGCAATTTCCTGGAGCGAATATTTTACCAATTTACTGGAAGGTTTTAATATTCATATCCCCGCCTATTTAACCATGGACTACCTCTCTGCAGCAAAGGCACATACTCTTGTAACTACTGCCGGTGCTGACCTTAATAGTATAACGGACAAGGTAAAATATGCGGCAGAGGCCTGGAATACCGCACCTGGATCTGGTAATTTCAAACTTATTGCGGATCTGCCTGCTTTGGGAATTGTTTTTCTTATTACATACCTCGTGTATATTGGGATAAGGGAGACAAAGAAAGCGACTAATGCCATGGTAATTTTAAAAGTTGGGGTAGTAATCGGCGTGATCCTGCTCGGATTTTTCTACGTGACCCCAGCCAATTGGGATCCCTTTTTGCCTAATGGCTTTGAAGGGATGATGAAAGGAGTTTCAGGGGTCTTCTTTGCCTATATTGGATTTGATGCTATTTCTACTACAGCCGAGGAGTGTAAAGACCCTCAGCGCGACCTGCCGAAAGGCATGATCTACTCACTTGTAATTTGTACCGTATTGTATATACTGGTTGCACTTGTGCTCACGGGTATGGTCAATTACAAATATCTGCAGGTAGAAGATCCTTTAGCCTTTGTATTCAAAAGTGTGGGTTTAGAAAAGATCAGCTATGTAATCTCCATAAGTGCGGTTATTGCTACAGCAAGCGTGCTGCTAATTTTTCAAATGGGCCAGCCCCGAATCTGGATGAGCATGAGCCGCGATGGTCTTTTGCCAAAAAAATTCGCCAGCATACATCCCAAATATAAAACTCCGTGGTTCGCCACGCTTGTCACAGGCTGTGTGGTTGCCATACCTGCCTTATTTATGAATCTAACCGAAGTAACCGATCTGACGAGCATAGGCACCCTCTTTGCCTTCGTGCTGGTATGCGGCGGTGTACTTCTATTGCCTGAAGAACCTGTTACTGAACTGAACCGTCAACGATTCAGGATACCGTACATTAATAGCCGCTACATAGTGCCTTTACTCATCATTAGCCTTTTTGTGATATTCAACCAACAGATTTTGTCGCTATTTACCTATAATGGCGATTGGCATGTGTATAAAGACAAGCTCCCTTATTTTCTCTTTATTATCGCTGCCATTACGATGTCTGTATTATCATTCGCCAAAAATCTTTCGCTTATACCGGTTTTAGGTATGCTGAGCTGTTTATACCTAATGACCGAGCTAGGTTATACCAACTGGCTGCGGTTCCTGATATGGCTTGCTTTAGGGCTGATTATTTACTTTACTTATGGGTATCATAAGAGTAAATTGAATATCAGAGGATAGTTGTTAGTTGTTAATTGTTAGGCTAACGTACCTAATCTACTTGCTGTAACGACAAAAATTTCGTAACTTAATAGCTTTACTCAGACCTCAGACCTCAGACCTCAGACCTCAGACCTCAGACCTCAGACCTCAGACCTCAGACCTCAGACCTCAGACCTCAGACCTCAGACCTCAGACC
>Ga0136611_10001287_pt1 | contig 17417 bp, 16 predicted proteins | sample AntDrymUQ2232306_2_FD_106645 | JGI IMG/M metagenome (GOLD analysis project Ga0136611, IMG submission 106645) | Polar desert sand microbial communities from Dry Valleys, Antarctica - metaG UQ223 (23.06) | ecosystem: Environmental > Terrestrial > Soil > Desert | place: Antarctica: Dry Valley...
CGCCGGCGCCGGCGCGATTCAGCGCGTGCTGCAGGTCGCCGCGATCGTCAGGATGGATCAGCGCCAGCCCCGGACGGCTTTGCAGATCCGGGAGCGTGTAACCAAGCAGCGACTGCAGGCCGCTCGTCGCCGAATCAATGACGATCTGGCCGCCCAGCTCGATGCGCGCGTGGAACGCAAAGTCCGACGCCAGCTCGCCGATCAGGCGGTGGAAACTCTCGCTCTCGCGCAGGCGTGACTGGTCGATGAGCAGGCGCTCGCGCGACCGGTACAAGATGCCGCACAGCCACGAGACCACCGTCGACACGAATACAAACGAGAGAACGCGGATGGGAATGTTGACGAGGCTGGCCTGGGTATCAAAGGCCTGGATGAGCGGGCCGATCGCTGCGGTACTGAGCGCGGTGGTGAAGAGGGCTGGCCGCAAGCCGCTGTGCCAGGCGAGGATCGCGGCTGCCAGCACCATCCACACGCCGCTGACGTAGCGCGTCCACAGAGCGATCCCGATGACCACGGCGGCGGACATCGCAAACGTCGCGACACCGATCCCCAGGTCTTCCCAGACGCTCGCGCGACGTTCGTACGCAGCTTCGTGGCGCATTCTGCTCCCGAAAATTACTCGGTCGAGACCAGCAAAGCAAACCCGGCGCCCAGCTCTTCAGTCAGGCGGCGGTCGTTTCTCCGCCCAAAAGCGAGAGGACCTCGCCGGTGATGTAGCTCGAATGAATCGACGAGGCAAAAAAGACGATGGAGGGTGCAATTTCTTCAGGCTGGGCCGGCCGCTTCATTGGCACCGATGCGCCGAAGTGGGCGACGTCGGCGGGCGTCTTGTCAGCGACGTTGAGGGGTGTCGAGACCGGACCGGGGGCAGGGCGCGATCCACGCCATTACCAAATCGCTGGCCTCGAACCTGGCGTACTCAACGGCGGAGGAGCGCGGAACGAGGTCTGCTTCCAGCCTTGACGGCGTTGATGTTGGGGGGAAGGGCGGCTTCGGTTGGGTTTTCACGCGCGTCTTTCCCACGCCGCGCGTGCGTCGCTGGAGCATGTGACGCTGGCGTGCAAGCAGAGGGCCGACCGAGCCGATTTCTAAGCCATGCTGACGGCCAATGTAGGAGCGCCCTTTCCCTTGTTGAGTGAGGCGTTGCTCTCTACGCGTGCTGAAGCGAAATTCACGCGGTTTTAGGTGGTTTGGCGACCGTCATTACTGGCATTTCTCTTGCTCTGTGGTTCGCATACCTGCAATGGCGGGTAACCACCCTGTCCCAGTGACCGGGTGGAAGGAACTCCAAGCAAGTCAACCTCAAGCTCTACCGCGTAATACACAACCTACCTTGAAGCCTTCGGGCGAGGAGTCGGCGTCTGCCAATCCTCGCCCGGACGGATCCTCACTCCAGACTTCAGCGAGTCGGCAGTCTACAGTCGATAGTTAAGAGTTTGGGTCTGCAGTTCGCAGTTCAGTCTGCGGTTGGGAGGTTCGGCGCTTGGAGATAGCGCGATGGCAGCGCGTGCTCGAGTTTCGTGGCGATGAACCGCGAGGCGTTCGCGACCTCATCGATCGAGACGCCAGTGTCGATGCCGAGCCCGTTCAGCATGAACAGCAGATCTTCGGTCGCAAGGTTTCCGGCGGCGCCGGGTGCGAAGGGACAACCGCCAAGGCCGCCGGCGGAGCTGTCAAAGGTGGTCACGCCGTAGTCCAGACCGGCGAGCACATTGGCGAGGGCGGTGCCGCGGGTGTCGTGGAAGTGCAGCCCGATCTGCCCTATAGGCACGCGCCTGGTAACGAGATCCAGGAGAGGGGCGACCAGGCCCGGATGCGCGGCGCCGATCGTGTCGCTGATCGCCACCTCAAAGACGCCGATCTCGAGTAACCGCGCGGAAATCTCGGCCACGCGCTGCGGCTCGATCGGTCCCTCCAACGGACAGACGAAACACGTTGACAGGTAGCCGCGCACCGGCACTCCGGCGGCCTGCGCATCCGCGCAGACCCGTGCGTAGTTGGCCAGCGACTCATCGATCGACTGATTGATGTTGCGGCGGCTGAAGGTTTCCGACGCGGCCGCGAAAATTGCCACTTCGGAAGCGCCCGCCGCGATCGCGCGCGCCAGCCCCTGCTGATTCGGCACCAGCGCGGTGTACTTGACGCCAGGTCGCCGCGTGATCCCGGTAAACACCGCTGCGGCGTCGGCCATCTGCGGGACCCATCTCGGCGATACGAAGGCCGAGACTTCAATGACCTGGTGGCCGGCGTCCGTCAGGCGATCCACGAAGGCGATCTTGTCGGGCGTCGTGATCGCGGCGCGCTCGTTCTGCAAGCCGTCGCGCGGGCCCACCTCGACGACCCTGACTTTCTCCGGCACACGCATCAGTCGAGCTCCAGCAGGTTGACCCCGGGCTGAACCAGATCACCCTTGGCGCAGTGCACCGCTTTCACGACGCCGCTGCGCGGCGCCTTGATCGGCAGCTCCATCTTCATCGCTTCGAGGACGATGATGGTTTCGCCTTCGGTGACGGCCTGGCCTGGTATCGCGTTAATCGCCACGACGGTCGCCGGCATGGGCGACATCACGTCCTGGGGGCCACGGCTTCTGCGTCGGCTGGCGGCGGGGCCCTGGGTCCCGCTATCCAATCGGGCGACCTGACCGTCCATAAATACCCACGTGCCGTCGGCATTGCTGGCCACGGCCACGCGGACACGGCGCTCGTCGTCTTCAACCAGAAACCAGCCGTCGCCGAGAGCGTGGACTGAATGCTTATCCACGCCAGGATCCTAACGACTCGAACGGATCCGCAGGGGTTCCAGGGGTTCCACCGGTTCCAAGGGCGTCGTTCTGACGCAGTGCCGGGTTCTTCCGGATTGCCTCAATCACGAGCGCGGCGGCGTTCGGCATCTCCTGCGGAATACTCGACGCGATGGCGGCGCCTTCACGGTCCAGAAACTCCGTATCGATCGAGGCGTCCACGAACTTCTGGTGATCGAGGATCTCCAGCAGGAAGGGAATGTTCGTGCGAATTCCGAGGATGGCGAAATCCCGTAATGCCGTAATCGCTCGTCGTCTTGCCTCTTCCCGCGTCGATGCGTGGACGATCAATTTCGCGAGCATCGGGTCGTAGTGCACCGACACCTCGGAGCCCTTCTTCACGCCGCTGTCGACGCGAATCCCGGGTCCTTGCGGCTCGCGATAAAGCAGCAGTGGTCCCGCCTGCGGCAGAAAGCCCTGTGCCGGATCTTCCGCGTAAATGCGGCACTCGATCGCGTGCCCACGCTGCGTGAGGCTGTCCTGCGAGAAGGGCAGCTTTTCACCTGACGCGACGCGCAATTGCGCATGCACCAGGTCGATGCCGACCACGGCCTCAGTGACCGGGTGCTCGACCTGCAGGCGCGTATTCATCTCCAGGAAATAGAAACGCGCGGAGTCGCCGTCGCCTTCGAGTAAGAACTCGCACGTGCCGGCATTGCGGTAGCCGACGGCCTGAGCGGCGGCCACCGCGGCTGCGCCCATCCGTCCGCGTACTGACGCACTCAAGGCCGCGCACGGACTTTCCTCGATCACCTTCTGATGGCGCCGCTGCGCCGAGCATTCGCGCTCGAAAACGTGGACCGTGTTCCCGTAATTGTCGGCAAACACCTGGATCTCGACGTGCCGTGGCTTCTCGATCAGCCGCTCGATGTACAGCGTGTCGTTGCCGAACGACGCTTTCGCTTCCCGGCGCGCCGCCGCCAGTGCGCCGGCGAGGCCGGATTCGTCATGCACCGCTTTCATGCCGATGCCGCCGCCACCCGCCGCGGGCTTAATCAGCAGGGGGAAGCCGACCTTTTGTGCGGCCGCCGTCATCGAGCCGTCCGACTGATCGGCCGGTGTCTCGCCGGGGACGACGGGAACCCCTGCGTTGGTCATCAGCTTCCGCGCGCCAACCTTCGAGCCCATCGCTTCGAGGGCAGACGCCGGCGGGCCAACGAAGGTCAGGCCGGCAGTTTCGACGGCGCGGGCGAACGCCGCTCGCTCCGAGAGAAAGCCGTAACCCGGATGAACGGCATCGCACTGCGAGGCCGTCGCCGCGCCGAGGATCGCGTCGATGTTGAGATAACTTTCACGCGCGGGCGGCGGCCCGATCCGGATCGCGCGATCGGCCTCGCTGACGTGCGGCGCGGCCGCGTCGGCGTCGGAATAGACCGCTACCGTTTCAATCCCGAGCTCGCGACACGCGCGCAGGATGCGGCGGGCAATCTCGCCGCGATTGGCGATCAGTAACCGGCGGATCATGGCGTGGGCACGTGCCACGAGGGCTGGCGTTTCTCGAGGAAGGCCTTCAACCCTTCTTGCCCTTCGGGCGACACGCGCTGCGTCGCGATGGCGTCAGCGGTGAGGTCGATCACGTCCGCGGGCGATCGGCCGAGCACGTTCGGGATCAGGGCCTTGGCGCGCGCCACCGCTGTTGGCGACGCGCTCAGCGATTCGCGCACGAAGCTCTCGACCGCGTCGTCCAGATCGGCAGCGGCGACGATCGAGTGAACCAGGCCGATGGTCTTCGCTCTCTTCGCGTCGAATCGCATTCCGGTCAGAAACAATTCGCGCGCCGCCGATGCGCCGATTTTTTGCAGCACATAGGGTGAAATCATCGCCGGCAGAATGCCGAGCTTGGTCTCGGTGAACCCGAAGATTGCGGCTGCGTCGGCAACGACAATGTCGCACACCGCCGCCAGGCCCGAACCGCCGCCGAGCGCCGCGCCCTGGATGCGGCCAATCACGATCGCCGGCACGGTATTGATGGCGAGAAACATCTCCGCGCCCGCGCGCGCGTCACGCAGGTTGTCTTCGCGCGTGTAGTCGGCCATCTTCGCCATCCACGCGGCATCGGCGCCGGCGCTGAACACCTTGCCCGCGCCCGCGAGCACCACCACCCGCACGGCCGGGTCCGGTGCGCCGTCCTGGCCCAGGCGGTGAGCTCGGCGATGACGTGCTCGTTGAACGCGTTGCGGACATCAGGCCGATTGAGCGTCACGTATTCGACGGCGCCGCGGCGCTCGACATTCAGGTATTGATAGCTCATCTACGTGCCTTTGATTATATCGGCGCGCCTCGGAACGAATGGAACTGTTGAAACTGGAATCAATCCTGCAGTTCGTTTGCCAGGAGGAAGTCGATGACACGTTTGATATGCGCGCTTGGAAGCGCAATGGCAATTTCAGGTGCGTCGCTGCTATCACAGGCGCAAGCGCCGGCTCCGTCGTCAAAGGGGACGGAGATCCTGACTACGCAGGGCAAGGCGGACGCGAAGAACCTCATCGAGGACGTCAAGACCCTCGGCTGCATCCGGCGATGGCAGCCGGCGCCGGATGATCCGACAAAGGTGGGCGCCGATCGGCAGCCGGGGCTCCCCGGGATTTATCTGCTCACGCCGCTGTCGTCGAGTGCGGCAACCGAGACCGACCTGCCAACCTACTTGCTGACGCCGAGCACCACCCTGACCTTCTCGCAACACGTCGGACACAAGGTCGAAATCACCGGCACCGCGCAAACCGCGCCGCTGCCGCCGACCGTCCAGGAAATCGCGACCGCACCCACGCAGCGCCCCGAGAACAAGCCGAGCACCAACGGCATGCCGCGGCTGACGGTGGCGACGGTGACAATGGTGGCCGAGGGTTGTCCCTAACAGCGGCCAACGGGCCGGTTACATTCGGAACACGCCGAACTTGGCGGGCGGGATGGGCGCGTTGAACGCGGCCGACAGGCCAAGTGCCAACGCGCTTCTCGTTTGCGCCGGATCGAGGATCCCGTCATCCCAGAGCCGGGCCGTCGAGTAGTACGGCGAGCCTTCGGTATCGTACTTGTCGAGAATCGGCTGTCGAATCTCTGCCTCGGCCTCGGCGCTCAGCGTCTGCTGGTCGCGCGCCAGTTGATCCTTCTTGACCGTGGTCAAGACCCCGGCCGCCTGTTCGCCGCCCATCACCGAAATGCGGGCGTTGGGCCACATCCACAGTAATCGCGGGTCGTAGGCGCGGCCGCACATGCCGTAATTGCCGGCGCCAAACGATCCGCCGATAATCACCGTGAACTTCGGCACCACCGAGTTGGCCACAGCGTGAACCATTTTCGCGCCGTCCTTGGCGATGCCGCCGCGCTCGTACTGTTTGCCGACCATGAAACCGGTGATGTTCTGCAGGAAGATCAGCGGCACGCCGCGCATGTTGCAAAGCTCGATGAAGTGCGTCGTCTTGAGGGCGGACTCCGAGAAGAGCACGCCGTTGTTGGCGATGATGCCCACCAGGAAGCCGTGAAGCCTCGCAAATCCGCACACGATCGTCGTCGCGTAGCGCTCCTTGAATTCGTCGAAGCGGGATCCATCGACAAGGCGCGCGATCACTTCGCGCACGTCGTAGGCCTTTCGGATGTCGAGGTTCACGACGCCGTAAATCTCCGCCGGATCGAACGCCGGCTCCTCCGGCGTGGTCATGTCCTCCGGCAGACGCTTGCGCGTGTTCAGGGTCGACATGATGATGCGGGCACGCTGCAGCGCGTCGGCGTCATCCTCGGCAAGGTAATCCGCCACCCCTGAGAGGCGCGTGTGCACATCGGCGCCGCCGAGATCTTCAGCGGTGACTTCCTCACCGGTCGCGGCCTTTACCAGCGGCGGGCCGCCCAGGAAGATCGTGCCCGTGCGTTTAACGATGATCGTTTCGTCGCTCATCGCCGGCACATACGCGCCGCCGGCGGTGCAGGAGCCCATCACCACCGCGATTTGCGGAATGCCTTCCGCCGACATCCGTGCCTGGTTGAAGAAGATGCGGCCGAAGTGCTCGCGATCGGGAAACACGTCCGCCTGCATTGGCAGAAACGCGCCGCCCGAATCGACCAGATAAACGCAGGGCAGGTGGTTGTGTAACGCCACTTCCTGCGCGCGCAGGTGCTTCTTCACGGTGAGCGGGTAGTAGGTGCCGCCTTTAACCGTCGCATCATTCGCCACGATCACCACGTCACGACCGGAGACCCGGCCGATGCCGGTCACGACGCCGGCGCTCGGCGCATCCCCCTCATACATGTTCCAGGCCGCCAGCGGCGACATCTCGAGAAACGCGGAGCCGGGATCGATCAGTCCGTCGATGCGCTCGCGCACCGGCATCTTGCCCTGCTCGCGGTGTCGCGCAAGGTATTTTGGGCCGCCGCCCTGGCGAACCTGTTCGAAGCGGCCGCGATACTCGGTAACCAGCGCCTGCATGCGCTCGCGGTTAGCGCCGAACTCGGCGCTGTTGACATCGATCTGCGAATGAAGTCGATCCATTACCAGCCGCAGCAATTGGTCTTGACGCGGCAAGAGCGGTAGGAAGGTTCATCCACCCCGCCATTATAAGCGGACGAGGTGGAGTCCCCAAGTCAGCCGCGAATCAAAACCCGCATCCCATCTGATTGACGACGAACCACAGCGCGATGATCGAGACGGGAACACCCAGTAGCCAAGCAGCTCCATATTTCATAAACGTGATCTCCTCGTCTTTCTCCTAGAGCAATAGGCATTCCAAGCAATTGGAGAGCGAACGGCATCACCGTTGCTATGGACTACGGTGGAGGCAGTGATGAGAGCGTTCAATCAATATCTGGGAACTTCGTCGATGGCTTTAGTTGCCGAATCTGTGGATTTCGGAGCCACGTTGAAGCAGATGATGAGCCGGGTGCGCAGGAAGACGCGCAGCGTGGCATGCAGAGTCGTCAATGGTGGACACGAGCTTTACCGGGCCCGCACCGAGACCAGGCTGTATCAACAGTGCCTGCTCTGCGGCCACGAGACGCCCGGGTGGACGATCGATCGCCGCGACCGACACCTGCACCTGGTGAGCAGCCAGCAGTCGTCCGCGGTCGCGTCACGTCGATAATCGCCCGGTGGGGCTCGATGTGACCGCCGCTAATTCCTAGCGGGATCGCGGTATCGGTGCACGTCTGACGCCCCGTGCGGCGCCCGGAGCATCGGGCGCTGGTCGCCGTCTTCTCCGCGCCTCGACGATCACCGAGCATCGCCGCCGGATCTGCAATTCCGCCTTAACATCCCGGGTGCAAGTCGCGATGCTCTGAATGAATGAACTGCTCATCGCCATAATCCTCCTCGCCACGGGCTTCCTGTTTTCATTCGAACCGCGCCGCCGTCGCATCGTCGAGATGCGACTGCAGGAGGCGCTTGCCTCGGTGGACCAGCAGGTGGCCGATCGCACTGATGCGCTCTCAGAGCATCGATGCAATCGAGCGCAACGCCAGGATTCAGACGCGGTTGATTGAAGATCTGCTCGACGTTTCGGGGATGATTCAGGTCCGGGTCAGCCTAACGGTGGCGCCGATTAACCTGCGCTCGATCGTTGACGCTGCCGTCGATACGATACGGCCCACAGCAGTCGCGAAGGAGATCGCGCTCGTGGTCGCGGGACCAGACGATGTTCTTGCGGGTAATCGGCGACGAGCATCGTCTGGAGCTGGTCGCTGACGACCTCAACTCTTCACTGTCGACTCTCGGCTGCCGACTGTCTCTTGTTATGCTTGCGGTGACTCGCTGATCCCGCATTCCTTCATCTTGTTCAGCAGTGTCTTGTAGCTGACCTGCAGGTACTCCGCCGTCTTGCGGCGGTTCCACCGGAAGCGCTCGAGGGCGTGCTGAATCGCTTCCTTCTCGGCGCCCATCGCAGCGTGCCGCGCGAGCTCCTGGAGGTTCACGCCATCGGCGCCCATCGCTGCGGCGATGCCATCAGCAGGGGCGGCCACGGCGGCCGGCGCGGGCATGGTGAATGCGGGCACCGGCGGAGGGGGGGCGGGCATCGGCGCGAAGGGCTGCCGCGACATCGGGATGGTGCCGGTTCGCTCGTGCCGCTCGTGCCGGTCGTGCCGCTCGCGCTGTTCGTAGCGATCTTCCGCATCGGCGTTGGCGCGCGCGACGCGCAGCCGGCCGATTTCGGCGAGGATCAGCGTCTCGTCCTGGAGAACGACCAGGCGCTTCATCATGTTCTCGAGCTCGCGGATGTTGCCGGGCCACTCGTAAGTGAGCAGCGCTTCCTGCAGCACCAGCGAGGGGCGCACCGGCGGCCGGTGATAGACCGATGCGAACTTGAGCAGGAAGAACTCGATCAGCTGAAGAATCTCTTCGCGGCGCTCGCGCAGGGGCGGAATGTGGACCTCGATGACTTGCAGGCGATAGTAGAGGTCCTCGCGGAACGTGCCCTGGCGCATCATCGCTTCGAGATCGCGGTTGGTCGCGGCAATCACGCGCACGTCGACTTCGACCGTGCGGTTGCTGCCGAGTTTCGTGAACTCGCGATCCTGCAGGACGTGGAGAATTTTCGCCTGCAGCGCCTGCGGCATCTCGCCGATTTCGTCGAGCATGATGGTGCCGTGCTGGGCGAATTCGAACTTGCCGACGCGGGTCGAGGCCGCGCCGGTAAACGCCCCGCGCTCGTGACCGAACAATTCGCTTTCGAGCAGGTCCGCCGGCAGCGCCGCGCAATTGACCTTGACGAACGGCGCCGAGCGGCGCGGTGAGCGGCGATGGATTTCCCGCGCGATCACTTCCTTGCCAACGCCGCTTTCGCCACGCAGCAGCACGCTGATGTCGTTGTCGGCGACGCGCTCGACCATGGTCATCACCGGCTGCATCGCGCGGCCGGAGCTCCAGCACGGCTGCGCGCCATCCGGATCCTGCCCGACCTGCGTGCGCAGTCGCTGTACTTCGCTCGTCAGCGACAGCCGCTCAAGGGCGTTACGAATCGCCGCTTCAAGGGCGACCTCGCCGACGCCGTCGGCATCCCCGGGCTTCAGGACGTAATCAGCGGCACCGAGCCGCACGGCCTCGACAATCTTTTCGGTGGCGCGGCCGCCGGACACCATCACGACTTGCGCGGCGGGGTGGGCGAAGCGGATCTGGCGAAGGGTTTCAAGGCCGTCGAGACCGGGCATCGAGACGTCGAGCAGCACCACATCCGGGAGCGCGCCTTCGCGCAGGCCCTGGAGCAGCGCGTCGCCGCTATCGTAGGTCGAGGTCTCGTAGCCGCGCGACTTCAACAGCGTTTGCAGGTAGTTGGCAAACGGCTTGTCGTCGTCAACGATGGCGAGTGTGGCGCTGGTGCTCATGCTTGTACCAATGGAATACGGAATCCGACGGATGCACGATGCTCCGAATGCGTCCATGTGTGAACGCGGTGTAAGTCGAGCACGAACGCGGCCCAGATTAGCTTCAACCCTTTCCCACCTTTCACGAAATCCACCGCCCGCGCGTCTACCGCCTCTGGCCCAGACTGCAGGGCCGGCATCGACGCGGCTGTCCCGGCCAACACAATCAATTCCTTGCCGACCTCGCGCTTCACGACGTGCGGCTGGTCGCGTGCCTCGTCGAACGCGGCCTTCGCGACGATCGCGACGGCTTGCACGAGGTCGCGATGATGACCAGGCGCGATGTCGCCAGGAGCAGCCACCTGATCGCCGGCATCCTCCTGCCAGGATGCGCCCGCTACGTCGTCGGCCGCGCGCAGGCTCGTGAGGAAGTCCGCGGCAGTTATGCGCTCGGGTACGCCGTGCGGTGAAGCGCTCTCGGAGAGCGCGCTCACCTTTCCCATGTCCACACAGAGCGTGGCCAGGGTGCCGAGTGCTTGACGCGTTTGCTCGAACGCCTTGCGCGTGTCTTCAACGTTAGTAAACCGGCCATCGAGATAGAGCTTCAGATAACCCTGCGACACCGCCAACGGCGTTCGAATTTCGTGGGCCAAAGTATTCAAGACTTGCGCCAAGTTCGGCTGCATACGTAGAAGACTAGCACTTCTGTCGCGCACGCCAAGGCCTCATCCGTTGGCATGCCCCTTGAAGTGTGGAGGGTGGACAAACGCACGGTGATGACCAATGGCAAGCACATTTTGATCGTGGATGACTACCCAGATGCGCTTGATATCTGGGCGTTGTATCTGCGGTCGTTGGGCTATCAGGTGTCGACCGCCAGCGACGGCGTGACGGCTCTGGCTCAAGCACAGCGTTTGCTGCCGGATCTCGTCGTGCTGGACCTCGAACTTCCGCGCCTTTCCGGAATCGACGTAGCGAGGCTGTTGCGCGCCAATCCCGACACCCAGTGCATCCCGCTTATTGCCGCGACTGGATATTCGCATACCCGGCAGCTCGACCAAGCCCGCGACGCGGGCTTCGACCGCATCGTTCTCAAACCTTGCGATCTCGATGTGCTCGTCGCGGAGATTGAGCGCTTGCTGATTACCGGCGCAAAGATTCCCGGCCAGCCCTGCCATATAGCTATGGAGCATCGTCATAACAATGGGTAGCAAGCTACCTCGTGGTGGAGCAAATGACTACAGATACCGCTGGGCTTGAAACCGCACTCGTCGTGATGGCCGTGTGCATGGTCATCCAGACCCTGATGTTTGTCGGTATTGCGGTCGGCGCGTACATCGCCTATCGGCGCGCGGGTGAGGCCTTGGCCGACGTGAAGTTGTCGGCCGAAGCCCATATTGACGAGCTGCGGGGGCAGGTACAACGCATCGCGGCGACGGTTGACGACACCGCCGCGGCCCTGAAGCGTGGCACCAACGCGGTCGACGGCGTGATGACCGACATGCGCGACGCGATGGGTACGGTCAGGAATTCAGTCGGCACGGTGGCGTCGGTCGTCTCTGCGCCACGGACCGCGCTGGCTCTCGGGTTATGGAAGGGACTGCAAACCTGGCGGAAGCACCGCGACGCACAGCGCGTCGAGGCCGCCGCGACTTCGGACTTGTAAAACGCATTCACAAGGAGACTGCGATGACTAGGTGGAACGATGAGGAATCAGCGGGCAACGGAACATTCCTGCTGGGAGCATTGGCCGGCGCCCTCGTGGGCGCGGGTGTGGCGCTGTTGATGGCCCCGAAGTCGGGCGCGCAGACGCGCGAGGAGCTCAGCGCCGGTTACAGCTCGGTTCGTGAAGCGGCGGCGCGCCGTTACCGCGACCTGGCCGAACGCGCGACCGCGAAGCTCGGCGAGCTCGAACAGAAGGTCGATCAATACGCCGGCAGTCCCTCGTCCAGCACGGGAACCACGGGCGACACCACGTCGACCAGCGGCTACCCGCGGGTTTAGGAGCCATCCATGCTGACCACGATTCTCGTTCTGCTGATCGTCCTCTGGCTGCTCGGAATGGTGAGCTCCTACACGCTGGGTGGGTTCATCCATATCCTGCTCGTGATCGCCGTCGCGGTCGTTCTGATCCGCGTGATCCAGGGCCGACGAGTCGTCTGACGGGTCGCTGGCGGCCCTTGTTAAGTGTGCCGCCTCTCCGCAGTCGGGGAGGCGGACGCTTGCCGCGCGGAGCTCAACACCGACACGCCATGATTGGCCTGCAGATATGTCATCGATGAAGTCTGCAACCCGCCGCCGTGTCCTCGTCGTCGACGACGAGTCGATGGTCACCGACTGGTTGAAGATGGTAATCGAGCAGGGTGGCGGCGAGCCCGGGTACGAAGTGCGTGCCGCGCTGGTCGGCTCGCGCGCCCTGGAACTGTTCCGCACGTGGCGGCCCGACGTGGTGCTACTTGATCTGGTGCTGCCCGACATCGACGGGATCGCGTTGTTGCGCCAGCTGAAGGCGATCGACGACACCCCGGTGATCGTCATCAGCGGCGTGGGCACCATTACTCGCGCGCTCGAAGCCGGCCAGGCCGGCGCCTTCTTCTTTCTCGAAAAATCGAATCTCGATCCGGCCGGCATCGTCTCCATCCTGGATCGCGCGACCGGCCTGCAGGTCGAGCGCGCACAGCACGAGCGGTTGAAGGAGCAGGTGCGCGACCGCTACGCGTTCTCGAGCATCATCGGCAAGAGCAAGAACATGCGCGAGCTGTTCGAGCTGATCGAGGCGGTGGCCGAGAGCGAGGCTAACATCCTGATCCAAGGCGAGAACGGCGTCGGCAAGGAGCTGATCGCCAACGCGATCCACGTGCGCAGCGGTCGCGCTCAGGGCCCGTTCATCAAGATCAATTGCGCGGCGCTGCCCAAGGAACTGATCGAGTCGGAGCTGTTTGGCTACAAGAAAGGCGCGTTCACCGGCGCGACCAGCGACAAGGTCGGCCTGTTGGAGCTCGCTGCCGGCGGCTCGCTGATGCTCGACGAGATCGGCGAGATGCCCTGGTTGCTGCAGACCAAGCTGCTGCGCGTGCTGCAGGAGAGGGAGTACCGGCCGATTGGCAGCGAGCGCCTCGTCAAAGTGGACTTCCGGCTCATCTGCGCCACCAATGTCGATCCGGACGCGGCGATGCGGGATGGCCGGTTGCGCGAGGACCTGTATTTCCGCATCAACACGGTGACGCTGCGGGTGCCGCCGCTGCGCGAACGGAGCGAGGACCTGCCGCTGCTATGCGCGCATTTCCTCGACAAGTTCAACGGCCGTTATCAAAAGAACGTCAAGGGGATGACGCCGGCGGCGTATCATCTGCTGATACGTTTCCGCTGGCCGGGCAACGTCCGCGAGCTCGAAAATGCGATTGAGCGCGCGGTGCTGGTGGCAAAGTCGCCAGACGTGCAGCCGCAGGACCTGCCGGACTCGATCCGCGGCGATGCGGCCGCCGAGGACGCGTTCACGGTGCCGCCGCATCACACGCTGGCGGAGATCGAGCGGATGGCCGTGGTGCAGACGCTGCAGCGCACGAACTGGAACAAGCAGGAGGCGGCGCAGATCCTTGGACTCTATCGGCCGACGCTGTACAGCAAGATCAAGAAGCATCACATCAAGGATCCACGCGCGATGCGCGTCGCCGAAGAGGCGTGATCTCGCGGCGTAAGCGCGGCAAACCGCTGAAACCGGCCGGGCCGCTGCGCCTGATCGGGCTGGCCGCGTGGCGGGGCGTGGGAGAGCTCTACGACAGTGAAGGCCTGACCCATGCGGCGTCGATTTCCTACTACGCGCTGTTGTCGCTGTTTCCGATCCTGCTCCTGGCAATCTTCATCCTCGGAGACCTGACGTCGGATTCCGCCGATCGCGACGCGGTGGTCCGCTTCGTGTTCCGTTATTTCCCGAGCCAGTTTGCGTTCATCTCCGGACAGCTCGAGGCGTTTCAAACCACGCCGGTGTCGTTTGGCTTCTGGGGCGTGGCCGGCTTGCTATGGGGCGCGCTCGGCGTGTTCAACGCCATCACCTCGGCGGTCAATCACGCCTGGGCGGTAGAACGCCGACGCAGCTTTCTCAAGCATCGTCTTTACGGATTCTTGATGATGGTCTCGGCCGGGCTGGTGATGATTCTTGGCCTGGTGATCGCGAGCATGGTGCGGCTGGCCGAGACCCGGCTGAGCGAAGCGATGGTGCGTTCGCCGTGGGTGGCCAATTTCTCGGGCGTGTTTGCCAGCTATCTCGCCACGGCGCTGCTGATCGGCTGTGTCGCGCTGGTCTTCAAATACATCCCGAATACCAAGGTCCGCTTCCGCGATGTGTGGCCGGGCGCCATCCTCGTCGGCGTGTTATGGCGCATCGCGATGTGGTTGTTCTCGTGGTACGCCGCCGACCTGGCGACCTGGAACGTGATCCACGGATCGATCGCGGCGGTGGTGGTGTTCCTGCTGTGGATCTACGTCAGCGCGGTGATCCTGATCTACGGCGTGGAAATGACCGCGAGCTACGCGCGGCTGCAGGAAGCCGCCGTCCGCCACCCCTCGATGAGCAAGGAATTACAAGCGACGGAGTAATATCGATAAATGCCGAATCGACTCGCGGGCGAGCAGAGTCCCTATCTTCTGCAGCACGCGAACAACCCGGTTGACTGGTATCCCTGGGGACCCGAAGCGTTCGAGGCGTCCCGCACCTCCGGCAAGCCCATCTTTCTGTCGATCGGTTACGCGACCTGCCATTGGTGTCACGTGATGGAGCGCGAGTCGTTCGAAAAGGGCGCCGTCGCCCTGGTGCTCAACGATCTGTTCATCTCGATCAAGGTCGACCGCGAGGAGCGGCCCGATGTCGATCGCGTCTACATGACGTTCGTCCAGGCGACCACTGGCGCGGGCGGCTGGCCGATGAGCGTGTGGCTGACGCCGGAGCTGCAGCCATTTTTCGGCGGCACCTACTTTCCGCCCGCGGCGCAGTGGGGCCGGCCCGGCTTCGTCGACGTGCTGTCCGAGATCGGCCGCGCGTGGCGGGACGATCGCCTCAACGTGGTGAAGTCCGCGGCCCAGATTGTCGAGCGGCTTGCGGTGATGGCGCGTGGGCAGGACGAACCGCGCCAAGCCGGCGAAGACGCGCTCGCCAGGACCTTCCAGCAGTTCCAGCAGTCGTTTGATACCAGGCGCGGGGGCTTTGGCGATGCGCCGAAATTTCCGAGGCCGAGCGAGCTGTTGTTCCTGCTGCGCGAATACGCGCGCACCGCTACCGACATCGCGCGGGCGATGGTCGTCCAGACGCTGCGGGCGATGGCGCTCGGCGGCATGCGCGACCACATCGGCGGCGGATTTCATCGCTATTCGGTCGACGGCGACTGGCGGGTGCCGCACTTCGAGAAAATGCTCTACGACCAGGCGCAGATCGTGCTGGCCTGTCTCGAGGCGGCGCAGGCCGGGGAGGATCCGTTCTTCGCGCAGATCGCCGAGGACACGCTGCAGTATGTGCGGCGCGACATGACCGACGAGCGGGGCGGTTTCTATTCGGCCGAAGACGCCGATAGCGAACCCCCCGAAACCCAGGCGCATGCGGGCTCCGTTCACAAAGTCGAGGGCGCGTTTTACGTATGGACCGCGGACGAGATCCTCGCGCAGCTCGGCGAACACGCGCCGGCGTTCGTCGGCCGCTATGGCGTATTGCCCAACGGCAACGCGCCGTTCGATCCGCAACACGAATTCGTCAACAAGAACCTGCTCTACACGGCGCTGTCGATCGCCGACATCGCCAAGGCGCTCGACAAGACGCCGATCGACGTCGCCGAATCGCTGCTGCACTCGCGCAGGATCCTGTTCGATACGCGCGAGCTGCGGCCGCGTCCGCTGCTCGACGACAAGGTGCTGACGGCGTGGAACGGCCTGATGATCGCCGCGTTCGCGCGCGCCTCGCGCGTGCTGGGCGGCGAGGTGCTCGATGCCGAGAACGCGCACGCGTCAACCGCGGCGCACCTGCAGAGTGCAATTGCGGCGGCGTCATTCATTCGCGACGTGATGTGGAATGCGGACAGCAAGCGGCTGTTGCGGCGCTATCGCGCCGGTGATGCGGCGATCGACGGCTATGCCGAGGACTACGCGTATCTGATCTTCGGGCTGCTCGAAGTGTTCCAGGCGTCTGGCGATCCGCAGTGGCTGGCGTGGGCGCGCGATCTGCAAGCGCGCCAGGACGAGTTGTTTTGGGACGGCCAGAACGGCGGCTGGTTCAGCACCACCGGCGAAGATCCCTCCGTGCTGGTCCGCATGAAAGAGGATTACGATGGCGCCGAGCCGTCCCCGACTTCCGTGTCGGCGATGAACCTGCTGACGCTCGCTCACCTCACGGGCGAGAGCGCCTACTCCGATCGCGCGGCACAGGCGATCGCGTCCTTTGGCGGCCGGCTCGAGGAGCAGGGACGCGCGGTGCCCTTCATGGCCGCGGCGCTCTCCACCTCGATCGCCGGAGGCGAGCAGATCGTGATTGTCGGCCGCCGCGCCGCCGCGGACACGAAGGCGATGTGGACCGCCGCCAATAAGGCCTACCGTCCGTTTGCGGTGCTGACGCTCGTCGATCCGTCGGAGCAGCAGGGGCTCGCGGCGCAGATGCCGTGGATCGCGCAGATGAGGATGCGCGACAACAGGGCGACAGCCTATGTTTGCCGCGGCTTTGCATGCAACGCGCCGTCAACCGACCCGGCGGTGCTCTCAGGCGATCAGGCCATCAGGCCATCGGGCCATCAGCAATGAGCGCGCTGGTCGACGTTGTCAGCAGCCGCGGTGGCGCCTGGCGGCGCATCGTCCTTGGCGGCGGGCGCGGCAATCTGCTGTCGCTCGACCTGATCCGCGCGCTCGGTGAAGCGATTCACGCGTTGGAATCCGAGCGCGGCATCAAGTGGCTGACGATCGAGGGCACCGGCGGCGAGTTCTCGTACGGAGCGCGCATCCAGGAGCACGCGCCAGAGCTGATGGCCACGGTGTTGCCGGAGACGCATCGCATCATCAAGCGCCTGCTGGCCTTTCCGGCGGCCACCGCATCGCTGGTCGAAGGCCGCTGCCTCGGCGGCGGCTTCGAGCTCGCGCTGGCGTGCGACGACATTATTGCCACCGAGAACGCGACATTCGGCCTGCCGGAAATCCGGCTGGCGGCGTTTGCGCCGGCCGCCGCGGCGATCCTGCCGCTGCGCGTTGGCGCATCGCGGGCAACGCGTGCGATCGTCACCGGGCAGATCCAGGGCGCGCAGTACTGGCATGACGCCGGCCTGCTGTCGATGGTCGCGCCGCAGGCGAGCCTGCTCGATGCCGCGGC
>Ga0136611_10001288_pt1 | contig 17401 bp, 16 predicted proteins | sample AntDrymUQ2232306_2_FD_106645 | JGI IMG/M metagenome (GOLD analysis project Ga0136611, IMG submission 106645) | Polar desert sand microbial communities from Dry Valleys, Antarctica - metaG UQ223 (23.06) | ecosystem: Environmental > Terrestrial > Soil > Desert | place: Antarctica: Dry Valley...
GAAAGGAGCAGGGCTCCAAAGATCTTTCTCATTGCATCCTCCTGGTTGTTCGATCGTCCACCACCATAGCGACGCGTCCGCTGCGGAGGTAGGCCCGTCGGCACATGTCGGTACCGACACCTGAGGGAGGACGAGCAAGCGGCCGCTGCGCCACGTTGGAGGTGCTCCGTTCGGTTCGGTACCCTGCGCCCGGTGCCAGCGGGGACCCGAGCCGAGCGGGCGCAAGACGCACTCGGACTCTTCACGCCGCTCCTCGGCGGGATCGTCACGAGTTTGCTCTCTGTGCGTCCCACCGAGTCACGCCCGGTCGACATCGTGTTGCTGTTCCTGTGCGGTGCGGCCCTGACCTGGGCGGCGTCCACGGCACCGTGGTGGGCGGTCGCAACTGCGGGCGGACTGTCCGCAGCGCTGGCGAAGGGAGCGTTCGTGTGGGTGGGCGTGCTGTCGGCGGCGGCGGTGATGATCGTCCCGCCGTCGCACCCGGTGTCGAAATCCGTGCGTCAGGTCTCGACGATCGGAGCAATCGTCACATTCGCAGAAGCGCGCGTGGTCGGTTTCCACGGCCTCACGTCGCTGATCGCGTGCACCGCGCTGATTGCCGTCGCCGTCACCGGCGTCATCCGCCGGCCGCGGATTGTGCGCCGGCGGGTACTGGCGGCGTTCGGTGGCGTTGCGGCGCTCACGTTCGCAGCCATCGTCCTGCTCGGGATCTCTGCGTTCTCCGCCCGAACACCTCTCAATGACGGCGAGCAGCAGGCGCGAGCGGCGATCGACGAGCTGAACCGCGGTGACCTGGCTGCCGCCGCATCGGGGTTCGAGGTCGCGGCCGAATCGTTCCGCGACGCTCGGGGGAAACTCGATGGGCCGCTCGGGGTTCTCGGACGAGCCTTACCCGTCGTGGCACAGAACCGGTCGGCGGTCGCGGAACTCTCGGCGGGCGCCGAGGAGGCGACCCGACTCGCCGCGAATGCGCTCCGCCAGATCGACCCCGACTCGGTTCGCGTCGTCAACGGACGGATCGACGTTGCCGCCATCTCTGCACTCGCGGTGCCGTTCGAGGAGCTCGCCGACTCCCTCACGGAATTGCGGACGGACGTCGAGCGCGCAGGATCACCGTGGCTGCTCCCCCAGATCACCCGCCGGCTTGCGCCGCTCGCCGACGATCTCGACCGGAACAACTCGCACCTGGCACGAGCCCGCCACGCGATCGACGTCGCTCCCGCGCTCCTCGGCGCGACTGGCACCCGTCGGTACTTCGTCGCGTTCACCACCCCCGCCGAGGCGCGTGCGCTCGGCGGGTTCATGGGCAACTGGGCCGAGCTCACAATCACCGATGGCCACATCGTCATGACGGACTTCGGGCGCACGAATGACCTCAACCAGGGCGGCCCCGAACCTGAGGAGCGTCACCTCGCGATCCCCGACGAGTTCGTCGCTCGATGGACCGCTGATCTCCTCGACGCTGATGGAACGACGGATCTCGCCACCTGGTCCAACATCACGAAGCCGCCGGACTTCCCGACGGTCGGGCGCATGATCAGCGAGCTCTATCCGCAGAGCGGCGGCCGCAGCGTCGACGGTGTGCTCCTCCTCGACGTGGAGGCCATCGCGGCCTTGCTCAACTTCACCGGTCCGCTCGAGATCGAGGGCGCCCCGGAGCCACTGACGGCTGAGAACACGGCACAGTTCCTGCTCACCGGGCAGTACGAGATCGCGGCGTCGGATGAGCGGGTCGACCTTCTCGAGCGGATCGCCCAGGAGACGGTGAGACGTCTTCTCACGACCGCACTCCCGCCGCCGGCCGAACTGGCCGCCGTACTGTCACCCGTGACGCAGGAGGGCCGCCTGCTCGCATGGAGCTCGAACTCGAAGGAGCAGGCGCTCTTCGAGGAGATCGGCATGGCGGGTGCGTTCCCCCGACTCGACGGCGGCGACGGGTTCGCTGTCACCGTCGACAACGAGGCCGCGAACAAAGCCGACGCGTACCTCCGGGTGGACGGGTCGTATGAGTCCACGGTCGACGCGACAACCGGGGCGGCATCCGGTCGGCTGATGATCCGGCTCCACAACGATGCGCCGGCGGAAGGTCTCCCCGACTATGTCATCGGGAATCCGCTCGGCCTCCCGAAGGGGACGAACCGGATGCGGTTGTCGGTGTACACGGCATTGCCGATCACGTCGGTGACCGTGAACGGCGAACCGGCGACGATGGAGTTCGATGACGTGTTCGGTTGGCACGTCGGCATGCGCTACGTCGCAATCCCACCGGGACAAACGACGGAAGTGGTGGTTACGACCTCAGGCACTCTCATCATCGACGAGAGCGACGTCACCACGTGGACGCAGCCGTTGGCCATCGCGCCCAGCTTCCAAATCGTCTTTCGACGCGCCTGAGGGCGGCGCCGGCTTGACCAGATGCAAGTATCGGCCGGGTCACAGAGTGCTCGCCATGGTCGAGGAGCCGATTCACATGTCGCAATCGGGCGCCTGCGCCTGAGTAGGGTTCAGCGAGTTCACATTCCGCACGTCGCAAAGAAGCCTGCCCCCACGAAGAGACCGGCTTCGTCAACGTGGCCGCTGGCGCGCCGACTGAGCTGTCCCAGGTTGTATCGTCGCGGAAGCTCGACGTCCGAGCTGCGACAACCGACAGTGTCAGGACATGTCTGAATGGGCTGAAGACGTTGAAGTCGCCGGGGCCGCGCGGACCAGGACGATCGGCTGTGCGTTCCGCGTCTGCTCCGGCCGATCGATGTTGAGTGGCGACGGTCACAGCCGACATCGCCTGGTCGACACTTTCGCAGGTGGTGGGACGCAGGACTCGAGACCCCGATGGTCGGCGACGGAGCGTGATCGGCTGTCGGCCGTTGGCGACCGCGATGGCGGCGGATCGCGCCGGCGATCGCAATCGCCACTGCCGCTGCCGCGATCGGCGATCCCCTCCTGGGGGCGCGTGTCGGCCAACCTCGTGGGATCGATCGCACAGTGGGCCGCCGCCGGCGACACATCCACAGTCGCGACCGCGGCAGGGTCCGCCGGCACCAATGGCACGACCACACCGACCGCAGCCGCGAACATCCACCACACGCCCGCAGGGCGCCTACGCACCTCACCACCGTAGCCCTCCGCCCGCAGCCGCGCCCGGAGCCCGGAACGGCAGAAATCACCGTCGCTAGCCTGGGATCATGTCCCTTCCGCAGCCGCCGACCCGACCTCGATGATGCCGCGCTGCTATCGCCAATCGAACCGGGAAGCCGGGCGGAGCTGCACGCGCTGCGGCAAGTCGGCGTGCAGCGAGTGCCTCGTGCAGGCGGCCGTCGGGTCCCATTGCCTCGACTGCGCCAAGGCAGCACGCCCGGACGTCAAGACCAAGGTGCGGTTCTGGAACGCGCGCCAGCCGACGCTCGTCACGTACCCGCTGATGGCGATCAACGTCGGAGTCTCCTGTACGTCGCCGTGAAGAACACGGCGTCACTCGGCGGTCGGAGCGGCGTCACGAGGGAGCAGTTCGACCTCGGCCTCAACGAGTTCTTCTTCCAGAACGGCGAGCACGACTACTACCGACTGGTCACCTCCGGCTTCCTCCACTTCGGGATCATCCACCTGGCGTTCAACATGCTGTTGCTGTACCAGCTCGGTCAGCTGCTCGAGCGGTCGCTCGGCCGCATCCGCTTCGGACTCCTCTACGCCGCCGGCCTCCTCGGCGGATCCGCCGGAGTGCTGCTGATCGGCGGTCGAGGCATCACGGGCGGCGCGTCCGGTGCCGTGTTCGGACTGATGGCGGCAGCGGCCGTCGGCCTGCAGCGACAGGGCGTCAACGTCTTCAGTACCGGGATCGGCACGACGCTCGTGCTCAACCTCGTCATCACGTTCGCGATCCCGGGCATCTCGATCGGCGGCCACCTCGGGGGTGCCGCGGCCGGCGCGATCTGCGGCTTTGTCATGCTCGCCCCGAAGTGGAAGCCGTACCCGAAGTGGACGAGCTACGCGACGCCGGCGGCTGTCGCTGTCATCAGCGTCGTCGTCGGCCTCGCCGCCGCGAGCGCCTAACCGGAGAACGCAAGAGGCGGCGGGGCCGGAGCCCCACCGCCTCTCGACGTGATCTCAATTCGACCGGCCGAAGCCGGAGAGGGTCAGCTTGCGGTCACCTGCGGGCGGCGACGGAGCCGGGTCGCACCGATCATGCCGAGGCCGACGAGGAGGGCGATGCCTCCCGTGCGGACCCAGTTCATCGGCTCGGACCCGGTGGCCGGCAGACGGCCAGGAACCGTGACGATCGGAGCAGCTGCGACGACGACCGAGCCGCCTTCGTGTCTAGGGAACTCGGCCGACGTCTCGCATCCAGCTCGGCTCAGAGACGCTCTGCGGGCAGTAGAAAGCCCAGGGGCGACTCGATCGCCTGAGTGGTCGCCGCGACGAACGGCGTCAGACCCGCAAGGTCGATCGCTCGTGCGAACTCGGGCACCTTCTGCGCCACCTCGTCGAACGTTCCGACTGCGCGCACCCGACCCGAGTCGAGATAGGCGACGCTGTCGCAGCGGCGGATCGTCGAGAGGCGGTGGGCAACGACGATCAGCGAGAGCTGACCGGTCAACTCACCGACGGCTTCGACGACTGCTGCCTCCGTCTCGACGTCGAGCGCAGCCGTCGCCTCGTCGAGCACCAGAACCGACGGCCGCACGTAGAGGGCGCGGGCGATGCCGAGACGCTGACGCTGACCGCCGGAGAGCCGTGCGCCCCGCTCACCGACGATCATCTCCAACCCTTGTGGGGCGGCACTGACGAACTCGGCGAGCTGCGCCCGACGAAGCGCCTCCCAAATCCTGTCCTCGTCGATGGGGAGACCGAACGCGACGTTTCGTGCCACGGACGCATCGATGAGGTAGACGTTCTGCGGGACCAGCCCGATGCTGCGACCCCACCCGTTCGACTCGGCGGTCACCTGGACGTCGTCGACCCAGATCTCGCCCCCCTGCGGCACGCGCAGGCCGCACACGACGTCGACGAGTGTCGACTTCCCGGCGCCGGAGGGTCCGACGACGCCGAGAGATCGCCCTGGAGCCACCGAGAGGGTCACGGCGGCGAGCGCGGGAACCACGGCCCCGTCATAGGAGAACGTGACCCGCTCGAGGCGGAGGCGGCGAGGCCCGTTCGCGCCGTTTTCCACGATGGCCTCAGGAGCGACGTCGCCGGCCGCTTCGAGGTGCTCCAACCCCATCTCGTCGAGATCCTCAAGGACGACCTCCAGCGCTGCCCGGCCGAGCCGGACGCCTGTCACCGACGTCAGGACACGCGAGAGCGACGGCAGCACGCGGAAGCCGACGGCGAGCATCACCGCCACGGTGGTGAGCGCCGACTTCGACGACGACACGAGGACGGCCGCGATAATCACGCCGAACCCACCGATGAAGAGGATCTCGAGGTAGTAGCGGCTCAGCTCGAGCGCAAACGTCGAAAAGCGCTGCGTCGCCGCGAGCTTGCGCCGTTGGTCCGTGAACTTGGTGATGAGGCCTGCCTCGCTCCTCCGGACGCGGTGCTCGCGGAGTCCCCCCAGGCCCTCCTGGATCGACTGGATCGACTCGGCATACACCTGCTCACCCTGTCGAGCGCGGCTGTGCACCCGGCGCTGGAAGATCTTGAGGTAGACCAGTGAGGCGCCGGCGAAGTAAACCAGGCCGGCCACCGCAGCGATCGGCGAGACGATCACCACGACCGTCCCCAGCACCAACAACGACGCCAGCTCGGCGACCCCGGTGGCCGCAGACATCAATCCACCGCGGAACACACTGTCGACGGAGCTCGCCAGCGTCCTCACCGAGTCTGCGGTGTTCCGTCGGTCGTGGAACCCGATCGGCGCCGCCATGTACGCGGCGAAGAGCTGGCCGGCAATGGAGGAGCTCGCGTCGAGGACCACCCCGGCGCTCCACCAGCGCAGCACTGCCATCCCGACGGACTTGGCGATGAAGAACACCACGACCCCGACGACGATGACCCCCACCGACACGTCCCCAATCGCGGCCAGGTGGGCGTGCGGCACGGAGCCATCCTTCGCTCGGGCAAGGACGTCGACCAGGGGGACGAGCAGGATGATCCCGATCGCGTCCAACGCCGACACGAGGGTCGACGCAATTGCCAGCAGAACGAAGCGCCGCTTGACCCGACGACTCACGAGCCGGCTGAAATCACCGAAGAGTTGTCTCATGGCCCGTCGGGAAATCGCTACCGAGAACCGCGATGACCGGTGCTCCCGCCAGGGGCAGACGCCGACGCGGTTCGCACACACACCTTCCGCATCGCTCCAACCTAGTCGCCGGAACCCTGTCCCGTCAGCCCGCGTTCCCGAACAGCGACGCCAGGTACTGGAACTGCAGCACGAGGCGTGGCTCATCAACCGGTGGAAGACCACGATGGAACCCGGCCGTGTCCTCCAAGAACACGGTGCCGGCCGGCCCACACACCTCGAGGACCCGGTCGCCGTACACCGCCTCCATCTCCTCGGCCGAGTAGCGGAGCGATCCACGCCGGCGGAACCCCCAGCCCTCCCTGTCGTGCAGGTGGGTTCCCCTCACGAAGCAGTGTGGCCCCGCAGACGAGTTCACATCCGTGAGGTAGAAGAACACCTTCAGCCACTTCAGCCCGTCGAAGTCGCTGTGGAACTGCTGCGCGACGTAGTCGGCGGCACCGAACGGACGAGTGCTCGGGGAGCTCCACCACAGCACCGGAGGGCCGACGATCGGCGACCGTCCGAGGTACGCGGTTGCGATCTCGAGGAGACGGCTGTCGACAGCCAATGCGGCGACGACGGCGTGCGACGCGACGACTGCGGGGTCGATCGTCGTGAGGGGCCAATCGAGCCCGGCCTCCTCGAACGTGCCGGTGGCCGACGCGCCTTCGGCATCGGCGAACGCCGCAGGAGCGCAGCGGGCCAGCGCCACCAATTCGTCGCACTGCTCCGTCGACAGGGACCAGTCCGGGAAGGCGATGCCGTCGACGCGCAGCGCGTGCAGCTCCGGGTGGGCGCAGCCCGGGATGACGCCGCGGGTGGTTCAGAACCCGATGGAGGGCGGCGCTGCTCCAGCCGTTCGAAACGCCACTGAGCCGGCGCAGGACGGCATTGGTGGACGCGGTCGAGCGCTCACCTCTCTTCGCCCGACCGACGTCGGACAGTACACCGCGGATGGAGGCAACCTTCGACACCAACTACTCCTTGTCGATCCGAACCACGACGGTGACGTCGGCTCTCGTCCCTTGTCGGATCAGACGTCGATGCTGCCAGTACACCCATCCGACATCCTCCCCGAGCAGCTCGAACAGCTGCGCGAGATCGCGCAGTTGCGGAAGGTCCCATTCGGGATCGGTGACGACGATCTCCTCGAAACCGATCGCGAGCGTTCCGCCGGACCGCAGGACCCGCTTGGCCTCGCGACACGCTTGTTCGACATCGCCCGAGTAGGTGAGCGTCCACGCGATGTAGACGACATCGAACGTCGAGTCCTCGAAGTCGAGGGCATGCATGTCCATGCACGTGATCCGGTTGCTGTACGAGAACAGATCGATGGCGGTGATGTTGTTCTTGGCGAACCCGTACTGCTCGAGCAGAAGAACCTCCGCCTCGTTGCGCGGACCGACGCACAGCACCTTCGTCCGCGAAGCGTCTTGCGCGTGCACACAGCGGCACACGACCATCAGCAGCTCGGTCCTGATCCGATGGAACTCCGCGGCGTGAGCGATGTTGTAGCGCAGCACGGGCTCGACCAGCCACCGGGTGCCCCCTTCGTGGCGTAGCTCCTGCGGGCGGTGCACGATGGGCAGCACGACGGCGCGCGTCCGGAACCAGATCTCGAAGATGAACGGGCGGAGCAGCAGCGCACGACGAACGGAGGGGACGAGCTCGCTCGGCGCAGGGCGGAACCAGCGCCTGACGAGGGTCTTCGCCCGATGGGTCAGCACGAGCGTTCCTGAGTCAGCGATTCCTCGAACCTCAGCTTCGCCTCGAGCTGTTGACGACCTGCCTCGACCCGGTGCGCGATCGATCCGAGCTCCCTGGCCGAAACGGTGATCGGCTGCGCCGTCTCCGCAGTCGGCGACAGGTTGCCGTCGTCGTGGGACGGTGAACCCACCAGCGGAAACGCTGTAGCCCTGCGGAACTCACGGCGCTCGATGCGAGGATGGTACTCGTCGCGCGATCGGTCGAACGAGCAGCTACCCGACCTCGTGCCGATCATCCGTAGCGCACCCGGGACAGCCACTCATAGAGCTGCCGCTTGCGCGGCGAATCCGCATTCCGGTCGCCGAGCAACAGCCCTAGCTCGTCGATCTCGGCCTCCGTCAACCACCGCCGCGGCACTCCGTTGACCTCGACCACGAGCGAGCCTTGCCACATGTGCTCGATGAAGAACTCCTGCTCGTAGCGCCACAGCCAGTTCATCAGCGGCCGATCACGTGACCACCGACCCTCGAAGAACGTCACCAGCCCCAGGTCGCCGTGTGCGGACGTCTTGGCATCGAAGACGAGCCCTCCGTCATCCTCCGACACCATCCACACGTGCTGGGCCTGAGGCCAGAACCGCTCGTGGATTGCCGACGGAGTCTCGACGTAACCGGCCTTCGAGACGCGCGTAATCTCGCGCGCCGCTCCCGCCGGATCCTCGACGTGCTCGAGCACGTGCGCACAGATCGAGTAGTCGAATGCTCCATCCCGAAACGGCATCGCGGCGATGTCCGCGATGACAACGGGCGCGGATCTCCGGAAACGGACCGTCCGGTGATAGCCACTGTCGACGTACCTCTCCAGCAAGACGTCGGCGCGCGGGTGCGGGTCACCACCGCTGCCAATGTCGAGCACTAGGTCGCCACGACGGATCGGGTGGCGGAGCTTGCGCGAGAAGCAGACGAGCCGCCCGAGGCCCACGCTCGCCAGCGCGTTGCGCAGGACGGGTCTGCGCGAACCGCTGCGCATGCTGCTAGGCCAGCGCATCGAGGAGCACCCCGATCACACGTCGCTGGTCAGCGGCTGGAAGGTGGGCCGAGCAGGGCAGGCTCAGGGCGCGTGCGGCGATGCCTTCGCCGACGCCCGACCCGAGCCACGGCGCGCCGACATACGGGGCCTGCAGGTGGAGTGGCATCCAGATCGGCCGCGCCTCGATGTCGGCGGCGCGCAGCGCCTTCGTCACGACCTCGCGCGTCGCCGCGTCGGGAAGCAGCACCGAGTACATCCACCCCGTGCGGCTCGACCAGTCCGGACTCGGGGGGACTGTGATCAACGGACTGTCGGCAAGCGCACGGTCGTACGTCGCCGCGACCGCCCGCCGCCTTTCGACGAGGTCGTCGAGCTGCTCTAACTGGGCGACGCCGACCGCCGCGGCGAGGTTGGTCAACCGGTAGTTGTACCCGACTGCATCGTGCCAGTACTCGAGCCCTGGGATGCGCGCCTGCGTCGAAAGGTGGCGCACCCGTCGCGCGTCGGCGGGATCGGGGCACACGACCATCCCACCACCGCCAGAGGTCATGATCTTGTTGCCGTTGAACGAGAAGCAGCCGAAGCGAGCGAGCGTGCCGACCGACCGATCGCCATGGGCGCAGTCGCGCCACCGAGCGCCGAGCGCTTCCGCCGCGTCCTCGATGACGTCGACGCCCAGCTCCAGCGCACGATCGCACATGGCGCTGATGTCTCCAGGTAACCCGAGGATGTGGGCGACGACGATCGCCTTCGGTTGGGCGAGGCCGGCCGCCGCTCGCCGATTGAGCTCGGCGATGACGATGTTCTGGTCGATGTTCCACGTGGTCGGTTCGCAGTCGATCAGGGTGACGCGCGCTCCGCAGTACTGCGCGGCATTGGCGGTCGCGATGAACGTGAGATCCGAGACGAACACTTCGTCGCCCGGTTCCACGCCGGCCACGAGCAAGGCCAGGTGGAGCGCAGCCGTACCGGTCGCACAGGCAACGGCGTGCGTAGCCCCGACCTTCGATGCGAACTCATTCTCGAATCGTGTCACGAACGGACCGACCGACGAGACGAACGTGGAGGCCAGACATTCCTGGAGGTACACGCCCTCGTTGCCCTGGAACGTCGGCTCGGAGAGTGCGATCGTCTTCATCAACGGAGGTATCGCGTCGCCGATGCCGCGTCCACCCGCCCGGCGAGCCAATGCGCAGTGCGGTGCAGGCCCTCCTCCAAGCCCACCGTCGACGTCCAACCGAGCAGTTCTGCGGCGCGGCTCGGATCGCTGATCAGGACTTCGACCTCGCTGCGCGGTGGGCGCATGCGCCGGTCGTCCTCGCGAACCGGGACACGCCGGCCCACGACCTCGAACGCCATCTCGATGATGTCCGCCACGGAGACGGTGCGGCCCGTGCCCAGCTGCACCGTAGATCCCGACTCCAGCTCCACCTCCGTAGCTCGCACGAACCCGTCGACCGTGTCGGTGACGAACGTGAAGTCTCGCCGGGGCGTCACCGAGCCGACACGCAACTCATCACATCCGGCAAGGAGCTGGCCTAGAACGGTCGGGATGATCGCCCGCGCGGATTGCCGGGGTCCGTACGTGTTGAAAGGCCGAAGGCAGACCACGGGAAGGTCGAACGAGCGCGACCAGGCGTACGCGAGCATGTCCGCCCCGACCTTCGTCGCTGCGTAGGGCGACTGGGGCATCAGTGGATGGGCCTCCGTGATCGGCGTCGACAGCGGCGTGCCGTACGCCTCGCTCGTGGACGTGTGCACCATCCGGGCGACTCCGTGCCGACGCGACCCTTCGAGCACGTTCAGCGTGCCGAGGACGTTCGTCTCGGCGAAGGCACGTGGCGCCTGGTAGCTGTAGGGGATTGAGATCAGCGCGGCAAGGTGCAAGACCACCTCGCATCCCTCGACCACATCGTCGACGAAGCCGCTGTCGCGAATGTCGCCGAGCCGCACATCGACCCCGCTCAACAGATCCCGGTCCATCTCGTCGAGCCACCCGAGTGATCCGTTCGAGTTGTAGCAGCAGAGCGCTCGGACGTTCGCTCCGTCGGCGACGAGGCGGTCGACGAGGTGGCTGCCGATGAATCCATCCGCTCCGGTGACGAGCGTGACCTTTCCGCGAAGGCTCACCGCACCGCCCTGTGCTCGACGTCGACATACCGCTTCAGAAGGAGGCGATCGAGCGGCGCAGTGGCCACCAGCTCAGCGATCCGCTTGCCGCTCGCGCCGTCGCCGTACGGGTTCACCGCGGCCCTCGTTCGCTCGCGATGGTCGTCCGACAGGGCGCGGCGCAGCGCGCCGTCGATCTTGCTCGCGGTCGGTGCGTCGAGGACACCGTCCGCCCGCGGCCGTCCGTTTTGGCGGGCACCGATGTTGACGACCGGCACGCGTGCCGACGGCGCTTCCACGATGCCGCTCGAACTGTTACCGACGACGACATCGACCGACCGCAAGACGCCGGGGTACCCCTCACCGAGGTTGGCGACGAACACGCGGCCGGGCACTGCGGCCACCCATGCCTCGAGCCGCGATCGGATCTCGTCGGCACCTGGATCCGGTCCTGGGGCGGTGACAATCACGCTGGGAATCGTCTCGAGCGCAGCTAACAGGGCAGCGAGCTCGTCCTGTAACCGCTCCGGCGTGGCGGTCGGCGGGTGGTACGTCACGAGGGCGACGGGGTGGCGAACGCACCCGAGGAGCGTCGCGAGGTCCACCGGAACGGCGCGCTGCACGGCGTCGAGCCCTGGTGCGCCAGTCACCTGGACGCGCCATGGCTCCTCACCCATCCCGATGATCCGTTCCGCGCTGTCCGCCGTCCCGGTGCAATGGAGATGAGAGAGCTTGGTGACTGCATGCCGGATCGAGTCGTCGAACGCTCCTTCGGTGATGTCGCCACCGTGGAGGTGGACGATCGGGACGCGGGCGAGCGTCGCCGCCAGGGCAACGGCAAGCAGTTCGTGCCGGTCACCGAGCAGGACCAACAGATCGGGCTTCGCGCGCTCCAGCCAGCGAGCCACGTCTCGTGCGATCAACCCGTCGACGCGGGCCAGCTCTGCCGGCTCAACGCTCGCGCGGGCATCACCGACCGAGACGAGGGGCGCCAACGAGGAGAGATCTGCGACGTCGATCCGTTCGTCCGCCCTCGACACCAGGAGGGACACCACCAGGCGAGGATCGTCGTGCATCGACTCGATGACAGGGCGCATCGGCCAGAGATCGGCACGAGTCCCGACGAAGCAGGCGACCTTTCGTGGGTTCACGGCAGGTGGCCTCTTGCTCGACTCAGCTCGTCGCTGCGGCCGATGTCCGCCCACTCACCGTCGATCGCGAACGCAGTCACGCGATGGCCCCGATCGAGCGCGCGCTCGATCAGGTCGGTCACGTCCACCCTTCGGGTGCCGTCCACTCCATCGGTCACTGCCGGGCCGAGCACGTAGACGCCCGCACTGACAGTCCAGGTCGGGGCCGGCTTCTCATCGATCCGCTGTACCGAGGTCTCAGCGACGTGCACCACTCCGAAGGGGATCTGGTGCGTGTACGGCCTGACACCGATCGTGAGGGCCGCCGTCTCCGATTCGTGCTGACGCAACAAGGCACCGAGATCGAACTGCGTGATGAGATCGCCGTTCACGACGAGGATTGGGAGCCCGCTGCCGAGCACGCTCGCAGGCAGGAGGCCGAGCGCCCCGGCCGTGCCGAGCGGCAGATCAGCCGCTTCTTTGAGGTAGTGGATGTCGCAGCCGAACCGTTGACCGGACCCGAAGTGCGCCTCGATCACGTCGGACATGTAGTTCACCGCGAGGTAGATGGTGCGAACGCCTCGGCCGATGAGATGCATGACGATCCGCTCAAGGATCGGACGACCGGCTACAAGGAGCATCGGCTTCGGGAGCTGTTCGGTGAGCGGCCGCAATCGAAGGCCCTCCCCACCCGCCATGACCACCGCCACGACGTCGTGTCGCTCGCCGCCCAGCACGTCTTTCAGCAGGTGCGCACCGACCAGCCGACCGTCGTCGCCGATCACGGGGATCTGGGCGATCGTGAACGCCTGCATCATGTCGAGCACCTCTGCCCGTCCGGCCTGTGGTGTCACGGTTCGGTGTCGACGATTCGTGAACGGGAGCACGGCATCGCCGAGTCCGGCACCGTCAAGCAAGGCGCGACGCAGGTCTCCGTCGCTGACCGTGCCGATCAGGCGCTCCGTGTCATCGATCACGAACGCGATCTCGGCGCCGCTGCGGTCGATGGTCTCCATCGTGGATCGAATCGTCGCGTCAACAGGGACGCACAGAGACGCGAGGCGATCGTCCAGGCTCAACCGCGGCGACCCTGCACGACCCACATCTCGATCAATCGCTCGCCTTGCTCCACCGTGTACGAAGAACGCTCGACCGAGAGGGGCGCGAAGGGCGCAAACACCCGTTCGACGTCGATTCGCCCGAGAAATTGCATGGTGCCCTTGTGCGCCAGCGGGCCGACCTCGATGTCGATGAACGCACCCGGGTCTTCTCGAGGTCGACCTGTGCCGTAACCCCAGCATCGATCCGTGAAGCCGATCGAGATCAGACGACCACCGGGCTTGAGGACGCGCGCGGCGAGGAGGACTCCGTTCGTCATCGACGACCCGGTGTTCGCGCAGAGCGATCCGTTGTCGACGACGGCATCGAACGATCCGTCCTCCCATGGGATCTGCTTCGTGAAATCGCCGACCCGGAGATCGGCATCGAGGCCCTCGAGCCGCAATCGCGCCGAGTTCTGGGCGATGGCTGTCTCCGAGCCGTCGATGCCGGCGACGGTGAAGCCCTCGCGAGCGAGGAACCAGGTGTTCGCGCCGGGTCCGCAACCCAGATCGAGCACGCGAATCGTCGAGCGATCGGACGAGGAACCGTAGGCGGCCATGATGGCTCTGATCACTGGCTCGGACGGGTACCGTCCCCACGCCCTGCCGGCGAACAAGTCCTCCCACAGCGGATCAAACCCGGCGGGCGCGTACTCGCTCATCGATCCGTCCCTGTGGCGGCCTTGACCGCTCCGTCCGGAAGGGGTCTGGCGACACCGTCGACCACTGCCGCAGCATGAGCAACGGAGTCGAAGCAGCGTGCGCCGAGATGGAGGATCGCCTCACCCGAGGACATGCTCCGCTTGAAGCGGAGGAGTGGATCGTCGTCACCGTCGCCCACGCCTCCCCCGAGGTTCAGATCGACGACACTCCGGTCCGCGAGCGCCGCCATCCCGTGCCAGAGCGCGGCGCTCGCCGCACCCGGAGCGTCGCCAACTCGCGTGGCGAAGAGGTACGAGGCACGCGCCTCGGCCGTGAGGAAGATCGCAGTCGCACCCGCGCATCCGCGCGAGACCTGCACTTCGGTCAGGTCGGCGCCCGCCTCGACCAGCGCCACAAAGTACTCCGGGCCGAGTTGCCACCGATCCGCCGCGCCGATTCGTTGCATCGCCTGAGTGTAGGCGAAGGCGAATTGCTCGGCTCCTTCGCCGGTGAGGGGGCCGACGCGCACCTCGAAGTCTCGCGCTCCGCGGGCGATGTCCGCACGCCGACCTTTGCGGAACGAACGCCGCAGCTGCGCGAGGTCGCGGAGCGACGTCGTGAAGATCCGCTTCTCGGGTCGAGCATCCCATCCGTGGGCGATCTCGTCCCGGCCGTGAAGCCACGGACCCAGCGCGAACACCTCGCTCACGACGTCGAGCGAGCGCAACGTGGCGTCGAGCTGGGGCCTCATCTCTCTCGCCGCGACCGGGACGTTCGAGGTGTCGAACCACGGACCGCCATACTCCGGCGTCCGTGCCAGCCAGCGCCCCGTCGAGAGCGGGCTCAGCAACAGCACGTAACTCGCCTTCCACTCGCCACCCTCGGCCACGACGAGCACGGGGCGGAGGCCCCGCGTGAGGGCCACACCCCGCAGGTAGGCGCGACTCTCGTGCGGGTCCGCATCGATGCACTCCTGGTCCCACGCGTCGTCGTCGATCTCGATGACCCGAAGAAGGCGGTCGGTCATCCGCGGAGATCGCTCCAGCGCACGATCGAGCCTTCGTCGAGATCACGTGCCACCTCTCGCCCGACCACATGGACGACATGGAGTGCCGGAATGCCGTCGGCGAGCGGGCGGAGCAGCATCACATCGTCGGCCTCGACGTGCGCTCCCATTCGAAGGGCCCGGCGGGCATAGAGCGCCTTGCGCACGACCGTCTTGTTGGCGTCCTCCTCCGCGACGTTCGTCGCGGCATCCATGCCCGCTGCCACGTCCCGAACCTCTCGAACCCATGCGGCTGCGTCAGCAAGGTCGAGCGACATCGGGTGATCAGGTCCTCGCGCAGACGTCGACCAGGTGACGTGCTTCTCGATCGTGACCGCGCCAAGCGCCGTGGCCGCGCATGCCGCGGAATGGCCGATGGTGTGGTCCGAGAACCCCACCGGTCGGCCCGTCACGCCACGAAGCCAGGAAATCCTCCCGAGACGAGCCTCGGACACCGCGGTCGGGTACGCGGACACGCAGTGCAAGAACGTGAGCTGTTCCACTCCGTCGAGCAGATCGACGATGACCGGGACCGTGTCATCGTCGGTCATCCCGAGCGACACGATGAGTGGGAGTCCCGTTGCTCGCGCCGCTCGCAGCAGCAGCGGGTTGTCGGCGTCGCCGGAGCCGATCTTCAGCGCATCGACGCGGACGAGCAGCACCTCCTGCAATGCGAGCACCCCGTCGGCCGTGATGATGAAGTCGATGCCGATGTTGTGGGCATGTTCGCTGAGGGCGGCCAGGCGGGCACCATCGAGGACGAGGCCGTCGAGCACCTCAGCTTGGCTCCCACCGCCCTGATAGCGAGCAGCCGGTGTCGCGGGCGCCAACAACTCGTCGGTCACCCAATGCTGAAGCTTGACGGCGTCGAAGCCGGCCGCGGCGGCACCGGAGATCATCGTCGCGGCGCGTTCGACGGACCCGTCGTGATTGACGCCGATCTCGGCGATCAAGTACGGCACGGCCCTCATTCTGCCTGCCGCCGAGCGAGGACCAGATCTTCGGGATCGTCGATGTCCAGGGCACGCGACGACGGTACCTCTACCGTGGCGATCGGTTCGGCGGCGATCTCGCCGCCGTCCCGGAGTCTGCTCGTCCAGGACGCGAAGGCCCCGCCCGTTGGTCGGTGAAGGGCGGGCACGTCTTGGCTCCTGGCGGACGCAAACGCAGGGGCCAGGTGGCGGGAGAGCCCGTCGGACCCCTGCACCAGAACGAACGCCGTGTGAGCCGGGAGCCGTTCCACCGTCATTGCGCATGCTGCCGCCGGGGAGGACACCAGCGCGTCGACGACGGCCAGGAGGTCCGCTGCCTCGGTGAACGGCGACGTCGGTTGGACCAGGACGAGGATCCGGTGGTCCGCAGAGAGGAGCTCGGCCAGCGCATGCTGGATCACCTCGTCCATCGACGTCGTCGATGCGCCGAGCGCGGCGGGCCGAAGCCGAGGGACGAGCGCGCCGGCGTCACGGGCGATTCGCGCATATTCCTCGTCGTCGGTGGAGACGAACACCTCCCCGAACGCCTCGATGCCCGTCCGCACCGCCCGTTCGAGGAGGCGCAGACCCCCGACGAGCTGCAGGTTCTTGTCGAGTATGCGACTCGAGCCCGCCCTTGCGGGTACGAGACACGCGACACCGGAGGGAATCACGGTCGCAGGTTACGTTACTTCTCCCGAAGAATTAGGTGCTTGGTGGCTGGTGAAGCTGGGTATGGGTCCTCATCCGGTCGCGGGGTACGGGCGGGCGCACGGCTCATTGTGTCGTGCTCGGCGCAGGGCGCGACAGGTGAGGTCGTGTCCGAGGACGTCGTGTTCGGACAGGGTGTCGGTCACTGTTGAAGCTCGATGAGCTTGACGAGGTTGTGGGCGATCACACCGGCGACGTGCCCGGCACGGGCGGTGACGGCCATGTCGAGCGCCGCGAGGACGAGCTCGGTGCGCATGTGGTCATCCATCGAGTAGCCGATCAGCCGGCGGGAGCCGAGATCGAGCACCGACGCCAGGTACAGCCAGCCCTCACCGGTCGGGATGTAGGTGATGTCCTGGCACCATGCCTGATCCGGTGCCCCGGGAGCGAGGTTCCGCCCGACCAGATCTGGGATCGTGTACCCGTCGGGGCCGGGGAACGTGGTGCGGCAGCGCCGGCGCCGGAACCTGCCAGCCATGCCGTGGCGACGCATCAGCCGGCGAACCTTCTTCTTGTTCACTGTCACACCGGCGCGACGCAGCTCGCGGTGCATCCGCGGCACGCCGTAGGCGCCGTCGGCGGCGTCGAAGATCTCGCGCATCAACTCGGACGAGGAGGTTGTCCCGGTAGTCGTGGAAGTTGAGGTGGCGGTCCCCCGCTCGAGACCTGCCTTCTGGTAGGTGTCGGGCGTTCGCCAAGAACACCGACTACCAAGCAAGGGGACCACCACCAATGAA
>Ga0136611_10001289_pt1 | contig 17393 bp, 19 predicted proteins | sample AntDrymUQ2232306_2_FD_106645 | JGI IMG/M metagenome (GOLD analysis project Ga0136611, IMG submission 106645) | Polar desert sand microbial communities from Dry Valleys, Antarctica - metaG UQ223 (23.06) | ecosystem: Environmental > Terrestrial > Soil > Desert | place: Antarctica: Dry Valley...
ATCTAGGACACCCTCTCATCGAGAAGCAATTCTCAACAACAAATCAAATATAATTGAATAGAGTCAAACCTGATATTTTGACATATGACTGCTGTGCGGCTTGAAGATATAGCTGTTGTCGTTGTAAGTCTGATATCGATTTTGCGAAATCAACATCTTGTAATTGTGAAAGTAACTGCTCAAATTGGATATTTTGATCACCACCAACACTTTCCAATGTATCAATTTCTTGAAGCCGGGCACCGATAGAAGACCGTTGCGTAAGTACATGCTCCAAGCTATTGTTAACATCTTGTAACGCTGTATTTAAATTATTTGTAAGCCGAGTGCCTCCAGGCTGACCACTGGAAGGTGTCTCCAGCGCTGTAATCAGATCACTCACCGTTTTAAAAATGCTTTGATTACTACTTGGAGAAACAGTAAATTTATCTCCATTAGCTGGATCACATTTAATATTCAATTGCATTCCATCAAAACTAATCGTATTGTTATTTACATAAGTATTACCTGTTGAAACTGGCAATCCTGTTGTTGTATTAACAATATCATAGGTTGTTACACCAGAAGCAACTGCAAAAGCTATTTCATAATTATCGCCCGTAAGGCTAGATGGTGTAATAACTGATCCTACATCAATAACGCCTGTGCCCGTATTAAGTGAATCAGCTGCTGTTGTGAAAACACCATTTCCATTTTTTATACGATCAAAAATATCTGTGCCTGAGTCGCTAACAGCAAGCTGGCGCGAAGGTCCTACTTGATTTAATCTCTGCCCTTGATCTCCCACATATTGCACATTTAATCCAGCTTGAACAAAAGGCTTCGTACTTGCTTGGTATCCTGAAAACAGAAATTGGCCTTTTTCATCGGTAGTATTGGCAAGACCAACGAGTGATTCTAATTGACTGCGTAATTCTGTAGCAATAATCTTTCTATCAGCATCCGTAAGTGATGCACTCCCAGCATGGACTGTTGATTCATGTACATCTTGAAGTAGTGACGTCACTTGCTTCAATATATTTTCTTCTAACCCAAGAGAAGAACTTGCGCTAGTACGATTAACTGAATATTGCTCATTGAGTGATTTTGACTGTGAAATACTTAATGCTTGTGCAGCAGAAATTGGGTCATCTGAAGGTGTTAAAATGCGCCTACCGGTAGAAAGTTGTTGCTGTGTTTTAATTAATGCTTCTTGCTGCTGCAGCATTAAGTTGGTTCCGGTTTCATAAATTGTATTTGTACTAATACGCATAATACTTCCCTAATTTAAATATTCTCAACCAATTCGAAGAATGGAATCAAACAGTGAGTTACTGATTTCAATGACCTTACTTGAAGCCTGGAAAGCCTGTTGGAAACGCATTAGATTAGCAGCTTCTTCATCCAGATTGACACCCGATATTGATTGTATTGATTTTTCAGTCTGTGCAAGCAAGTTTGCTTGTGATTTGCTTGTCACCTCAAGTTCTCGCGTCTTATTACCAATCTGGCTTACAAGCTGCCCATAGGCTGATTGATATGACGCTGAACCATTCTCCAAAGTATTTGCAGTCTGTAAAGTGCCGAGTAATAGTGCATTACGATTATCAGCAGACCCATTAGTATTAGGAGTAATTGTAAAAATATCGCCTGCAGCAGGATTACCGCTAATCTGAAAAGTATAACCATAGAAACTAATATCAGTTCCTTCCGCATAAACCTGATTAGTCGCCGGTAACCCAGCACCAACACCTGTTACATCATATTGCCCATCATACGGTGCATGAAATGTGATGGTCAGAGGTTGTTGTAGATTCGGATCAACAGGTAACGGATTTACAGTACCAGCACTGATCGTTCCCGTTCCAGTATTTGATAGTGCTGCGCTGGTACGGTTAGGTCCGGCTGCAGCGATTTTAGTTGTATCAGTAATATTTACCGCTATATTCTTCGCACCATTAATCGTTGGTTGAATTAGAAATCTCTCATTAGGAAGAATAGTTGCCCCTGTAACAGATACACCATCAAGCGTTAGGGGTGTAGCCCCTGATGGAGCTACTAATGTACTAGTTGAGCTATTATCAGATAATCTTGTCAGTGTATAGTTTGTTCCATCATATGAAAACCGATAGTCACTTGTTGTCAAAGCACCAAAATCACTTATTCCTGCAGTGATAGTAGACGCCGAATCATTGGTCGATGAAGAAGTTACTTTAGGTGAAGACACATTGAAGAAATCTCCTCCCATATCCCCATTAAGATCGATACCTAGTTGGTGCTGCTCATTAAAAGTTTGTGCCAGCGTCATAGCGATTCTTCCTAATGCATTTTGTGCACTATCAAGTGTAACGCTACGGAAAGATAGAATACCGCCTAAAGCTCCCCCTGTAATCTGTTTTTCAGGTAACTGAATCGTATTACTCCCACTAATCAAACCTATTGTTAAATTATCTGGGTTATCAGGAGACGCGATCGCTTTTAATGATAGCGTCTGAGAACCAACAACCAGTGCCTGACCATTGCCAATATAAACATTCACAGTACCATCACTTTGTCGTATCGTATCTGTATTAATCAATTTACTTAATTGATTAATAAGCTCATCGCGTTGATCCAGCATATCATTGGCAGGTTGTCCACCAGCAGCACCTTCAGCTAATGTTATCTGCTGATTTATTTTTGCCACTTGATCAGCCAAAGAATTTATCTCAACGACACTACTGGTAATTTGAGTATTTACACCTTCTCTAATTTGGGACATATGCTGATCCATGCTCTGGAAGCGGGCCACAAGCGCTTCGGCATTACTCAACATAGCTTGGCGTGATGGAATTACAGAAGGATTTGTTGCAACATCTTGTATAGCACTGAAAAAATTCTGAAGTGTGGGAGAAAGACCGGAAGTGGCTTCTGCAAACATATTATCTAACTGTTTTATTTGTGCATAATTACTATCCAATGATTGGCTTTGTGTTTGAACTTGTAATGACTGACTAACAAGAAATTGACTGTATATACGCTGTACTGTCGTTGAGTGAACTCCACTTCCAACAAATCCAGCACCTGATGATTGTGCAATATTTGTGTCCAGAATAACCTGCTGGCGCTTAAAACCAGGGGTATTCGCATTGCTAATATTATGACTTGTTGTTTGTAACTGGCTCTGTGCAGCTAATAAACCAGTAATTCCAATGTCAAGAATACTATTTCCCATAACTTACACCTGATTCTTAATATTATTTAAAAAGATTGATAATCAATATATCGGCGAAACGATAAAAGAATTAAAAAGTATTCAAATATTAAATTAATTCTCGATTCTGCAATGCTTCACTATTGAGTATGCGGATTAACTTATCAGCATACATTGGATCAGTGGCATATCCAGCACGTTGAAGGCCATTTGCAAATGCGGCAGCATCATTGGATTCCAGTACTTTGGCATAGCGTGGATTATCCGATAGCAATTGGGCATAATCATTAAATCCCTCAGCATATGAGCTATAAGCACGGAATTTTTCGACCATTTTCTGTGGTACACCGTTAATGTACTCGGTGGTTACCGTTTCAACCACATCTCCTTTCCAGTTTGCACCTGCCTTAATGCCAAATAGATTGTAGCTTGGGCTATTATCTGCGTGGCGAATCTCATGCTTACCCCATCCACTCTCCAAAGCAGCTTGTGCTAGCATGAAATGAGGGGGAATACCTGTCGATTGCGATACAGTCTTTGCATGTGGCAAAAGTTTTTCGATAAAATCAGTCGAGCGATTAGAGGATTTATTTAATTGTGCGCTTCCCATCTGTGCAGCTGCCATTAATTCGTCAATAGGTGAATTAAATTTGTTTGCTGACATGCCTGCATTAGATGAAACCTGAGCATTGGGCCACAACTGTCTTGATTTATCATTTGGATGCCCATCTATAACTAGTGATGAATTATTAATGGAATTGATTGTAGATAAAATGGCATCTGTTTTGCTAATAGAGGTTTCTGGTTCTATTGCATTATTAGCACGAGTCAATTGTTGTACCATCATGTCAGCAATACCAATTCCTTTCGTTGATATATGTTGAGCTAATTGCTGATCATACATCTGGGTAAAAAACTGAGTTTGTTGGCTATCAAATAAACCATCTTTAGGTGTAGCTTCACGCATACTTTTAAGTAGCATATTCATAAATAATGCTTCAAACTGCTGCGCTGCTTTTTGTAAAGCTTCATCTGGATTCCGTTTGGCTATTAAATGCAGATCATCAATACTCTTAGCATCAATAGCGAGTTTACTCGAAGTGTCTGACGAGATAATCATATCTTCATATCACCATGTTATTAAATAATCTCTAGATCTGCACGCAATGAACCCGCTGCTTTTAAAGCCTGCAATATGGATAGCAAATCTTGTGTTGTCGCACCAATCGCCGTTAATGCCTTCACTACTTCACCCAGATCCGCACCATTAGGCAGAACCATTAAATTTCCCTCTTCAGTACGTATTTCAACCTGAGATCGTTGCGTAACCACTGTTTCACCCCGTTGCGCAAATGGACCGGGCTGACTGATTACAGGCTCAGTATTTATAATTATCGATAAATTACCATGCGCAATAGCGCTAGTTTCAAGTGTTACTGCCTGATTCATAACTACTGAACCAGTGCGTGAGTTAACGATAACCTTGGCGGATGCTTTTGCAGGTGTTACGTCCAAACTCTCAATTTGAGAGATAAACATAATACGCTGGCTATTATCAGAAGGCGCTCTTACCTGGATCACTCGGCCATCGACAGCGGTTGCAGATGCAGGATAAATTCCATTAATCGCACCAACAATACGATGAACCGTTGTAAAATCAGTCGAATTGAGTTCAAGGTTAATATAATCACCTTGCCCGACTGTGGTAGGGATCTCGCGCTCTACAATACCGCCACCCGCGATACGCCCAACACTGAGATGATTAATTTGCACACTGCTACCTCCAGCAGCGGCACCAATACCTCCTACTAAAACATTCCCCTGAGCCATTGCATACACCTGGTTATCAACGCCTTTGAGTGGAGCCATCAACAGTGTTCCTCCACGCAAACTTTTCGCATTGCCCATGGAAGATACTGTGACATCAATTTGTTGCCCCGGCTTAGTAAATGCAGGTAATGTAGCTGTTACCATCACAGCAGCGACGTTGCGTAATTGCAAATTAGTACCCGGTGGCAAATTAATACCCAACTGTCCTAACATACTGATGATGCTTTGTACTGTAAATGGTGTCTGGGTCGTCATATCACCACTGCCATCCAACCCTACAACCAACCCATATCCTATCAGCTGGTTATTGCGCACCCCCTGAATGGATGCTAAATCTTTAATGCGATCAGCAGCACCCAAGCCTGGTAAAAGCAAGCCAAGAACAAGAAAAAAATAGATAATGATATTTTTTATTTTCATAATCTTGTGTATTTCTGAGCTAAGGGATTTTTCATTCATTGAATTCTTTAGAAGGGCGAAACCGTAAGGAAAAAACGTGACAACCAGCCCATTGTCTGTGCTTCGTCAATATATCCATTGGCTCGATATTCAATACGTGCATCCGCAATTTGAATAGAAGAAATGGTATTCCCCATGATATGAATTGGATTCACAACACCCGAAAGTCGTATAAATTCTTGCCCTTGGTTAATGCCTATTTGTTTTTCTCCACTGACAACCAGATTTCCGTTAGGCAATGCTTCTATAACAGTCACCGTAATCGTTCCATTAAAATCATTTTTACTTGCACTTTCTCCACCGCCATCAAATTTATTGTTGGATTTCGCTTCAACGGTTGCATGCTTCTGTAAAAGACTTAAAGGAATTCCTAGGAGGCTAGGCACTGAAAAACCAATTTCTCCAGAACGATCAACATTACTTCCAGAGCTTTTGCTGGCATTTGTTTTTTCTTTCAGAGTTACGATAAGAGTGTCACCCACACTTCGTGCCCGCCGATCTTCAAATAAGGGGGTATAACGAACTCCACCGGTCGTGCTGTTAATGGTCTGAAAGATTGCCCCATTGGGTTGAGCGGCTACAACAGCATGTTGAGGCGGCCGTAATGTATAAGGTTGATAGGCACTGGTTGATGGTGTGATGGCACAACCTGATGACATCAGCAAAACAAGTACAAATACACATATCCACAAATTCTGGTCTTGTTTTATTAGATTGATGTCTGCCATCACACTACTCCAGGTAACCATCCAAAACTATAACTGCGCTAATTTTTGTAGCATTTGATCTGAAGTTTCAATCGACTTGGAATTCATCTCATATGCACGCTGGGTTTGAATCATACTAACCAATTCTTCCACCACATTAACATTCGATGTTTCAACAAAATTTTGTTCTAATAGTCCTAACCCATTAGTACCGGGAGCATTCTGATTAGGTGTTCCACTGGATGCAGTTTCCATATACAGGTTTTCACCCATTTTCTGCAATCCCGCCGGATTTATAAAACTGGCCAGTTGGACATTACCAATTTGGATAGATGCAGTGGAACCAGGCACTGTTGCAGATACTGTCCCATCTCGTGCGATTGTAATACTCTGTGCGTTCGGGGGAACAACAATCGCTGGTTGTACGGCATAGCCACTGGATGTTACAAGCTGGCCATTAAGATCAGATTGAAACGCACCATCACGTGTGTAAGCCGCTGTGCCATCAGGTAACAAGACCTGGAAGAAGCCTATCCCCCGTATGGCAACATCGCGTTGATTATCCGTTTGTTGCAGTCCACCTTGAGTAAATATGCTTTCTGTTGCAACCGGTTTGACACCAGTACCTATTTGTAAGCCTGAGGGCAATTGAGTTTGCTGGGAAGATTGAGCCCCTGGTTGTCGCACTGTTTGGTACAGTAGATCCTCAAAAACCGCACGAGCACGTTTAAATCCATTGGTACTGACATTCGCCAAGTTATTGGAGATAACATCCATCTTTGTTTGCTGTGCATCGAGACCTGTTTTAGAAATCCATAATGAACGTATCATAATCTTACCCTCTTAAATTTGTGTCTGATTAGAGTCTTACAACCATTATTTCACTGGCTTGTTGTGCATTGCGTTCTGCACTTTCCAGCATTTTCATTTGCATATCAAATTGACGAGCAAGCGCTATCATACTGACCATCTCGTGCACAACATTCACATTGCTACCCTCCAGTGTTCCATCCACCAGCCTAACTCTGGCATCAACTTGCGCTTCGCCGCCAGCTTTGAGACGAAATAAACCATCATCACCCTTAATAAGATTATCCTCAGGTGGATTAACCAGTTTAATACGACCCACTGATGCAACTGTGTTAGGTTGGGGATTAATGGGAACAGATGACACAGTTCCGTCGACACCAATTGTGATACGGGTCTCCGGAGGGACTGTAATAATCCCTCTGTCACCTTTCACTTTAAGTCCATTTTGCGTTAATAAAATACCATTGGTACTCACTTGCAAACTGCCATTGCGGGTATAGGCCTCTTCACCATTATCCAGTTGCACGGTAATCCAACCAGTACCTTTAATCGCAACATCTAAATCACGACCAGTTGTTTGCAATGTCCCCGGTGTGAAATCTGCGCCTATTGTTGAATCAACGACAAAAGCACGTGTAGGTAATCCATCGCCAAATACAGGAACAGCACGGAATGCATTATTCTCTGCTCGATAACCAATTGTTGCAGCATTAGCAAGATTATGAGCAACCGTAGCCTGTTGATTTATCGTATGATTTGCCCCAGTCATCGCGGTATAGATGAGTCGATCCATGAGTTTCTACCCGAATCTAAAAAAATTAAAGATTAACCAGTGTTTGCAAAACAGCATCCTGAGTTTCAATGGACTTAGCATTAGCCTGATACATACGCTGTGCCGTGATCATTTTTACCAACTCAGTTGTCAGATCAACATTAGCATCTTCAACAGCGGAGGCTTGAAGTGCACCCAATGTTCCTGTTTTTGGTGGTCCAACCACAGGTTGACCAGAGTTTGGTGTCTCTACCCAGAGACCATCTCCAACAGGGTTCAATCCCTGTGGATTAATAAAATTTGCCAAAACAATTTGTCCAAGTGTCCTAGTTTGACCATTCGTATAACTACCTTGAATCACGCCATCGGCAGCCGTGGTAAAGCCGGCCAAGCGACCAGAAGTGAAGCCATCTTGTGAAATAGAATTTTGACCAAAACCTGCTCCATATTGAGTCGCTTTGGTTAAATCCAGTGAGAAGCTCAACGGAGAAACAGCGCCTAACGTTGGATTAATGGTTCCCCAATTAACCTCTACAGTAATTGGTGCTGCGGGTGAGAGTAATGCTCCAGTTCCATCAAATGTTAAAGCCTGTGAAGCGGCACCACCTGAGGTAACTCCATCAGGCAGGCCAGCAGCATCAACCTTTCCATCAACCGTTGCATAGACATTCCAAGTATTGGCAGCCGATTTTTGGAAAAAAGTAGCGAGGACATGTTCATTACCCAAACTATCGACAATCACTCCTGATGTTTGCCAATTAAAGGTATCTAGATTGGTTGTACTAAATGGTGTTATGGCAGGCACAGTTGCATCTGAACTCAGATTAAAGCCCATTTCGAATGTCGATGTAGCTTGAGGAGCAAGATCAGAAGTGGTTAATTTCAAACTGGTTGGTTTGCTGGCGTCGATGTTTCCATTTGCATCTGCCGTATATCCAGTCAGATTCGCGCCATTTGCATTGGTTAGAAATCCATTGCCATCAACGTGGAATTGGCCATTTCTACTATAGCTAATCACACCACCTTCATCCATACGATAAAAACCTTGGCCATTAATAGCAATATCTAATGGATTGCTGGTCGGCGATATATTTCCCTGGGTAAATGATTGCGCAATGGTTGATACTCTGGCACCAATACCGACTTGAGATGAACCTGAGCCACTTAGGGAATTTGCAAAAATATCGGTAAATTGAGCTTGAGATTGTTTAAATCCAGCAGTATTAACATTAGCAACGTTATTTCCAATTACATCCAGATTTGTCGATGCAGCGCTCAGTCCACTTAAACCATGTTGAAAACCCATGATGATCTCCTAATTAAAATATTCGCTTAACATCAGATAAACCGACAAGCCCTAATTCACCCATATCAAGAAATGTCCCATTCTCACCCGATGAAACGCTATTTACTAAACCTAATGCAAGCGGATTGACTTTAACTTCATTTCCACCTTGTTTTGCACTAACATTAAAGGTGTAGTTTCCATCAGCCACATCTGTACCACTGTCTGTTTTACCATCCCATGCAATAGTACTAATGCCTGTTGGCTTTGCACCAAGGTCTATATGCCGAACAGGTATACCTGAGCTATCCAATATCGTTATTGTAAGTTGATCAACCGGTTGTGCTAATTCAATACCAGCCACAGCTTCATCGCCCTTAAGTGGAATAGATGTTCCAGGAACAAAAACACTATGTCCTATCATTCCTGTCGCTTCCACCGACAAACTATCTTCAACATCAGAAGTTAGCAGTTGCAGTGTCGTATTCAATTTATCGATACCTGTCACAGTACTAATTTGCGCTAATTGACTGGTAACTTCCGCATTATCAAGAGGTTTAAGAGGATCTTGATTTTTCATCTGTGTAACCAAAAGTTTCAAAAAGCGATCCTGTGGATTCTCAGCATTCTTTTTAGCTGTAATGCCTGTCGTTGTTGCCGATGCGGCTGTCTGTGAACTGACTTGTTGAATTGGATTCATCATGTACTCCTTTATTGACCAATAGATAGCGTTTTTTGTAGTAGTGATTTGGTGGTATTCATCATATCTACACTATTCTGATAGGAACGCGATGCAGACATCATATTGACCATCTCATCGACAACATTGACATTAGGCATTGTCACGTATCCATTTTTATCCGCGAATGGGTGTTTCGGTTCAAATACTTGCCGCATCGGTGAAGGATCATGAACAACACCTGCAACTTTAACGCCACTTGCACCATTGGCAGCTGCTTGTAATGTACTGAAAACCACTTGACGCCCACGATAGGGTTCACCCGTTGAGCTGGTGACACTATCCGCATTAGAGAGATTACTGGCAACCACGTTTAATCGTTGAGATTGCGCTGACATTGCTGAACTTGCAATGTCGAATACATTAAATAATGACATTTTTATCTCTCCTGCATGGCTAACGTTAAGTTTCTAAACTCATTCGTAATAAATGTGATACTTGCATCATATTTAATGGCGTTATCAGCGAATCGTGTACGCTCCGCATCCATATCCACTGTGTTACCATCTGCGCTGGGTTGCAAAGGAACACGATATAATATGCTGCCTCCAACTCCCCCTTGCGTAGCGGAATTAATGTGCGATGGAGATGTCGTATTCAAGTTCACCGTGTTTGGACGTGTGGTTGGTGAAAGCTTCTCACTTAGCACACTAGCAAAATCGATATCTTTCGCCTTAAAATTGGGAGTATCTGCATTAGCAACGTTACTTGAAAGTAATTCTTGCCTTGCAGCTCGTAGACTTAAGGCTTGATGATGAAAATTTAGTTCTTTATCAAGTTTATTAATCATTGTATGAGTCCTGGCTAAATATCTCTCTCAATCTTTCTATTAGCATTTAACATGCCAGGTATGATAAATGGTTTAATTAGTAGACCAACTAGCGAAAAAAGCATGAAATAGATGCTATCTTTAGATATAAATTGCTGAGTATCTGTTTAAGATAGTGATACAGCGGCAATAATTGCCGAAAACGGCAAAATTAATGGTCGAATAAATTATGATACGTTGCTTAGTTTTAACCCTCTGTCTACCGCTATTAGCAATCTCCTCTTTTTCTTTGTTGGCATCACAGCACAAGCCTGCCATCCAATACCAAGAAATTTCGTTAATTAAACAGGCTGTAGAAGATTTTATTTACCGTAATACTGCAACGCTATCTGCGCAAGTTATTGCTAATGTTGACAAGATTGATAAGCACCTTAGCTTACCGAAGTGTCCGGAATTAAAACCCTTTGTTCCAACTGGCGGCCGTTTATGGGGAAAAACTTCCGTTGGCGTTCGTTGTAATAGCCCATCTGCAACCTGGACTATTTATGTGCAGGCTGAAGTGAATGTGATGGCCAATGTGTTACAGGTAGCACGGCCCGTTTCAATCGGACAAACACTCGCACATGAAGATATAACACTACAGAATGTTAATCTGACACAAACGCCGGATGGCCTATTTACCGATGCTACACAAGTCATCGGTAAAGTTGCCACAACCAATCTTACTGCCGGCCAACCTCTACGCCCACAAATGCTACGCGCACCCTACGTTGTCTTACGCGGACAGAAAGTCAGCTTGGTTGTTCAGGGACGGGGTTTTAGTATCAGTTCAGAAGGGCAGGCTTTGGCCGATGCCGCCGAAGGTCAAGTTGTGCAGGTTCGCAATAAATCAGGACGAATCACCAGCGGCATTGCACGCATGAATTCAATCGTTGAAATACAACCTTAACCAGAAGTTGAAAATATCTCATCGTTGTACTGTATGCCGTCAATTAATTGCTCACTCTATAAACAAAGTAATCAAAATCCTAAATCAGACTTATAATGACACATCACTTCAATATTTATAAAAATAAAAAGTTTTTCTATAGTTAATCAAAATGGACCATACCATTGAAATAAAGCAAGTCTTGTATGATGTACTGGGATTAGGTGAACGAATCAAATCCATGACAATCGATACTTTTTTACTGGGAAATGTCCCTGAATTCGATTCAGTTGCTGTAGTAACGGTTATCTTAGCGCTAGAAAAGAAATTCTCAATCTCGATTCATGATGATGAGATCAGCGCTCAAACATTTCAAACTCTCGGTACTTTAGTCAATTTTGTGAAAAAGAAAATTGCAGAGAAAGATTAAACAATGATTTTAAGAAACATTGCACATTCGCAACTCTGAATCACAATTTATGTTGTAACGCACCGCGCCTACTCTAATCAATACAGAACTTGAATAATCAGACCGAACCGGTTGTATTTTGATTTGAATAATGCATAATCACGGCTATTAAAGTTGAAATAATAGGGAGCAAACCATTGAAATTACATCTGGCGAATTTTGCTCATCAGTATATTTTTAGCGGCTATGGCGATGGGTATGTATTGATTAATCAAGCTCGTTATGAAAAAAGCTTAATCGTATTACCCGATCATCTGATTGAAGATTGGCCAATATCGTCAGTCTCACAACTGGAAACCCGGCATTTCGAAAGCCTCTTGTCACACAAACCGGAAATCATCATTCTGGGTACAGGTGCCAAGCATCAATTCCCGGATCAATCTTTGCTGAGCCAGTTCATCAAATCGGGTATCGGTATTGAGGTCATGGATACACAAGCCTGTTGCCGCACCTATAACATTCTGGTCGAAGAAGGGCGCCGCGTTGCTGCTGCCATATTGATTTAGACAAAATTCAATTAAGAGACGACAGCTGTTTTTACAGAAGAGCACTTAGCGTACTAAAAATTCGGCTCATGCATTATGCTTTATCTCTCCCACTCCAGCGTAGTATTATGGTAATTGTAATGTAGATTTAAAATCTACATCTTCTCAGTAATGACAATTACTATCCACTTATAAATTGGTATTGATTCAATTTTGATTGGACATTCTGAGATTTAGTTACATTGATGTAAATTAATAGGAAAATGATAATGAATATTAAAGTACCTGCATTTCTCTTACTAGCAATCTTAGCATTCTCAACGCCGAGTTATGCTGACTCAAAAGAAAGAAAAATCGAATGGTCCGATGTACCACACAAGGCTCAAAAAACAATCACTAAATACGCACAGGGTAGAGAAATCTTCAAACTCAAGAAGGAAAAAATAATTTTAATTACTGAAAAGGAAAAAGAAAATAAGACTACCCTTTATCTAGCCGGAGTCAAAAAAACTAATGGCAAGAAAACCTGGATAACAGTCGATAAAAGCGGCAAGTTAATTGATATCGAAGACGAGGGAACTGAAGAAATATTGGAGGACAAAAAAAAGTGAGAAAACAAGAAAAATAAAAAAGATAGTTAAGCGCTAAAACTGGATGGTTATCAACCCTGCTTCCGGTCTCAGATACGATTAGATGCATAAGTTCAGACAAAATGTACCACTTAACTAAGTGTGAGAATCAATTGAAAAAGATTGTTTATGCCAGTTAAATCAGAATTGCCCTCCCATAAATTTCGGTTCGCAGTTTTAATTGGGATTATGGTAACTTTTATAGCGTTTGGCGCATTGTATCGTGCAAGCTCACAAGGTGATTTATCCGACACCTATCCGAAGGGTTTTCGCGGCGGTGCTTGCACCATAGAAACAGAAGCACTAATCATTGGCTACTCAGGCTATTATCTCCCCGACGACTATGAAGCACCTAAGGATACAATCCGGTCACCTTATATGCCAGTGCAGTGTGGCAAAGTACCCAAACCCGGCATGCTGAATATCTCGATTGATCTATTGCATCCGGAATCAGCTCGCGATATCCCGCTGGCACTGCGTTTAGTTAAAATAGAAATTGATGAGAAAGAAAATCAGCAGGAACTCGAGGTACTGTCGGTACCCGCACAACAACATCAATCCGGAGTCATCACTCAAGCAATTAAGCTGAGCGAACTAGGGCAATATTATTTGTACCTGGATGGCGAAAATGCTGACAATACAAATTTTCAAGTAAAAATCCCCCTGGCAGTAGGTTTGAATTGGAAAGATCAATTTAAGAAACTTTTTTCAACATTCCTTAAGAATCACTGAAATCCATAGAAATCAAAGTATCTTTTGCAATAACTCATTGCTGAAACACAACGAAATTCATCCTTTATTTTAGGGATACTAAAGAATTTTTTCTTATCTCTAAAATATTTTGTACTGTCTGCCGCTATTAATACTGTAAAAGTTAAGGAGTATTTTTATGGACGTTACAGGTATAGCAAATGTAGCAACAACGATGGCCGAAACCAGTACCAATCAGGCAGTCAGTATTGCCGTTCTTAAAAAAGCAATGGATTTGAGTGCTGCAGGCGCACTCGCTTTGATTGAGGCAATTCCGGATAATACACCCATACAAAATCTGCCCTCACATCTTGGGCAGAATATTAATACGACTGCTTAGCCTTACATTTTCTCCGTTTACAACAGCGCTACCTCAATGGCGCTGTTTTTTTATGGGCAGCACAATTGAAAGCATGAAAAAATTCCTTCAGGCTGACTACTCGGGAGCAAGCTCCCGATATTTCTTCCATTAAAATTTCCCATCCATTATCGTGATCTCAATGTAAGATCGCAATTATTTGTAGTTCGAGATGGCGATCGGCGAAAGGATTCTAGAAATCAACTTGCTGCTAATCCTTCTGGTTCCATGATTATCAACCAGCTTCAATTTCACAGTACGACTTCTCATGATTCCTGAATCTAACTTCAACCTGACGACTTTCGATTCGCTGGAATCCCAGCAAAAGCGGCTTTGTCTTCTCGGCAAAACCGCAGAAATCGGCGATTGGTCTTATATTCTTAAGACAAATAGTACGACCTGGTCGGAATATCTTTATGAATTCTATGAATTAGACAAAAACTTTAATTGTTCGACCCTGCTTGAAAGCATGCATTTTTACAGAGGATCTCAGAAAGAGAAAATGCTCGCATTGATCACACGTGCGAAATCAGTGAAAACAAAGTGTAGCGAAGAATTCATGATCGTGATGGATGATGGCAGGCTCAAGTGGCACACCACAACTCTCCATCCGATGCTTGACGAACATGGAGACGTCATCGGTCTATATGGCATTTTGCAGAATATCTCACAGAAAAAACAGGTAGAAGAAAATAATAAGAAAGAGCATCTTCTTTACAACTACATACTGGATAAACTGCCCGCCGAACTGGTCGTGCTGAACAAGGAAGGCCGTTATATTTATGCCAATGATGCCGCCGTCAAGAGCAAAGAACGCCGTGGCATTATGATTGGCAATCACCATGGCAAGCATAATGACCTCGGAAACTGGATTCCCGCTGCCGCATCAAGACGCAATGAGGTAATGAAAGAATGTATGGTACATAAAAGATCGGTGGCTTTTGAAGAAAGGCTTACGGATGTTAATGGAACAGAACGCACCTATATGCGTACGATGTATCCGTTGTTGGATGAAAACGGTAATGCAGAATTCCTCATCGGATACGGTATCGATATCACCGCAAGCAAGAAAAGTGAGCTGGAGCTACAGCGAATGGCCATTGTTGCTGAAAAAACCAATGGCATCGTGATGATCACCGATCCTGAGAGGAAAATTATCTGGATAAATAACAGCTTTGAGAAAATCTTAGGGTATAAGATTGAAGAAGTGATTGGAATTGATCCGGGAATTTTTCTGCAAGGTCCGGAAACTTCTATCGAGACAATCCAGGAAATCGCTTACTCACTACAGAATACCGGAACATTTTCCGGCGATATTCTGAATTATACAAAAAGTGGTGCCAAGATCTGGCTTTATCTCAATATTGCTGCGGTATATGACGATGCTGGCAAAGTGATCAATTACGTGGCTGTTGAGAATGATATTACGCCCATCAAAATGGCGGAACAGCGACTGCAAAAGGCCATGGAAAAAGAACGCGAACTCAATCGTTTTAAAACCCAATTCGTCAATCTGGCTTCACACCAATTCCGTACACCGCTTGCCATCATCCGCTCCAGCATTGATCTGTTGGATCTAAAAATGGAATCGGCCAATCTTAATTCTTCCTTTATTGAATCCTTCCAAAGACATAAAGCGATTATGGCGGAGGAGACAACCCGCATGACGGAGCTTATGGAAAATATCCTGGATATTGGACGCATTGATGAAGGCAAGATCGAATTATCCAAGAAAAATCTGCCATTCAAGAAATTCGTGGATGAGTTTATTCAATCGAATATTGAACCCAACGGACAGCAAAGAAAACTAACTTACCGCTTTGATGCACCGGATCGCATCATCAGTATGGATGAGATTCTGCTACGGAATGTTTTACGCAATGTTGTGTCAAACGCATTTAAATATTCTGGCAATAAACAAGCACCTGAGTTTACTGTTGCCCTTCATGACAATACTTATTTAATAACGATAAAAGACTATGGCATCGGTATTCCGGAAAAAGATCAACCATTCCTGTTCCAATCGTTTTTCAGGGCATCCAATGCTAAGGTTCTTCCAGGAAGTGGACTCGGACTTATGATCGCCAGAAAATTAATCGTGATACACGGTGGAAATATCAGTTTTGCAAGTAAAGCTGATAACGGTTGCACGATAACAGTTCAATTGCCCATATAAGTTGAAACGATGAACAGTGCACTGATTCTTGTGATAGAAGATGAAAAAGCACTATGTGAGAATATATCCGCAATTATTGCGCATTACGGCTTTCGCGTAATCAGCGCGCCTAGCGGTGAAGAAGGTATAAAGATGGCGATAGCGCATAATCCGGATATCATCATTTGCGATATCATGCTGCCGGGAATCGATGGCTTCGAAGTGTTTACCCGAGTAAAACAGATATCGCGGCTACTATCCACCGCATTTATATTTCTTACCGCAAAGTCGACTCGTTCCGATACCCGCACTGGTATGGACATGGGAGCTGACGATTATCTCACCAAACCGTTTACCAAGGAGGAATTGATTAATAGCATCCGGGCACGGCTTGAAAAATTATCCCAAATAAGTCAGCATGAACCGGCAAGAAATGAATTAATTGAGGCGATGCTTGATAAAATGACAAGCCTCACTAAAACAGAACGTAAAATACTCAATGCGATCGCCGAAGGATTCACCACTCCGCAAATTGCCCAAAAATTGTTTGTGAGCAAAAAAACGATAGAAAATCACCGCGTCAACATTTCTAGAAAACTCGGTCTTAGTGGGCCCAATAGCCTGATTAGTTTTGCACTGCGACTCAGAACGCAAAAATCATCAGATAATCTCTTTCCAGAGAATCTTGCGTCTACCGCATCCAACTGATTTCTCTTCAAGCAGTTTCTTCATCATTCAAGATAAATAAAAAACCGGGCCGTAACATAAAAATGAGTGGATCCACTCATTGTAAAAGAATGGCAATCGGCTATTCTTAATTACGTAGAAAAGAGTTTTGAAAGCATCACATTTCAAAATGATGAGCGCTTTGATAAACCCTGGCACTGCGTTACTTAACTCAACAAATGGAGGACTATGATGGCATCAACAATGGGCACGACTAGCGCGAGTTCGAGCGCTAACTATGACATGTCGCTGTGGTACGATTCTAAGTACTACAAGCTAGGCATGATAACGATGCTTCTGGTAGCGATATTTTGGATCTGGTATCAAAGGACATTTGCGTATTCACACGG
>Ga0136611_10001290_pt1 | contig 17390 bp, 15 predicted proteins | sample AntDrymUQ2232306_2_FD_106645 | JGI IMG/M metagenome (GOLD analysis project Ga0136611, IMG submission 106645) | Polar desert sand microbial communities from Dry Valleys, Antarctica - metaG UQ223 (23.06) | ecosystem: Environmental > Terrestrial > Soil > Desert | place: Antarctica: Dry Valley...
GGAGGGGTGCTCGGAACGTGTGCGGGCGTCCCCGCCAGCCGCTGCTCGAGCCTGAACGCGAGCGACTCGCGCGAGAGGTCGCCGCCGGGACGCGTCACCTTGACGAGCGCGAGCTCCAGTGGCAGCCTCGGGTCGGCGCCCTGACGCGAGTCCTCGACCGCGACGGCGAGGAGGTCGATCAGCCGGAGCACGGTCGGGGCGGGAAGCTGGTTCGCCTGCTCCCGCAGGCGTTCGCGGGTCTCGTCGGTCACGGGGAGCGAGTCGGGCACCTGGCCCATGTGCTGGACGAGCAGCAGGTGGCGGAGATGCTCGAGCAGGTCGGTGACGAGCCGGGCGAGATCCTGGCCCTGCTCGGCGAGTTCCTCGACGAAGACGAGCGCGCCGGCCGTGTCCCCGTCCACGATCGCGTCGCAGATGCGGAAGAGCGCCTCCTCCTCGACTGCGCCGAGCAGCTGGAGCACCGACTGGACGTCGATCACGTTGCTCGTCGCCGAGGCGAGCTGGTCGAGCGTCGACTCCGCGTCGCGGAACGAGCCGCGCGCACCGCGGGCGATCAGGGCTAACGCCGCATCCGGCGCCTCGATCCCCTCGGCGTCGCAGACCCGCCGGAGCACGCGCACGAGCTCGGGCAGCCTCGGCCGGGCGAAGACGAAGGTTTGGCAGCGCGAGCGCACCGTCGCCAGCACCTTGGAGACTTCGGTCGTGCAGAAGACGAAGACGAGGTGGGGCGGCGGCTCCTCGATCAGCTTCAGGAGCGCGTTCCAGGCGGCATCCGTGAGCTGGTGCGCCTCGTCGAGGATGTAGACCTTGTAGCGACCCTCGGCCGGCTGGAGGATCACGCGCTCGCGGATCTCCCGGATGTCGTCGATCCCGCGCTGCGATGCGGCGTCCATCTCGATCACGTCCAGCGAGGAGCCGTTCGCGATCGAGACGCAAGCGTGGCAGACCTTGTCCGGCGTCGCGGTCGGTCCCAGCTCGCAGTTGAGCGCCTTGGCGAGGATCCGCGCCATCGAGGTCTTGCCCGTCCCGCGCGGGCCGGCGAAGAGATAGGCCTGGCGGAGCTGCCCCAGTTCGATCGCGTTCCGGAGCGTCCGGACGACCGCTTCCTGACCGACCACGTCGTCGAAGTCCTGCGGTCGATACTTGCGGTAGAGAGCCGTCACGCTGTCGATCTTAGTCGGCGATCCCCAGCGGAGCCTTATGCCCGGTCACGCGCTCCGTCTTCGAAAGGCTTCCCCGGGGGGCGATCACGTCGCCGGCTCCGGTCAGGCGAGACCGCGGCACCTGGGAGGAAATCCTTAGCGCTGCTTCCTTCCGGACCTGACGCGGTTCGGATGCTCCCAGTGCGCGGAACCTGACCCTCGACACCACGTGCGCGAGACCTGATCCCGTTGAAACCGTCCCTCGGACGGCGTTCGGTCCCGCTGGAGCGGATGTCGGGTGCAGGGAACCGCTAACTCCCCACCTAGCGCGACCGGGCGCTGGGAGTGTAGCCGCCTCGGTATCCTGTCGTGATCCCGGGCGCATAGCTCAGCGGGAGAGCGCTCGCTTCACACGCGAGAGGTCCCTGGTTCAATCCCAGGTGCGCCCACTCAGGATCGGGTCTCGCCTACGTCGTCGTGGCCATCCCCTTGGATCCGCGGCCGTGAGCTTCTCGGTCGTCTGGGATGTGGACGAAGCGTTGCGCTTTCGAAACGAAGTCGTGTCCCACCCGTGACGGATGCTTCGCTCGAATGTCGGGATGGAGCGAGAGCAGTGGACGACGAAGGAGCGGAAGCCGACGGTGCGACAGCTCTACGCGCTCGCGCTCGCGGTCGCGCTCTGCGAGCAGGCGGACGAGCCGTTCCCGGAGACGAGGGTCGCCGCCTCCGAGCTGATCGAGCGGCTCCGGATCGAGAGCGGGCACCCGGCGCCCCGACTCGATGATCTGCCGGCGCGGCGGCGCGATGCGAGGAAGGTGCCGATTCGGTAGCCCGAGCCCTCAGATGGCCGGTCGGGAGATGGCCGGTCGCGCAGAGCCTTCGGTGAGGCGACTCTCGGTCACCTAGCGCTCGGGCGGGGCCGAGGCGGCAAACGACGCGTAGGCCCGCTGGAGGACATCGACGAGGTCGTCGCCGCCGGCGCGGATCCCGCTCGGCCCGAGCCGCTTGAGCACCGCCCCGACCGGGAGGGGACGCGGTGGGCGCCTGGGCGGAGCGGGCGAGCCGCTCCAGAGGTCACCGCGAGGCTCGGACCGTGCCACCGCTGGCTCGACCGGAGCCTCGGGAGAGGCGACGCAGCCGCGCCAGCGCAGGAGCGCCGAGGGGTCGCGGTCGATCTCCGCGGCGAAGGCGTACCCGAGCGCGGCAACGTGCTCACACACGCCACCGTCGTCGCACGAGCACTCGCGCCTGAGGTTGCGGGAGCGCGGCACGAGCGGCTCCTCCCAGTCGCTCGACATCGCGTGCTCGAGCCGGAGCGACTGCTCGCGGCCCTCGACCGCCGGCTGAAGCCCGCGGGCAGACCTCGACGCCGCCGCCCAGATCCGCGGCGGCACGGGCTCCGACGCGATCGACGCCCGGCATCCGTCTACAGTCGCGGAGAGCGTGCCCTGCTCGACGCGCAGATCCTCGACGGCACCGCTGCGCGCGAGCTCGCGTGCGCGCTCGGCGAGCGAGGAGCCCTCGTCCGGCACGACCGCGGTCGCGAAGAGCCGCGCCCACGGCCCGCGCCCGATCCGCTCCTCGTTCACGCCGCCTCCCTCGTCTTCGCGACCCCTGCTCGCCGCCGCCGCTGCTCCGCAGCGGCGCGTCCTTCCGGGGGAACCAGTCGGTTCCCCCGAACCCTCTCCTGGCGGAATGACTGGGTCATGCCGCCTCCTCGACCGAGTCGAGCGAGAGCTCCACGGCCGCGCGGATCGCGCCGAGATCGAGCTCGCCGAGCCAGTCCTCGGAACGTCCTGCGATCACTTTCTCCGCGAGCTCGCGCTTCGACTCGAGAAGGGCGTCGATCCGCTCCTCGAGCGTGCCGGTGCAGATCAGGCTGTGCACGTGGACGTGCTTGCGCTGTCCGAACCGGTAGACGCGGTCAGTCGCCTGCTGCTCGACCGCGGGATTCCACCAGCGGTCGAAGTGAAAGACGTGGTTCGCCGCCGGAAGGTTGAGTCCGCGCCCACCGGCGCGGATCGAGATCACGAGCAGCGAGGGGCCGTCACCGTGGTCGAACGCGGCCAGGAGCTCCTCCCGCTGGCCGGCGTTCAGGCGGCCGTGGAAGAAGCCGACCTTGCGCCCGAGCCGCTCCGCGAGGTGGGGCACCAACCGGTCGAAGCCCGGGTACTGGGTGAAGACGAGCGCCTTGTCGCCGTCCGGCACCTCGCGCAGCAGTTCGACGAGTCGCTCGAGCTTCCCGGAGCGTCCGTCCAGCGGCCGGCCGGTCGGGAGCAGGAGCTCGGGGTGGTTGCAGACCTGCTTCAGCTGCCCGAGCATCGCGAGCACCGCACCCCGACGGCCGAAGCGGTCCTCGTGCTCCTCGATCCGTGGCAGCCAGCGGTCGACCGTCGCCTGGTAGAGGCTCGCCTGCTCCACGGTCAGCCGGCAGTAGTCCTTCCCGACCGTGATCGGGGGCAGCTCGAGCTCGACCTCGGGGGAGTCTTTCGCGCGCCGGAGGATGAACGGCTGCACGATCGAGCGGAGCCGTTCGAGCGCGCCCTCGTCGCCGTAGGTCTCGATCCGCCGCGCGAAGGTACGGTCGAACCACTCACGTGAGCCGAGCAGACCGGGATTGACGATGTCCATGATCGCCCAGAGCTCGCCGAGCCGGTTCTCGATCGGCGTGCCGGTCATGGCCAGCCGCCGCCGCGCGGGCAGCCGCCGCAGGGCCCGCGCGCGCTTCGTGGACGGGTTCTTCACGTCCTGCGCCTCGTCCATCAGCAGGCGATCCCATTCGACGAGTGCGAGCGCGTCCACGTCGCGTGCGGCGATGTCGTACGAGGTGATCACGACGTCGCTCGAGCGCGCCGCGCGCTCGAGAGCTTCGCCCGTGAGCCGCCCGAGCCCGTGGTGGAGATGCACTCTCAGCCCCGGCGCGAAGCGCTCGATCTCGTGGCCCCACTGACGGACGACGCTCATCGGGCAGACGACGAGCGTCGGGCCGAGCTCGTCGGTCGCCGTGTCCTCGCGCTCGGAGACGAGCATCGCGATCGCCTGCACGGTCTTGCCGAGGCCCATGTCGTCGGCGAGGATCCCGCCGACGCCGAGGTCGCCGAGGAGCCGCAGCCAGCCGTGCCCGCGCTCCTGGAAGGGGAAGAGGTCGAAGCGCATCCCGGCCGGGGTCTCGAGCGAGCGGAAGTGGCTCTCGCCACCGCCGAGAAGATCCGAGAGGGGCGCATCGAGGGTGACCTCGCCGAGCTCGATCCCCGTCTCGTCGGTGACGAGGCCGGAGACGGCGCGGACGAGATCGACGACGCCGGCGCTCGTCCGCCGCCGCTCGAGGAAGCGCAGCGCCCGCTCGACCTCCGCGGGACGGATCGCGTGCCAGCGTCCCGCGACGCGGACGTAGGGCTCCTTCGCGGAGGCGAGCTCGGCGATCTCCTCGTCGGTCAGCTCGACGTCGCCTACGGCGAGCCGCCAGTCGAAGCGTGCGAGCGCGGCGGGGGAGAGGAGCCCACTCGATCGGCGCGGCAGCGACTCCGAGGTCGCGACGAGGTTCACGCGGAGCCGGCTCGGGGAGCGCACCCACGCGGAGGGGAGGAGCACGGGAATCCCGAGGGCCGCGAGCTCGGGCATCGTCTCGCGGAGGAAGCGGCTCGTCTCGTCGGCGCCGACGGTGGCCTCGTCGGGCTCGAGCTCGTCGAAGGCGATCCCCGCGTTCGCGAGCAGCGGCTCGATCTCGGCGAGCCGCGCGAAGAGGTCGCGGCGCGGGTTTCCGGAGCGGAGGAAGCCGAAGACGTCGCCGCCTCCGTCCCAGAGGAGCGATGCGGGCAGGCCGAGCGTGGGGTCGTCCTCGGCCTGGAGCCAGAGCTCGAGCACGAGGTCGCCGCTTGCGGTCTCGCGCTCATCGAGGTGGAGGCCGAGAGTCCAGCGCGACGAGGGCAGCCGCGCGAGACCGTCGTCGACCCAGCGTGAGAGCCTGCGCTCGAGCGCGGAATAGCCGGCGTGCTTGGGCAGCGCAGGGTCGGCGGCGGTCAGGCCTTCGAGAAAGAGCTCCAGCGCACTCGCCGACGAGCGCCGCCGGGGCTGCACGAGGCGAACGTTGTCGGCCCGCAGGCGATCGCGAGCGATCTGATCGACGACGACGGGATAGAGGTCGTGGACCGCCTCGTCGGCGTCGCCGGCGAACGCCGCCGCACCCGCGGGCGGGAGCGCGGCCGCGATCTCGGTGAGGGCCGCTTGCACGCTCGGGTCGAGGGTCGCGCCCCAGAACGCGTACCACCACCCTTCGCCGTGATCGAGATGCGGGTGCAGGAGCCCTTCCGCGACGGAACGGTGAGCGAGGTCGACGACCGCGAGAACCGCCTGCGCGCTCGACCCGAGCTCCAGGCCCGCCGGGGGTGCGGCGGCAAGCCGAACGAGGTCGCGGACGTCGAGCCTGCGCGCTTCGATCGCCTTCCCGGCAGGGCCGAGATCGGCGACGACCGGCCTGCCGTGCATCACCCCGTCTGCGGAGATCGCTTCACCCTCGCGGACGACCGCGTACGCCGCGGCGTCCTCCTGCCAGAGGAGCTCGAGGGTCCGCACGGCTTTCGGGGACGCAAGCACGACCCAACAGGGTAGCCCGTGCGGAAGATGACCTAGCCTGGAGCCATGAACGAGCACCCCGATTCGGAGCGCGAAGCGGACGACAGGCCGCCGATCTGCCCCGCCTGTGGGGTCACACAGGGTTTCGTCGTCTCCGACGAGCGCACGACCTTCGTCTGCCTCGAGTGCGGTTTCTCGGACGACGCTACGGGCTCTCGCCCGAGCTCTCGCGGGCCTGACGCCCCCAGAGAGTGACGAGCCGGGCGACGAGCGTGACGAGGAAGACCTGGCCGAAGAGCGCCTCGAGCGCGGTCAGCGCCTGTGGCAGCCCCACGGATGGCGAGAGGTCGCCGAAGCCGAGCGTCGTCAGCGTGACGAAGCTGAAGTAGACGTACTCCGACTGGACGTGCGCGCCCTCCTGGACGAAGAACGAGGCGGTGAGGAAGTCGTCCACGGCGAGATAGACGAACGCGAAGAGGAGGCCGACGAGCACGTAGCTGCAGAGCGCCCCGAGCACGGTCTCGTGCGTGACTCGGGGGTGCTGGAGCACGCGCCGGAGCGTGATCGGGAGCGTGGCCGTCACGAGGAGGGCGACCGGGAGGAGATAAGTGAGCCCGATGATCGTGGCCGAGTTGACGAAGAGGACGAGGGGAGCCAGGGCGACGCAGGCGACGATCGTCAGCGTCTGCCGCCGGCTCACCGTCTTGCCCGCGTCGGGATCGCTGATCGCGACGACGAGCGCGGCCGCTGAGAGGAGCGTGCTCCCGAGCGCGCCCCAGCGCGGGTCGTCCACGAGTTCGAGCAGGAAGAAGTTCGCGAGGAGGAGTAGGAGGAGGCTCGCGTAGCTGTCCACCGCCCGGATCAGGCCGTGGCGGGAAGGTCGATCGAGATCCATCACGCGCGCACGATACTTCGCCCGTGGCGGACGACACCCTCGCCCGGCGCCTGTCCGCGCAGCTCCTCTCGGGGGAGCCCGCGACCGACCCTGTCGTCGTCGCAGAGCGCCTCCTCGCGATCCAGGGGCAGGATCCGCGCGGCGCCCGGCTCGCGATCCGGGCGCGTTCGACCGGGCTCGCGTCCGCTGACGTCGACCGTGCCCTGACCGACCGCTCGCTCCTGATCACCTGGTTGAACCGGGGCACGCTCCACCTCGTTCGCAGCGAGGACTACGGCTGGCTGCACGCGCTCACGACTCCGCAGCTCTTCACGGCGAACGCGACGAGGCTCGCGCAGGATGGTGTCTCGCCGGCTGCGGCCGATCGCGGCGTCGCGACGGTCGAGCGGGCGCTCGCTGACGAGGGGCCACTGACCCGGACACAGCTCCGCGAGCGAATGGACACCGCCGGCGTGCCGACCGCCGGCCAGGCGCTCGTCCACGTGCTCCTGCTCGCGACCCTCCGCGGCCTCACCGTGCGCGGCCCGATGCTCGGGCGGGAGCATGCCTACGTGCTCGTCCGCGACTGGCTCGGCGAGCCCGCTCGCGTCGACCGCGACGCGGCGCTCGCCGAGCTCGCCCGCCGCTTCCTCGCAGGGCACGGGCCCGCCGACGAGCGCGACCTCGCGAGGTGGGCCGGGGTGACGCTCCGGGACGCACGCGCCGGTCTCACGGCGATCGCGCAGGAGTTGGTCGAGCGTGGTGAGCTCGTCGACCTGGCCTCCAAGCCCGGGCCGGCAGCACTCCCGCCACCGCGGCTCCTCGGCTCCTTCGACCCCCTTCTCCACGGGTGGCGCTCGCGGGAGCCGATTCTCGGCTCGCACCAGGGAGTGGTGACGAGCGACGGGGTCTTCAGGCCCTTCGCGCTCGCGCGCGGGCGCGCCGTGGCGACATGGCGCCTGGCCGCCGGCCGGGTCTCGATCGAGCCGTTCGCACCGCTCTCTCGGCCCGTTGCCGCGGCGCTCGAGTGCGACGCCGCAGAGGTCGAGCGATTCCTCGCGGTCAGACCCTGACCCAGGCGGCGGTGTCGGGCGGGAGAACCCCGCTGGTGGCGCCGCTCGCGAGCACGACCTCGCCGGCAGGGAGCGCGACCTCGTCGGTGCCGAAGTTGACCACGCAGACGAGGTCACCGCGCGCGAACGCGAGCGTGTTCTCGGGGCTCTCGCGCCAGGCGAACGGCTCGTCTCGCGGCCGGAGCTCGAGCGCCCGGCGATAGAGCTCGAGCGCAGAGCCGGGATCTCCGGCCTGGGCGGCGACGCTCCGGTCCTCCCAGCCGCTCGGGATCGGGAGCCACGGTGTCCCGGTCGTGAAGCCGAAGCCGGGCCCGGAGCCCTCCCAGGGGATCGGGACCCGGCAGCCGTCGCGGCCCTTCTCCCTCCCGTTCGTCCGGAAGAAGATCGGATCCTCTCGGGCCTCGTCGGGTAGGTCGACCTCCTCGAGCGCGAGCTCCTGTCCTTCGTAGAGGAAGGCGGTTCCGGGGAGCGCGAGCAGGAGCAGGGCCGCCGCCCGAGCGCGCCGGGCGCCGAGCTCGCCGCCGCCGAGCCGGGTCGGGGCTCGCGTCCGGTCGTGGTTCTCGAGGATCCAGGTCGCGGGCGCGCCCACCGCGCCGAGCGCGCCGAGCGTCTCCTCGATGCTCGACCGCAGCGCGCCTGCGTCCCACTCGGAGTGGAGGAGGGCGAAGTCGAACGCGAGGTGGAGCTCGCCCGGGCGGACGTAGCGGGCGACGGTCTCCTGGTTTCGGAGCACGATCTCGCCCACGAACATGCGCTCGCCCCCGTACTCCTCGGCGATGCGGCGCCAGCCGCGGTACAGGTCGTGCAGCTCCGGCTGGTCGAGCGCGGTCAGCCAGTCCCCGTGCCAGGTCGGCGGCTCCGGCTCGGGCATCTCGTGCAGGTCCTGCGCCTTGTAGAGCGCGTGCGCGACGTCGATCCGGAAGCCGTCGACGCCACGGTCGAGCCAAAAGCGGAGGATCTCCTCGAAGCTGCGCCGGACGCTCTCCTCGTGCCAGTCGAGGTCGGGCTGCTCCGGCGCGAAGAAGTGGAGGTAGTAGTCGCCGGTGGACTCGTCGAGCGTCCACGCGGTGCCGCCGAAGGCGGACGTCCATCCGTTCGGCGGGCCGCCGTTCCGCCCCGGCCGGAAGAAGTAGCGCGCCCGGTCGGGATGGGAGGGGTCGGCGAGCGCGTTCCGGAACCAGGCGTGCTCGCTCGACGTGTGGTTCGGGACGATGTCCACGAGCAGGCGCAGCCCGAGTGCGTGCGCGTCCGCGAGGAGCGCGTCGAAGTCGGCGAGCGTCCCGAATCGGGGATCGACGTCGACGTAGTCGGCGACGTCGTACCCGTGGTCGGCTCCCGGCGAGGGGTAGAACGGCGTCAGCCAGAGCCCGTCCACCCCGAGCTCGCGGAGGTAGGGAAGCCGGCTGCGGATCCCCTCGAGATCGCCGACGCCGTCGCCGTCCGAGTCGGCGAAGCTGCGCACGTACACCTGGTAGAGGACGGCGCTCCGCCACCACGCAGAAGACTGGCCGGGCATCGCGGGATTATCGCTCGTAGCGAGGAAAGAGTGACGCAGGGCGTAGTGGCAGTTGCGCCTCTGTTGCGCTCTCGTTAAGCGCCTAACACCTTTGCATCCGGTGACGTAGAAGTCCGTACATGGGCGTCACGAATCCCCCGAAACCGCAGACCGCTCAGCAGGACGGCGCCCGCCAGTTCGACTTCTGGCTGGGTGAATGGGACTGCTCCTGGGGCGACGGACAGGGCGGAACGAACTCCGTCTACCTCGACCTCGGGGACGCCGTCGTCGTCGAGAGCTTCGACGCACGCCCGACGATGGACTACCAGGGGATGAGCTTCTCGGTCTACGACCGCGCGAGCGCCTGCTGGAAGCAGACCTGGGTCGACACCGACGCCAACTACCTCGACTTCGTGGGCGGGTACGCGGAGGGCGTGATGGATCTTCGGCGCGAGGCCGAGCTGGACGGCGGCACCGCGACGTTCCGGATGCGCTGGTTCGAGATCGAGCGCGACTCGCTCAGCTGGGTCTACGAGCGCTCGGACGACGGCGGCGACACCTGGGCGCCGCTCTGGGAGATCGGATACCGCCGTGTCCTATAGCTGGTGCGATCCGCACTTCGCGGCCTACTACGCCCGCCGCGAGGAGGCCTCGAAGACCGAGCGCCTGCTCGCCCGCCTCCGTGAGCGCGAGCAGCGCGCGCTCGAGCTGGGCCCGATCGACTGGTCGCGCGAGAGCGTGCGCGAGCTCGATCTCCCGGTCCGGCCACACCTCCGCATTCTCTAGTTCAGCGCACCAAGACCCCTGAAGGGGCCGCCCGCGGCCCAAGAGCGTTCGCATCCAGGGCCGGTGCTCGCCGCGTCCGCAAAGAGCGGGAATCGCTCCGCGGCGGGGTGGGGGTCGTCAGGTCCGAACGGGATAATGGCCGTCCCGTGAGCGCTCCCTTCGTCCACCTGCACGTCCACAGCGAGTACTCCGTCCTCGACGGGGCCTGCCGGATCCCCGGACTCGCAAAGCGGGCGGCCGAGCTCGAGATGTCGTCGGTGACGCTGACCGACCACGGCTCGCTCGCCGGCACGATCGAGCTCTTCAAGGCCGCGCAGGCCGAGGGCGTGAAGCCGATCGTCGGCTGCGAGGTCTACGTCGCCGAGGACCGCCACAGCCGCACGCGCGGGTACGCGCACCTGACCCTCCTCGCCAAGGACAACGCGGGGTACGCCAACCTGATCAAGCTCTCCTCGCTCGGCTACCTCGAGGGCTACTTCGCGAAGCCGCGCGTCGACTGGGAGCTCCTCCAGACCTACGCTCCCGGCCTGATCGCGCTCTCCGGCTGCCTCTCGGGCAAGGTCTGCAAGGCGCTCGAGGAGAACCGGCCGGCCGACGCGCGCAGCGAGCTCGACCGGCTCGCCCACGTCTTCGGGCGCGAGAACACCTACGTCGAGCTCCAGAACGCCGGCCTCGACGTCCAGGGCCGGATCAACCCCGAGCTCGTGAAGCTCGCCGCCGAGGCGCAGCTGCCTCTCGTCGCGACCGGCGACGTCCACTACCTCACTGCCGCCGACGCCTACTCGCATGAGGCGCTCCTCTGCATCCAGTCGGGCGACTCGCTCAAGAACCCGAATCACTGGCGGTTCGACACGAACGAGTTCTATTTCAAGACCCCCGAGGAGATGGCGCTCGACTTCGTCGGGCACGAGGACGCGATGCGGCGCACGCTCGAGGTCGCCGAGCGCTGCAACGTCGAGATCGAGCTGGGCAAGATCCTGCTCCCCGAGTTCCCCGTCCCGGACGGCCGCGACGCCTTCGACTACCTCGTCGAGCTCTGCGAGCGCGGTCTCGAGCGCCGCTACGACAAGGTCACGCCCGAGTTGCGCGAGCGGCTCCAGTTCGAGCTCAAGACCGTGCGCGAGATGGGGTTCGCCGACTACTTCCTGATCGTCCAGGACTTCATCGGCTTCGCGAAGCGAAACGGCGTCAGCGTCGGCCCGGGCCGTGGCTCGGCGGCAGGCTCGCTCGCCGCCTACTGCCTCGACATCACGGACATCGACCCGATTCGCTACGGCCTCCTCTTCGAGCGCTTCCTCAATCCGGCCCGAAAGGACATGCCGGACATGGACATCGACTTCGCGGTCGAGGGCCGGGAGCGCGTGATCAACTACGTCGCCGAGAAGTACGGCCGCGACCGCGTCGCCCAGATCATCACCTTCGGGACGATGGCCGCCCGCGCTGCGGTTCGCGACGCGGGCCGCGTGCTCGAGATCCCCTACGGCGTCGTCGACAAGATCGCGAAGCTGATCCCGGAAGGGCCGGGCCAGACGCTCGCCGACTGCCTGAAGCCGGGCTCGGAGCTCAAGGTCGCCTACGACACGGATCCGTTCGCGAAGGAGATCATTGACCTCGCCAAGCCGCTCGAGGGCCTCGTCCGCCAGGACTCGATCCACGCCGCCGGGGTCGTGATCGGCGCCCGGCCGCTGATCGAGGTCGTGCCGCTCCAGCAGAAGGGCGCAGACCAGGAGGTCGTGACCCAGTTCTCGATGAAGAACGTCGAGGCGCTCGGCCTGCTCAAGGTCGACTTCCTCGGCCTCCGCAACCTGGACGTGATCGACAAGGCCGTCGAGCTGATCGGGGGCGGCCTGGACATCGGCGCGCTGCCGCTGGACGACAAGAAGGTCTACACGATGCTCGCGAAGGCCGACTCGAACGGGGTCTTCCAGTTCGAGTCGTCGGGGATGCGGGATGCGCTCCGGGCTGTCAAGCCGACCGTCTTCGAGGATCTGATCGCGCTCGTCGCGCTCTACCGCCCGGGGCCGATGGCCCAGATCCCCGCGTACGCCGCCCGCAAGAACGGCCGCGAGCCGATCACCTACATCGACCCGCGCCTGAAGGCGATCACGGGCGACTCCTTCGGGATCACGATCTATCAGGAGCAGTCGATGCAGATCGCGAAGCAGCTCGCAGGCTTCTCTGGCGCCGAGGCCGAGACCCTACGCCGCGCGATCGGGAAGAAGATCCACTCGCTGATGGCCTCCCTGAAGGACAAGTTCCTCGAGGGCTGCGCTGCGAACAACGTCACCCTTTCGGTCGCGACGCAGCTCTGGAAGGAGCTCGAGTCCTCGCAGGACTACTCGTTCAACAAGGCGCACTCGTGCTGCTACGCGCTGATCGCCTACCGCACCGCCTGGCTGAAGGCGAACCATCCGTGCGAGTACATGGCGGCGCTGATCTCGTCCGTGATGAGCACGAAGGACCGGGTCCCGCTCTACGTGAACGCGTGCCACGACATGGGGATCGAGGTGCTCCCGCCCGACGTGAACACCTCGCAGACCGACTTCGCGGTCGTCGAGGGGAAGATCCGCTTCGGCCTGAACGCGGTCAAGAGCGTCGGCGAGTCGGCGGCCCGCGCGATCATCCGCGCCCGCGAGGAGGGTGGCCCCTTCGAGTCGATGTGGGACTTCACCGAGCGCGTCGACCCGCAGGTGGTGAACAAACGGTCGCTCGAGGCCCTCGTCAAGTGCGGTGCCCTCGACTCGACCGGCGCCTCCCGAATGGGCATGCTCGCGTGTCTCGAGCAGGCGCTCGCGTGGGGCCAGAAGCACGCGGCCGACCGGCTCGCGGGCCAGGGCTCGATCTTCGACCTCGGTGACGGCGGTGCCGAGCCCGAGCTCGACCGCCCCAAGCACCATCCCGCGATCTCCACCGGCGAGTTCGAGAAGACGGAGCTCCTGAAGCTGGAGAAGGAGACGCTCGGGCTCTACGTCTCGGAGCACCCGCTCCACGCCGTCCGCGAGCAACTGCGGCGGAAGACCGACTGCACCCTGGCCGAGATCGAGCGTCGCCGGGACGGCGAGGTGGTGACCGTCGGTGGGATCGTCTCGTCGATCAAGCAGCTGACCACGAAGAAGGGCGAGCCGATGGTCTTCCTCGCCCTCGACGACCCGACCGGCGGTAGCGAGGTCGTCGTCTTCAGCTCGATGTATGCGACCGCCCGCGACCTCTGCGTGACCGACAAGATCCTCGTCGTCAAGGGACGCGTCGACCACAAGCAGCAGGGCGAGACGAAGCTGATCGCGCTCGAGCTCGCCTCCTTCGAGGCCGTCGTAGAGCGCACGGAGATCCGGTTCAAGCTGGACGCGCGCGCCGCGAAGGCCGGGATCATCCGGGAGCTCGCCGAGCTCGTGAAGGAGTACCCGGGCGAGTCGCCGGTCTACGTCGCGCTCGAGACCTCGCTCGGCCCGAAGACGCTCGCGCTCGGGCCGCGCTACCGCGTCGCGATCGACTCCGATTTCCTCACCGACGCGCGGATGCGCCTCGGGATCGAAGCGATCTTGTGAGAGCGCCTCCGGTCTGAGATCATTCGAGCGTGGTCCTGCTCCGGCTCGGATACGCGCTCGCTGCCACGGCACTCGTGGTGTTGCTCCTCCGCGCCGGCCTTCCGCTTGGAGCGCTCCTCGTCGTCGTCCTGGGCATTGCCCTTCGGCGCCGTGCAGAGATGGCGTTCGGCCGACCCCTCTAGCCGAGCCCCTTCTCACGCAGCTCGGCGATCGCCCGCTCCGACTTCTCGAGCTCGAGCCCCATCCCCCTGAGGATCTCAGGCGACTTCGTGAACTGGATGTCGCGGTAGGCGACGACCTGGATCTGGTTTCCCCACGGGTCGAGGAACGAGTTGCCGCCGAAGATCTCGACGCCGAGGGTGCGGGCGGCGGCGAGCACGGCCTCGCGGTCGTCGACGACGAGGCCGAGGTGTCGGATCGCGTCGGGTCCTGTGGCCGGCGCCTCCATCAGGGCGAGAAACTGGTCGCCGAAGTCGACGAACGCCATTGTGGGCCCTTCCTCCTCGAATTCGAGCTCGAAGAGCGCGCCGTAAAACGCGAGTGCCTCCTCGATCGAGCCGACCTCGAGCGCAACGTGGTTGATCCCGACCGCGCGAGCCATGTCCGCAGCGTACGCGTCCAGGGCCTGGCCCCGGCCACGTCCGGAACCGCCGGCGGGCGAGCGGTGTAGGAGGATCGAGTGGTGAGCCGGCCACCGACAGAGGGAGAGCTGGTCGAACGGGCGCGCCGAGGTGACGGCGCGGCCTTCGGCGCGCTCGTCCGCGACCACGAGGAGCTCGCCTTCCGTACCGCCTACCTGATCACGCGTAACGCCGCCGACGCGGAAGACGCCGCCCAGACCGGGCTGACGAAGGCGTTCTACGCCTTGCCACGCTTCCGCCGCGACGAGCCGATCCGCCCCTGGCTGCTGGCGATCGTCGCGAACGAGGCACGTAACCGCCGCCGCGGCGGCGGGCGTCGCGAGGCGCTCGCGCTTCGGGCCGCGCACGAGCTTCCTTCGGCCCCAGCCGATCCGGCCGGTGCGGCTCGGTCTCCCGAGGGGAGATTGCTGGCAGCGGAGGAGCGCGGCGAGCTCCTCGCCGCGCTCGAGGCGCTCGGGGACGACGACCGCTTCGTCCTCTCCTGCCGCTACCTCCTCGATCTGAGCGAGGCCGAGACCGCCGAGGTGCTCTCGCTTCGCCGCGGCACCGTGAAATCGCGAACCTCGCGTGCGCTCGAGCGCCTGCGTGCGCACCTGGAGGTGGAGGCATGAGAGAGCTCGAGCTGCGGCTCGCCGAGCTCCGCGAGGAGCTCGTGTTCCCACGGACACCCAGGTTCGAGCTCCGGCTCGACCGTCGTCCCGCGCGGATCCGGCGGCCGCTCGTCGTCGTTCTCGCCGCGGTCGCCATCCTCGCGGCGGGCGCGCTGGCGCTGTCGCCCGGCGCACGCAGCGCCTTCCTCGAGCTCTTCCACCTCCGCGGCGCCACGGTTACCCTCGTCGACGACCTCCCGGAGGTCGAGAGCATCCGCACGCTCGATCTTCTCGGCGAGCGGGTGACTCGGGACGAGGCCGAGCGCCGGATCGGCTTCCGGCTCCTCGATCTCGGCGAGCCGGCCTCCATCCGCTTCCGCGAGGGTGGGATCGCGACGCTCGTCTACGGCGCCCCGGACGAGCCGCGGCTCTTGCTGACGCAGGCGCGCGGCGGGCTCTTCGACGGCTTCATCCGGAAGAGCGCCGGGAGCGGAACCGAGATCGTGCGCGTCTCCGTCGAAGGGGACCCCGGCCTGTTCGTCTCGGGGGCCGATCACTTCGTCATGTTCCGGAACGCGGAGGGGGCGATCGACGACGAGCTCAGCTTCCTCGCCGGCACGACCATCCTCTGGAACCGGGGCGAGCTCCTCCTCCGGATCGAGGCGGAGATGACGCGCGCGGAGGCGATCGAGCTCGCGCAATCCGTCCGCTAGGCGGAACCGAGCGGCGTCGGGCGGTGTAGCAGAGGTGACATCTCCAGGAGGTTCCGCATGAAGAAGCTCTTGCTCGCGCTCGTCGTCGCCGCCGCGGTCGCCGTCCCCGCCGCGACTGCGGGCGGTTGGGCCACGGTCGGCGTCAGCTCGCTCCCCCCGGCCGGCCTCGACGCCGGCCAGGCCTGGCCGGTGGACATCACCGTCCTCCAGCACGGCCGGACGCCGCTCACGGGCGCCGAGCCGGCCGTGAGCGTCCGCAACACGAAGACCGGCGAGGTCGGCGGCACCTTCAAGGCCGCCCCGACCGGCATGCCGGGGGTCTACCACGCTGTCGTCCGGTTCCCCGCCGGTGGCACGTGGGCCTACGAGGTCTTCGACGGCTTCACGCAGTACGGCGACGCCCAGACGCACACGTTCAAGGCGGTCACGATCGGCGCCGCAGGCTCGGGGTCGTCGTTCCCGACCGTTCCCGTCGGTGGCTCGCTCCTGCTCGGTCTCGCGCTCGTGGCGGCGATTCTCGTCCGGAGGCGCCTGCGTCCGGCCGCGGAGCCCGCAATTCCCGCTCACTGAGCCAATTCAGCTGTGCGAAGGCCCGTCCGCGCGGCGGGCCTTCGCACGACCTCTCGCAGTTCTTTTACGAAAGCTTCATGGGAATCCCCACAAAAGGGGACATCCGCGTCGTTCTAATGGACGAATACCTGGACACAACGATGCGGAAGGATCACTGAAATGGCTGCGGCAGAGCTACAGAGCACCGAGACGGAGCAGGAGCGGATCGAGCGCTGGCGCGCCGAGGAGCTCGAGCGGGCAGGCTTCGAGCCTGCGGCCGCCGTTCTCCTCGCGAGCCGGATGGACGTCGACCTGCATTACGCGATCGACCTTCTCCGCGCGGGCTGTCAGCCCGAGCTCGCGCTCCAGATCCTCCTCTAGCGCGCGTTCTTCGAACGCAGGGGCGTGCGCGCGGGCAGAATCACTCTGCCGGTGACGCTCCTCGCCTCGATCCCCCTCGCCTCGATCCCCTCGCCCTCGTCAGGCACCCTCGACGTCGGGCCGCTGACGATCCACATGTACGGGCTGATGCTGCTCGCCGGAATCGCGGCCTGCATCGCGATCACCGGACGCCGCTGGGTGGCGCGCGGCGGCGACTGGGACTTGATCTTCCGGGTCGCCGTCTGGGGGGTCGGCTTCGGGATCGTCGGTGCCCGGCTCTATCACGTCGCGACGAGCTGGAACGAGCTTCCCGAGGAGTGGTGGGGCCCGTTCGCGGTCTGGGAGGGAGGCCTCGGGATCTGGGGCGGAATCCTCGGCGGTGCGCTCGCCGGCTCCGTGATCGCACGTCGCTCCGGGGTCAGCGTCCTCGAGCTGCTCGACGCCGCTGCGCCGGGGATGCTCGTCGCCCAGGCGATCGGCCGCGTCGGCAACTGGTGGAACCAGGAGCTCTTCGGCAAGCCGACCGACCTCGCGTGGGGGCTCGAGATCGACGCGTCGCGTCGCCCGGACGAGTACCTGCTCGACAGCACCTTTCACCCCACGTTCCTCTACGAGGGGCTCTGGAACCTCGGCGCCGCCGGACTCCTCCTCGTCCTCGACCGCTTCTACCGCTTCCGGCCGCCGGCGCTCTTCGCGCTCTATGTGGCGCTCTACTCGGCGTTCCGCTTCTACCTCGAGCAGCTCCGGATCGACCCCTCGAGGGAGCTCGCCGGGATGCGTCTGAACGCGTGGGTGGCGCTCGTCGTCTTCGCCGCCGCGGCTGTCTTCTTCGTCTGGTGGCAGTTCTTCCGCGGGGGCCGCAGGCCCGGCCGTCGGCGGGCCAGGGAGCACAAGGCAGAGCGCCTGCCGACGATGGCCGTGCCCAAGAGCCGCGTCCGACCCCGCCGCTAATTTTCAGCGGGTGACCGCGGTCTACGACCTCCCGCTGGACCTCGACGCCTTCGAGGGCCCGTTCGACCTGCTGCTCAC
>Ga0136611_10001291_pt1 | contig 17388 bp, 11 predicted proteins | sample AntDrymUQ2232306_2_FD_106645 | JGI IMG/M metagenome (GOLD analysis project Ga0136611, IMG submission 106645) | Polar desert sand microbial communities from Dry Valleys, Antarctica - metaG UQ223 (23.06) | ecosystem: Environmental > Terrestrial > Soil > Desert | place: Antarctica: Dry Valley...
AGAGCGATGCCAGTGTTGCCGCTGGTCGGCTCGATGATATGCGTCTCCTTGGTCAGCCGACCGCTTTGCTCCGCATCCTCCACCATGGCCATTCCAATTCGGTCCTTGACGCTATGAAGCGGATTAAAGAATTCGCATTTGGCAAAGACAGTGGCGTGCTCTGGTGGCACGAGACGATTGATGCGAATCATCGGCGTGTTTCCAACAGTATTAACAACGCTATCAAAGGTCTTTCCCAAAGCCATTTGCACATCTCTCGTTTGGAATGAGGTCTAAACTGGTCAGCCGCTCAAACGTGCGGTTTTCCAACGCATTGGAGTATACGCTTTTTTGGAGAAACCGCCCACAGGACTCTCCTGGAAGAAGCGGTCAGGGTGTGGCACTCACTCTCGATTATGCTTTTGTAGCGGAAGGGCGAGTCTTCCGGTTTCGCTACAATTATCCGACACTCCCCGGACGGCTTGCGCCGGACTGCGAGTGGAAACAAATTCTCTTTTTAAAAATCAAAAAAAACACCCGAACGAATTCGGGTGTTTGTGGTCGGATCAAGCCTGAGAAGATCTGTTTGAATTACCAGTTTTCCTGGACGAACAGTTCATCCACTGCATCCAAGTAAGCTTTCGCTCGCAACGTGATTTCTACCGGCGGAGCCGCAAGAGAAACCGCTTGCCAGCTCAAGTCCGAACTTCGGGCTAGGATTCGTACGAGTTTGGCACCCGTTGTATCCGAAACAGCGACAAACTGTTGCCTGGTTAGGGTTGCCGTGAAAACCGAATGCGCGGCACCGCGGACAGCGGTCACATATGCTTTTTGTCCATCATCTGCGAGAACAACTTCATGGAACATGTCCCCTTCAAAGCCGTCCCGTGTAATAGTCCACTCGGAGCGTCCACTGACCCCGACCGCCGCGTAGACGCCAGACGTCCGCATGGAGCCGTCCTTGTCGTAGAAAGTCGACGCTAGGTTTTCAAGCAAATTCCCGTAACGGGATGTCATCCCTAAAATACTGAAATTGTAGACCGCGTCGACACCGCCTGGAGCAACAACCGTTTGAGTGAAGGAGTTCGCACCGGGTGAATCGATCGTGAGAACCGGAACAACATAAGTAACTGTGTAAACACCAGGAGGAAGCAAACCAAATGAATAGGTGCCGTCGGTGTGCGTTTGTTTAGTCAACGTTCGGCTTGCCGAATTCGCGGTTGCAGGAATGGTCAAATTGACTTCAATTCCACCTAGTCGTAGCTCACCCGCTTCGATCTCGCCCGAATTATTGTCATCAACGTAGACGACACCCCGAACCGTACTCGGAATAAACGGGGAAACGTCAACGTTAAAAGTGCCTATGGAAGTCTTTGGATCTGCGACACCGTTGGTTGTACCGTTGTCAATAATCTCGTACCTGAAGGTATCCCGACCGTCGGAATTCAGTGGAGCAGTGTAGGTAATCGTCCCATTTGCGTTCAATACGACTGTTCGACCGCTTGTAATCGATTCAGGAACGATTCGCAGCACTCGCAGGGTCTGACCGCTTTCGTTGGCCGGTCCCTTAGGTGCGGCAGCCAATTCTGCAGTCAAATCGAAAATCGTTGCAACACTAGCGAAAACCGAACGGGTTAATGTCGGTGCTGTTGGGGCATCGTTCACCTCAGTGACTTTTATAGCTTGTGTGACGGTTGTGGTCGCCTGTCCATCGCTGATCGAATAAACAAAGCTATCGGAACCGTTGTAATTCGCAGCGGGGGCGTAGACCAGGGTCCCGTTAACCTGGGTTACGGTTCCACCATTGGCAGTAATGATAGGTGCTGTCAACGCAACAAATGTGGGTGGTGGCAGCAAAGCCTCCTCCGCAGGTCCTGAAACATCGTTTGCTAATAGAGTCGAAATCGTAATCGTAGACGACGTATCTTCAGCCGTAGCCACGTCTGGGTCCGAGCCTGCTATTGGAGCATCATTCACAGCGTCAACTGTGATGGTCAACGTCGCACTCGCGGTCAATGGGGCTGGGGTGGTATTGTTGACTCCGTTGTCAGTAACCGTGTAGAGAACAAACACAGTGCCATTAAAATCTTTGGCCGGTGTGTAAACGATGTTGCCATTCACGACCGCAACCGTACCGCTGTTTGCTGTTTGGTTCACGGCGGCAGTGACAGTTAGCGCTTGAACGGTGTCTTCATCAGGTCCCGCGCTCAAGCCCGCCGTGATCGTGGAGCCCAGTACCGTCAAAACGATGTCTTCAGGAGTTGAAGCGGATTTGGGGGCAGCGGTTGGCGGGTCATTGAGAGGAGTAACCGTAACCCTGACCGTTGCCGTTGAAGCAACGCTGTCGGGCTTGTTATCGTTCATTGTATAAGTGAACACTGCATCGCCAAAGAAATTGGGACGCGGCGTGTAAACCAACTGATTGTTACTTTGAACCACGGAGCCAAAGTTTGAATTGATTGTCGTGAAAGGCTGCAAGCTAGCAACGAAGCCATCATTGACAAAGTCGTTTGCAAGAACATCGATTGTCAACGCACTCGAGTCCTCGGGAATGTTTCGCGAATCTGTTAATGCAAATGGCAATGTCGGCGGTAATATGAAGACTTCGACATTGGCAACAGATGAAGTCAATCCAAAGGCGTCTTGGATCCTGTACGAAAATGTCGATGTTACATTAAAGATACCTGGTGGTGGGGTAAATAGAACCAATGTTCCCGCAGCATTAACGGTCGCCGTGCCTATCGTCGGAGTGGTAACCGAATTGGGAACGATGGTAATTGCCTCGTTCTCCAACGGCCCGGCGCTGTCATTTCTGAGCACATTCAATTCGGAAGGCGGTAATGCAACGGAAACCCCACGAACGACAAATCGATCTGTATCACCCGTGTCGTTCACCGCAGCAGGAGCGTCGTTAACGGAGGTAATGTTGACAGTAACAGTACCTTCGACCAACACCGAAGGGGCAACGTTGTCTGTAATCGTGTAAGTAAATGTATCCTGACCAAAGACATTGGGTAATGGTCGATACGTAGAGACCCCGCCAACGGTTGTGATAGTTCCTTTGGTAGGTGCTATCGTACTACTCGGAATGGCCCCCAACAGCACCGATTGTGCTCCGCCACTACCGCCGCCCGATTCCCCAGGTCCAGGATTCGAATTGAGGATCAAGTCGGTCGGAGCACCCGTGCCAATCAAGACTAGCGAGCCGTCTTCGGCTACAGTCAACGAGCCACTAAACGGCACCGGAGGATCATTGACGGGAGTAACGTTGACCGTAATTGTGGCGTCTCTAAATGCACCCGCGCTGTCTCTGCCGCGTACTGTAAAGTTCGCGTTTCCAAAGAAGTTGGCATTTGGAGTAAAGTTGATGCTACTTCCACCGGCACCAATCGTTACCGTTCCATTGGCTGACGTAATTGGCGATCCAGGTGTGGATGATTCAAACGTGACGGTTTGACCTCCTCCTGGCCCAGGATCGATTTCGTTTTGTGGCCCCGCGTTAAAAATTTGTGCTGGCGTAATGGAGAGCGGATTATCTTCTAGGACGGTAAACTGCGTGCCGACAATATTTGGAGCATCATTTACGGGCGTCACGTTGATCGAAACGGTTCCGGTCGCCCTGTCCGGTGGCGTTGCGTTGTTTTGAATGGTATAGGTGAATACAACCGGTCCAAAGTAATTCGGAGCCGGAGTGAATGCGACGGTCGTGCCTGTCAGCGTGGCAGTACCACCAACGCTGGGCTGAGTTATACTGACCACTTGAAATGGTCGCGCTGGAGTGTTGTTGTCCTTGTCGTTCGCAACCACATTGATCACCGTTTGGACGGAGTCCTCCGGCAGGGAATTGAGAACATCGGTATTCGCAGTCAGCTTGTCCGAAATATTGAGGAAGGCAAGAGCAGGGATGACTGCACTCGAGGTTAGGTAAATCGCCTGTCCACCGTAAAGTGCAATCCCTAGATTGTCACCGGACGAGCCATCCGGTGGTGGCGGCGATACTGTGCCGTCCAGTCGGATCCGGCCCACTGACGATCCCTTGAAAAGCGTATCCACTACGTTCACGAACACGGACGCCTCAAAGATCGGATCTAGACTGTTCTTGTCAGAAAAACCGCCCAACAACGTGATCGTCCGACTTGGGGAACCAGCAACAGGCGTTTTAAGCACTCCATCCGGCCCATTCAAATACCGAACGCCGGTCACGTTTGTACCTGTGTCGTCAACAAAGTTATTGTTCAAATTGTGTTTTCGAGCCACCGCGGCAACGACATCCTGACTGGGATCGGCCGTGTTCTGTCCAATTGTCAGAGATATTCCAGTGCCAAAACCATCCACGAGACTGTTCACACCGACTTCTAAAATGTCGGGGACATCCGTATGAGCCAAGCTTCCGACGAAATTAACACCAAATCGAGAGGATGTGTTACTGGTAAGAACACGTACCGAAACATTCCCAGAACCTACGGACGGTAGTGCTTGCAATGCGTTTCGAATGTTGATCGCGGTCAAGTTAGCATTGTATATCCCGCCTGATGTGAATGCCGGAGCGATAGGCCCAGTCGTAGCCGAACCATATTTAATCGTAAAAGTTCCCCCTCGAACGCTGCTGCCAATATCGATCTGATTGTATTCACCCCATTGGAAGTCGAGTTTCTCGGTGGATGAGTTGTCCACGTTCGTGTAAGCCAAATCGTGGTAGGCACTAAACACTCCTTGCGGCGCCCCTCGAAGATCGAGCATCTGCGTCCGCACGATAACTCGTTCGCCAGTACCAATATTGGCCTCAGGAATTTGATCGCCCGGGTTTGGATCGGGAAGTTCCGCGCCGGCTGTACCGTCTGCATTTACCGAAAAGAACTTGTATCGAATTTGAGCAAGCTCACCTGCTCCTTCGCCATTGTTGATTGCATTGATGACCACGAGCGCATCCAGCGGCGACAATCTATTGTCATTGTCAGTATCCACAAACGAGTTCGTATCGTTCCGTGTCTGACCAGAAAGCGATCCGCTTCCCTGCGAATTCAGCCGATTGATAACAACCAGGGCATCGAGTGGCGAAATCGAAAAGTCCCCATTCACATCCGTTGCTATGAGCGGATTGTGGAACGGCATGATGTCCGCAGCCATTAGCTGCCGCTGTTCAAGCGCCTCCAACCGAAGCATTCGCTTCATCCATCCTCGTTTTGCAGTCTTTTGACTGCGATTTCGCGTTGTTGATTTGCGAGCCTGGCTTATTGGCGAAACGGACATCGATTCTTCCACCGTAAAAATCAAGAAAGGTAAAGCTTGGAATGAAAATTCCTAGGATGAAAATACGTCCTAAAAATCCCCGTACTGTGAGGGTACTTGGCAATCAATTGGTTTTCAATCCACTTCTTGCCCAGATCGCGCAAATTGCCTAATCATCCCGGTCTGCGCATGGATTTGCCGTCCCTAACAGTATTTCCGTAAATGTGCATTTTTAGAGCTGGAATTAATCAAGAAGTTCCATCCAAACAGATTTTTGAGAAATTGTCCGACCTTTCGAAAATAGGGGCGTTTTTTTGGTGAGTGAACCACAAGTCATTCCCAAATTACCCAGTCAAGCGGATTTTGCCCCTCTGGCTACCCGATTTCTATTTACGCGGTTCCACCAATTCCTCTATCATTGCCAAGTCCTTGCTATCAGAGCATGCTATTTAACCGGATGATAACCCCTCGGGAGCGTCGCCACAGAGGCTGAAGAATGAACGGACAACTATTCCTACTGCTCCTTTCGATGATGTTGCAAAACCCCAACGGCGAAATACTGCCCGAACTGAACCGGAACGGAACTGCCTTCGGAAATTCCAGCGCTTTGCAACCCGGTAATCCCGCGTCCGCCATTCCTGCTCCATTCGTTCGCGGCCAACAAAACGTGGGTTACGCTACGGACCCCTCGGATGGCAACAAGTTTTGCTTGATCGTACAGATTCCCCCCGATAAAATCGGCGAGTTTGCCAGAGGTCGGGACGGCCAAGAGATGACGGTTTCTGTCCCTGATGAAATTCGAAACGTCCGAATCGAGAAGGTCATCTTTCGCATCGGAACCGATCCCGTCGAACGAATTCTTCCAAACCCAAATACACTTAGCGACAGTCGAACGTTTGCCAATCCGCCACAAGTCGTCGACTTAAACATCCGCTCTACCGTTCCAATCGACCAACCTCGTCCGCCAGCGAATATGGCAACTGTCGCGCAAAACGGTGCGGGATTTGCCAATAATTCGACTTTGGGCAACATCGGAAACGCTCCTTCCTTTAACAATGACGGCGGTACTTACCCACCCGTTCTCCCTAGTGCTTTGAACAGCCACGCAAACGGATCGAGAACCGATGTGATGCCCTTTAACCAAAATCCAACACAAGCTCGCGATGGCTTTAGCGGCGCCAAGTCTTCATTCAGTAATTTGTTCGTACCCAGTCAAACCAATGCGACCAACCCAGGTTACGCTTCTAGCACCTACCCGTATGCTAGCAACAACTCCACTCCAAACGCCTTAGGAACCAACCCCAATCGCCAATACAATATGGCTTCGAACTCAACCAACCCTCCGGCCTATTACGATAGTCAATTCGGCCAGCAAAACAGCCAGCAACTCGGACCTCAAAGTGGATATGCACCTTCGCCGTCCCTTGTTCAATCGCAACTGTATGGTCAACCAGTACAACAGCAGCCCAACTACCTCACCACAACTCCATACCCCGCGCCGCAAATAAGCCCTTACTTGCAAACGCCCGTTCCCATTAAGCCTACCTACCCACCTTCGCTAGGCGACCAAATAGAGGAATCTCAGATCGCAAAGGACAAGTTGCTACCTTTCCTGTTGCTGTTCTCAATCGTTGTCAACGTGTATCTGGGGTTCTGGATGAGCCACCAGAAATCGGTCTACCGCCAAAAGTTGGGGAATTTGCGTGGCCTTCCCGCGTCGGACCTTGCATGACCAAGAGCAAGCCAATGTTTTGGCTCATGAAAACGAGCCTGACGTTTTCGGCAGTTCAGTCCCGAAGTTCATTGCCGGTCAGATGCAAGAAAACATGATGGAGGTTTGGCTGATGCACTTCCAAGTCGATGACGGTGCCACCCACTCTTTGAATGCGTTCCAATATGATCGGCAACTCCTCAACAACATTATCAACAAAGCAAACAAATCGATTGCGAGCCGGGTTCCATTCCAAACCTGGAGGAGCCGCAACCAGCATTCCTTGTGTTTCGATCGCCACTTCGCGGCGGGCTCCAATGGTGGATGCAATTAGTTCTTCGATCGGTCCTTCTGCGATGACTTTGCCATGATCAACAATCACGATCCGATCGCTCCGGGTTTCTGCTTCATCGAGATGGTGTGTGGTTAAGACAATACTTGCCCCTTCCTGATTCAACTCATCGAGCATGTCAAAGATGCGTTGGCGGCTTTGCGGATCCACGCCAACTGTGGGTTCATCCAAAAGCAAAATGCTTGGCCGGTGCAGTACGCCACAGGCAATATTGACTCGTCGCTTCATCCCGCCAGAAAATCGGCTCGTCAACTCGTTAGCTCGGTCCTCAAGCCCTATCCATTTCAAGGCCCATGCGACGCGTTCTCGCAAGCGGCGCGATCGTAGACCGTGAAGCTGGCCAAAGCACTCTAGATTCTCTTTCGCAGTTAAATCCAAATAGATGGCAAGGTCTTGTGGGATAACGCCCAATTCCTGAAGAACGTCGGGTTCGCGAATGGAACGGCCATAGACGAGCACCTGACCTTCCTCTGGCTGCACCCGACCACACATAGAACGAATCAATGTCGTTTTGCCGGCCCCGTTTGGTCCCAATAGCGCAAGGCGTTGACCAGCTGCAACCGAAAACGAAGTTCCGCATAATGCCTGATGGTTGCCATACTTTTTCCAGAGATTAATGACTTCAATGGCTGGGGTTGTGCTTGTGTTCGTTAAGCAATCCGGGCGAGATTGCAGCGAGGGCGAAATCGACACTTTTTGGAATTCTCTTTTGTTATCGCGGCAAGTTTCACGACGCTGGCCGCCGCACCACATTCCCCTGCCATTATAGACGTCGACCTCAGAAAGAAAACACTGCAGTACCGATTGATTAAGCTGCTGGGTGCATTGCAACGCCACAACCGGTGAAACGCGAGGGATCTCGGACTATACTGCGAGCCGAAAGCATTGCATGACGACACCCAACTCTTCACCTAAATCAATCGTATGCCAAACTATCCTGCGCTATACCAAGTCAACATTCGAGTCACTTTGAACTCGCTATCAAAGCAACTGCAGCGCCCGACTACTTTCGACGATGTGACGAACGATGTCATTGACGACTGGGCCGCGAAAGGATTCGAATGGATTTGGTTGCTGAGTGTTTGGCAAACTGGGGGAACAGCGCAGGCAATATCGCGAGCCGACCTCCATTGGCGTACCGAGTTTCAGAAAACGCTCCCCGACCTAGTTGATGAAGACATCGGTGGATCAGGATTTGCCATCCAGGAATATCGCGTCAGTCGTGAACTGGGAGGGGACAAATCGTTAGCCAGTCTGAGGGAACGGATGAAGGCGCGGGGTCTCAAGCTGATGCTGGACTTTGTTCCAAACCACATAGCGCCCGATCATCCCTGGTTGGAACAGCACCCAGATTTCTTCATCACCGGTTCCGAACGGGATTTGGCGGAACATCCCGAAAACTACACCCGTATCTCAACGGATACAGGAGATCGCATTGTAGCGATGGGACGCGATCCATATTTTTCGGGCTGGCAAGACACAGTGCAACTCAATTACGGCAACCTGGAACTGCAGCAAGCCATGCAAGGGGAACTGCAACGCATCGCTGAATGTTGCGATGGAGTGCGATGGGATATGGCGATGCTTGTTTTACCAGAAATCTTTCACCGAACTTGGGGGATCCAATCAACGCCCTTCTGGCCCGAAGCAATTCTTGCGGTTCGCAAGCTCTATCCTGCGTTTCTTTTTGTGGCCGAGGTCTACTGGGATCTCGAATGGGAACTGCATCAACAAGGCTTTAACTACTGCTACGACAAGCGGCTCTACGACCACTTACGCGGCGGGCAGTCTAGCCCCATTCGCCAACACTTAGCTGCTGGCCTCGACTTTCAAGATCGTCTAACCAGGTTTCTTGAAAACCATGATGAACCGCGTGCCGCAGAAGAATTTCCAATTGGCAAACACCGAGTTGCGGCATTGATCACGTACCTAGTCCCGGGGTTAAGACTCTTTCATCAGGGGCAATTCGAGGGTCGACGAAAACGCATTTCGCCGCATCTAGTGCGAGGTCCCGATGAAGTCACGGACTCAGCCATTCTGGCTTTTTACGAAAAACTTCTCGCTGTCTTGCGACTACCAATCGTCCGTCAAGGCGATTGGCAACTTCTCGATCCCGAGCCAAATCGAGATGGGAATCATTCGAATGAGAACATCATTGCGTTTCGCTGGAGACACTCGGATGGCTCCTTTTTAGTGTTTGCCGCAAATCTTTCAGCAACGGCGAGCCATGCCCGAATTGAACTGAAATGGGATGTTTCTAAAGAGGCATGCATCCGTTTCGTAGATCTGCTGGACGGTGCCGTTTATGAGCGAGAGGGCAAGCAACTCGTGGAACAGGGACTCTACGTCGACTTGCCCGAATGGGGCGCACACATTTTGATTTCATCCCCAACCTGCCACCCGTATCGAAATCCTTTGACTTGATTGGGCGAGCCTTTCAGGGCGTTGTCAAGCAAGATCAGATGGTTATTTTTGGCCAAGCAACTCGTTCGCATGAGCGGTCAACAAATCTCTCTCCGCAGGAACTTGCCACGAATAGCTGCCCACCAAATCCCCTTGCGCGTCCACTAAGCAAAACTTGTCCGGATGGCCACGTTTTTCGACACCGCTCAAAAAGAATTTTTCTATACCGATTCGAATGATGTTGTCCATTTCACCAGTCAAGAACAGCCATCGATCTTTGCTCGCTTGAAACTTGTCTGCGTATTCGGACAGCACGTTAGGCGTATCGATTTCAGGATCGACGGAGATACTCACGAATTTGATCGGCTTGCCTTTAAACTTGTTTTGCAGCAATTGCATTTGATTGCTTTGACGTGTGCAAGTACCTGGGCAAGTCGAGAAGAAAAAACATGCAATATAGGGTTCGCCTCGCAAGTCCTCGGACTTTATCGATTTACCGCTTCTTTCAGTCAGCTCAAATTCCTTCAGCCAACCGTCTTCTTTTTGGGCATCCGCAACCAGGCGTTTTAGTTCATTTCGTTGGCCTGGATCTGGTGGCTCGTTTCGCATCTCATCCGAATCTGCGTCGCTATCCACTTGAGCCTGGGCCGGTTGGGGATTTGATGAATTCTTTAAAACGCCTCGAAACGACAAGGCCGCGATCGTACCTGCCAAAAGGCCTATGATGATTCCAAAAACCCGAAGTGTATTTCGATTCACTATACAGTTCCGTCCAATAAGTCCCCTTCGGTAATCATCCGAAAACCTTTATGGGCCAACGTTTCGAGTGCCTGTTCTGTATTATCGACCATGATCGCAACCGCCGGCTCACCACTGGGCCGAAAGAGCAAGGGATACGCTTGAATGATGTTGATTTCCGCTTGGAGCAGCGCTGTGCAGATTTGCAAAAGGGGTTGCGAACTCTTTGGAAGTTCGACTCCGATCAAATCGCTTTCAATGATAGCCAGCCCGGCTCTTTCCAGTATCTCGCGACCACGCTCCGCGTGACTCAGCAAGAAACGCACAAAGGCACACTCGGCAGAATCATTGATCGAAAGGGCCACGATTCGAATACCGGTTCCTTCAAACCGTCGCACCACCTCGAGCAATTGGCCAACGCGATTTTCTAAAAAAACCGTAAATTGGCGAAGGGTTGGATAGTTGCGACCGTGGATGGTCTCAAAAGACGTGGAGGATCCCTCTCCCGTACTCATGCTTCGAACTTTCTAAAAATAGGTTGTGACCAGCGACAGTGCTACCAGCGACAGTGCTACCAAAAGTAGTGTACCAGAAAGACCGAGTACTGCAAAAAGGTCGGTATCTATCTAAACTGTCGGTTAAATGCCTCAGGATCAAAAGGATCTTTTTTGGCCGGAGTTCCGCCGGATGTTTGCTTCTCGAATTTATCGATAGCGGCTTCCAATTCGGCGAGTTCAGACATCGACAAGAACTCGGTGGGCGCAGCGGATTTGGCTGGCTTGGATAGCTTCGCATTGCGGTCTTGCTCGATCTCGCCAGGCCATCTCGATTTGCGACTCGTCGAACTAATAGCTGGAGCACTCGTGACAGTTGACGGTGGGTTTGAAGTCGCTTGAACAGCGGGGTACTGCGCGGGCATGGTCGTTTCAGGCTTTTGCGAAAGCGCCAACGATTTGACCCAAAAATTGACTCGTTCCATCAAAGCGTGTTCATCGGGTCGGAAACTAGAATTGCGTTGAATTCCATGCGCCTTTGTCGCATACGCCAAAAGCGGACTATCTTGCGTCTGGTCCGGATCAATGTAACGAAGGACCTCCTCCAGATCTCGAGCTAGTGTCAACGCCGCCTGCTCCCCAACCGGTTGATAGATGTGGAAGTCCGAATTACCGAGCATTCCATGACAGCCTGACTGACCACACCTTGATACCAGGATCGGTAAAATCGAGTTTTGAAATGTTTTTCGAATGTAGCCTGGGATTGCGTGTTTGTTCCAACTCTCTGTCACTTCTCGGCTAACATCCCTTGGCGATGACTTCAGTCGCATCGATTCCGAGCTGGCACGGACCACCGAGTTTAAGTTGGATTCCTGACTATTCGGCGCGGACAACACTGTCGTTTGCTTCTTCAAGTGCACCGCTTGCTTGACCGTCTCGTCCGATAACAGTGCCTGTCGCAGCATATGCTCAAGCTCCTTGAAACGAGGTGAATCCGATGCCGATCGCTCGAGAACCTCGTAATGTTCGATGGCCCGATCGATCAGTCCCTGTTGAACGCACCATTGCGCCATCTGCCAATGTTCACCCGTTCCCCATTGCCGAACACCTGATCGCTGATGCTCGTAAATGGACTCGAGGGTGGGCCCGATAAACGAAACTTGCGTCGATTCGACAAAGAGCGTGGAGTTTCCATCAATCGTCACAGAAACGCGATCTTTTTCGGCGCGGACTTTCCCTTTCAGTACGTTCCCGTTTTTCAAAAGAAGATAGCTCGTCTCCGACTTGCGCTGCTCCAAAGCGTCTGGTGGGTCAGCTAGGACATTGGCAAACAAGAAAAATGAGCCGATGAGCAGAATGGAAGCGATACTTTTTTTGGAAATCATGACGGCTCGACGCTAAAAACGAAGTGACCAAAAGATCCTGTTCGCCTTGATTCGAAACCCGCAGGCAAACGACCATGCGGGAGAGTATCAAATCGTCATACGCCAGAGCAATACTATGCGCTCACGAATTTTTTGTCGTGCTTTTCTCGCTGCGCCAGTTCCAAATCGTTCTCAACCATGATTCGAGCGAGTTCCCGTACATCGGTTGCAGGAACCCACCCGAGCTTCTCTTTGGCTTTGCTCGCGTCCCCTAAAAGCAAATCGACCTCAGCCGGACGAAGATAACGAGGATCAATCTCCACGTATTTGTTCCAGTCGAGATCGAGCCGACCGAAAACCATATCCAAAAATTCACGAATCGTACGGGTCTCACCCGTCGCGATTACGAAATCGTCTGGTTCGTTGTGTTGCAACATCAACCACATGGCCTCGACGTAGTCTTTTGCATAGCCCCAATCCCGCTTGGAATCGAGATTGCCGAGGTAGAGCTTGTCTTGCAGCCCAAGTTTGATTCGAGTTGCCGCACGCGTGATTTTGCGAGTAACAAAAGTTTCGCCTCGGCGCGGCGACTCGTGGTTGAAAAGAATCCCGTTGCACGCAAACATGCCGTAACTGCGGCGGTAGTTCACCGTTTGAAAAAATGCATAAACCTTAGCGCACGCGTACGGCGACTGCGGGTTGAAAGGAGTCGTTTCCGTTTGCGGCGTCTCCATGACCATACCGTACATTTCAGAACTGCTAGCTTGGTAGACTCGAACCTCTTTACGCTTATTCAGCAATCGAGCAGCCTCCAAAACATTCAGTGACCCAACCCCGTCGCTCATCAATGTGTAAACGGGTTGATCGAACGAGACACGAACGTGACTCTGAGCACCCAAATTATATATTTCGTCGGGCTCTACTTCCTGAACCAAATTGGTTAGCGATTGTCCATCGGTCAAATCGCCGTAGTGCAATAGGAGCTTGGGCTTTTCATGAATGTCCCGATAGAGATGGTCAATTCGACCCGTAGAAAAACTACTGGATCGGCGGACAAGCCCGTGCACTGTGTAACCCTTTTCCAGCAACAACTCTGCAAGGTAGGAACCGTCCTGGCCGGTGATTCCGGTGATGAGAGCTGATCGCGACATTTGGAATTTAGGATTCGGGTTGATGTTGAAGGAAGTCGTATTTTTCCAGCGGTTTTTTGGACTGGCACTTCGACAGGGTTGACAGCTTAACGCAACACTATCTTTAGGACATAGGCCACTTTGAGATGGTTTCTCATAGACCGATGATAGGTTGTATTTTAAGATTACCCGTCGGCAAACAAAAAACCCTCACACTTCGATAGTGCGAGGGTTCCAAAAAACCGGTCAAGCCGGTTGTTCCACTGAAACTACGTTAGTTTACCGCAACTTTGTTTGCATCGAGGCTTTCTTCAAAATTGAACGTCAGCTCCAACTTGTCGCCAGCGATCAATCGAATGGTTTTTTCCTTGATGATGCCCTCGAAGCTCACTTCGATTTTGTAATCGTCCCAGGATTGACCGTCTTGCAATTGCTTGGTTCGGAAAACCCTCGAGGACCCCTCGCTCTTGGTTGAGTTTTGAGCCAAAACGACCCGAGCTTTTTCTGGGACGTTCAGTGTCAAGACCGTTTCGATCGGATCATCGGATTTCAGGAACTCGAAGCTGATTTCTTCGCCATTACCGCTTTCCACTACAACTGTCTTGTTCTGGACCAACTCCGTACCGTCATCGTTGGTGATGACTGCTTTGACTTCAAAGCGATATGCATCGTTGGCATGGAGGTCGCGGCTTACAAAATGTCGCTTCGAACCAGTAGTTGACGTAGGATTTCCATTCACGAAGACCTTGGCGGATTCCGGCAGATTGACCGTCAAATGAACTTCGTTTGGCAGAATCGATTGGCTCGACGTCAATTTGTTGGAAGTGACCGCGTTAGAAGATGCCATGGTGCCGTACTGTGGCATCGCAGCCGAGCCAAAACTGTTTCCAAGGCTCATCATCGCTGGCTCGGAAGGGGAGTCATCGTAGCTACCATAATTCATGGCCGAACCCGCGCTACCGCCGTTGAAAGATGGCGAGTAAGTGCCGGACGAGCCGCCGCCAGAATAGCTGCTGCCGTAGTAGCTGCCACCCGATGAACCGCCACCCGATGAACCGCCACCTGACGAACCAGTGTAATAACGTGTTACGTAGCCGCCGTGCGAGCCGCCAGAACTACCGTAGGACCCTGAACTACCATAGGACGCAGCGTAACCACCTGACGAACCACCCGAGGATCCATAAGAAGAACGGTATGCAGCTTTGGCATGAACACGATCAGTAATTCGAGCACCGAGTCTTCGAAGTGGTCCGACACGCCCACCTGAAGAGCCTCCTGAATATCCACTCGATGAGCCGCCATAGTAGCCACCGCTAGAACCATAACCACCACTCGAACCGCCGCCAGCGACGTATCCGCTACTCCCACCGACGGAACCGTATCCCGCATAAACAGGACTATAAGCCGCAAAAACCAACGCAACTAGCGTTGAGGCAGAAAGCCATTTCTTCAGTGTATTTCTCATGACGCTCCTCCAAGTCCAGAAAAATGACCGCGTAACCTCGCGGTCTCATCAATACCTATTCAGAATACCTCGTACCGCACGTAATTCAAGCAGTCTGGGCGGTTTTTAGGGAATAAGTAACATAGGAAGCATGGCGTTTCCACTAATTCGGTTCCACGACCACCAGCAAATCGCGACCGTTGTTGCAATCAATAACACGGTGTAAAGAATGTTTACAACCGACCAGAAGCACTTTTCAAACCTTGAAAATGAAGGACTCAACCACAACATAGGAAGGCCCAAAAAACCAGTGATCCCAAACAAAATAACCAAGATGAGCGTTCTAGATTTTAGAATCAAATCCAAGGAACTTGTTTTTGAACCAGACTGTTGCTTCGTAGATGAACTCGCTGTATTCATTCATAACCTAACCCGGCAGCCGCCCCTCGGCAATTTCCTGCTCCCATTGTTTCATAAGCGGCCAATCAATGGCACATGTTCCGAAATCGGATAGGTGCAGGTAGGTATCCAATCTCGCTAATACTTTGTCAATCATGGCAGGATCTTTTCGAAAATAAGGCCCATGGCTAGGCAAAAGCCACTCGATATCCGAGTCTCGGATGCGCTCCAAAGATCGGATAAAGGACGGGATATCACTCCCATGATGCGCGTCGATTGCACCCACTCCGCCGTCGCGATATATGTTGTCCCCACTGAGCAATAGATTATTCAACCTGAAAGCCAATTGGCTATCCGCATGGCCGGGTGTGGACCATACCTCTAGTTTTAGTTTCCCGATGCTGATGATGTCTCCATCATTGACATGCTTCTCGACGAGCACCGGCGGCATTGCCTCACTGATTCCCTGTGCATGGATCTCAGCAAAAGTCTGCAATCGGTCGCCGGACTCCAACAAAGTTGCAGCTTTCGGGTGCGCTGTGACGGTCGTTTTCAATAATTGCTTTGCTTTTGAAAAACCCTGACTGTGGTCGACGTCGGCATGGGTCGCAATCAACGATTTGCATTTCGACAAAGGAAAATCAAGCTCGCGAATGAGATCGATCACTTCTTCTACGGAATCTTCATAGCCGATATCGATGAGCACCCATTCATCGGAATCGTAAATTAAATAGACATTGCACCCGATCAAGTGACCGGCTTGGACATTGAGTTCAATGACATTTGGAAATATCGGTTTGCGTTGGAGCATCTGGGCCTGGGACGATCTAGTTCCTTGGACAAAAGACGAATTGGATTGAGCGAGATTTTAGGCTGCAAGGACCGTGCAGGGCAACGGTGGAACAGAGAACCTTTGCGGAATTGTCGCAATGGTCCCCAAACTACAACAGTGATCGAAGCCCCTCACGGTAGCTTGGAAACTTCAAAATCAAAGCCAACTCCGACTGAATTCGGCTGTTTCGCACCCTTTTGTTGCCGTCGCTTCGCAGCGGCAGGCGTCCAGGTCCTGACGACTCTCGCGGTTCAAAGATCGGTTCTGGCCAATTTCCTAATTTTGAGACAAACGAGTAATAGTCCTTGCGGCGAACCGGATTTCCATCGCAAACACAATACAAACCCGAAAGCATGGACGTTGACGAAACCGCCACAATGGTTGCGGCAAGATCGTCGACATGAATGAGGTTGAGAAAGCTGTCCGGATCAACTTGCAAAGGGACTTTGTTCCGAAGCGATTCCCATCTCGGTACCCTGCTTGGGCCATAAATCCCGACAGGTCTTAGCACCACCCTCAAATCGCTGGGAATTCGCTCCGCAATCCACTCTTCCCCCGCCAAGGCCGCGATCGAGCCTGGCCTCTCAGGCAAAACCGGTGAGTCCTCGTCGACCCAATCGCCCGGCAATGCCTGTGCAAAAACACCCGTGGTCGAAAGATAAATCCACTTTGTCACGCTGCGTTCATTGGCCTGCCAACCCATCGATTTCAGAAGACTTGCCAGATGATTGAGCCCTCGCGTATGCGTTTCGTTGTGTGGAACATCCTGTTGCGGAGAATGGGATACCGCTACGCAAACCGTCGCGAGTTCCGATGCGATCAACTCCGCAAGCTTCAAAGAAACACCTCTTTCGCTCGGTGCTCTTCCGACAAGCCAATCCCAGACGATCGGTTCAATTCCTACGTTGCTGAGTTCGTCCGCACGCGAATTGGAACGAGTCGTTGCAAAAACTCTATCGCCTCGCTTCAACCAAGCCTCTGCAACCCGCATTCCAACGTACCCGCAGCCGACGAGGAGCCTAGTTGGCATGTCTGTCGCCTCCGGATAAATCGGCACGATCGTCATGAAATCGCAGCATTTGGGGTGCCCCTCGACAGCTTTCTTGGGTTTCTTGAGTCAAACGGGTTTCATTTTGGAGATAGTTAGCGAATAATCGAACCCGCCATCCTAATGTGCGGATTTTCCTTAGTTTGCTTGCAACAACCTGCTTACGGAGTCTATCGTGCCCAGCAAACGCTGCAACTTACAACAACTGATGATGATCGACAAAGAGTTGCGATCTCATCAATTTCCTTTGCTCGCGTGGTTATCG
>Ga0136611_10001292_pt1 | contig 17376 bp, 16 predicted proteins | sample AntDrymUQ2232306_2_FD_106645 | JGI IMG/M metagenome (GOLD analysis project Ga0136611, IMG submission 106645) | Polar desert sand microbial communities from Dry Valleys, Antarctica - metaG UQ223 (23.06) | ecosystem: Environmental > Terrestrial > Soil > Desert | place: Antarctica: Dry Valley...
TGATTGACTACGGTCATCGAAGCTAACTCCTGAAGTTAAATGTTTGGTCACAAATAACTAAAGATGAGTTAGCTTTGTTTGTCAAAAACTGTCCGAACTATTGATAACTGGTAACTGATAACTGTTGACTGTTCCTATCTTCCCTGCCGCGCCGTCACCAGTCGCAACGCCTGTTTTCTCACGGCATCGGACACATTACGGTTTTTCATCATCGCCTGTAAATCTCGGAGTTGGAGACGGGTTAAAATCGTCATTACATTGGAAATCGGCGTGCGCGGATTCTGCGCGAGTCGGTGGACAATCGTATAATTGCGCGCCCAGTTGCGGTTGATGGCGATTTGCCGCAGGACATCTTCGGGAACCGAACGCATCGCGGCGATTTGTTCGACTTCCTGTTCGGTGATCCGGGCGTTTTGAATGACGGCTTGCGCGACGATGCGGTTCGGATCGCGGATCAGAATGTTGCGGGCTTCGCGGTCGCCTTTCGCCGCCAGTTTCACGCGGTCTTTCATTCCCATTCTGAGGATGCGATTGATCATCGTGATGCGCTCGCCGGAGATGTCGTCGTCTTCGGCACTCAATTCACCGATGATTTTATTGACTATTAGCTCGCGCTGTTCTTCGGTTTCTTCGTAAAGTTCCTCAATATAATCGAAAGCCAGCCAACTATCGTCGTTTTCCGCATCGGGAACTTCGATGTGTTCGGCAAGCAGAATCGCGTCTTCAAAACTCAGGTTCGATTTTGAAGCAGTCTCCTGCAAATTTTTGGAAAAATCCGCATTCTCGATAAATTCGGCGGCGGCATCTTTGCCGCGCGCACGCAGTTCGTCGGCGATTTGCTGCGCGCCGCGTTCTTTTTGGAAAAACTCGCGACTCGTTTCCGACGCGCGTCTTTCGGCTTCCGCCGTGCGATACGGATTGTTGATGATCGCGTCAATAATCTGCGGCGTGCCGATTAAAAGCTGTTGATTGAGCGAGAGAATTTCGAGCAGCTCGCCGTTTGAAGTGCGCCGCGCGAAACTGATGACGGCGGCGGACGGCGTTTTCGGGTTGGCTAAAATCGCTTCGTGAATCTGCTTCGGCTGATCGTCGCGTTCGGCGAAATAAGCTAAAATCGGCGGCGCGACATCAAGCGATTTAACGACGCTTTCAAGTTCGTTCGCGTTTTGTGAAGCGAGGGTTTGCCGGGCGTTTTCCGCCAATTCCGCGTCGGGATTGGCAGCCAGCGCGACCAAAATTTCCAGCAAATCCGTTTGCGGCAGCGGCAGCATTCCGCGCGCGGCGGCAAGCTGTGCCGGACGCGGGGCGGTTCCTGAAACGACGGCTTTGACGACCGGATTGGTCGAATAAACTTCGTAATCCATAAATTGTTCGGAGATTTGAGACGATTGAAGATTCTATCTTGAGCGGCGGTCTCGAAACTTTGAGACCGAATAACAAGCATTGTAACATAAAATTCAACCGGTCAAGCATAATCTTGACAGGCGCGTAGGCTTCACATAGTCTTAAAAAACAAAGATTAAATGTTGTCGCCTAACGACCACAGAAACTGCTTTACCCAAAAATACCGAATTGATTTTACAAAATAATGGTTAAAAACGAAATAAAAAATCTGATTGCCGAACGGCGCGCGCACATCGGTGTCATTGGACTCGGCTACGTCGGTCTGCCGTTGATCGTCGAATTCGCTCTGAAAGGTTTTCCGACCGTCGGCTTTGAAGTTGACCGGAAAAAAGTTGATGAACTAAATGCCGGAAACTCGCATATCGTTGACGTGCCTTCCGAAAATGTTCGCAAAATTCTCGAAACCGAAAAATTTGAAGCAACGACCGATTTTTCAAAGTTGAAAAACTGCGATGTCGTCATTATCTGCGTCCCGACACCGCTGCGGAAAACCAAAGACCCGGATATGTCGTTTATTCTGGCGGCAGGCGAAGAAATCAAACGATACGCCCGGCGCGGACAGTTGGTAATTTTAGAATCAACTACTTATCCGGGAACGACCGACGAGATTCTCCAGCCGATGATCGAAGAAGCCGGTTTGAAATTAGACGAAGATTTTCTGCTCGCCTTCTCCCCGGAACGGGTTGATCCGGGTAATCCAAACTTTCAAACGCACAACATCACGAAAGTTGTCGGCGGAGTCGGCAAAGATTCGACCGAAGTCGCGGCGGAACTCTACGCAAACATTTGCGACAGTGTTCACGCCGTCTCCAGTGCCAGAGTCGCCGAAGCCTGCAAATTGTGGGAAAACACTTTTCGCGCCATCAATATCGGAATGGCGAACGAGATGGCGAAAGTCTGCAACGCTCTGAACATTGACACCTGGGAAGTTGTCCGCGCGGCGGCGACCAAACCGTTCGGCTTTATGGCGTTTTATCCGGGACCCGGAATCGGCGGGCATTGCATCCCTTTAGACCCGCATTACTTAAGCTGGAAAGCCCGCCAGCACGGTTTCGACTCGCAATTTATCACCTTAGCCGAGCAAATAAATTCGGGAATGCCGAAGTATGTCACAGGTTTGGTGCATGATGCCTTAAACGAAAATGAAAGATCGGTGAAGGGCGCGCGCATTTTAATTTTGGGTGTGGCGTATAAAAAAGACATTGACGATATGCGCGAAAGCCCGGCACTGTCGGTAATTGATCTGCTGCGTTCGCAAGGCGCGGAAATCGTCTATCACGATTCGTTCGTGCCGGAAGTGACCTTCGATCACGCTTACACTATCGGCGACGGCGAGCCGCTTTTCAATCAGGAATTAACCGACGATTTAATCGCCTCGTCCGATTGCGTCGTCATCTGCACCGAGCATTCGGACGTTGATTACCGGCGCGTCTGCGAACTTTCCAAAATCATCGTGGACACGCGCAATGCCCTGAAAGAAGAAATGCGCGACGGCAGCAAAGCGAAAATAGTTCGTTTGTAGTCCAAAGTTCAAAGTTCAAACTTCAAGGTTTCGCATTTGAACTTTTAACTCTGAACCTTGAGCTTTATGTTAAAAATCATAAACATCGTCGGCGCGCGTCCGAACTTTATGAAAATCGCGCCGATTGTCCGCGAGATGCAACGGCGCGCAAATGATTTTACGCCGCTCGTCGTTCACACCGGACAGCATTACGACCGGGCAATGTCCGATTCGTTTTTCACTGATTTGGGAATTCCCGAACCTGATTATCATCTGGAAATCGGCTCGCACTCGCACGCCGTTCAGACGGCGAGAATTATGACGGCGTTCGAGCCGGTTGTTTTGCGGGAAAAGCCCGATTGGGTTTTGGTCGTCGGCGATGTTAATTCAACGATTGCCTGCGCTCTGGTTTGCGCCAAATTGGGCGTAAAAGTCGCGCACGTCGAAGCCGGACTGCGCTCGCGCGACCGCACGATGCCGGAGGAAATCAACCGCATCTTGACTGACGCGATTTCCGATTTGCTGCTGACAACGAGCGAAGACGCGGACGAAAATTTGAAGCGGGAAGGCATTCCCGACGAGAAGATAAAATTCGTCGGCAACGTGATGATTGATTCGCTTTTTTACAATTTGGAACGGGCGAAACAGTTAAAAGTGAGTGAAAACTTGGGTTTGACGGAAAGGGAATACGCTGTTTCAACTCTGCACCGTCCGTCGAATGTTGATGACAAGGAAATTTTCGGCGGTCTGCTGACAGCTCTAATTGCCGTCTCCGAAACGCTTCCCGTTATTTTCCCCGCGCATCCGCGAACCAGGGCGAACATCGAACGATTCGGTTTTGCGAAACAAATCGAAAATTCAAATATTCGCTTGATCGAACCGCTCGGCTATCTCGATTTTATGAATTTATACAGCGGCGCGCGGCTGGTTTTAACCGATTCGGGCGGTTTGCAGGAAGAAACCACCGCGCTTTCGATTCCGTGTCTGACCTTGCGCGAAAACACCGAACGCCCGATTACGATTTCGCACGGCACGAATGTTTTGGTCGGCACCAATCCCAAACGAATCAAACAAGCCGCATTCGAAATTTTAGAAAACGAATCCAATTCAAAGGACAAAAAAATCCCGCCGCTCTGGGATGGTCGAGCGGCGGAACGGATTTGCGATTGTTTGTCGAATTCAAGTTCGACGTTTGTTGGTTAGATTGAGCAAGTCGGATTCAAACCGACTCTTTTCGGGTTTATCAGCACATCGGCAAAATTTTTGGGTTGCTGTTTATCCCGAACGAAAGACTTTCATTCTCCGCGTGTTCTCACCACGCCGTTGCTCAACTCTGCGGTGCGCCGAACTCCGCCATTATGCCGCTTGATAAATCAAAGGGCGAAAACTCGGTTTCGGAATCGGCTTCCCGTTGGCTAGAGCGGCTTCGAGCCAAGCCTTTTTTGCTTTCAAAACCTCGCTCAATGCCGCCTCGGGCGTTTCGCCGAAAGCCGAACAACTTTTCAAATCGGGGATGTCGGCAATGTAACCTTCGTCATCGTCGCTGTAAAATAAATTAACGTGATAATCCTTCATTATTCGTCCACCATTTGCAGATTGTATCGTTCTACAATCTGCAATAACTGTTTGATTTGATACGGCACCGCTTTCCCTTTGTAATTCTGTAAATTTACTAATTCGGGAATATCGGCGCGAACGAAAATATGATGTCCGCCGTTAATCCGGTCAAGTCGAAAGCCAAACGCTTTTGTAATTGTTACCGCATCCGAAAAACTAATGTTTTTTGAGCGGGAAAGCAATTTTCAAGCAATTTGGCTTTCTTCATTAACAAATATTATTTCTGTTCGCTTTTCTCCATCGGGTAATTCGCCGATTTCCAGGCGTTTGTTCCGCCGATCAAAGCATACGCATTTCCGATTCCTTTTTCTTTCAATTTAGTGACCAGACCGGCACTTGTGTGTTCGCTTGGTCAGGAACAGTAGGCGATGATTTTCTTGCCCGTCGGAATTTCTTTGTAACGAAGTTCGACGGCTTCCATCGGCATATTGATTGCGCCTTTGATGTGTTCGCTTTTGTAAGCGGATTCGGCGCGCGTGTCCACAAAAACCACGTTGCCCGCGTCGAAATCTTTTTTCGCATCTGCCAGCGTGATGCGCGGCGCGTCGTCGGTGTGTCCGTGTGAATCGGTTTTCTCTGCGGAACTATCAACGGTTTTCGCCGCGTCAATTCTGACGGGCGGCGCGGCGTTCTGGCAAGCCGCCAAAACACTCAAAGTAACGGTTAGAAAAGCCGTTAATGACAAAATCTTTTTCATAATTACCTCCAAATTTTTATAATGGTGAATGGTGAATAGAAAACGATTTCTTCATTCATCATTCACCATTCATCATTATCCACTAACTATTATCTATCGTCGGCTTGCCATCCGCAACCGCCGTCGGATAATTGCCATTCCAACAGGCAACGCACGACGAATCGTTTTCCAGCCCGATAGCTTCGAGCATTCCATTCAGCGAAAGATAACCCAGAGAGTCGGCTTCGATGTAACGGCAAACTTCTTCGACCGACATTTGCGCGGCGATCAGTTCGGCTTTGCGCGGCGTGTCAACGCCGTAATAACACGGCGAGACGGTTGGCGGACAGCTAATCCGCATATGCACTTCTTTGGCTCCGGCTTCCCGAACCATCTGGACGATTTTCTTTGAAGTCGTGCCGCGCACAATCGAATCATCAACCAACACCACGCGCCTGCCGTTGATTAGATCACGAATCGGATTTAATTTCAGACGCACGCCGAACGAGCGGATGCTTTGCGAAGGTTCGATAAAAGTGCGCCCGATATAGTGATTGCGAATAATCGCCTGCCGGAAATTTATTCCCGATTGCCGAGCGTAACCGATTGCCGCCGCGACCCCCGAATCGGGAACCGGAACGACCAAAGAATTTTCGTCCGTATCGTCAACCGGATGTTCGATTGCCAGGCGTTTGCCCATATTGTGCCGGGATTGATTGACCGAACGCCCGAAAATTATCGAATCGGGACGCGAGAAATAAACGTGTTCAAACGCGCAGACCGATTTCGGTTTTTCCTCAAACGGAAAACTCGAATGCAAACCGCTTTCGTCTATCACGAGCATCTCGCCCGCTTTGATTTCGCGGACGTATTCGGCATCAATCAAATCGAACGCGCACGTCTCCGAAGCGACACACCACGAACCGTTCAATTTCCCCAGATTCAAAGGACGAAATCCGCGCGGGTCACGCACGGCGATCAGAGTTTTCGGCGTTAAAAATAAAAGCGAAAACGCGCCTTCGGTTTCACGCAGAACTTTCTCGACGGCTTCAATCGTGTCGGCGGCTTCGCAGCGCGCAATTGAATGGAGAATCGTTTCCGTATCGGAAGTCGAAGAAAAAATCGCGCCGTGTTTTTCCAATTCGCGGCGTTTCTGTCTGGCAAACGGCAGATTTCCGTTGTGGCAAACCGCGATTTGCCCGTGCTGGCAGATCACGGAAAACGGCTGCACTTCTTTAATCGTATTTCTGCCCGCCGTCGAATAGCGCGTATGCCCGATGGCACTTTTCCCTTTCAATGATTTCAAAACATCTTTGCCCAAGACATCGGCGACCAATCCCATCGAACGAAATTGATGTAAATCTTCGCCGTCAGAGGAAACAATCCCGCACGCTTCCTGTCCGCGATGCTGCAAAGCAAACAAACCCAACTGCGTCAAAGTCGAGGCTTCGGCGTGTCCGTAAATGCCGAAAACGCCGCATTCTTCGTGAAATTTGTCGAGAATAAAATCACTCATTACTTCTATTTTGACACAGAAAAGAGTTAGCCACGAACAGACACAAAAGAACAGGAAAATTTTGTATTGATTTCCTTCGTGGAATTTTGTGTTTGTTCGTGGCTAAAAAAACTATGCGGCTGGCAAAATTACGCCGCGACATTCGCCAAAACCGATTCGGCGAAAGCCCTCGCGCTCGCAAAAACCCTTCATAATAATTTCGTCGCCGTCTTCAAGAAATCTGCGTTCTTCGCCGTTCGGCAGTTGAATCGGCTCTTTACCGCGCCAGGTTAATTCAAGCAGACAGCCGCGTTCTTCTTTTTCTTTGCCCGAAACCGTCCCGGTCGCTATCAAATCGCCGGTTTGCAGATTGCAGCCGTTCGAGGCGTGATGCGTCAGCATTTGCCCGATTGTCCAATATAAATCTTTAGTGTTTGAACGCGACAGCAGAAAAGGTTCGGCTTTTTCGTCGCGCATTTTTTGCGTTAGTAAATAAACTTCCAGATTGATGTCGAAGCCGCCGCTTTTTTCGTTCGCGTCTGATGATAAATAATCGAGCGGTCGCGGATCGCCTTCATCCCGCGCAAAAGCATTTATGCGAAACGGCGCGAGAGCTTCCATCGTGACAACGAACGGGGAAATCGAAGTCGCAAAGTTTTTGGCGAGAAACGGTCCGAGCGGCTGATATTCCCACGCCTGAATATCGCGCGCCGACCAATCATTGACTAAGCAGAGTCCGAAAATATGCGTCTCCGCGTCGTCAATCGAAACGGTTTCGCCGAGTTCGTTGCCCTTGCCAACGAAAAAGCCGACTTCCATTTCGTAATCGAGATTTTTCGCCGGAATGTATTGCGGCGGCGCGTTTTCGTCCGCGCGATTCTGACCTTTCGGGCGCGTGATTTCCGTTCCCGAAACAACAATACTCGAAGCGCGTCCGTGATAACCGATGGGAAGGTATTTGTAATTCGGCAGCAGCGGATTGTCCGGGCGGAACATCGAACCGACGTTCGTCGCGTGAAAAATCGAACAGTAAAAATCGGTGTAATCGCCGATGTGCGCGGGCATTTGAAATTCAACTTCCGTCATCGGAATCAAATTGCGCTCGACGTTTTTGCGCGTTTTTTCATCCGCCGCTTCGGATAAAATTTCGACAAGACGGCGGCGAAACGCCGTTTGCAGCTCGCTGTTTTTCTTCATCACCGAATGGTCGAGACAGTAATTATCCGCCGACACCGCGATGCTGAACGAATCGTCGTCAAACAGACAGCATTCGTAACAGGCGTAAACGTCCAGCACGAAATCGCCGATTGCCACGCCGACGCGGACGCTTTCGTAGGTGCAGGCGCGAGAGAAAACGCAGAACGGCAAGTTTTGAATCGGAAAATCCGTGTCGGGCGCGTTGGCTGATTCGAGCCAGCTTTTCAGGTTTTGGTCGTGTGTTTCATTTACATTTATCATTTGTCGTTTACCATTTATCAAATCTTGTTTGAAATCTGCTTTATGATAAATGATAGATGATAAATGTTAAATGTTACAAAAGTCCGATTTCCCGCAAATCCTCGACCGGCTCGACGAACGAACAGGAGCCGAATGAAATTGCGTTGCGGATTCGCAGATTTTCAATATGCAGACTGCTGATAAAGTGTTCCTGCCGCCATAAAACGCCGTCGTCGGTGAACAGGAAATTATCGGCGCGGCGGTCTTTGAGCAATTCATTGATTAGTTTAGGTTGATAATCTTGATGGAGAAACGCGGCGGCGAGAAAGACGTTGAGAAAACCATTCATCGTGCCTTTGGGCGCGTCGGGCGCGTAAGTCAGAGGCTTGACTGCCCGCAGCGGGTGATGCAGTCCGGCAGTCGCTTTAAAAGGCACGTTTGCCGCCAGACAAACACGCATAAAGCGCGTGATTTTCTCGACCGGCGGAAAAGCGTCGGTTGTGACACCGCCCGTGCGGATTTTGGCGCAGTGTCCCGCAACCGCCAAAGCCGCAATCAAATCAACCAGGTTTTCTTCAATCGGAATTTCAAAATAAGTTTTCAGCGACGGCGTGACGGCAGCAGCAATTTCCTTTATTTGGTATGCTGTTTCCGCCTTTACTTCGAGCGCGTCGCAAACAACCTTCGGCGCGTGCTGCCGGTTGAAATCTTCGATTTGACAAACGGTTTCATAAATATCCGCGCCTGCCAAAACGCTCAAACGCCAGACTTCTCTATCGTCGGCGAAAAAAACGCGCGCGCTTTCGGTAAATTCTCCGAGACGCGCCGCGGAAACGACGAAACGCCCCAGCATCCACCCGTAATCGCTCTTTTTGTAAGCCGCGTAATTAGCGACCGCCTGCGGCATCGGCAATTGCGACGGCGGGAAAAGCCCGGCGTAATCAACGATTCCGATGAGCAGCGCGCGAAGTGATTTTTTTGGATTCGAGTGTGCCATTAGAGTTTTTATTCTACGATAATAGGGCGAATCCGTATAACCTGCCGGGCGAAAATATCTTGAAAAGAACCCGTTTGCTTTTGCCGTTCGCGTGCGTTATCTTGGGGACGTAAATTGAGAACAGAGAATTTTTTAACTTTTACCGAATGCGTGTTTTAGGAATTGACCCGGGCAGCGAAACGCTCGGTTGGGGCGTGGTCGAAGGCAGCGGACTCAAATATAATCTGATTGATTTCGGCACGGTTAAATCCAGCCCGAAAGAGGCGTTTTCCAAGCGTCTCTTGAAAATCAGCGAAGGCATCGAAGCGGTGATCGGTAAATTTCAGCCGGATGTTTTGTCGGTCGAAGAAGCGTTTTACGCCAACAATGTCAAAGTCGCGCTGAAACTCGGACAGGTGCGCGGCGTAGTTTTACTGATGGGCGAAAAATCGAGTTTAGAGATTTCCGAATTCAGCCCGCGCCTGATCAAACAAACGGTCGTCGGCTACGGCAACGCCGAAAAACATCAGGTGCAGGAAATGGTGCGCGTGCTGTTAAAGATGAAAACCGTTCCGCAGCCGCACGACGCGGCGGACGCGCTCGCCATCGCCATTTGTCACTTTCACCACACCGGCGTGCAGAGCCGCATCAATCTGGCAAAACTGAAAAGTTAAATTTCTGAAATTCCTCGTACAAATTTGTCAAAGGTCTGAAAAATCTTGTTGTCTAACCGACGGTTAAATACTATTATTTTCACCAATGATGAAAATTACGCCGCCCGAACAAACGTCTGAAAACGAATCCGCCGAAGAGATAAATGTTTCCGCGCGCACTGCCCGGCTGTTGCTGCGATTGCTACGCGCCGCCCAGCCGATTTCACGAATCGAACTGGCGCGACGACTCGGCATTAACCGCAGCACCGTCACCGATACGTTCAAACCGCTGATCACCGCCGGACTGATCCGCGAAGAGCCGCTTAAAACCGCTTCGGAAACGAACCGCCTGCAGGGTCGTCCGCCCATCGGCATTTCGTTTAACGACGAGCGCGATTTTTTTATCGGTGTCAATTTAGGCGTGCGGCACACGCAAATCGGGACGACGACTTTGAACGGCGAGATTATGGCGGAGGAAGATTTTGAAACGCCGTCCGAGCCGAAAGCCGCTTTGCGTTTGACGCGCGAGAAAATCGAAAAATTACACCGTCAAAATGCCGACCGGCAACTGCGCGTGATCGGTGTCAGCGTGCCGGGTTTGACCGATTCGGAACGGCGTAAACTATTGTTCGCGCCGAATCTCGATTGGCACAACGTGGCGATTGCCGACGCTTTGCAGTTGAATGAAACGATTAAAGTCATTGTCGAAAACGATTCGACAGCGGCGGCGATGTATGAAGCGCGGATGAAAATCCGCTATTCGAGCGACGGCTTGATGCACGATTTTATCGTCATCCGTTCGGGAACCGGCATCGGTGTCGGAATGGTCATTGGCAGCGAAGTTTATCGCGGTTCGGGTGCGGGGCGCGGCATCGCGGGCGAATTCGGACATATGACGATTGTCGCGGGCGGCAAATTGTGTGTCTGCGGCAATCGCGGCTGCTGGGAAAAATATGCGTCCGCCGCCGCCGCCGCTTCGCTCTACTTGGGCGACCGAGCGCACCGAGACGAGCGCGCGCCGCGATTTGTCGAGATCGTCGCCCGCGCCGAGAACGGTGAAGTCCGCGCGCGTCGAACGCTGGAGAAAATCGGCGATTACCTCGGCATCGGCATCGCCAACGTCATCGTCGGCATCGGCATCCCGCGCGTTATCGTCAGCGGGCGACTCGTTTACGGTTGGAAATACATAAAAAAACCGCTGAACGAGGCGATTCAAAGGAGCATCGTCGGCAAGCTCGAAGGTTGGTCGGTCGAAGTCGGTGAGCCGGTCGGCGCGGCAATCGGCGGAGCGTTAGAAGTCGCTGTCGAAGAATATCTGACGAACGGATTAACCGTTTGAAAAAGAAAATTAACAGGGATGAAGAGGATGCACAAAGATATAAAAGTAAAATTCTTAAATCCCTTGATCTCTGTCAATCCTCTTTATCCCTGTTAATTTTCTTTTGTCGTATTTCGTTTCTACAAAACTCGTTTTAGTTAGCGGCTTCAGCATTATTTGAGTAAGTTTGAATCAAAGCGAGCCGCCGCTCATAAGCCTCGCGCGCGATACGCACGTCTTCCAAAAAATGCGGCAATTCGCCGAGCAATAACGCCTGCGGTCCGTCAACCAAAGCCTTTGTCGGTTCCGGGTGAAAGTCCACTAAAATCATATTCGCGCCGGCGATCACGCCCTGCGCCGTGACGTGCATCACATCCAAAATTCCTTCGGGACCGCGCCGGCGCGAGCCGACCGAATGCGACGGGTCAATGCAGACCGGCATTCGGGTCAATCTTTTGACCACCGAAACGTGCGCGAAGTCCACTATATTGCGGTGCGGATCGCCGATATTCGTTTTCATTCCACGAAGTCCGAAAACGACTTTTTGATTGCCTTCGCTGGCGAGATATTCCGCCGCATTTAACGATTCGTCGAGCGTGATGCCGAAACCGCGTTTCAAAAGAACGGGAAATTCCTGCTGCCGCCCGACGATCTTCAAAAGCTCAAAATTCTGCGTGTTGCGCGTCCCGATTTGCAACATTACGCCGGTCGGATTTCCGGTTGCGTCCAATGCTTCTCGAATCTCGTCTAAATGCGATTCGTGCGTGATTTCCATCGCAATCACTTTAATGCCGTATTTCCCGGCGAGTTCAAAAACAAAGGGCAGACAATTTTTTCCGTGTCCCTGAAAAGAATACGGGCTGGTGCGCGGTTTGTACGCGCCCATTCTCGTGCAAACCTGTCCATTGGCTTGCAGAGCTTTCATCATCGCTTCGACGCTCTCCTTTGAGTCAACCGCGCATAATCCGGCGAAAATATTTAAAGTATCCTGCCCGAAACGCACACCCTGATAATCGAAAAAAGCCTCGCGGTAATCGTCCGTGTGCCGTCCGAGAATGCGGTATTCCTCCGACACGCGCACGACGTGATCCACGCCGGGCAAACTCTTCATATCTTCGATCAAAAGCGTTGCCGTGCTGCCAATCAGATGGATTTCCGTCAAAGTTTGCTCGACACCTTTGACCTGATGAATGCGTCGCTCGATGTTTAGCAAACGGTCGAGATGGCTTTCCAACTGCTTATACTCGGCTGTGTCAATTTGAATATGCGGTTTTAAAATTAAAATCATAGTGGTTGTTTTGTATAAAATCTATTATCTGTCGTTGGGAACATTTACCGTCGAATACCGTCCGAGATACCGAACCGCCTCCGCCTGCTCGCCTATTTCGTTGAGCGCGCCCCACAATTCGCTTTCATTTGCCGGAATTTGGAGATCAAGGTAAAAATTATATTGCCACGGGAGTTCCTTGACGGGACGACTCTCAATCCTTAGTAAATCAATGCCGCGCCGCACAAACGGTCGGAGCGCGTCATGCAGCGCGCCGGGGCGATTCGCTAATCTGACGATTAGCGAAATTTTCCGACCTTGCTCGGACGTTTCCGGTTTTTCAGCTAGTAAAATAAAGCGCGTGTAATTTTCGGCGTGGTCTTCCAAATGCTCTTTTAATATCGAGCCGTTGTAAATCGTCGCCGCCCGTTTCCCGGCAATTGCCGCCCGCGACAGATCGCCGTTTTCGACGACGCGCCGCACGCTGCCCGCCGTGTCGTTTGTCGCCACGCGCTTGATGCGCGGATACGCGGCAAAAAATCGCTCGCACTGCGCCAGCGCGACCGGATGCGATTCGACAATCTCGATTGATTCAAGAGATGCGCGGTCACAGCCGATTAGAAAATGCGAAATCGGCAGTATTATTTCCGCCGCGATGCCCAGAGAACTTTCCAACAGCAGATCGTGACAGCGATGCACCGAACCGACCAAACTGTTTTCAAACGGAGCCAAAATATAATCGGCAACGCCTTCGTCAATCGCCGTAAATAAATCTTCAAACGTCGGGCGCGAAACGGTTTCGCAGCTTTCGCCCAAAAGTCTTTTGGCAGATTCTTCGCTGAAAGTTCCGCGTTCGCCCAGAAACGCAACTCGCTCTTTTCCCGTGAATTTTATGCCATTTGATTCTGCATTACTGTCCGCCGACTGATGAAACGCGCGTTGCTGGATGTGCAAACACTCGTCAATCACGCGCTGAAAAATACTGCTGACGCTTTGTTCATCCAACGGACCAAAATTTCGCTCGTTGAGTCTCGTCAACACTTCAGTCTCTCGCTGCGGATCGCAAAGCGAGGTATTATTACGCCGTTTAACTTCGCCGACGCGCAAAGCAATCGCGGCGCGTTTATTTAACAGCCGGAGCAGTTCGTCGTCAATCGCATCAATCTCGGCGCGCGGATTTTCCTTTTTTTCGATTTTTTCATCCATCGGTAATTTTTAGTTTAAGCCACAATCATCGTTCCCGTGCCGGAGTCGGTAAATACTTCGGAAAGCAGCGCGTTGCGCGTCGTGCCGTTAATAATGTGCGCCGACTTGACACCGCGTTTAAGCAAATCCGTCAAACTTTGCAGCTTCGGAATCATTCCGCCGGAAGCCTTGCCGCTGCTGATAAGTTCTTCAGCTTCGGCAATCGAAAGCCGTGAAATCTTTGTTTCCGTAACTTTCGGATCGAAATATATTCCGGCGACATCCGACAATAAAACGAGCTTTTCCGCCTGCAAACTGACGGCGATTTCGGCGGCGATGGTGTCGGCGTTGATATTATAAATCTGCCCGTCGTCGTCCGCGCCGAGCGAAGAAATCACCGGCAGATAATTTTGTTCGAGCAGCACGTCGAGCAGCCGCACGTTGATTTCCAAAACATCGCCGACGTGACCGAAATCAACTTTTTCGCGCTCGCCGGTTTGCCGATTTAATACCTCTTTCGGCGGACGGCGCGCCGCGTGGACGATGTTGCCGTCTATGCCGGAAAGCCCGACCGCCGCCACGCCGCGCCGCCGGAGTGCCGCTAAAATCTCCGTGTTGATTTTCCCCGCGAAAATCATTTTCGCTAACTCCAGCGTTTCGTCGCCCGTCACGCGCCGCCCGTTAACGACCGTCTGCGCGACACCGAGTCGCTCGGCAAGTTCGCTCAACTGTTTGCCGCCGCCGTGAACGACGCAAATCCGAATCCCGACCTGATAAAGCAGCGCGAGTTCTTCGACCAAAGATGCCAGATTTTCTTTGTCTTCGGTGACTTTGCCGGAAAATTTGACGACGAAGGTTTTGCCCTTAAATTTCTGAATATACGGCAACGCTTCGCGCAGTAAATCTAATTTTTGTGTGTCCATTCTAAAAAAATCGGTAATAAAATCAGCTTTTATTTCGTTTTATTGCTTGTTCTTTTGTGTTTGTTCGCGGCTATTTTATTAGCTTTGCCATTATCGCCTTCTGAACGTAGAGCCGATTTTCAGCTTCGTCAATTACCACCGAACTCGCCGAATCAATCACACCGTCGGTGACAATCACATTGCGGCGGACGGGCAAACAGTGCATAAAAATCGCGTCGTTCGTCCGCGCCATTTTCGCGGTGTCAACAATCCATTTTTCGCGGTAAATCTGCCGCTCACGAATGTCTTCGTTCGCGTTCCCGTAATGCCGAAAACTTCCCCAGCTTTTCGCATAGACAACATCGGCATTATCAAAGGCTTCGTCAATTTTATTGACAATTTCCAAACTGCCGCCTGCCTCTGCCGACCGCCGCTGAATTGTTTCCAACAATTCTCCGTCGAGTTCGTAACCTTTCGGATGCGCGATTCGTAAATCGTGTCCCATCTGCGCCGCCGCCAAAGCAAAACTGTTCGGAACCGCCATCGGCAAAGGCTTCGGATGCCACGCCCACGTCAGCGTAACTTTTTTCTTTTCTTTCCCAAATCGCTCCCGAATCGTCATCATATCCGCCAACGCCTGACACGGATGATGCATCGCCGATTCGAGATTGATAATCGGTTTCGACGCATATTTCGCCAAAGCCTGTAAAATCGGGTCGAGCCGTTCAGCCTCCCAATTTTCTAAATTCGCAAAAGTTCGCACGCCGATGGCGGCAACATATCTTTCCAAAACTCTGACAAATTCGGCGAGATGTTCAGTTTTGTCCGCGTCCATTACAACATTTTCGCGGTGTTCAAGCGTCCACGAAGTTTCGCCCGGCTCTAAAATTACCGCGTTGCCGCCGAGTTCGTAAATGCCGACCTGCATCGAAGCGCGGGTTCTTAAGGAAGGATTGAAAAACACCAGCGCAATTGATTTTCCGCTCAAAGGTTTATCGGCAATCGCGCCGCTTTTAAATTGCAATGCCGTTTCAATTAATCCTTCAAGTTCGGCTAGTGAAAAATCTGCTGTCGTTAGAAAATTCATCATAAAATATCGCTATTTAGAATTGGCTGCGATTAACTGCTCGACATCCAAATCTAACAAATCACCGATTCTCTCAATTTTAATATCGGCAGGCGGATATTTAGCGATTTCCTTTTCGTCAAAAGCGTAGTGACCTTGACGCGGAAAAACTGTCGTCACTTTCGCCCCCCAAACTTTTTTGATCGCCGTCAGAATACGCAGTTTGTCGTCAACCAAAACGTAGTGTTCCGCCGGGTAACGCCGCTCGACATCGTGCAGTTCGCTTTCTTTGTGAATGTAAATCAAAATATTGCCTTCGACCGCTTCAAACAAACCCGAACGCTCAACTTTTCTCGGCTGAAAGACAACATCGCCGTCTGTCAGAATCACGACTTTGCCAAATCGTCGGCAATGTTCCAAAGCGTCGAGCGAGTTTGGAAACAGCCGGTTGGCGAACGGATAATTGATGAGAAATGTCGAAACGGCAAGCAGATGCGTGTCGTAAGGCTGTTCGATTCGGTAACGCTGCAACGCGCCCAAATAATCCGCGTAACCGAGTTCGCTTCGCAGTTCTTCAAAAATCTCCCAGTAACGACCGGCGCGCTTGGCTCCAACTTCTTTTTCCAAAAACAGGCGCAAATCCTTCGATACGCGGTCGTTGTCAAGCAAGGTATTATCAACGTCAAAAAGAAATATAACTTTATCCATTATAAAATAATTTACTTCTCCGCGATCCTCACGCCTTCCGCGTTAATTTGCGTGACATAGATATTAAAATCAATCGCCGTTGCCGAGTAAACCACGCGCATCGCATTTTCAACCGTCCGCGCCGTTTCCAAAGTTTCGCTCAACATAAAAATTGAAGGACCCGAACCGGCAATCCCGCCGCCGAGCGCGCCTGCCTGCAAACTTTCACTTTTGATTTCATCAAACTTCGGAATCATTTTTTTCCTGATCGGCTCAACAATGAAATCTTCGAGCGAACGGGCAATAAGCGCGTAATCGCCTTTCGACAAAGCCGCTACCAACGCGCCGAGATTCGACCAAGCCTGAATCGCGCTTTTGAGAGATATTTCCGTCGGCAGTATTTTTCTGGCTTCCGAAGTTTTAATTTCGATTTGCGGATGAATCACCGTTACAAACAGCGGCGGAAATTCGAGTTCGACAATATCGAGCGGATTGGTCGAGCGCACGAGCGTGAAACCGCCGAACAGACACGGCGCGACGTTATCGGCGTGGCGCGCTTTGGACGCGACGAACTCGCCGGCAAGCGCAAACTCGGCGAGTTCACGGGACGAAAATCTGTCGCCCAAAAGTTTATTTGCCGCGACCACCGCACCGACCGCGCTTGCCGAACTTGAACCAATGCCGCTGCCCGGTTTGATATTTTTCGTGATTTCGATTGTAAATCCGATGTTTTCTTCGACCGCTTCGAGCAAAACCAAAACGGCTTTTCCGGCGACGTTTTGCTCGGCTTCAAGCGGCAACTCGAACGCATCGAGGTGTTTGATTACAACCGTCTTTTCATCAATCAAACGCAGTGTCATTTCGTCGCAAGGAGCGTCGAGCGCGAAACCCAAACAATCAAAACCGCAGACGATGTTGGCAATGGTAGCGGGCGCGTAAACGGTGATTTCTCTCATTATTTCGCAAAAATTGAAAACTCGTTTATCATTGGACACTATCGGAAACGAGCGGTAAGGCGAATAATTGTTCACTATTGATTATTCATTATTGATTGTTTTACCGAAAAATGGTGAATAATGAAAAATGAATAACCGGGTCGCCGTCGCCACATTTTCTTATCTCCGATAATATCTGTTGAAAACTTGAATTTCTCCCAGGCAACTCTCCAGCGAATGCAATACTTTAGCACAAA
>Ga0136611_10001293_pt1 | contig 17341 bp, 13 predicted proteins | sample AntDrymUQ2232306_2_FD_106645 | JGI IMG/M metagenome (GOLD analysis project Ga0136611, IMG submission 106645) | Polar desert sand microbial communities from Dry Valleys, Antarctica - metaG UQ223 (23.06) | ecosystem: Environmental > Terrestrial > Soil > Desert | place: Antarctica: Dry Valley...
ACCTTCGTCCCGTCAGCGCAGATCACCAGGGCAACGACGGTCATCTCGCCGGCGACGTTCAACCCGTCGATCATCAACACTGCCGTGTCGAGTGCGGACAGATCCGATCCGAGCAGTTCGGTCATCGCCTCTTTCGTCGCGGCGACGAAGCGGCGTGACACCGCCGAGCGCGACGTCGCTCGACCATCGATCGGGCCGACCGGTTCGGCGACATCGAGATGGCGGCGAGTCGCCACACCAGCGAGCATCCGCTCTACCACGACCTGGCGCAGCATGTCCTCGGACGCGAACGTCGCCCACGTGTCGAGCTCGACCTCACCACCATCGACGTACCGGCCGCGAGGACGCTCCACGGTGACCTTGCGCGAGCCGAGCACGACCTGACCGGTCGTGGTCCCATGCCAGTTCCCGACCCGCTCGGCGCCGAGTCGGGCGTGCTTGTCACCGACAATCCCGGCCAGTTCCGTCTCGAGCATCTGGCGCATCACCACCAGCCCCGCCGCGGTCGAGAACGCGAGCAGCCCCTCCCTCATCGCCGCCGCGACATCAGCCATCGCGACCGTCGCTTCCAACGGCAGCGCGGACAGACCAGCAGCCGCATCCGGCGTCACGATCTTCACTACAGGTACCTTCTTCATTGGGTGATCCCTCTCCTTGTTCAGGTGTCTTGGTAGGACTCCCGAACCCTGCCATCACGGCACGGCCCGGGGAGGGATCACCACCTCACTTCAACAGAACCCGGGACAATCTCCGGTGCGGCAGCTTTGACGAGCTGTTCGCGCTGGCGGTCACCGTGTTCCTCGGCGGTGCTGTGCTGAGCGCAATTACGTGGGCGTCGAGCACCACAGCGATTCCGCGCTCGGTGCCCCCGCTCGCGACGCTCTTCACTTTGGCCGGCACCGTGGCGGCCCGGTCGATCTGGCGGCTGTACAAGGAGAGAGGAAGGCGCCCGAGCGACGCTGAACCGATGGTCGTGATCGGTGCGGGCGAGGGCGCTTACCAGAGATCGTCCGAGCGTTGCTCACCGACCCGGCCGGCCGATACCAGCCTGTGGCGCTTCTCGACGATGATGTGCACAAGCGCAATCTGCGGATCCAGGGCGTACGGGTGGAGGGCCGGTTGGACGATCTGCCGTCTGTCGCGAGCCGCCTGAATGCCTCGACCGTTCTCATGGCGATTCCGACCGCTGACGGCGGGCTTGTCCGGCGGATGGCCGATATTGCACGCGCCTTGGATCTCAAGTTCCTGGTGCTACCTCCAGCAGACCGGATGTTCGGCTCGCCAGCGATGAGCGACATTCGTCCGTTTTCGCGTGAAGATCTCCTTGGACGCGATTCGGCGGACATCGATCCCGCAGCAGTGGCGGACTACATCAAGGGTCGGCGGGTCATGGTCACCGGCGCCGGCGGATCGATCGGAAGTGAGCTGTGCCGCCAGCTGCACCTCTATGAACCAGCGGCGCTGATCATGCTCGATCGCGACGAGAGCGGTCTCCACGGTGTCCAGCTCTCGATTGACCGCCGCGGGCTGCTCGATGATCCGAATCTCGTGCTGGCCGACATTCGCGATCGTGATCGGATGCAGGAAGTCTTCGAGACCTATCGCCCGGACGTCGTCTTCCACGCCGCTGCGCTCAAGCACCTGTCGATGCTCGAAGCTCATCCCGAAGAGGGATGGAAGACCAACGTGCTCGGCACGAGGAACGTCCTCGCAGCGGCGAGCAGCTTCGGTGCGACTCGCGTCGTCAACATCTCCACCGACAAGGCTGCCAATCCATGCAGCGTCCTCGGGCATACGAAGCGAATGACCGAGCGGCTCACCGCATCGTTCGCACGCGACACCAATGGCACCTACGTCTCTGTGCGGTTCGGCAACGTGCTGGGCTCCCGTGGCTCGGTACTGACGACCTTCGCAGCGCAGGCTGAGGCTGGCGGACCGATGACGGTGACGGATCCCGAGGTGACGCGGTACTTCATGACGGTCGAGGAGGCGGTCCGCTTGACCATCTACGCCGGTGCGATTGGCGCCTCCGGCGAGGTTCTGGTCCTCGACATGGGCGAACCGGTGCGCATTCTTACGGTGGCGCAACGCTTCGCGAATCAGGCCGACCCACCCTTGCCGATCGTGTTCACCGGGATGAGGGCCGCTGAGAAGTTGCATGAGGACCTGTTCGGCGACGATGAGGTTGATCAACGTCCCGTGCACCCGTTGATCAGCCACGTTGCCGTGCCGCCTCTTCCGGTCGACCGCAAGGACATCTGGGAATTGCGCGAGCAGGGTTCGTTGGCGATGCTGAACGATGGTCCGACGCCCTTTCGTCGTGAGAGCTGAGCGACACGAGCGACCGCGTATTGCGTACATTCCCGTTTCGACGTGGGGAGTTGAGTTGACGGAGACTCCCATCGACGGCGACAGCTACCGGATGCGCAGCCACGGCGTCGAGCCGAAGCCACCCGGCCGGCGGTCAACGGATCATGGACCCCCCGACCCGAACACCCGTCGTGTCACGAAGCCGTCACGATGACCGGCCCTGTCTGCCAACGGATCTTCGTCCCCCTGGTCTCGACGAAGTCGAGTTCGAGACGATGACCTAGTCGACTGGCTCAACCATCCCCGCTCCACGGCGAGATCACCAACGACCCCGGTTACACCACCCCCTGTTGACGACTTCGAAGCTCTCTACCCGTCAGACAACGACATCCCCGAGGCCGTCACCCAATAATCCGGCGCAGTCACGAAACCCTGGCGGTTCAAGTTGATACCCCCTACAGCCGCTTGTCCGGGTCCGCTTTTCCTTCTACTGTCCTCGCCATGCGGCGCGTTAGCTCGTACGTCGCGCGAACGAGTCCCGTGGTTGTCGTGCGAGCGTTCCGGCGACTCGGCCTAAGACAGGCGATTGCGTTGCTCGGGATGTATGCGGGTCTGCGACGCTTTCGCGAGTGCACGTTCACCAGTAGGGGTGTCGCGTTTCCCTGCGTTTCCCCCGTGGACGTTGCGACGCTGGTCACGATCTTTCTTCGTGAGGACTACGGGCGCGTGCGTGAGGGCGCCCGCGTTCTCGACGTCGGCGCGAACGTCGGCTTGTTCGCTCTCTGGTCGATCTGGTGCGGGGCGGCTCGGGTCGATGCATTTGAGCCCGAACCCGAGAACTATCGGTGCCTCGTACGCGCCACAAGTCGGTTTCCTGTGACCACTCACGAGCTAGCGATCGCCGACGCCAGCGGGACCAAGACCATTGCGCTCATTGGAAGTACGGACAATACGATCGTGGTGGAGGGTGACTCTCGGTGGCCGACCGCGCCTGTACAGTGCTCTACTTTGGATGAGGTGCTGCGCTCCGTTGGACAGGTCGACGTTTTGAAGATGGACATTGAGGGTGGGGAGTATCACGCTTTGTACCCGTCGAATCTGAGCCCAGCCGTCGTCAAGTCCGTTCGGATGGAGTACCACGTGAAGGGTGGAACCGACGAGGATCCGTCAGGCCTGACGGACTTCTTTCTTCGACGGGGGTTCCGGCTGACAAGGCAGGTCGTGATCTCGCCCATGTCGGGGCTGTTGTGGTTCGACTCGCAGGCAGGAAGCTCTGCGGAATGACCATGGGGTGGCGTGAACGGTAGCGTGAAGGACGCCTTCGTTCGCCGTGTCGCGTCGGGAGCGTGCGGACCACCTCGATGACGTTTCTCTTTGGATTGTTGGTCGCCATCACGAGCGGCCTGGTGATCTGCCGCGGGATCACGACCGAGCGGCTGCTCGACTTCCCCAATGATCGCTCGTCGCATTCCGTGCCCACGCTGCGCGTCGGTGGCGTGTCCGTCGCCGCGGGCGCGATCGCGGGCGCCCTCGCACGCTCCTACGATTCAAGAGTGGCGGCGATCATCGGGTGCTCTGCTCTCATCGGCGCGGTGGGGTTCGCGGACGATCTCCGCGGTCACCTCTCGCCGCACTTTCGGCTCACGGTCCAGATCGTCCTTCCCATGTTCTTCCTGCCCATCCTCCTGGACGGCATGGATCCCGCACGTTGGTGGTTTTGGGTCTTCGCGGCGGGGGCCTGTGTCTTCGTCACATGCTATGTGAACGCGTTCAACTTCATGGACGGCATCAACGGGATGGCCGTTTCGCAGACAGTCGTCGCGGGGCTTGCGTTCGCCGTGATGGGTCATCAGTCGGACAGCCGCGCGCTCATCGGGCTCGGTCTTGCGATCTCCGGTGCCGCGCTCGGGTTCGCTCCGTACAACGTGCCTCGGGCGCGCATGTTCCTGGGCGATGTCGGGTCATACTTCATCGGATGCTGGCTTGCTCTCATTGTGGTCGCCGCGGTCCGCAGCGGAGTCCCACCAGAGGTGGCCATCGCGCCTCTCTTGCTGTATTTGTTTGATACCTGCCTGACGTTCGTCCGACGGGCGCGCCACGGCGCAAAGCTCTTCTTCGGACATCGGGAACACGCATATCAACGCCTCGTCATCCGGGGATGGAGTCACGTCCAGGTCTCAGTCCTAGCGGCCGCCTTGATGGCGGCAAGCAGCGGGATGGCTCTCACGGCGTCGTCATCCGCTCCAGCCGTGCGCGGCATCGCGCTCCTCGGAGGACTCGTCCTCGCGCTGGGGTTCGCGTGTTCCCCCGAACTCCTCCGTCGGATCGCATCGCGAGGCGATTGACCGATGTGCGGCATCGTCGGCGTGGTCGGTGCGGTCGGCGAGCCCGAGCGCGAGCAGGTCGCGATGCGAATGAATGAGTGCCAAACCCATCGTGGACCGGACCACGCCGCGATCTTCAGCAGTGGTTCGAGCACGATCGGCTACACGCGGCTCGCGATCCAGAAGCCCACTCCTGCAGGGCATCAGCCCGCCTGGTCGAGGGACCGCCGCTACTGCCTCGTCTTCAACGGTGAGGTCTACAACTGGAAGGAGCTGATCCGCACCCACCATCTCAAGGGTGATGGATCGGACGCGATGGTGATCGCCGACCTCTGGGAGCGGTTGGGGGAAGGCGCGCTCGCGCTGCTCCGAGGAATGTTCGCCATTGCCGTCTTGGACACGATGACCGGCAGCGTCACGTTGGCGCGGGACCCGTTCGGCATCAAGCCGTTGTTCATCTGGTCAGACGGCAAGGAGTGCCGCTTCGCCTCTGAGGTCGTGGCGCTGCGTGGGTCGATCGCCGACGTCTGGATCGACCGCGATGCCTTGGCGACGTTCCTGCGCCTGGGGGCGATGATGGCGGACCAGGCGCCCTACGAAGGGATGAGCGCCATCCCGCCGGGCCACAGCGTGGTAGTGCATCCGACGAGCGCCGGCGTCTCTATCACCACGGCCCGCCCGTTCGTCACCGACGCCGTCGAGGCGCCGTCCGACGATGGGGCGGGAGTTGCGGCGGCGTTCCAGGACTCGGTCCGCGCCCACCTGGTCTCGGATGTGCCGATCGCGCTGCTGCTCTCGGCAGGCTTCGACAGCACAGCGATCGCCCTTGCGTGCGCGCGGGAGGGACGGCCGCTGCACTGTCTCACCGTCAGCGACCCTGACATGGTCGACGAGGCCACACTCGCCTCCGCAACTGCCCGGCGCTTCGGGCACACGCACGCGGTCGTGCCGAGCGAGCTCGATTCGACCGGGGTCGACCGCTTCTTCAGGCACATGCAGCGGCCGACCGTCGACGGTCTGAACACCCATCTGGTGTGCGCTGCGGTGCAGGACGCGGGTTACCGGGTGGCGTTGTCGGGACTCGGCGGTGACGAGGCGCTGGGCGGGTATCGCCATGCTCGGATGCTGCCGCTGCTGCGACCACTGCGTGTGCTCGATCGGGTCCCGGACGCCCCCAAGCGGTTGCTCCTGAACGCAGCCGGCAGAGTGGGACTGCGCGACCCCGCGAACCCGAAGGTGCGTCGACTCGTCATGAGAGGTGGCCCCCGCGACGCGCGCGGACTCACCGTCTTGCAACGCGAGGTGTTCAACCCACGAGAGATCGCCGGTCTTGTCGGGAGCGACCAGGTCTGCGACCGAGTCCCCGCTGGTGCGGGTGACCAAGCGGCCACGTCAATCCAAGCGTGGAGTCGAGCGGAGAGAGAGCTCTACATGGAGAGCATGCTCCTCCCGGACGTCGACGCGTTCTCGATGGCGCACTCGGTCGAGCTGCGCGTTCCGTTCGTCGACACCCACTTCTTCGCAGCTGCAGACAAACTGAAGCAGAGGCTCGACCGCCGTTCGAGCAAGCTGCGCCTCGCTGCCGCGCTCGCCGATCCGTGGCTCGAGAGCATCGCCCGCCGGCGGAAGGCGACCTTCAGCCTCCCGATCAAGACCTACATGACGAGTGGCGCGCTTCGACCGTCGGTCGACGCGATGCTCGATCCCGCGGCTCCCGTGTGGCAAGTGCTCGACCCCACTGCTCGCCGACGATTCTCACCACCCAGCGACGACGGCCCGCATCTCCAGACGTGGGCGATCGTGGTCCTCAACGAGTGGCTGCGGCGGATGCAGTCTTGATCGTCGCGCGGGATGCCGGGCGACGATCGATCACGTTTGTCGTCAACGGCGGTGCTGGCTCGTCCGCGGCGACCCGCGCCGAGCGCATCGCCCGGGCGCTGCGGCCGCACTCCACGGAGATCCTGCTCCGTGAGTCATCTCGCCGCACCGTTGTCGGGCTGGCGCGTCAAGCTCGGCGCATTCCGGCGGACCTCATCTATTGCGTCGACCTCGCGTTCGTCCCGCTCGCCGTGGCCTGCGTGGCCCGACCGATGACGCCGATGATCGTCGACACCGGTGACTATCCCTCGGCATTCTTCCGCCAGGTGCGAGCCGGTCAGGGGAGGATTCTCCTCGCTCGGCTGATGGAGGAGGTGGCGTACCGTCGCGCGGCCGGCATGGTCGTGCGCGGACCCCATCACGCGGCGATCCTCCGTGGACATGGTGTGTCGAACATTCGCGTGATCCCCGACGGTGTGGACCTGACGATGGTTGAGCCCGTCGACGTCTCCGACCTCCGCCGCCGCCTCGGCCTGTCCGATGTGATGACGATCGGCATCGCCGGCGCGTTCACGTGGTTCCCCGCCGCCGGTGGCGGTCTCGGCTGGGAGCTGGTCCAGACGCTCGCTCGCGTTCGGGACAAGCCCGTCCACGGAGTACTGATCGGCGGGGGGCCCGGGCTCGTTCACCTTCGCCAGCTTGCTCACGACCTCGGCGTCTCCGAGCGGCTGCACATCCTCGGCCACGTGCCGTACTCCGACTACGCCCGCTACGTCAGCCTGATCGACGTCTGCCTTCTCACCCAGACCAACGACCCGTCGAGCTGGGTTCGCACGACCGGGAAGCTCCCCGGCTACCTCGCGCTCGACCGTTACGTCCTCGCGTCCGCGGTCGGAACGGCGACCGAGGTGCTTCCGCCCGAGATGCTCGTCGAGTACCACGGCTCGTGGGACCCGACCTATCCGGACCGTCTCGCGGCAAAGGTGAGCGAGCTCCTCGAACACCCGCGCCGGCTCGCAACAGGAGCCGGGGTGCAGCCACTCGTCGCGCCGTACTCCTATGACACCGTCGCCGGGCAAGCGGCGGCGTTCATCCTCGAGCTGCTCGAACGCGCCGACCGATGAGGATCCTGTTCCTCAACCCGGGAGGTGACGCGGCCGGGGGCGCGGAGCGCAGTCTTGCCCTGCTCATCGGCGGCCTCGCCCAACGCGGGCACGAGCCGGCTGTGATCACGCTCCAGCCCGGCAGCGCAGCCGGCCTGTTCGCGTCGAGGGGTGCCACGGTGCTGGCCGAGGGTGTGGGGTCAGGCCTTGGCGGAGTCGATCGTCACGCGAAGGCCTTGCAGCTGACGCGCACGATGAGGAAGCTGGGAGGGGACGCGCTCGCAACCGCACGGTCGATCGCCGAAATCGCCTCGCGGTACCGGCCGGACGTGGTGCACAGCAATGGCCTACGGACCCACGTGCTGACGCCGTACCTCGCCCGCCGCCATCCTGTAGTGTGGTCGCTGCGCGAGCGACCGGCTTTCGGATGGGGTCGGAGGTTGGTCAGCACGACGGCGCGGACGACCACCGCGATCGCGGCAACTTCGGCGTTCGCGGCCGCCGGCGTGAGCCGATGCGGACGGCCGGTCTACATCGTCCCCAACCCGGTCGAGCCGAGCCCGCCACCGAGCGTCGAAGCGGCCCGACGGGCGCTCGACCTACCGACGGATCGGTCGATCGTCGGCGTGCTCGCCCACCTCCACCCGACGAAGGGTCATCACGACGCCGTCGCAGCCTGGGCGCTGCTCGAGCAGCCCCGTCCGCTGCTGATCCTGGCCGGAGGCGATCTCTACGGACCGGTGTCTGCGTCGTACCGCCGGGAGCTGGAGGCGCAGATCGACGAACGGAGTCTTGGTCGCGATGTGAGGCTGCTCGGGCTCGTCGCGGATGTCAGCCTCCTGCTCGCCGCGTGCGATGTCGTGCTCCACCCCGCGGTGTATCCCGAAGGCTTCGGACGCTCGGTGGCCGAGGCGCAGACAGCGGGTGTTCCCGTGATCGCGACGGGCATCGGCGGGGTTCTCGAGCTGATCGAAGATCGGCGCTCGGGCCTGGTGGTCCCACCCTCTGATCCGCTACGTCTCGCCCACGCCGTGACGGAGGTGCTCGGCGACGACGGCCTGCGTCGAGACCTCGTGCTCGGGGGACTCGACGCGGCTCACCGATATGCCCCCGCCGCCCACGCCGCGGCGTTCGAGAACGTCCTGCGGATGGCGGCCGCCCGATGAAGCTTCTGCTCGCGGGAGAGGATCGGGAGGGGGCGCTGCTGCGCTCGCTGGAGGTCGGGCTGCGCCACGAGTGGCAGGTCACCGTCGTCGACCCGGCCGGCAGCGTCACGCGCATCATCGACGACCCGTCGCTTGTCGCAAAGGTCCGCCGCCGGCGCAGGGCCGACGAGGCGTCCGCGTGCCTCGTCGAAGCGGTCGAGCAGAACGATCCGAATGTCGTGCTCGTGATCAAGGGACGCGGGATTGACGCGGCCGCGGTCGAACAGGCCAGACGGACGTGTCCGGTCGCGATCTACTACCCCGACAACCCGCTGTGGAAGATGACCGATGCCGGTGACGCGCTCGCCAGGCTCGAGGCCGCCGATCTGGCGATCATCTGGTCGCAGCGGCTGCAGACGATCCTCAGCCGATCGTGTCGTCGCGTGGAGATGGTGCCGTTCGGGTTCGACCACCGATGGTTCCCCGTCACCGATCCGGCCGTGCCGCGTTCGGGCATCGCGTTCGCGGGGACGTGGAGCCTTCGCCGCGAGCGCCTGCTGGGGGCGCTCGTCGGACTCGATTTGACGATCGTCGGCTCTGGCTGGGAGCGCGCGCCTGACCTCGGCGGTGGAGCTCCACGCCACGGCGAGGGTGCCGGTCGGCTGCTCCGCGACGCGGCGATTGGGGTAAACATGCTCCACCCGCACAACGCCGGCGCGCACAACATGCGGACCCGCGAGATCATGGCCAGTGGGTGCGCGCAGCTGACCGACCCGGGCACCGACGGCACCCCGCTGCGCGACGGCGCCGGATGCCGATGGTTCCGCTCTCCTGCACACCTGCGCGAGCTGGCCGAGCACTACCTCGCGCAGCGGGAGGAGGCGATCGCCTTGGCGGCCGCGGCACAGGGCCTCGCCGATGGTGACACGTACGTCCAGCGGGCCACGGAGATCTCCGCCGCACTGAAGAAGTTGGCGTAGTGGAGGCGATCGACGAGGCGGGCGCGCTGATCGCCTTCGTCGCTGGACGGCGGGCGTCGATCGATGCCGACGTGGCGCCCCGCGTGCCCTCCCACTGGAACACCTCGGCCTGGGACCTCCCGTGGGGGACCGCCGTGATCGCCGGACCGGCCGTGCTCGTCGCCGACGACAAGATCGTCGTCGGCACGGCCGTCAGTGATCCCTGGGGCGTCCCGCGCGAGCCGCTGTCCCGCGCGGAGCTGCTCGAGCGCTTCCTCCGCTACGGCTCGCAGGTCATCCAACTCGCCGCTGGCCCGTTCGTCGTTGCGGACACCACACGCGGCTCGATCACGCGTGCCGTGAACGGGATCGTCCCGCTCTTCACCGCGCGAGGCGAACGGATCGCGATCGGCACGGATTGCGTGCTCGTCGCAGCACTCGCCGGTGCCCGATCCGCAGCCGCAGCACCATCGGGGTCCGAGGCCTTCGTCGACGGAGCGTCTCGCAACGTCGCTCGTGTCGCCACCCCGGAGGCATTGCGCGACGTCGATCTCGTGGCGTTGGGTATCGAGATCGAGGGCCACCTCAACGATGCCGGTCTCGAGCCGCTGCTTGGCGATCATCCGCATCGACCACATGGCTTCCGGCTCCTCACGGACGGTGTTGCCGTGATCGCGTCGGTGGTGCCATGCGATGCGGCGCTGGTCCTCGGCTCCCGCCAGGCGCTGGGGGTCACACGTGCGGCGATCGGTCGTCTGTGGTGGTCGCTCGGGCGCGAGGGCCGTTCGCTGTTCGTGCCGGCGCTCGAGCGACCTTCCCTCGATTCGCTCTTCCTCGCACTGGGGCGGTCGGCGTGACCGCCCGCGGCGTTATCCTCACCCTCGACTACCCGCCCGGCGGCGGCGGGATCGCCCGGCTGCTGGGGGAGTGGACTGCCGACACGAACGCGATGGAGTGGCTCGTCCTCACCTCGACTCCCGGGCCGTCGACGGCACGCGTGCGGCGGACGACGGCCGTCCACGGCGTGCCGGACCTCGTCAGGGCTGTTCGTTGGCTGCGAGGTGGGGACCCGCGGATCGTCGTCGCCGGACATCCGTACCTCGCTGGCCCGGCCAACGTGGTGGCCGCGCTGACGAGATCGAGATCGGCGTGCATCGTGTTCGGTCGCGAACTGTTACCGACGCGGAGGAAACACGGATTGGCCCTACGCGCGCTCCGACACAGCGATCGGGTCATCTCGATCAGCGATCACTCCGCAGCGCTGGCGTCCGCCCTCGGCGTCGATGAGCGCCGGATCCGCGTCGTTCGCCCCCGGCTCGTACCGCCATGGCTGGCCGCGACCGTCCCGACGCGACGTGCGGGTGAGGGGCTGCAGCTCGTCGCGTTGACACGGCTGGTGGAGGGCTACAAGAACTTCGAGCTCCTGCTCAGGTTGTGCGCGGTCCTCCATCCGCGCGGCGTGATCGGTGGGTTGACGATCATCGGTGATGGTCCGCGGAGGGAGGCACTGCGCCGCAAGGCGGGCGAGCTCGGTCTCGGCGACGTCGTGAGACTGCCCGGTCGCGTGCCCGACGACGAGGTGCTCGGCCTGCTCGCCAGGGCGCATCTCGGGCTCTTCCCGAGCCGTGCCTCCGGTGCGGAGCGGGGGTTCGAGGGATACGGTCTTGCGGTGCACGAGCTCGCTGCCGCAGGCCTCCCCGTTCTCGTCGGGGCGGCGGCCGGAGCAATGGACGCCGCCGTGTCCCCATGGAGCCGCTTGCTCGATCCCGATGACCTCTGGGCATGGGTACAGGCGACCGAAGACCTCTTCAACGACGAGCCCGGGCGTGCGGAGCTCGGCGCCGCCGCGCTGGCGTGGGCACGTTCGACGCGTCCGCACGAGTCGGCCGTTGCTCTCGCGTCAGCGCTGTTCGACGACGCGGCCATCCGAGAGCGCGTCGCGTGAAGATCGTCCACATCTTCAAGGACTTCTACCCACCCCTTGCCGCCGGAATCACGTGCTACCTCGCCGACGTGTCCGACGAGCTGGCCCGGCGCGGTCACCAGGTCGACGTCCACGTGGCCGGGGTCCGCCATTCTCGGCGGGACCGGCTCGCGTCGTCGGTGGTGGTGCACCGCCACCGGGAGCTCGCCAGGGTGCTGTCGATGCCGATCAGTCCGGGCCTGGTCCGCGAGATGCGCGGGATCGAGGCCGATGTCGTCCACGTCCACATGCCGAACCCGATCGGTGAGCTCGGCGCGCTGTTGTCAAAATCTCCGCTGGTGTGCACCTTCCACGCCCAGCTCGTCCGCCAAAAGGCGCTCGAGCCGTTGTACGGGCCGATGCGAACGAAGCTGCTGCGACGGGCCACGTCCGTTCTCGTGTCCAGCGCGGCGATGACGAAGGTGCCAGAGCTGGCCCCAGTGGCCGGCAATGTCGAGATCCTTCCCTTCGGCGTCTCTCCCAGGTTGATCAGCCCCGTCCGAGTCAACCGCGTGAGCTCCGAGGTGCTGCGGCTGCTGTTCGTCGGGCGGCTCGTCTACTACAAGGGCCTCGATGTTCTCCTCCGCGCAGTGGCCCTCGTCGAGGACGTGACTCTCGACGTCGTCGGCGAAGGGCCCGAGCGCCATGCTCTCGAGTCGCTCACCGACGAGCTCGGGATCCGGAAGCGGGTGTCGTTCCGTGGCTACGTGGACGACGACGCACTGCGAGAGACCTATGGAACGGCGGACGTCTTCGTGCTCCCTTCCAGTTCTCGCGCCGAGGCCTTCGGAATGGCGATGTCGGAGGCGATGGCCAACGGTCTGCCGGCGATCAGTACAGCGCTCCGCACCGGGACCGACTGGGTGAACGTCGACGCGGTCACGGGCCTCGTGGTTCCGGCTGGCGATTCGCGGGCGTTGGCCGACGCCGTCGAACGGTTGCGCGATCCGCACCTTCGCCACGTGCTCGCGATGGGGGCGCGCGATCGGGCGGACGCCCTGTTCGGGTTCGCCTCCCACGTCGATGAGTTGGAGCGTGTCTATCGCGAGGCAGCCAGGTGAGCTCGTTGGGGATCGGCACGGGCTACGTCGCCAGCGCTGTCTCGGCCGAGCTTCGTGGGCAAGGAGTCCATGTCACCCAGACCTCACGCTCGGCCAGACCGGGAACCGAGCACGTGTCGAACGGCGCAGAGCTCGATCATCTCCTCGCTTCCACCGAGTGGGACCAAGTCGTTGTCTATGGCCAGCTCACATCGCCGATCGACTGGGTCCTCGAGCGGATCGATGGTCCGCGATGGCTGGTGTTCTCCTCGCACCAGCTCGGATCGGCGTTCCCTGCTCCGAACACGCGGCCGGCGCTCGCCCGCGAGGAGCTGGCCGCGAGCAGGGGCGCGTGTGTGCTCCGGCCGACAATGATCTACGGCCGGGGCGGCGATCGCAATCTCAGCCGGTCCGCGCGAATGATCCGCCGATGGCGGTTCGGGATCGTGCCCGGGCCCGGCACACAGGCGATTCAACCGGTGCACGTCGACGACATCGCCAGTCTGGTCAACGCGCATCTCGGCGCCCCGCGGCCGGGCGTCTTCCCGGTGGCGGGGCCCGAGCCAACTCCGATCCGGGAGGTCGTCAAGCTCCTCACTGAGATCGTCGGCGCGCGGACGCCTCCGATCGTCCTGCCGGCTGTCACGAGGTGGCGCCGCCTGGCCGGGCTGGCCGGGCTTCGACAGGATCAGCTCGAACGTCTCAGCGAGTCGAAGACGACCGAAATCTCCGCCACGACCGCCGCGTTCGGCTGGCAGCCTGCTGCGCTCGGCATTCGATTGGAACAAGCCGTCCGTGAGCTTTGACGTCCCTGGCCCCCGCTCGGCCGTCGACAGCTCGTCAGGGCGAACGTGAGCCGGCTGGCGGGACTCCTCCGCGAGAAGCCGTGGGCGGCTCGCCTCGCAGGGCTGGCAGTGCTCGCCATGGTCGCGTTCGGCGTGGCGTTGTCGTCCTTGCTCTCCGTCGCCGCCGGATGCGCGTCGATCGCGGCAGCGCTTGTCGTCCTGGTGATGGGACGAAGCGGAGTCATGTCGGTGCGCGGCATCTTCTCGTTGACGTGGTTCGTCTTCTTCCCGGTGCGCTTGATCTCGATCTCGGTCGATCGAGACAGCGTCCGGTACTACCAGTCAGTACGCGGCGCGAGCCATCGTGATCTGATCTGGATCTGGCTTCTCACCACGGCCGCGTTCGTCGCCTTCGTCGTCGGTGCGGTATTGATCGAGCGATGGCGCCCGCCCGTCCCACGCGTCGATGAGGAGGCGTTCTCGTACTCAGACTTCCTCGCCCTCTGCATCATCGGAACGTTTCTTTATGCTGCCCTCGACCTCGGCGGGATCGCGTCGGGCATCCTCGGGACCGTCGCCACCATCAGCCTGTTCGGCATCGCCGGGGCGTCGTACTGCGAGATCAAGCGGTTGACCACGCACCGGTACCTGAGTGCCATCTTCGTCGTCATCAACTCCGGGTTGGGCTACCGGGCCGGCTTCAAGGAGGCGCTGCTGTTGCCGATCGCGGCCTGGATCGTCGGCCGGTTCGTCGGAGGACAACGGTTGCGGGCTCGGTATGTCGTGCTCGCAGTGCTGACGGTGTGCATCGGCTTCGCCGCCATCCAGGGTCTGCGCGTCGGCCGTGTAGCGAGCGAGTCCGACACGAACCCCATCTCGGCGACGTTGCGCGGTCTGACGAAGTACAGCCTCACCGACGGGGAGCGTCACTCGTACCAGGGCGTGGAGATCGTCGGCAACGTCGCCAACGGCATCCTCTTCAGGCTGAAGGGTGTCGACTACCTGATGGAGATCATGGACGCGGTGCCTGACCGGGTGTCGTATCAATACGGTCGCAGCCTCTGGCAGCCGGCGCTGTCCGTGGTGCCGGGGTCGTCCGATCTGTTCTCGCTGGACCCGGACTATCGACAGCTCAGCCTCGGTCGATTCGTGACGACGCGCCTTATCTTCGAGAGCAGCCAGACGGACAACCGGTCGTCACAATCGATGACTTTCCCGGGAGACCTGTACCTGAACTTCGGGTCGGTCGGAATCATCCTCGGCATGGGTCTCCTCGGTGTCGCCTTCGGTGCCTTTGATGTGCTGTTCCGAGTCAGCGGGCCGATGACGACGGGCATCCTCGTGATGGCTGGTCTCCCCCTCGTCGCGGTAGAGCGCAACCTGGCCTACGTGATCGTCACCTCCGTCATTGCACTGGGCGTCATCGCGGTGACGGTGGTGGTCATTCCCCGGGGCCGGGCGCTGGTGACCCGAGGTCGCGAGCGAGCCGCACGTCGCAGCGCGTGAACCTCGCCTGCTCCAGCGATTTGACAGCGCATTCTCAAACTCAGACAGTCGGAACAATCGAGCATGTGCTGACATAGTCCCCGACCGAGCCGGAAGCGCCGAGGCCCCGCGCGGGCCGGGCTTCGCTCACACGCCTCGGTCTTCCAGCTCCTGCAGCACGGCGTGGGCGAAGGCCCGGATGTCCTTCGGTGAGGCGCCGATGACCGGGTAGGGGGCCGGCTGTGAGGCGAGGTGGGTGGCGGACAGAGCCCGGATCGCGTCGAGGTCGCCTGCGCGAGGAAGTGCTGCGGGCGCGGCGAGTGCGGATCGGATCTCGGCGAACGTGTGGGCGCGGGTCACGCCTCCGAAGCGCTCGTAGTAGGTCGAGCCGAGCACGACGGCGGGGACGGATACGCAGACGGCCTCGATCACCGTCGTCCCGGTCAGCGTAACGATCGCTTGTGACCGCCTGATCACATCCCTCGTCGGCACGGTGTGATGCAGCAGCACCACTCCGGGGATGGTCGAGAGCTCGCGGTAGAACGACCGAGAGCTCGACCCGGCCGTGGCGGGGTGATCCTTGACCACGAGGACATGATCGGCGGGGAGGCTCGCGGCGCAGAGGCGCACCGTGTGCACCTGGTCCTGCCATTCGAAGGCGAGCGACTCCACCGTCCACTCCGGCCGCATGTGGAGGAAGAAGCTGACGAACGGCTGGGACGGAAGTGCTCGAGTGGAGACGGCTCCGTAGTACCGGCGGTTCCGGGGGCGATTGAGAACACGTGCCACGGCCGACCTCGGGGAGACCAGCGCCGGCGGCAGGGCGCGCGGCTCGCCAGCCGCGAAGGTCGTCTTCGCCGAGGACCACCGACGGAGGACGTCGCCGACCCGCCGGGCCGTCCTTGCTGGCGACCGGGATTGCCGCAGCGACGCGAAGAGCTCTTGGGTGAACTGCGGTGTTGCATCGTCGTCGCGGATCGAGCGCAGCGCCCGTTCAGCCCACTGACGAGTCTCGGCCGGGATGCCGTCGGCGACCAACTCCGCGTAGACGCGCCCGCACCGGCTCCACCTCCCGTCGAGGGCTTCCTCGAAGTACGAGCGACCTGCTGCGTACGGAGCAAAGAGTGGGTTGAGATGGAGGATCCCCTGCGTCGCCAACAGCCGATGCACGACGCGGCTGGCCATGTTCGCTGTCTCGCCGAAGATTGCCCTGGGCCGGGCGCTCTCGACCTGGGCGCGGAGGGTCGAGATGAGGTGCTCCACCATCGCGGCGGTCTCGAGCCAGGATCTGCGTTGTCCCGCCCCGCCGTAAATCTCGTCATCGCCCGGGGCGGTGAATGCGTTCAGGGCGCGGTCGATGGCGGCGTCGAGGTGGACGAACGGCTGACCGACCTCGGCCTCCAACGCCAGCAGAGCCTCCGCCGGATCCGTCGGCGGGAGTCGTCGCACGTCGAAGCCCTCGAACAGGTTGACGACCTTGCGAAACGAACCGCCGGCGATCCCCAGGCGTGCGTCGGCGGAGTCAGTCACCCACAGATCGACTGGCATCCCCGCCGCTCGGAGCTCGTCGGCGACGCGACTCCATGCGGGGATTTCACCGCGGTACGTTAAGAAGACGATTGGCCCGTCCTGCATTGGACGCCTAACTTTTAGGAGTAAAAGGAGGATGTCCCGAGTTCCGTGGAACTTGGGTGGCGGCCCGGTGATGTTCAGGCTGCGGTCTGTTCAGTATCGCGTGGGGCTGTGACAGTCCCGTTGATGTGGGCGTCGAGCGCGACGCGCAGGGCTGGGAGGTGGAGGTAGCCGTTGACGCGGCGGAACTGCTTGGTCGCTTCGAGCATCCCGGCGGCGCACCAGCGCAGCACCATCTGTCCGTCGCGCCAACGCTTGACGTTGGTGGAGTGATCTCGGCAGATCTCGATCATCGACTCCAGATCGCGTTGGTCGACCGCAACGTGCGTGCCAGGGTCGGGGGCACGCCGAGGCGGCTCACGGTGAGGGTCTCGGCGAGTCCTTCGCGTAGCGATGCCGCCGCTCCCGGGTGTGCCTTGGCGAGTTGGCGGGCGAGCGCTTCGAGGTCTGCCTCGGCGCCAACGGATCGACGTTGCGGTAGGCGGCGCGCATCTTGGAAGCGACCGTCGAAGCCAGCGCGTCGGGCAACTTCGACTCGACGTTCCCCGAACCTTGTGCAACTGGCAGCGATGGATCACGGGATGGTCGAACACGTCGAGGACCGCCCGGCGCAGCGCCTTGGACCCATCGATCACGGCCAGGATCGGCTTGGTCACGTCGAGCCCGCGGTCGCGCAGGTCGACGATCAGATCGGTGACCAGGGTGGCGTTCTCCGTCGAGCCCTCGACCAGCCCGAGGGGGTGCTTGGTCCCGTCGATCCCGATCCCCAACGCCACC
>Ga0136611_10001294_pt1 | contig 17330 bp, 20 predicted proteins | sample AntDrymUQ2232306_2_FD_106645 | JGI IMG/M metagenome (GOLD analysis project Ga0136611, IMG submission 106645) | Polar desert sand microbial communities from Dry Valleys, Antarctica - metaG UQ223 (23.06) | ecosystem: Environmental > Terrestrial > Soil > Desert | place: Antarctica: Dry Valley...
GTTCTCGGGGCCGAAGCAGCTAAGTACGGCGATGTCGGCGGCCGCCCTCAGGTGGATTGGCCAAATGGCGTGCTGGTTTCGACGGCAGTGGGTTTAGCTGTCGATTGGGTCACCAACTGGACCAATTCTAAAAAGACTCACTCTTATTTGGAATACGACGGCAATTAGAACATCCTTAAGCCCCATCGGAACACAAAGTTTTTTGATGCGACGGTATGTCCGCATTTTTCTCCAAACCAAGTAGGGCCACCTACGTTCACTCGACTTTGATATTTATGAGAATGGCTCAGAATACCCCGCTACTTGCGGCGTGGGTTCTTTACTTAACCGCAGCCGCTTGTCGTGCCGCAGTTGGGGCATTTGTAGCAGGCGCCGGCGCGAATCATGATGGTGCCGCATTCGCTGCACGGCGGCGCGTCGGTTTGCAAATGCGCCAAGTGGTTGTTCAAGTCGTCGTCGCCGGAGCCGCCGGTTTCGGGCAGCGCGGCTTGCGCGCTCGACGGCGCAACGGAAGCGTGGCCTTCTTTGCCGACATGGCCGTTGTCGCCGTTGGGATGAAACTTCAAGTCGAACCAGCGGAAAATGTAATCCATCAGCGACTTGGCGATGGGAATTTCCTTGTTCGTCGTGTAGCCGCTTGGCTCGAACCGCGTGTGCGTGAACTTCTTGACCAGAACCGAAAGCGGCACGCCATATTGCAGGCTCATCGAAACCGCGACCGCGAAACTGTCCATCAGGCCGCTAATTGTCGAGCCTTCCTTGCTCATCTTGATGAAGATTTCGCCGGGCGAGCCGTCGTCATAAAGCCCAACCGTGAAATAGCCTTCCTGACCGGCGATGGAAAACTTGTGCGTGATCGCCTGACGCTCATCCGAGAGCTTGCGGCGAAGCGCGCGCGGCGCTTCTTTGGCCGTCGCTTTCATCGCGTCGGTCGAAGTCGAAAGCGGCTGCGTGCGCTTGGAGCCATCGCGGTAGATCGCGACCGCTTTCAATCCCAGCTTCCAGCTTTCGATGTACGCCTGCATGATCTCGTCAACGCTGGCTTCGCTCGGCACATTCACGGTTTTGGAAATCGCGCCGGAGATGAACGGCTGCGCCGCCGCCATCATCTTGACGTGGCCCATGTAGTGAATCGAGCGCGTGCCGTTCATCGCTTTGAAGGCGCAGTCGAAAACCGACAAGTGCTCGTCTTGGAGGCCCGGCGCGCCTTCGATGGTGTCGTTTTTGTCGATGTGCTCGACAATCGAATCCGCCGTCGCCGGCGTGTAGCCGAGTTTTTGAAGGGCTTCGGGCACGGTCTGGTTGACGATTTTGAGCAAGCCGCCGCCGACCAGCTTTTTATATTTCACGAGGGCGATGTCCGGCTCGATTCCGGTCGTGTCGCAGTCCATCATGAACGCAATTGTTCCTGTTGGAGCCAAAACCGTCGCTTGCGCGTTGCGATAGCCGTGCTTTTGGCCGAGCAGCAATGCTTCGTCCCACACGCGGCGCGCGGCGTTCAGGACATCCGCCGGAACTTTGCCCGAATCAATGCGATTGACGGCGTCGCGGTGCTTGCCGATCACGCGCAGCATCGGCTCGCGGTTTTTGGCGTAGCCGTTAAACGTGCCGATGTTGGCCGCGATTTTCGCGCTCTGGCGATACGCCGCGCCGGTCATGATCGCCGTGATCGCGCCCGCAATGGCGCGGCCTTCGTCGGAATCATAAGCCAAACCTTGCGCCATCAAAAGCGCGCCCAAGTTGGCGAAACCAAGTCCGAGAGGCCGATAATCCTCGGAGTTTTTGGCGATTTTTTCGGTCGGATAACTCGCGTTGGAGACGATGATTTCCTGCGCCGTGATGAAAATTTCGCTCGCGTGAACGAACATTTCCGCGTCGAATTCGCCGCCTTCGGTGCGGAACTTCATCAGGTTCATGCTGGCGAGATTGCAGTTGTGCGTCACCAGTCCTTCGGCGATGAACGAATGCGTCACCGGCTCGGTGATGTCGTAAACCGTTTCGGTTCCGTCCGGCTCGATGGCGAGAACTTTGGCCGGACGCGGGTTTTTCGCGGCGCCCGCGAAAGGACGGCTGAGAATTTCCTGCGCGCGGTGCTGTTTGCTTTGAGAACACGGAAAGCCGACCAGCGCCAAAAACGCGCGCGCTTGCTGATTGTAGACGTGCAATTGGCCTTGCGGGTTGGCGCGTCCGGAGGGATGCGTCCAGCCGATGCGCGAAATAATGCCCAGATCGGTCAGCAGCAATTGAACCGAGCGCAGCATCGCAGGCGATGACGAAGCCAGCATGACTTCTTCGTTTTTGCCGCGCGCGTCGTGGCGAATACAGCCGTCGGCGGAAAACAAGCCTTGCAGATACGCGACTTTGAGATCATCGGCGACGCGGTGCAACGCTTGCGGCACGTCCTTGTGAATCGCTGTCCCTTGCGCGAATCCATACCATTCTTGGAGATACGAAACCAGCGACTGCGACTTCGAGGTGATTTGCAACACGCCATTGGCTTGCGCGCCGATGTGACACGAGCGCGAAACTATCCGCCCTTCGCTTGCGCGTGGGCACCCGGAATTCGGGCGTACTTTTTCCGCGCCCGCCAAAACCATTTCGGGCGCTGCGACATCGCGCCACGCGCGCGCGTCTTCGATCAAGTTGTTGAAATCGGTTTCCATCCCCGCGGCGGTTGCGGCTTCGTGCGCGCCGAAAACAAGCGCGACGTTGCCTTGCGAAAACACGCCGTCGCCCGACATCCAGCCCAGCATGCGCCAGCGCGCGACTTCGCTTTCGTCCGAATCGAACGCCACGACGTTGCCGCTGTGCCGCAACTGAATGCGGTCGATTCCGGCTTGCATTTCGTCCACGCGCTTCCAGCCGCCTTCGGTCAAAAAGCGGTGATCGCCCGTCGCGCGCACGCGCCGCCCATCCGACAAAGAAACCTTGAAAACCGGCTTTTGCCCGACGCGCGTCACCCACGCGCGGCGATGCGACGCGATGCGACGATGATCGTGTTCCGAATGCAAATCGGTCGTGACATGAACGCTTTCGCCGCTTTGCTGCGACTGGTAAAGTTCTTCAACAGTGCGCAAGCCGCCCGGAGTTGACACGCGCGTGTTTCCTGCTACGCACGCCGTGTCATCCAGAAAGACGAATTCGCTGCACGGGTTGCTGGCGAAAATTCGATCCGTGTTCGCGCTTGTGTGCCAGTCGTTGATCGTCGTGTCGTACTGCATTCCCGGGTCGCCGCAAATATGAGTCGCTTCGGCGATTTTGCGCAGCATTTCTTTGGCGTTGTGAGTTCCCAGCGGCTCGCCCGATGTGACGGCGCGCGTCGTCCAGGCCGCGTTGTTTTCCGCCGCGCGCATGAACTCATCGGTCACGCGAACGCTGTGGTTGGCGTTCTGAAAATCAACCGAATCGTAAGCGCCGCCGGGCATGTTGAAGCCGCCGTTGTAGCCTGCATCAATCAACGCCCAGGCTTTCTTTTCCTCGGTCGCTTTGGCCGTAATGAATTCTTCGATGTCGGGATGCTGCGCGTCCAAAATCACCATTTTTGCGGCGCGGCGTGTCGTGCCGCCGCTTTTAATCGCGCCCGCAAAGGCGTCCCAGCCGCGCATGAAGCTGACCGGGCCGCTGGCCACGCCGCCGCCGGAAAGATGTTCTTTCGAGGAACGAATGCGCGACAGGTTTGAACCCGCTCCGGAGCCGCCTTTGAAAAGCCGCGCTTCGGTCGCGGCGAGTTCCATGATCGATTCCATGTTGTCGTGAACCGAATTGATGAAACACGCGCTGGCCTGCTGCTTCGCGCCCGACACGCCGATGTTGAACCAGACCGGAGAATTGAAGCTGCCATATTGATGCAACAAGAGATAAACCAATTCATCGCGGAAGGCTTGCGCGTCTTCGTCGGTTTTAAAATATCCGCCTTCGATTCCCCAGCGCCCGAACGTGTCGGCGACGCGGCCAATGACCTGGCGCACGCTGGTTTCGCGGATCGGCGAACCGAGCGGGCCGCGAAAATATTTCGAGACCACGACGTTCGTCGCCAGTTGGCTCCACGATTTGGGAATCTCGCAGTTCTTCTGCTCGAAAACGATTTTGCCGTCTTCGCCCGTAATCGCCGCGGTGCGCAATTCCCATTCGACCGTCGAAAACGGGTCTTCGCCGGCGCGCGTCAGGTGGCGCTTCACTTCGAGGCCAAGTTCCTTGCGAGACTTGCGCGCGGTGCTTTTGGGCGTCCACGATTTTGTTGTGACCGAATTGCTCGTGCCGTCAGTCGGCAAAGCCGCTTCTTCGTCGGCTGGCTTGGTCGCTGGTTCTTCCAGCACAGCGGTCGCGCCGCCGTTGGTCGCACCGTTAGCCCCGCCATTTTTGCCATTTGTTCCATTGGTGCCGCCGTTCGCGTAGGCGTGAACGGTCAGGTCGGGCACATCGTTGGCCAGCGTTTCGAGCGACGGCTCGGCGGCGTTGGGAAGTTCGTTTTCGTGTGTGGCGTCGGACATGGCGGTTCTCCTGTGAAGCGGGGCGAAATTACGGCGTACTTTGCGGCGCGTCTGCGGCGCATTCGGCGCGTAGTTGAACTTCAATTATAACCCACGCGAAGCGTTCTTTCGTTTCGCGCAGATTGCGCGCGCGGGTGAAAAAACTTGGCCCGCACGATGCGTCTCACGGCGCGAAAGGGCGATGTATCCCTAACCTGTGGATGAAGTCGCGCGTCGCTAGGGATAACCGAAAGAGAAATTGCCGCGCCGCACGGTTAACGATACAATCTAAGTCCATTGTGGCCTCGGGGACGCTGACACGCTCTTTGATGTCGTGATAGGCGGTCAATAGAATCATTGACAATTGTGCGCCGTTGCTTAGCTCACGGATTTTGCGGGCCGACTCCAAGCCGTCCATCACCGGCATTTCGGCATCAATCACAACGGCGTCAAACACATGCGCCCGCGCTGCTTCGACGGCTTCGCTCCCGTTACTTCCCGGGTGCGTCTGGTGGCCTTGCGCATCGAAACGCCAGCTTGAACATCTCGCGTGTATCAAGGGCATCGTCCACAAATAGAATCTTCGTACTTACTACGATAGCAAGAAATAGCCTCTTTTCCGGCGTACTTTTATGAACTACACTGGCACGCATGTGAACAAGGGGGAAATCGTATGTCTGGAACACGCGTTTTTTTGCAGACGATGATCGCGCTGGCGTCGGCGTCACTGGGCTTGGTAGCAGCGCTCGCCTGGAATGAGGCAATCAAAGCGACCATCAAAAAAGTATTGGGCGAGGGCGACAGCCTCGCCGCGCTGTATACCTACGCGATTCTCGCCACGATCATCGCGGTTGTCGTGTTGACTCTGCTGGGCCGCGCCGCCGCGAAAATCGGAGGCGAGGCGCAAATCAATCGGGAAGCCGAAGGTTGAATACTCACGAGAATTACTCCTGCTGCAGCCCGAAAAAAGTTCGCCCGAATTCGGGCGTGTCTGAATAAGGAGTGAGCGAGCGCAATTGAAGTTGACCGTGATGTTTTAGTCTTGCTGGTTTGCGCTTTCGCGTGTTGTGGCAAAAGACAAAAAGGTCAGTGGCTACAGGAAACCGGCGCGATCAAAGTCGACGACAACAGGCGTACTTTGCGTCGCGGCTTTGATGCGCGCGAGCAGACCGCCGATGGTGCCGTTACGGACGTATTTGACCAGCGAGGCGCCCGTCGCGTCACGCTCCTGCACCGCGTTCGCTTTGTCGCCCACGATTCAAAGCGATCATAGGGCTCGCGGCGGGCCGATAGCGGCCAGCATTTCACTCTCGGTCGCGGCGGCATCCTAATGGAAGGGCGGCATGGTTCGCTCGTGGCGGCAAGACCGCAGCCAGGCCGTCGCGGTCGGCGACTTCGCGCATCGCTTTCGCTTGCCGGCGGAGACGAGACGAATGATTTTGCCAGAGATTTAACTCGACGGCACTGGCTCCGGCTTGCAACAGCCTGTCCAATTCACATTCGGCGTGGTGCAGGCGATGTTCGGTCAGAAAGAGATCCGGCCATTCTTCAAACCCCTGTTTTCGATGCCAGGCGCCGCTAACTTCGTTGGCTAAAAAATAACGACTTTGCAACGTCTCGTAGCCCTCGCGTCTCAGTCGGTTGAGCGCGGCGCGCAGGAGTGCTCCGGCGAGCCCCTGCCGCCGGCACTGGGGCGCGACCATCAACAACTCCAGGTAGGCCGCGGCCTCCCGGCCGCTGGTCAACGCCGCGCCCACCAGGTCGCCACTGCATTCGCAGCACCGTGCAGCGCGCCAGGCTGCATTGCGCGGCTTCCGGTAGAAATCGGATAGCGATGTTTCGGCGGCCTGGCGAACCATCGTCTCGTCATAATCGCAAAAGTCAGCGACACCGTAAAAGCTCTGCACGAAGAGGTCTTCGAGGCCGGCTCGATCCTCCTCGCGGGGCGAGCGCCGCCGGCAGCCGTCGGGCAGGGCCAGCGTGCGCGCCTCTTGAATTGTCAGCCGCACCGAGACCACCCGATACGAGGGCGTGATATGCGCCTGCTCTCCGTAGTACTCGTGCTTCCAGCCAAGACGGCGCGGCATCCGGTCGAACTCTTCCCGACTCATGCTAATGTGTTCGCTGTGCATGGAGTACTCTCTCTCCAACTCGTCCGGCACGGGGACAAATTTGTATGACTAAGTAGTTGAAAGGCTTTAAATCGAATGTGGAGCAATGTTCCCACCGCTGCTAGGGCTTGGCGCACTTGATAGAAAAGCGTTTGGGTGTCGAGGTAGTCCTGAGGTCGCAGCCAGTGGTATTTGAGATGACGCCACAAGGTTTCCACGATGTTGAGATGGGGCGAATATGAAGGCAGGTAAAAGACGAACAAGCCACGCTTTTGCCAAAAAGGTCTCCGCTCTTGGACGCGCTTTGCGACATGAGGCGGTGCGTTGTCCAGCACTACAACCGTGATCCGCTCCAAGCCCCAAGACAATCGCTCCAAATGCTCCACAATGAAACCAGAATCGATGGTGTGTGCGGTTGTTTCAAAGCGGCACTCGTTGGCGCGCGACAGCAAGGCAAAACAATTCAAGCCGGCGCCTTGGGTGCTGGGCATGCAACACGTCCTCGCCCTTGAACTGCCACGCATACGGCACACACGGCTGCAACGAGATGCGGCTTTCATCGCCATAATACAAATCAATCAAGCCCTGCTCGCTCATTTGCTCCAATGCTCCCAGGCACTCGACTTTCAAGGCGTAAACTTCCGGCTGCGACTCCTTGCGGGGACGCTTGCGGATGCGCCTATAGACGCCACCGTTTTTTTCACAAAGTCGGCCAGCGTCTTGCGGCAAAAACTCTTGCCCAAAGCCTGCTCTAATTCGGCTTTGGCCACGCTTAGGCGCTGGCGATGCTCGCCCACACAGGCCCGCACCGCTTCCACATCGCATTCTTGCAAAATCGCTTTGCGGCCTCGACCCGGCTTGGTCTCCAAGCCTTTGATACCTTCTTGCTGATAACGATGAACCCAATTATTCACCACCACCGCACAACCGCCCACCACGCTTGCCACCTCGTGCGAAGGGCGCCCCTGGCTTTTGAGAAGAAGCATCTGACAGCGCCGCCGATAGGCATGGCTCTGACCATTTTGGTGGCCCGCTTCCAAAGCTGCGCGCTGCTCTTCGTCCAGTTCAACTCGTTTAATGCGTCCCATGATGCATAGTTTAACCTAATTCCTTTCAACTACTTACCGAATTATATGTTACATTGGAAGGCGGCATGCGCGAAATACAAACACGTTTTGAAATCGAGTCCGGCGAGCCGGCGTTCGTCATGACGCGCGTCTTCGATGCGCCGCGATGCCTCGTCTTCGAGACTTGGACCAACTCCGAGTACGTGCCGCGCTGGATGCTCGGCCCGCCAGGGTGGACGATGCCCGTCTGCGAAATTGATCTCCGCGTGAGAGGCCCGTGGCGTTTTGTCTGGCGTCACGCCGATGGCAGTGAAATGGAGATGCGCGGCGTTTATCGGGAAATCGAGCCGCCCGCTCGCCTGGTCACGACCGAAGCCTGGGGCGGCGATTGGCCGGAGACGCTGAATACACTGCGGCTCGACGAAGAACCGAGCGGAACCATAATGACGCAGCGAGTACTCTATCCCTCTCCTGAAGCCCGCGACGCGGCGCTGGAGACCGGCATGAAAGAAGGCGTCGCAATGAGCTTGGACCGTCTCGCGCGGCTTCTGCAAACCCTGACGTAAAACTTCATGGAAGGAGAACCATGCAAAACAAGGAGCCGGAGAGTTCTCAGAGTACTCCGCTGTTGCCGATGCTGTCCTTTGAGGACGCCGCCGCCGCCATCCGCTGGTATGAGTTGGTTTTGGGCGCGCGGGAAACGGCGCGGCTAACCAGCCCCGACGGGAAAATCGGCTACTGCGAACTTTGGATCGGCCAGGCCACTTTATCCGTCGCCGATTTGTGGCCGGAGCTTAACCACACGCCGCGCGAGCTGGGCGGCACGCCAGTCGTACTCAACTTGCAAGTCGAGAACGTGGATGAGGTTTTCGCTCGCGCTCTCGAACAGGGTGCGAAAGAGATCCTTCCCGTGGACGACCGCTTTTACGGCGACCGTTCGGGTCGCATTGAAGATCCGTTCGGTTACATCTGGATCCTTTCCAGGCGCATCGAAGAAGTGGCGATGGCGGAGATGCAGCGGCGCTTCAACGAGATGAGCGGCGGCGAGTAAGGCGGGCCGCGAAAATGAAGTATTTATGTGCGATACCGGCGCTTCCGGTTCGAGACATCGAAGCCGCCGCCGCTTTCTACCGCGATAAGCTCGGTTTCCATTTGCGTTACTTCAACGAAAGCGGCTACGCGGTTTTGTGCCGCGATGCGGTCGAGATCCACCTCTGGGCGGCGACCGATGAAGCCTGGCGCGCGCGCGATGGCTCCGCGCCAGTTGTCTCCGGCGCGGAGTCGTTTCTCGCCGGCACCGCCAGTTGCCGGATCAGCGTCGAAGGCGTGGACGAGTGGCACCAGCAAATTCAGCCGCTGAATATCATTCATCCCAATGGCCCGCTGCGCGACACCGATTTCGGCACGCGCGAGTTCGCCGTCTTAGACCCGGACAACAACCTCATCACGTTTTTCGAGCGGATTGAAAAGTGACCGCTCTCACTTCATCGAATGCAGCCCAAACATATTGCCCTCGGTATCGAGGGCCAGCGCGATGAAGCCGTGCTCGCCGATGGACATCTTCTCGCGGAAGACGTTGCCTCCGGCCTCGGCGACGCGACCGGCTTCGACCGCGCAGTCTTCGCAGCTAAAGTACACCAGCGTGCTGTTACCGCCCGAAGCCATGCCCTCCATTTTGGTCAAAGCGCCCGAAGCGCCGGCGCTGGCCATGTCCATCGGAAACGCCCACATTTCGATTTCAGGGCTGGGCAAACTTTGTAATTCGACGCCCAACACCCTCGCGTAGAACGTGCGCGCGCGCTCCATGTCCTGCACGTAAATCTCGAACCAACCGACCGGATTTCTTGTCATTGTTTGTCTCCTTTTGAATTTCGCCTCGCCGTCGCAAGCCGCGTCGGTAGAAGCGTTTGTGTCTTGAACTGAGGACTCCGTCCTCAGCCTCCGGCGATGGCGCCCAGCACGATGATCGGCTCCTCGCCTGTCGCCACCGCGTCCGGCAGTGGCATGTCGGGCGCGTCGTGCGAAAAATCGCGACCGCAGGCGAAGTAGCGCAAAAACGCGCGCCGCTGGCCGTTGCCATGCTCGCGGATGGCGCCGCGCAGCATCGGATACTCGGCTTCGAGCGCGTCCAGCACGGCGCGCAAGGTGAGATCGCCCTCCACTTCTATTTGCACTTCGCCATCCACGCGGGCCAAGTTGCGCAGATGGTAGGGCAGTACGATGCGGATCATGGCAGGGTTTGTACCTCTACCGACAGCACCGCCGGCAGGTGTTCGACAATCGGCGTCCAGTGGTCGCCGGAGTCGGGCGAAGCGTACACCTGCCCGCCGGTCGTGCCGAAATAAACGCCGCACGACTCCAGGGAGTCAATCGCCATGGCGTCGCGCAATACGTTGACGTAGCAGTTGCTTTGCGGCAGGCCGTTCGTTAAGGCTTCCCATTCCTGTCCGCCGCTTCGAGAGCGATAAACGCGCAGCTTGCCCTCCGGCGGAAAATGCTCGGAGTCGCTTTTGATGGGAACCACGTAAATCGTTTCCGGCTCGTGCGCGTGGACTTCGATGGGAAAGCCGAAATCGCTGGGCAGATTGCCGCTGACCTCGCGCCACGAGTCGCCGGCGTCGTCGCTGCGCATGATGTCCCAGTGCTTTTGCATGAACAGAGTACTCGGACGCGACGGATGCCGCGCGATGCGATGCACGCAGTGGCCGACTTCGGCTTCGGGTTGGGGCATGAAGTCGGAGTGCAAGCCTTTGTTGACCGGCTTCCAGATTTGGCCGCCGTCATCGGTGCGAAAAGTTCCCGCCGCGGAAATCGCCACGAAGATGCGTTCGGGTTGATCTTTGTCGAGTAAAATCGTGTAGGCACATGCCGCCCGCGCCCGGCATCCAGCCGGGGCCGGAGACGTGGCCGCGCAAGCCCGCCATCTCCTGCCAGTTTCTGCCGCCGTTGGTGGTGCGAAACAGCGCGGCGTCTTCCACGCCGGCATAGACATCATCGGGATCGGTCAGCGACGGCTCCAGGTGCCACACCCGCTTGAACTCCCATGGATGCTGGGTGCCGTCGTAGAATTGATGTGTGGTGATCGGCTTGCCGGTTGCGGGCGAAGTATCGTAAGCGAAATTGTTGCTCTGGCCCGCCGGCGGCTCGTAAGGGTCGGGCAGTTTTTCACCGCCCGGTATCAGCCACCTTTGGCCGCCATCGTCCGAACGCTGGATGATCTGCCCGAACCAGCCGCTCGACTGTGAGGCGTAGATGCGGTTGGTGTCCACCGGCGAACCCTTGACGTGATAGATCTCCCAGCCGGCAAAATACGGTTCGCTGACGTTCCATTTTTGGCGCTTTTCGTCTGAGGTGAGAATGAACGCGCCCTTTTTCGTGCCGACGAGCACTCTGACTCCACTCATGGTTTTCTCCTTCGAGGGCTTATCTCCAACGCGAGGGCGTGAACGGCATCGGGCAACGCTTCAACCCCCGTCCAAGTCGGCTGGCTCAGTGTGTATCAGCTCCCAGATATGTCCGTCTAGGTCCTGGAATCCGTGCATGTACATGAAGCCATGGTCATGCGGCTGGTTGTACGTCGATCCGCCGGCGGCGATGGCGCTGCGAACCATGTCGGCTATGGCTTTGCGGCTTTCTAACGACAGGCATACCAATACTTCGGTGCTTTTCCAGGCGTCACAGATTTCCTTCGGCGTGAAAGTTCTAAACCTGTCTTGGGTCAACAGCATGACGAATATGTTTTCCGCCACGACCATGCAGGCGACCTCTGTGTCCGAGAATTCAACGTTGAAGGAGAAGCACAGCGCCTTAAAAAAGCGGATCGATGCCTCAAGATTTTTGACCGGAAGATTAACGAAGATTTCAGTCGTCACAGGGCATTCTTTAAAATCAACACGCTAGGACGGTGCGTCCTAGTGGCGCACAACGCGCCGGTCATACCGTGAAAAATCACGCTGCTCGCGGTCGCGCTCGACTCTAGCCTTTGGGCGTCGCGCATTCATGGAGGCGCGGCGTTGTGAATTGAATGAAGCGCACGCGGTGCCCGTCGCAGTCCGCGATATCAAACGCAGACCAATTTCCGTCGACAAATTGCGGCGAAAGTACGATGACCGCACCGTTATTCTGAAGTTCGCGATGCACATCCTGAACGTCGTCGACGGCGCAGTAAAGCGGGAGACTTTCCCCGCGTGCCGTTCCCTTCAGAATGAGGACGGTTCGTCCCCAGCGGACAACGGATGCGCAATGAGCCGGGTCAAACGATGGAGCATCGAGAGCGAAGCCGAGAACGGACACATAGTAGTTCGCGGTGGTTTCGACGTTTGGAACGAGAAGCGTCGGACGCGCCCGAGCCGTGGGAACCAAGGCGCCGACCGGACGGGATACCGGTGAACGGCTTCGGGTGTGCGTCTGGCGGGGCAGCGCGCCGATCATTTTCAGAGCGGGTCTGTCCGTCGCATCCGTGATCTCGGCCATTTCCATTACTCCCCGACTGCCGCCTGTCCGCCACCTGGACACGATGATTCCCGCGCGCCGACCTCGACACGACGACAAGGCCAAGCGAGGACTGAAGGGGCGACGGGCAAGATGGCCACACCCTTCCCGCCGCCTCTTCAATCGTCGCCCTGTGCATGGCCTCCGTCGCCACCGACCAAACCGACTGCGTCAGCGACGCCTGACGGATGGCTTCCGCGGCGAGAACGCGGCCCATCCCAGGCCCCCCGGCTGGGCCGGGGCCGCACGCTCGCCGATCTTCGGTTCCCCGAGAGCGCGCGCAAGACTCCCGGCCGCCTGCTCATCGTTGCGGTTGCAATACTCGATGTAATCCGCGATTTCTTCGACCAGGTTGAGTTCCAGATCGCGCGTAAATTCGAGAATCTGAGCGTGGCTCGGGCGACGAGCCGACGGCTCATGGCGACCGACGATGGAATTACGGCGCGCCAGAGCAAATAGCGGCTTGCACGCCTGATCCGCGATGCCATCCACTCCCTCGGTGCCACCGGCTTGCGCCGGATATTTGACAATGTACGGCTCGCCGCACATCGAGCGGGCCATGTATCCGCGCGGCAGCGGCGTGTTGCTCAGGCCGGCGTCAACCACGAGGCGGGCGACTTGCCAGGCGAGATCGCAGCATACCGATTCGAGATGCCCGTCCACCTGGCGACGGGCGTCGCATGCACCTTGCAGGCGGTCCAGCCCGACCGACATGGCGCGCTCGAAATGATCCACGGCGTCGGTCGTGCGCAATGCAGGGGGGCTGTCCGGCGTGAGAAGGCGTAGGGATGAAGCGGATGCGCTCATGGATGTCCTCGATATCTTGCGGGTTTTAGCTTTCTATGAAGTAGGTGAGATCGCACACGATCATCAGGCATCGCCCGGTTCCGCGCGGGTTGGGCTCCCAGCTTTCGCTCAGGCGGAACTGAACCGAAAATGACTTGCGCGACTGAATCTGAGCCAGCAGCGCTTCGAACGCGCGATGACTCGCCATCAGCCGCCACGGGTCCAGCAGACCTAACTCGGCGAGATGCTCCGGCACCGCTTCTTTGACCTGAAGGCTTTGCATACCGGACTCGAACCGCGGCGAAGTCGGAGTGGGATCCAAGTTCAGCGGAAGTTGAGCCAACGGCTTTTGAGCAGTCATGTTTATCTCCCGGCACGCTGTGACCTACTAGCAGGCGCGTTGCCGTTACGTTGTGGCCTCAGCGCCTGTGGCTTCGATACGACACCCGATCATGGCGCGCTCCAGCATCGTTTCGGGAATGCGACAGTGTTCGCGCGCCCACTCGAGCCGGGCCAGTACTCGTGCGCCATCGAAAGGTCGCTGCGACTGCTCGCGGAGGCAGGTGTGGAGCACATCGCAGAAGCGCCAGGGAAGTTGCACCAACCGCTGCGCCCGCGCTTCTCCGTTTTTCACGTCCAGCAAATGCAACCGCAGCACGGCGCTTTCTTCCGGTGCCAGCGCCGGAGGCAGAACCCTTTCTGGTTCGCGCAGCAGCCACCACGACAGGGGCGCATAGGCCCATAACAGGCCCGGCACGCAACGAAATAACAGGAAGCCGACGTTTCGGTCGGCCACCAACGACAGCTCGACGGTGCCGTTTTCGACTGCCGATATCTCGCCGGCTCCCGCGCTCATGCGATGGACGTGCAGCTCATGCACACCACCGCGATAGGAGTACTCGTCCATGTCCCACCAGCGCGGCTGCCCGGCCTCGGTTTTTATGCCTCGGACGCTGCGACCGGCGCGCTGCACTCGCCCCGCCGCCGTCCCCATTCCCTGCTGTGAATGTTGCATACGTCTCCCAGTGCTTCGATGGAGTTCCCCGTCGTACACTGAGGGGAACGGTCTGTAATGATTGAGATCCGGTGTGCTGAGCGAACAAAGAATGCGAATGATGGCTGGATATCGCTCTGCGATGCCTCGTGTCGCCTTTCATCATAGCCACGCTGACGGTCGCGGTCTATAAGTGTTTTCCCGATGAAATCCCTCAAGGTTCCGGGCGACGACGAGCGCGCCTGAGGCGCTTGTCAGGAAATTCCTTAATCTCCATATCACCATGACAGGAACCTTTGCGACTATACTTTCGCGCATGGATTTGCGATCCCATAGCGCACAAGCGCTCCGCCCATGCCCGGAAGGAAGGAACGATGTCATTGTGAGGTGAGACTTTTGCTTGCGCCCAGCACAACAAGAGATGTCAGGGGTTTGCAGTGCTCCGAGAACGCCCCCCGTGCCGCGCCGTCGTTTCCCGATGGCGAAGCGTCGGTGCTGCGCGCCGTGCTGGCACAGTTGCCCGGAAGCTCTGTCAGCATCTTCGACCACGACTTGCGCATTCTTCTGGCGGGCGGACCGGGTGGGGCACCTTTCGGCCTCGGACGCGAGGCGCTCGAAGGCGAGGCGCTCGAAGGCGAGAAACTGGGTGAGAGCACAGCCGGCGAATCCCATAAGCAGCTCGAACAGCTGTACCGACTGGCTCTTAGCGGCACCGAGACAAGTACCGAAATCCGCTTCGGTACCGCCGTCTGCCAGGTGCATGTGCTGCCGCTCACCCGGCGTGACGGAACAGTGTGGGCCGGACTCGCAGTGACACGGCATGTGACTGACGCGCGCATGCTGGATGATGCGATGCAGGAAAGCGAGCGCAGTCACCGTCTAATCGCCGAACACGCCACGGAAATGTTTGCGCGTCTTACGCCCGACGCGGTTTATCTTTGGGTCTCTCCCGCATCGCACATCCTGCTGGGCTATTCACCCGAAGAGCTCGTGGGCCGCGCGGCCACCGACTTCTGGATCGGCGACGAAGTTCCTTCGCTGCACCGCGAGGGAGAGACCGAGCCGGCTCAAACCACCGTTCACCGCATACGCGGAGCCGACCGGACACCACGCTGGGTCGAAACAACCTGCAAAGCCGTCTATGACGACCGGGGGCACGTTCGCGAATTTATCACGATCACGCGCGATGTCCATGAACGGCAAACGGCGATGGCGCACCACGAAGCGCTGCTTCTCGCCGAGCGCCAGGAGCGTCAGATAGCCCAAGCCGCAGTGGAGCGGCTTCAAGCGATTCAGGCGGTTATGGATACCGCCCTGGCGAAGCCCGATCCCGACGACTTTTTAAAAGAGTTGCTGGAACGAATCCGCTGGGTGCTCCGCGGTGACACCGCCACGCTGCTCTTGACCTCACCCGACGGTCGGTGGCTCAAAGTGCGCGCTTGTGACGGTTTGCTTGAAGAGATCGATGAGAAAGTTTGCATTGCCATCGGAGACGGGGTCATTGGTCGCGTCGCCACGACCCTGGCGCCGGTAATTGTGGACGACATGGCGAGTGTCGAAGTGGGCAGCCTGTTCATGCTGGCACCGGTTCGCTCGCTCATCGGCACTCCACTGATGGTGGACGGCAACGTCATCGGCGTGCTGCACGTCGGGAGCACCCGCCCGGGTCGTTTTGATCAGCGCGACCTGCAATTGCTCAATGTCGTCGCCGAGCGGGCGGCGGCGGCCATCGAGCGAGGCCGCCTGTTCGAGCAAGTCCGCGCCAGCCATGAGCAACTCCATGTATTATCGCGGCGGCTGCATGAAGTCCAGGAAACCGAGCGCCGGCACATCGCGCGCGAATTACACGACGAAATCGGGCAGTCACTGAGTGCCGTCAACATGGCGTTGCAGCTCGCACTGGGCGAAACGGAGATGACCGTTTTGCAGCGTCGGCTCGGCGACTGTGTCGGCATGGTGGAAACGGCCATCGGGCAGGTGCGCGAAATGGCGGTCAATTTGCGTCCGCCGGTCTTAGAATTACTGGGCCTGGTCGCGGCCCTGCGCGAGTATGCGGACCGACAGGCCGGGCTCGGGTGCTTTGAGGCACACGTCAGCGCCGACGCCCTCACGCAGCCGTTGCCGCCAGCGCTCGAATCCGCTTGTTTTCGCGTCGTACAGGAGGCGGTGACGAATGTCGGTCGACACGCGCATGCCACCAGCGTAGAAATCACATTGCGCGTGAGATCAGGTTTGCTTCACGTTGTTATCTGCGACGATGGACGAGGATTCGAGGTCGAAGAAGCGCAGCGACGCGCCGAGCGCGGCGAAAGCCTCGGACTACTGGGCATGAAAGAACGCGTGCTTCTCTGCGGAGGATCGTTCAAAGTTGTGTCGCGTCCCGGCCACGGGACACAGATACGCGCGTCCTTTGCCATGGACGGTGCCCGGGCCGACGACGAGTCGGCGGCCTTGCGAGGAGCGGAATGGGCGACGGCATAAAGGTGATGGTGGTCGAAGATCACGAATTGGTGCGTGCCGGAATTTGCTCGCTCTTGCGCGCGTGTGCCGGCATCGAGATTGTGGCTGAAGCGAGTGATGGTCGCTCTGCCCTGGAACTGGTCGCGAAGCACCAGCCCGACGTCGTCCTCATGGACATCACGATGCCCGGGATGAACGGTCTCGATGCGGCGGCGCGTATTGTCAAGGAGCACCACCAGGTGCGCGTTATCATGCTTTCCATGCACAACAGCGCCGAGCTCGTGGCGCAGGCCCTGCGCGCCGGCGTCAAAGGCTACCTGCTCAAGGATTCGGCAACGGCGGAAATGGAGCTGGCTATCCGCGCCGTGGCGCGCGGTGAAATGTTCCTGGGACCCGCTGTCTCCTCGCACGTCGTGGCCGAGTATCTCAGTCGCGTGGATGGCAGCCTCAACCCGCTCGACAAGCTGACCGCCCGCCAGCGTGAAGTGTTTCACTTGCTCGTCGAAGGCAAGACCACCAAAGCCATCGCGCACTGCCTGAATATCAGCACCAAGACCGTGGAAACCCACCGGCTGCAGCTCATGGCGCGGCTCGATATCCACGATGTGCCAAGCCTCGTGAGGTTGGGAATACGTTGCGGTCTCACGACCGGCGAAGGCTAACCGGGTTACAACTCATCAGTACTTAGAAGCTGTTTTGGAAGTCATGCGAGACGTTTGAGCAGGACGTGAGAAAGCGCAATCCAGCACATGGCTTCACTATGAGGTATGCAGCCTTCGTAATCTCGTGCCAAGCGGCGATGTGCCGACATGAGTTTGGCAAGTAGCGTTGGGTCTTCCGCACTTTTGGTGAAGGTGAGTCGTTTAGAGGGTTTCGCCCCAGAAAGGCAACAGGTTTCGCACCTTAAACTTGTATGACACAGCGTGACAAGCATCAGAAATTACCCGTTTCA
>Ga0136611_10001295_pt1 | contig 17329 bp, 11 predicted proteins | sample AntDrymUQ2232306_2_FD_106645 | JGI IMG/M metagenome (GOLD analysis project Ga0136611, IMG submission 106645) | Polar desert sand microbial communities from Dry Valleys, Antarctica - metaG UQ223 (23.06) | ecosystem: Environmental > Terrestrial > Soil > Desert | place: Antarctica: Dry Valley...
GCCGGTGCGGTACTCACAGGTCTGGGCGTCGACGGGCACGGCACCGCCGAGATCGTCGATGCTCGGGTGGATCTGGCGGAGGAACCGGAGCGAGGAACCCACGGGCGACCACACGCGGAGGCGGACGTCGCCGATGGTCTTGCCGGCGGCCCGGTCGAGGAAGGCGGTGAAGTCGGCCTCCATGCCGTCGGGGCTCTTGATGATGTCGACCTCGCCCAGCAGGGCGCTCGAGAGCTTCCGGAGCTCGCCCACATCCCAGTCGTCGCCCACGCCACGGGCGTCGCACTGGAAGACGCCCGCCGCCCGGGCGACGGCGGCGTCGAGCAGCTCGGGTGCCTCACCCACGTTCTGCCCGTCGGTGACGAGGTAGGCTAGGCGGATGGCGTCGGGCAGCGGCTCCAGCAGCTGGCGAGCCTTGTCGATCCAGGTGGAGATGGCGGTGCCGTTGCCGACCCGGAGGCGGCGGGTGGCGTCGGCCCCCTCGGCCCTGGTCGCCTCGTCGGCCCGCACCAGGCCGGCGCCGCCGATCGGGTAGACGCAGCGGGCCTCCTGGCAGCCGGCCACCAACCCGAAGCGCGTCCCGTCGGGCAGGAGGCGGATGGCGGCGGCGGCCGCCCGCTGCGCAGCGCGCATCTTGCTGCCGCTCATCGACCCACTCGTGTCGACCACCAGCACCACCGCCTTCTCCACCGGGTCCCCAAAGGCGGGGGAGGCGACGCCTTCGGACGACGTCACCTTGAGCACGGCGTGCATCTCCCGGGCGCCCTCCGGCAGGTACTCGTTCTGGTACAGGTCCAGGGTGAAGCTCATCGAGCGGGTCCTCTCTGCTGGGCGTGACCACCGTCGACGGGATGTCCGACGACGAGGATCACGACGGTGACGTTGTCGTGGCCGCCCTGGGCGTTGGCCCACTCGACCAGGGCCCCGGCGACGGTCAGGGCGTCGCCGGCGGGCAGAACCGAGGCGAGGTCGGCCGCGCCGTCGGCGTAGTTCCACAACCCGTCCGAGCACAGCACCAGGCGCCCGCGACCGGCGGCGCGGAAGCCCACGCGGTGGGGCCTCCACTCCGGCTCGGCATCGCCGCCGAGCCAGCGGGTGATGCTGTGGCTGCGGGCGTCTCGGCGCGCTGCCTCGGCGGTCATCGATTTCTCCCGGACCTGCTCGGCCGCCCACGAGTCGTCCACCGTGAGGATCTGCGGCTCTCCGGCCTCCGGAATCCAGAACGCCCGCGAGTCACCCATAGAGGCGACACGGACGTTGCCGCCGTTGACGGCGGCGGCCAGGAACGTGCACGACGGTGCTCCGGTCCGCTCCTCCGCCTCCCGGGGGATCTGGTGCACCGCCAGGCGGGCGGCCAGGTAGGCGGTGTCGAGGTCACCGTCGCCGTTCGGACCGGCGGGGGCCAACATGGCGGCGAGGGCGGCATCGGCGGCGGCCCTCGACGCTTCATCGGGGCGGGCCGTCGTCGACACCCCGTCGCAGACCACGGCGAGGATCCGGCCGTCCGGGGCCCGGGCGATGGCGAAGGCGTCCTCGTTCCGGCGATGCCGGCGCCCTCGGTCGGAGACGGCGGCCAGGCCTGGGAGGTGGGCCTCGACGTGGTCGCGCCCGGCGGGCTGCCTGGTCCCGCACCCGAGGCAGTACTCCGGTCTCGTCCCGCCGAAGACGCCTTCACAGGCGGCGCAGCCGGCGCCGCCTCCGTCGTCGTTTCCGACGCGGAGGCCCGAGGCCGGGAGGCCCCGCCGGAGGGTGTCCTCGCCGCAGGCCTCGCAGAAGTGGTCGTCCGGCCCGAGCAGACCCTGGCAGGTCGTGCAGCTGAGGACACTCGCCGTGGTCATCGCAGCGTGACCGGTCGGACGGAGCTGGCCAGGTCGACCAGGCGGAACCTGGTCGCCCGGTCCGCCGTCCTGGACGCCTGCCGGAGCAACGCCGCCTCCAGGCCGGAGCGCAGCCCCCGCTCGTCGAGGGGATGGTCGCCGAGGAGGGTCCCGGGCCGGGGATCGAGCCTGCCGGCGAGGACGGCAGCGAGGGCGACCGAGAACAGCCGGGCCTCGAGCTCTGCCCGTCGGAGGTGGTCGACCTCCAGCCGAGCGAGGCGGTCGGCCGCCGCCGCGAAGCTGCCGGCTTCGATGAGCGTCGAGACGCCGTCCAGCTGGGCGCCGGCGAAGGCGGTGTGGGTGCGCGGGATCAGCTCGTAGGCCGCCAGCGCGCCGTCGACGTCGCCCATCTGCGCCCGGCAGCGGGCCAGGCCTCTGGCCGCGGCGACGTAGGTGGGGTCGACGGTGGCCACCAGCGCGTGCAGCGCCGCAGCCCTGGCCACCTCCCCCGACCGTTCCGCGACCAGTGCTGCCGCCAGCTTCGGGGCCAGCTCACCCGGTACCTCCGACCAGCACCGGTCGAAGGCCGACGCCGCGGCCGGCAGCCGTCCCGCGGCCAGGGCGCCCGCTCCCTGTAGCCACACCGCTCGCCACTCCCACGGGTCGCTCCGCTGGATCGACTCGAGCTCGAACTCGGCGTTCTCGTGGTCTCCGTGGTCGCCGCGGTCGAGAAGCGCTCTCGCCCGGCGCAGCCGCACCCCGACGGTCTCCTCGACCTGACCCGTAGCCGTCGCCGCCGAGATCCGGCCGAGGACGTCGGCGGGGTCGTCGCCGGACAGATTGGAGAGGAAGGTGGCGGCCGGGTCGGTCGGATCGACGGCCAGGGGCGCCACGTCGTAGTCGTCGGTGGTCGGCCCGAACGCCACCGGAGGGGCTGGCCTCGGGATGCCGGTGGACAGCGCCACGACCTCGCGCATGACCCCCCAGAGCTGGTCGGCCATCTCGTCGGCGCTCTGGAAGCGGTCGTCGGGGTGCGGGGCGGTGGCCTTCAGCAGGAAGCGGTGGAACGAGTCAAACCGCTCCAGCGCCGGATGACCGGCCGGGTCGGGGAGGGCGTGGCGGAGCTCGTTCTGGTAGCCGGGGAGGTCGAGGGTGAGCACCGCCAGCGTCCGGCCCAGGGTGTAGAGGTCGGACGAGACCGAGGGCCCGGCGTCGGCGATCTCCGGAGCCTGGAAGCCGACGGTGCCGTAGATGTCGCCGGCGACGTCGGCGATGCGGCGCACGGCGCCCAGGTCGATGAGCTTGACCCGGTCGCCGGCCTGGATCAGGTTGTCCGGCTTGAAGTCGCAGTAGACCAGGCCGCGACCGTGGAGGGGGCGAAGGCGGGCAGCACGGCCAGGATGAAGGCCATGGCTTGGTCCGGCGGCAGGGGATCGGTCGTTCCCCCGCTGGCGTCGCGCCGCTGCCGGAGGATCTCCTTCAGTGAGCGGCCGCCGACGTACTCCATCACGATGTAGCCGGCGCTCTCGTGGGTGACGAAGTTGTGGATCTTGACGATGTCGCCGTGGTCGATCTCGGCCAGGAACCGCCTCTCGGCCACGGCGACCGCCATCGAAGCCTCGTCGCCGCTGTTGAGGAGGCCCTTGAGCACGACCGGGCGGTCGTCGATCGCCTTGTCCCGAGCCAGGTGGACCCAACCGAGCCCTCCGTGGGCGATGCAGCCGGCGACCTCGTACTGGCCGGCCACGACCTCGCCCGCCACCAGCTTGGGCTCGAAGTCGAAGCGCTGGCGGCACTGCGGGCAGAAGCCCGAGGAACGAGCGGCCTTGCCGTCGCGGGCTCGGCCGACGGGGGTTCCGTATCCGGCGCAGTACCGCTTCTCCTCTGCCACCTCCGGGTTCTCGAGGACCGCAGCCGCGGGGTCCTGCACCGGGGCTGCGGGCACGTCCACCAGGCCGCCGCCCAGGCTCGTGCGGGTGGTGCCGGCGGCGCTCGACGTCAGCCGGCGCCGCTGCCCCTGGGAGCGGGCGGAGCCGGTGGTGAGCGTTCCTCGGGAACCCCGAGGCGAGGTGGCCGGCTGAGGTCCGGCCCCAACCGGGATGGGCGGGCGGTCTGCGAGGTCCGCTCGGGGGGCCCTGGTGCCACAGCTGCCGCAGTACCCGTCGGTCCCGATGGATCCCCGGCACCCCGGGGCGCGGCAGCAGGATGCGCTCACGGCCGGTTCGCCTCGCCGCCGGCCCTAAGGGCCGAGGCGTAGGCCAGCACCCGGGCCTCGGCCTGGCCGAGGTCGCACGGCGCCCGGTGCAGGGCGTCGTCGGCGGCCCGGCCGAGGTCGATCAGGTCGGGATCCTCGGCCCGGCCCGAAGCAGCGGCCCGGGCCTGGCAGGCCGCGAGCAGCCCGCGCAGCTCGTCGCGCCTGACCACGGGTGACCGGTTGGCGGTGAGCACGTCCCGGGCGTCGGTCAGCCAGGTGGCCGCCCGTTGCTGCCACTGCTCGAGACCGGCCGCCGCCGCCTGCCAGCGCCGCGCGGCGGCGTGGGCGTCGAGCTGCGCCAGCCACGGCTGCAGGGCTCGCTCACCACCTTCCAGGCCGGCGGGGTCCAACGGCTTCCGCAACCCGGCGGAGGGCCCGATCTTCTTCCTGGCTTCGGCCAGAGCCTCGGCCCCGCTCGGCACCAGCCGCCGGATCTCGTCCAACTGCGCGTGGGCGGCGGCCAGTGCCGCCGGCAGCGTCGCGTGCTGCAGCTCGAGCTGGTCGACCCGGCGGCGGGCGGCCTCGATGGCCTCGCCGAGCTGGGGCGGGGCGGAGGTGGTCGGCTCGTCGGCGGCGGCGGCCACGGCACGGGCCAGGCGACGCCGGGCTTCGACGATCTCCACGTCGTGTTCGGCTCCCAACGCCACGGCCCGTTTGACCAGGCCGGCGAAGGTGGCGGTGACGGTGTCGAGGCCGGTCATCGCCCGCCTGGCCTCGGACGCCAGGCCTGCCGCGCTCGCCGTCGCCTGGTCGACCTGGCGCTGCAGGTCGACCAGCAGGGCTCGTGCCGTCGTCGTCATGCCCTGCGGGAGGGTGACAACGTCGGGCCGCCACAGGCGCTCCACCACGCCGTGGCGGCGGGCGGCGGCGGCGCTCACCAGCTGTTGGACCCGGTCTCTGGCCGGGAGGTACTGGGTCCAGATCTCGGTGATGGCCGAGACGATGTCCGCCGCCTTCCGGCCGGTCGGGCCCCCGCACCCGGAGGCGGCGCGCACGAAGCCGACGTCGGGGCTGTCCTCCAGCGCGTACAGCGACTGGGCCAGGTGCGAGTGCTCGAGCTCCAGCTGGGACGCCGGGACCTGGTCGCCCGAGCTGCCGGCGGCGCCGCCCCCGATCTCGACTGCGGGTCTCATGTGGGCACCCGTCGCGGCGAGGGGCCCGGGCGGCGGGCGAAGCCTGCGCTGCGTCCCGAGCTTGGTGCTGATGACGATCCCACGGCCGGCCCTCCTGCTCTCCCTGCAAAGAAACCCGATGTCGGAGAACGGACTTCGATTTGCGGCGTATAGGGCGTCCTACGTCGCCGACGGGTATCAGGATCAGCGAGGTCTGGACGGGGAGCTCACCGCCCTATACACGAGGCTCGACCCCGCCGGGATGTCAGGGACTAAGCCTTGGGACATGCGAGAACCGGGCAGGTCCATCGGCGGGGCCTGCGGGGTGCTCGGTCAGCAGTGGCTGGGTCACGCGAGGTGACGTTGACGATGGACACCGGCCGGGGGGGCGACGTCGGCGGCCCGATGTCACTCTTCGATGACCTGGATGAGTCCGTCGAGGAATGGCTCGCTGAGCTCGAGCGCCCCGACCCGGTCAACGGTGCAGCGCTCCTCGTCCTCGAGCAGTTCGAAGGACTCCAGGCCAGGGCGCGCTGGCTCGAGGCAAGAGCAAGGAGGGAGTTCCGGCTCGACGCCTTCCGGTTCGAGGCGATCGTGGCACTGTCGGGCCTCCAGGTGGCGGCCCGGCGGGCGGGGGTGCCCGTCGCCGATCGGCCCGCCCCCCCGGAGGAGGTCGTCGCTGCCTTTCTCGACGCCTGGAGGCCCTGCCTGGCCCGGTGCCCGGGCGTGACGGCGGTGCAGGTGGCGGTGGCCAACCTCGGTTGCGGATGGAGACCTGGCCACGGCTCCCGCTCGCTCGCCCCCTCGTGGGAGCCCGCCCGAGTCGCCCTCCTGGCCATGACCCACAAGGCCGTCAAGAACGGCCTGCACCTCCTGGCCAACGTCGGGGTGCCGCCGCTCGTACGGGAGCGCTGCGAGGAGCGGAGCACGTTCGACGACCGGGTGCAGGCGATGGCGCATTCGATCACCCTGGCGCTCGTGTCATCCCAGCCCGACGAGCCGGGCCGGTCGATCGCCGACTGGGACTGCGAGTCCGCCACCCTCTGGGGGTTCCTGTTCGACGCCGTTCTCGGCCCCGGTCATGCCGGGGGCGGCTCCGTGGGTGGACGGCCGCAGGCGGGTGCCTACCCCAAGAGCCTCTTCGGCCGCTGGCTCGAGCCTCGGCTCGGCGTCACGGTGAAAGCGGTCGAGCAGTACTTCTGCACGGGCTGCAAGGAAGCACACGGCGATCCCAAGTGCCCGGTCAGCGACGACGCGGCAGTGATGATTACGTCGTCCCGGAACCGATACGTCACCCCGAGGGACCTGCTGTCCTCCCGCGATAGCGAGTGGGGACACGAGGAGGTGCGGCGCAGGATCTGCAAGCACCCCGCCTGCCGCGAGGCGCTCCACCGCCTCATGACCGCCTGCGGCCGGCGGCCCGGGGCGGAGCCTCAGCCCCTCTACGACTGCAGGCTGATCCAGTGCCCCTACTGCGGTGCGAAGCCGACCGGGCGCCTCAAGACCGTCTGGACGAGGAACCCATGACCTCCGACGGCTCGACCCTCCGCCACCAGTCCGACATCGCCGACGAGGCCAACGCGCTGCTGGGCGGGGCCCCGCTCCACCGGGGCGACGTCCGGTGGCTCACGGGCCGGCTCGTGCACGTGCTGATCAGCCCGGTCGAGCCGTCGAGCGACGAGATGGCCGTGTCCCTCACGCTGGCCACCACCGATAGCCAGCCGGGGGGTCTAGGAGGCCTGGCCATCCACGTCACCGATGCCGACGGGGAAGCTCAGTCAGCAACGCTCGACGACGACGGGCATGCCCTGCTGCTGCTGACCACCGACTCGTATCGGCTGGCCGTCGAAGCCCCGTTCGTGGCCAAGCCTGCGGTGACCTCGACGATTGACATGTCTGACCCCGTGCCCGTGCCGGTTCGGGTGGTCGTCGGCGCCGGCCGCCGTGCCCCGCACCGGCCGGCCCGCCGGAGGCCGGGGCGCTCCGCGGCGGCTGCCCTTTGGGCGCTGCCGGCGGCCGTCGTCGTGCTGTTCGCCACGGCGCTGGTGGTCGTCCCCAAGACACCGGCAGGGGCGGAGCCGGTGGCGATCGTCAATGGGAGGACTTGCACCAAGGCCGCGAGGGAGCGTGCGAACGACGGCCGGCACGTCGAGGTCGTGGCGACGTGGGGGAACGACGAGCAGGAGCGGTTCAAAGAGGTGCTGGAGCAGTTCCATGAGACCACCAAGATCAGGGTCACCCTGGCCAACGACAACCCCGACACCGACAAGCGCCCGGCCGCCGACCGCGACCTCCTCGAGACGCTCGACTCCCGGAAGAAGGGGGGCTGCCGTACCGGCGTGGCCTTGCTGCCGCAGACCGGGCTGCTGAAGAAGCTGGCGCTCGAGAACCGGTTGTGGCCTATCGAGAACGTGGCAGGCCGCGAGGTGAACGACAACTACTCCCAGGCCTGGAGGGACCTGGGCTCGGTGAGGCACCGAGGCTCGGCGGGGGACACGCTCTACGGGGTGTGGTTCAAGGCGTCGAACAAATCCCTCATCTGGTACAACGCCGCCGCCTTCGATAGGGCCGGGATCGCCGAGCCCGCCGACTGGGAAGGACTGAAGAAGGCCGCCGGCAAGCTGCGGGCGGCCGGAATCCCTCCCTTCTCCGTCGCCGGCGACAAAGACAACGCCTGGACCCTGACCGACTGGTTCGAGAACGTCTACCTGCGCACGGCCGGCCCGAAGATGTACGAGGAGCTGGCCGCAGGCACCATTCGCTGGACCGATCCGAGCGTCGTGTTCGCCCTCGGGAAGCTGGCCGAGGTCTTCGGGCCGCCAGGCTGGCTGGCGGGCGGCGCGGAGGGGTCGCTGCGCACCAGCTTCTCGGGCTCCGTGGCCAAGGTCTTCGCCAAGCCGCAGCGCCCGGGTGCCGCCATGGTCTTCGAGGGCGACTTCGTGGCCACCGAGGTGGCCAAGACCCGGTCGAAGTTGGGCGTCGACGCCAGGTCCTTCCCGTTCCCCACAATCCCGCCGGCGTCGCCGATGGGAGAATCCTCGGCCGCGCCGACCCTGGTGGGCGCCGGCGCCGCGACCGCCGCGGGTGAGGCAACGGGCGGCGACGTCGCCGTCCTGCTGCGGGACGACCGAAACCCGGCCGACCCCGAGGCGGAGGAGCTGCTGCGCTACCTGGCCAAGCCTTGGGCATCGGAGCGGTGGATCCAGGCCGGTGGGTTCCTGTCCCCCAACAAGAACGCCACGGGCTACCCCAACCCGGCCGCGCAGACCGCGGCGGCGAACCTCGCGAACGCCGAGTCCCTCAGCTTTGACCTCTCCGACCGGCTCCCGCCCGCCTTTGGCGGCACGCCTGGCGAAGGCATGTGGCGGGTGCTCCAGGACTTCCTCCGCAACCCGAAGAAGATCGACGAAACCGCACAACAGCTGCAGGCGGAATACGCCGCCGCAACGAAATAGCGGCGTCGGCCATGGCGCGCGTCTCCTTCGACCGGGTCGACAAGGTCTACGCCGACGGCACCACGGCGGTGTCGGGGCTCGACCTCGACGTCGCTGACGGGGAATTCATGGTGCTGGTGGGGCCGTCGGGCTGCGGCAAGACCACCGCGCTGCGCATGGTGGCCGGTCTCGAGGAGATCAGCATCGGTCAGGTCCGGATCGGTGACGTCGTCGTCAACGACGTTCCGGCCAAGGACCGTGACCTGGCCATGGTGTTCCAGAGCTACGCCCTCTACCCGCACATGACCGTGTACGAGAACATGGCTTTCGGGCTGCGCATGCGCAAGCTCTCCAAGGACGAGATCGACCAGCGGGTCCGGCGGGCGGCGAAGATCCTCGGCATCACCGAGTTCCTGTCCCGCAAGCCGCGGGCCCTGTCCGGCGGCCAGCGCCAGCGGGTGGCGATGGGCAGGGCGATCGTCCGCCAGCCCCAGGCTTTTTTGATGGACGAGCCGCTGTCCAACCTTGACGCCAAGCTGCGGGTGCAGATGCGGGCCGAGATCAGCGGCCTGCAGCGGGAGCTGGAGGTCACCACCCTCTACGTCACCCACGACCAGGTCGAGGCCATGACCATGGGTGATCGGGTGGCTGTGCTCCGCAGGGGCCAGCTGCAGCAGGTGGCTTCCCCCCAGGAGCTGTACGACGAGCCCCTCAACCTGTTCGTGGCCGGTTTCATCGGCAGCCCGGCGATGAACCTGGTCTCGGCCCGGATCGAGCGGGAGGGTGACTCGCTGCTCACCCGCTTCGGCGAGCAGCAGCTGACCCTGCCCCCCGAGATGCTGGCCCGACGGCCGGCTATCGCCGGCTACGAGGGCCGGGCTGTGGTGCTGGGCATCCGCCCCGAGGACCTCGAGGACGCGGCCGTCGCCGGGGGAGGGGCGGCCACGCTCGCAGGGGAAGTCCGTCTCACCGAGGCTCTCGGCTCGGAGCTGGTCGTCCACTTCGATGTCGATGCCACCCCCGCGGTCACCGAGGAGACGCGGGAGCTGGCGGCCGACGCCGGTGACGCTGTGGCCCTGGAGCGGCTTGAGCAGGAGACGACCACCTTCGTCGGCCGCTTCAGCGCCCGATCCGACGTCAAGCAGGGCCAGCACATCCGGGTGGCGGTCGACACCAGGTCCCTTCACATCTTCGACCCCGACACCGCACTGGCCATCTACCGAGGAGGTTCCACACCGTGAAGACGTCAACCCATTCCCGCCGCTGGGCGGCGGTCGCCCCGCTGCTCATGCTCCTGGCCACCGCCTGTGGCGGCTCGGGCGAGGAGACCACCCAGCCGACCACCGGCGCCACCAACACCAACCAGGAGCCGGTTCGGGTCGGCGGGACCATGGAGGTGGCCGCGGTGTGGTCGGGTGAGGAGCAGGCGAGCTTCAAGCAGGTGCTCGACGCCTTTACCGCCAAGACCGGCACCCAGGTGACCTTTACCTCCACCGGTGACAACATCGCCACGGTCCTGCGGACCAAGATCGAGGGCGGCTCGCCACCCGACGTCGCTGTCTTGCCCCAGCCCGGGCTCCTGCGCGATCTCGTCGCCCAGAACGCGCTGAAGCCGATCGACGCCCTGGCCGGGCCGGCGGTCAGCCAGAGTTTCGCGCCGCACTGGAAGGAGCTCGGTAGCGTCAACGGCCAGCTTTACGGCCTGTTCTTCAAGGGCGCCAACAAGTCTCTGGTCTGGTACAACGCCACCGCCTTCCGCAACGCCGGGGTGACCCCACCGGCAAAGTTCGACGACCTCCTAACTGCGGCCAAGACGATCAAGGACTCCGGGGTCACCCCGTTCTCTATCGGCGGCGGGGCCGGCTGGGTCCTCACCGACCTGTTCGAGAACATCTACCTCCGCCAGGCAGGACCGGAGAAGTACGACGCCCTCAGCCGCCACCAGATCCCCTGGACCGACCCCACCGTGAAGGAGGCGCTACGCACGATGGGCCGGCTGCTCGGCGACAAGTCCATGATCGCCGGGTCGGTCACCCAGACCTCCTTCGTGCAGTCGGTCGACAACGTGTTCCGCACCCCTCCGGCTGCGGCCATGGTGATCGAGGGCGACTTCGTCCCCGGGTCCGCCACCCAAAAGGCCGAACCGGTGAAGGACTACAACGCGTTCGCCTTCCCCGCCATCGGCACCTCGCCCCCGGCCGTGGTCGGAGGCGGTGACGCCGTCGCCATGCTCAAGGACACCCCCCAGGCCAGGGAGCTGGTCAAGTTCCTGGCCACCGCCGAAGCCGCCGAGATCTGGGCCAAGCTCGGCGGGTTCTCCTCGCCCAACAAGAGCGTGAACCCCGCCGTCTACCCCGACGAGGTGACCCGCAACAACGCGTCGGCCCTGGCGAAGGCCAGCGTCTTCCGGTTCGACATGAGTGACCTCGCCCCGGCCGACTTCGGCGGCACCCCCGGGCGGGGCCAGTGGGCGCTCCTCCAGCAGCTGGCCGACAACCCGTCCGGCGTGGACGCCGTCGCCATCCAGCTGGAGCAGGCGGCCGCCGCCGTCACCTTCAAGTAGGGCCGGTGGCGACGGGGACGACTGTGGGCCGCCGCCGGGGTCGCCGGTTCGGGGCCCGTCCCGGGGTCGCCGCCCTCTTCCTGGCTCCGGCCGTGGTGATCCTCGGGGCGCTCGTCGTCTACCCGATCTTCGCCACGGTCCTGGCCAGCTTCCAGGGCCCCACCGGCGGCCGGTGGGTCGGCCTCGACAACTACCAGGAGCTGATCACCAACCCCCGCACCCGCCGCGCCATCCGCAACAGCGTGATCTGGGTGGCCGTCGTTCCGGCCACGGTGACGGCCCTTGGTCTGGTCTTCGCCGTCCTGTCGGAGCGGCTCAGCTTCTCCCGGGCGTTCCGGACGGCGATCTTCATGCCCATGGCGATCTCCCTCCTCGCCGGCGGGGTGATCTGGAGGGTGGTGTACGAGCAGTCACCCGACCGGGGCGTCCTCAACGCCGGGATCGCCGCCGTACGCGGCGTGACCCACCCGCCCGGCCCCTACGCCGGCTCCACACCGTCCCAGGGCATGCGTCCGGCGGGGGAGGGGATGTCGCTCGAGGAGCCGGTCGTCGCCGGCCACGCCTACCAGCTCGGGCTGGTTGGCCTCGCCCCCGAGCAGGTCCCAAAGGACGCCCGGGCCGCGGCACCGGGCGAGCCCAAGGCCGACGAGGTCGTGGGTGTCGTGTTCCGCGACTTCCGCCCCGGGGGCGGTGGTCAGCGCGGCCAAATCGACCAGGACGAACTGGGCCTGCCCGGCATGAAGGTCGAGCTGCGCAACCCCGACGGTCAGGTGGTGAAGGCTGTGACCACGACCGACGACGGGTCGTTCCGGATCGAGCGTGTCGGGGACGGCACCTTCACCCTGGTGCTGGGCGGCGCCAGCTTCCGCCCGCCGTTCGAGGGCGTGCAGTGGCTGGGCCCCACCCTCATCACCCCAGCCATCCTCGTCGCCTACATCTGGATCTGGGCCGGGTTCGCCATGATGGTCCTGGCCGCCGGGCTGGCCGCCCTGCCCCGTGAGGTGCTGGAGGCCGCCCGGGTCGACGGTGCCGGCGAATGGCAGACCTTCCGACGTGTCACCGTGCCCCTGCTGGCCCCCGAGATGGGCGTGGTGTTCATCACCCTTGTCATCTACGTGCTCAAGGTGTTCGACATCGTCCTGGTCGTCGCCCCCGAGACGGTCCAAGACGACGCCAACGTGATCGCCCTAGAAATGTGGCAGACCGCCTTCGGGGCCCGGAACCAGGGCCTCGGATCGGCGGTGGCCGTGCTCCTGTTCCTCCTGGTCCTGCCGGTCATGGTCTTCAACCTCCGCCGCTTCCAGGGGGAACGGAGCTGATGGGCGGCCGATCCCTGCGCCGCCTCCCGCTGAACCTGGGCATGGCCGTAGTCGGCGTGCTGTGGCTGGTACCCACCGTCGGGCTGCTCGTCACCTCCCTGCGACCCCGCGCCCTGTTCGCCACCAGCGGGTGGTGGCAGGCAATCACCAGGCCCTCCCAGCTCACCATCGAGAACTTCCGTCGGATCGTCGAGGACGACAGCTTCGTGACCAGCCTGTGGAACACGGTGCTGATCACCGTGCCCGCGTCGGTCGGCGTCGTGCTGCTCAGCGCCCTGGCCGCCTACGCGTTCGCCTGGATCGAGTTCAAGGGCAGGGACAGCCTGTTCCTCCTCGTCGTCGGCCTGCTGGTGGTCCCGCTGCAGATGGCGCTCGTGCCGGTGGCACGCCTGTACGGCGACCTGCGGATCTTCGGCTCGATCCTCGGCGTGGTCCTGTTCCACATCGCCTTCGGGCTCCCCTTCGCCATCTTCCTCCTGCGAAACGTCTTCGCCTCCATCCCGAAGGACCTGCCCGAGGCGGCCCGCCTCGACGGGGCGTCCGAGCTGCGGATCTTCGCCCGGATCATGCTCCCCCTCGGCCTCCCGGCCATCGCCAGCCTCACCATCTTCCAGTTCCTTTGGGTGTGGAACGACCTGCTCGTGGCCCTCGTCTTCGCCGAGACCTCAACCGCGCCCATCACCGTCGCCATCCAACAGCAACTCCGCCTCTTCGGCGGGAACATCGACATCATCAGCGCCGCATCGTTCCTCTCCATGCTCGTCCCGCTCACCGTCTTCTTCGCCTTCCAGCGCTACTTCACCGCCGGTCTCCTCGCCGGCTCGGTCAAGTAATCGCACAGCGACCCGCGAACCCCAATACCACCTTCGGGACCAAGGTGCACTGGGCCGGGCCCCGAAAGGGCCCGTACTCTTCCCGCAGATACCAGGCGACGGTGGGCGCAACCTGGTCGTAGGCAGCCCCGAGGACGCGCAACCTTATCGACGCGCCTGTGAAGGACGTCACGGCCCACTGGCCCATCGACGCGGTAAGCTGGTCGTTAACGACGCCCTGCCCATCAGCCGCCCGGAGCCACGGTTCGTGCTCGCCGTGCTCCCCGATGTGGCCACCGACGCCGCAGACGGCGCCCGGGCGCAACGTGCATCCAGTGCGCTTCCATGACCCCTACCTCCAGCTGCGCGACCGAGGGCGCTGATCGTCGACGAAGGCGCAAGTCGCGGAGCGGCAGAGCATCAGGCCGCCCACCGGGACGCCAACCGCGCGACTGATCGGTGAGCAGCGACCGGCAGGGAGGCCGGTCCCACGTCCCTATACACGCCATTGTGCCGCTCTTCGAGGTTCAGTTGCTAGACAAATCTCGCAGGAAGCGGAGCGCTTCTTGCCCGGACAGGTCTTGCCGACCTTTGGCAGCTCCCGTCCTTCGCAACCTCGACAATCAGAAGGAGAAGACCAACATGACCTCGAGAGGAAAGATGAAGCGCCGCGCCGGCGCCGCAGTGGCGGTGGATGGTAGCGGTCTCGCCGAGTGGAATGAGGAGGCAACATGAGTTGTCGAAACATTGAACCAGCCCGCCGACGGGCTATGGTGCGACCTGTGGTCGCATCCTTTGCGCTCATGCTGGGAATACTGACTATTGGAGCACGGCCTGCCAGTTCGAGTCCTTATTACGCGACGTCCGTACCGTCCTATGCCGCGTATGCCGGATGGGAGTACGACAGGTATGGGCGGCCTTATGTCTTCGTTTGCGATACGTACGGCGATGGGTATCGCGCAGTGGCCACCTTCTACTTCACCGAGAGCACAGAGGAACCTCTGCATGATGCAGACGGCGCAAACAACAACAGTTGCGCCTTGCGTTGGCCGAAGATCTCTTCGGGCGTGTACGCAAAGGTCTGCCTGAGAAACGGCCCAACAGCTGAGATTAGTGGGAGTTGTGGGGTAAAGACCTATCTCGGGAAGCCTGGACCGGTATACGTGTGAGATCTTCGCCAGGGTCTAGAAACGTCGTCAGCCCGGAACTTTCAGTAGCGGCGGGTTTGAAGCTTCGCATACGCCGCCCCAGAAATCGGTGAGGTGACGGGGTGGGCTTGCCAGGGCGGATGCCGTGGACGGTGAGGGCGTCGGCGATGAATGGTTCGGCCAGCTCACCGGTCTCTGCCCTGCTGACCATCCACCCGACGACGTAGCGGCTGAAGAGGTCTGTTCCGCCAGGCCCTTCAGCAGCTCAACAGTCTGCTGGACACCGAACGGATCTAGGCGTGGCCCGCCAGCTCCCCGCTCACTTTGCCTTTGGGGTCGCCTTCGGGAGGACCCGGCTGACCCGGCGGAGGACGCCGTAGCGTCGAGGGGATGAGCGACGGCCGGCGGTGGGACGTGTTCCTGGCCTACGCGTCTGCGGACCGCGACCGGGCCCGGGTGCTGTACGAGGCGCTGGTCGCAGCGGGGCTGTCGGTCTTCTTTGACGAGGCGGTGTTGCGGCCGGGGGACAACTGGCACCGGATGCTGGCCGAGCACCTGCGGGCCTCGGCTGTGGTGGTGGTCCTGGTGTCGTTGCACACCCAGGAAGCCCACTACGAGAACGAGGAGGTGGTGATGGCGGTCGACCAGGTTCGCCGGGAAGGGGCCCGGTTGGCGCCGGTTCTCTTGCACGGCGGCGCTCAGCTCCCCTACGGTACCGGGGCCCTGCACGCCATCGACTACTTCGACAGCGCAGCGACCGCCCGGGTGACCGAAGCCCTCGTCGACGTTGTCCGCAATCCCTCGGGTGGTGCGGTGGTGAAGGCCACCCAGGTGTGGTGCGGGCGCATACCTGCATCGCCGATGGTCTTCGCTGGTCGCGACGTGCTGCTGGAAAGCCTGGGGCCGGCAGTCGCCGGCGGGCAGGGCGCGGTTCTGAACCAGACGATCCAGGGGATGGGGGGCGTGGGCAAGACGACCTTGGCGGCGGGACTGGCGGCCGTCCACCGCCACCGCCTCGACGTCGTGTGGTGGGTGCGGGCTGAGCAGCCAGCGGTGTTGGTGGCCGACCTCGCCGAGCTGGCGTCCAGGGTCGGGGTGGCCGTCGACGACGATCCTGCGGTAACGGCGACGGCGGTGAGGGAGTGGCTGGAGACCACGGGACGGCCGTGGCTGGTGATCTTCGATAACGCCCCCGACGAGGCCTCCCTCGAGCGGTGGCGGCCCCGGCGGGGCGTGGGTGCCACCGTGGTCACCTCCCGCAACCGCAACATGGGCCGCTTGGGCCAGGTGGTGGCCATCGACACGTTCCCAGCCGCTGTGGCCGAGTCGTTCCTGCGGGACCGCCTGGCCGGGCGCAACCCGCTGGCCGCGGCCGAAGACCTCTGCGCTGTCCTGGACCGCCTTGGCGGGCTGCCCCTGGCCTTGGAGCAGGCTGCCGCCTGGGTGGAACGGGTCCCCAACCGGCGCTTTTCTCACTACGTGGACCTGTTCGACAGCGTCTCGGGTGAGCCGTTCCCCGACGGGACCCGCCCCCTGGGCTACGAGCACACCGCGGCCACGGCGTGGCGGGTGTCGATCGACGCCGCCACCGCCGAGGCACCCTGCGCCGCCCGCCTGCTGGGCGTCTTGGGCTTCCTCGGCCCCGACGACCTGCCCTGTGGCTGGGTACGGGCCCTAGCCGAGGCCGGTGACGCCTATCTCGATGCCACCGCCGCCGACGTCGACGCCGGCTTCGCCGCCCTCCACGGCTACTCCCTGGCCGAGGTCAGCGGCTCCGACACCGTCGGCGTGCACCGCGTCGTCCAAGCCGCTGCCCGCCGCATTGCCGCCGCCGGTGCCGCCGGCTGCGCCATCGCCCTGCTGCGAGCCCAGGCCGACGGCGATGCCCAAAGCCCTCTTCAGTGGCCCGTCCTGGCTGCCGTAGTCCCCCACGCCCTAGCCGCCCTGACCACCGCCGGTGCCGCCTTCGCCGACTACGCCGGTGAACTGTCGTGGGTCCTCAACGACCTCACCACCTACCACCGCAGCCGGGGCGACCCGGCCCAGGCGATCGACACAGGGACCCTGGCTGTCGACTTCGCTACCACCCATCTGGGGCCCGAGCACCCCAACACCCTGACCGCCCGGGCCAACCTGGCCTCCTCCTACTGGTCGGCGGGGCGGACGGCCGAGGCCACCGCCATCGACGAGCAAGTCCTAGCCGACAGCGACCGTCTCCTCGGCCCCGACCACCCCGCCACCCTGACCGCCCGGGCCAACCTGGCCTCCTCCTACTGGTCGGCGGGGCGGACGGCCGAGGCCACCGCCATCGACGAGCAAGTCCTAGCCGACAGCGACCGCCTCCTCGGCCCCGACCACCCCGCCACCCTGACCGCCCGGGCCAACCTGGCCACGTCCTACCGCTCGGCGGGGCGGACGGCCGAGGCCATCGCCATTGGCGAGCAGGTCCTGGCCGACAGCGACCGCCTCCTCGGCCCCGACCACCCCGCCACCCTGACCGCCCGAGGCAATCTGGCCTCCTTCTACCGCTCGGCGGGGCGGACGGCCGAGGCCACCGCCATCGAAGAGCAGGTCCTGGCCGACCGCGAGCGCCTCCTCGGCCCCGACCACCCCGACACCCTGACCGCCCGGGCCAACCTGGCCTCCTCCTACTGGCGGGGCGCATGGCCGAGGCCATCGACATCGACGAGCAGGTCGTGGCCGACCGAGAGCGCCTCCTCGGCCCCGACCACCCCGACACCCTGACCGCCCGGGCCAACCTGGCCACGTTTACCAGTCGGCGGGGCGCACGGCCGAGGCCATCGACATCGGCGAGCAGGTCCTGGCCGACCGCAAGCGCCTCCTCGGCCTCGACCACCCCGACACGCTGA